>VOFG01003885.1_pt1 | contig 31404 bp, 37 predicted proteins | sample 5384171 | NCBI WGS metagenome assembly VOFG01 (sample SAMN12384726, study PRJNA508395) | human gut metagenome | isolation source: healthy gut F | host: Homo sapiens
TACGTATTGCTGGCATGGGCCAATTGTGTTCAGATCCACCTGGTTGTCATGGAGCTCCTTCGATCCAGAAACACATTCTCCCGCTGGTGGACACCGCCATCACATTCTTATTCCGGTCGTAAATGCTGCCGGGAGGCGGTGACGGTGGTGGTGCGGGTCTGGTTGTTTAACGCCTTTTCAGAATATTCGTCGTGGCGGAAGACCATCAAATTGGTGAGCATTCCACCACAGGCAAAAAATGCGACAATGCCGCACAGGATTAAAAATCACTCCGGTGCGGCTCAGCATGCCACGGTCGGCGGATGCGCTCCTGCCTTCCCTGTTGTTTTTCTCTTTTCCTGTTCTGCATTTAGTTTGGATTTCCATAGCGCCACCTGGTACTTTCTGGATTTGGGTCTGTGCAACCGGTGGGCAGCGAGACATACCTCACTGCCCACCGCGTACAAACCTATGTGAACTGTATGTCCGGCTCAGTGCAAATATTCCAGCAGGCCCTGGAAGGTCTCCACAATGGCGTCCCAGGCAGCCCGGAAGGGGGGTTGGTAGAAGCCTGAGGCGCAATCACCGCCGTATCCTCAGCGGGAATATGCAGCGTCACAGACTGCTTGGCGGTAGGCTGCTGCATTCCCAGTTCCTTCGCCCTGGTCTCGATTTTCTCCAGATTGATGCTGCTGTCGTATTCGTTTTGCAGCTTCCGGTTTCCTCCTGGAGCTCCGCCACGGTGTCCTGCATCTCGCCCAGCTGGCTGGCAGATTCGTGAACCTGTGCATAGCCAAAAAAAGCACCAACACCAGCATCAGGAGTGACACCGCAATGCCCAGGAGGGCAAAGGGCGACACCACCATCTTTTGCCGGGCCACCGGCTGTTTTTTGTGCCGGGGACGGGGCTTGGCAGCAGGAATCTGCTGGGCGACCGATTCCTCGCTTACGTAGAATGAGGGGTCATAGGCCGCAGAGCCTTGGGTGCGGTATTCTATTTTGCGTCTGTCCTGCGCCACAGCCTGGCCCTCTCTTCCCATTCAAAGTCAAAGCTTTTTCACAGGCCCGAAGCTTGGCGCTGCGGGCTCTGGGATTGTCCTCCAGCTCCTCCCGGCTGGCCGTCACCGGCTTACGGGTGAGGAGCTTCACCTGCGGCTTTTTACCGCAGACACAAACCGGAAACTCCGGCGGGCAGGTGCAGCCCTTTGCCGCATCCTGCATAGCATTTTCACAATTCGGTCTTCCAGAGAGTGGAAGGTAATCACAGCCAGGTGGCCCCTGGGGGGCCAGACGGGAAATTGCGTCTCCCATCACCCGCTCCACTGCGGTCAGTTCATCATTGACTGCAATGCGAATGGCCTGAAAGCTACGCTTGGCCGGGTGCTGCTTCTCCCGCAGAGCCCGGGGAGGCATTGCCGAGCGGATGACGTCCACCAGCTCCAGGGTCGTGGAGATTGGGGCAGCGGCGCGGCGGCGGTCTATGGCCGCGGCAATCTGGGGGAGCGTAACGTTCCTCACCATAGGCATAAAGAATCCGGCGCAGCTCCTCCCGGGGCCAGGTGTTTACCACTTCAAAGGCAGTCAACCCGGCACTGCGGTCCATGCGCATATCCAAGGGGGCGTCCTCCATATAGGAAAACCCCGCTGACCGTCATCCAGCTGGGGGACGACACGCCCAAATCCAGCAGAATTCCGTCTACTGCCGGAATGCCCAGATCCCTGTAAAATCCGGTCCAGGTCCTGAAAATTGGCGTGAACCAAAGTCACGCGGTCCATGTAGGCGCAAGCCGCTGCCGGGCTGCGCAAAGTGCAATCTCATCCCGGTCCACCCCAATGAGGCGGCCTGTGGTCAGGCGCTTGGCAATTTGGCTGGAATGTCCGGCTCCCCCAGGGTGCCGTCCAGATAAATGCCATCGGGCTTCACAGCAAGCGCCTCCAGGCACTGGGAAAGGAGCACTGACTTATGTTGAAATTCCATTACAGTCCGATGGCCTCCAGAGACGCGAGCAGATTCTCCGGGGTCAGCATCGCCTGCTCGAATTCGGCATAAGTATCGGCGTCCCAGATCTCCGCCTGGCCTGCCCGGCCCACAATCACCACATCCCGGTCGATCCCGGCATATTGGTAGAGATTGGACGAAACAAGGAAGCGAAACTGCTTGTCCGGGCTGCACTCCACCGCGTTGGAAAACAGGAAGCTGGTGGTGCCGGACTTCTGGGACAGGGGCAGGGCATCATACCGGGCGCAAAGACTCTCCCACCCGGCCTGGGTGTAAACGGTGAGCAGCGACGGCCGCCGTTGGTGCCGATGGTGACAAAAAGGTCTCCCCAGCTCCCCCGCAGCTTGGCGGGAACGAACAACCTGCCTTTCTCGTCCACCTTTGCCGTGTACTTGCCGATCATCGTTCTCACCTCGCTCCACTTTGCTCCACATTTTACCCCCGACGCTCCACGTAGTTGTAGTATAACCCGGGCCAGGAAAAAATCAATCTCTTTTTCCAAGAAGCTGATAGAAAATTTTGCGGATTTTCCGGTCATTTCCTACAAACTCCCAAGTTTTTAAACGTATGTTCGCGGAATTCTGACATTTTCTTCCAGCGTGCAAATGCCCCTTGTTTTCGCCACGGACCAGCTGCCCCTCTCCGCTTCACCTCGCCTCCACAGGAGACATCCCAGTTTTCACTCTCTGTACTTGTCAGTGGCAAGTGATGAGATCCTATGGCGCTTCGCACCTTCCTCCGTGGGAAGCCAGGGCGCTGCCGCACCAGTGTAAAAATATCAAGCGGGAGAAACCTCATTTTTCATGGTTCCCCCGCTGTTGATTCCTTCTGAGCCGTCAGTCAACTTACTGGCGTTCCTGGGTAAATTCCGGTTGGTTTTGGGAGAAATCCCACTGAATCTTTACCGTCCTGGTGCCTGGAGGGTTCAGGAGCAGGTACTGGGACAGGGTTCTCAATCTGATTCTGGAGATTCCGGCGAATCTGGCGGGCCCCGGGCTGCCGCACCAGCCAGCCAGAACGCCTGGCAGTTCCGGGGCAAAGCACAAATGCAGCCCGTTCTTCTCCGCCCGCGCCTGGAGCCTGGCCAGCTGATTATCTGCAATTTTCTCCAGGGATTCCCGGCTCAATGGGCGAAACACCGCCACCTTGTCAATGCGGCCCAAAACTCCGGGGTAAAATGATCCTTCAGGCAGTCCTGGACCCGGTCTTCCCGGGAACCGGGCAAGAATCCCAGGCCCTCTCCCTCCCGCCTGCCTCCACCTAAGTTGGAAGTCATAACCACCAAGGTGTTTTTAAAGCTCACCTGGCGGCCCAGGCTGTCTGTGAGGACGCCGTCCTCCATCACCTGCAGGAGAATGCCTGTCACATCCGGGTGGGCCTTCTCCAGCTCGTCAAAGAGGATCAGGCTGTAGGGCCGCCGCCGTACCTTCTCCGTCAAGACGCCTCCCTCTTCATGGCCCACATAGCCGGGAGGCGCGCCAATGAGCGGGAGACCGACTGCTTCTCCATGTATTCCGTCATATCCAGCCGGATCATGGCCTCCTGGCTGCCGTAAAGCTCCTGAGCCAAGGCCCGGCAGAGCTCTGTTTTACCCACACCGGTGGGCCCGGTAAAAACATACAGGCAATGGGCCGGTTGTGATCCGCCAGGCCGCTGCGGCCCCGGCGGACTGCAGCGGCGGCCGCCTCCACCGCTTCGCTCTGGCCAATGACCCGGCCGGCCAGGGGCATCGGCCAAACCCAGGAGCTTCTGCCGCTCCTCCAGGGCCAGATTCCCCACAGGAATCCCCGTCCGGGCCGATACAGCCCCTGCAATGTCCGCCGCCGTCACCATGCGCCCCCGTTTGTCGCCCCCCGGCTCAGCATCCAGTGCATGCGGTCCCGCAGTTCTGCCGCCCGCTCAAACCGGCTGTCCCGGACGGCGTCACTAAGCTCCAGCTCCAAGGATTCCTTTTTCCTGCTCATAGGCTCCCTTGGACGCCCGCATCTCCTCAAGTGAGCCCGGGCAGCCCCCTCATCCAGAAGGTCAATGGCTTTATCCGGCAGGAACAGCTCCGGCAGGTACCGCCGGGACATCTCCACCGCCGCCTGCAGCGCTTCATCGGTGATTTTCATATGGTGGTGCCGCTCCAGGCCGCCCTGAATGCCCCTTAAAATGGCCAGAGCCTCCTCTGCATTGGGCTCTTCCACCAGAACCGGACGGAAGCGCCGCTCCAAGGCCGGGTCCTTCTCAATGTATTTCCGGTATTCGGCCAGGGTGGTGGCCCCCAGCATTGCAGCTCCCCGTCCCAAGGCAGGCTTTAAAATATTGGCGGCGTCAATGGCGCCTTCTGCAGCCCTGGCCCCCACAATGGTGTGCATTTCATCCACAAACAGAATCATTGCCTGCCCGGCGGATCTCCTGGGTAAATCCCGTACCCGCTCCTCGAACTCCCCCGGTACTTGGTTCCTGCCACCAAATTCGCCATGTTGAGGCTCAGGAGCCGCTTATCCGGAGCTGCACCGGCACCCGGCCTGCTACCATCCGCTGCGCCAGGGCCTCAGCAATGGCCGTTTTCCCCCACCCGGCTCGCCGATGAGGGCAGGATTGTTCTTGTTTTTCCGGCTCAGAATGCCGATGACTGCCTCAGCTCCCGTTCCCGACCGATGATGGGCTCCATGGACGAAGCCTTTTCCAGCAGGTCCTCGCTGAATTGTTCCAAAAAGTTTCGTAGTCTCCACCTTCCCTTTCCGCTTTTCCTCCCGATGCCGGTTTACCCGGTCAATGGTTTGGGTAAATACCCCGTCTACACAGATACCGGACAGCTCCATGAGCTGCCGGCCGGAGGCCTCCTGCTGCCTTGCCAGAGCCAGGAGCACATGCTCCGGCCGGATGCGGCCACTCCCCGTATGGCGCGCCTCTCCCGCTGCCTGGCGCAGAACCCTCCGCGCGCCTGGGGTCAGGCCCTGAGGCAGCCGCAGGCCCGGCGCTCCTCTGCCCCACAGAGCCGCCGCCATCAGCCGCAGTGTCTCCGCCTGGAGGCCCGCGCTCCGCAATATCCGCCCTGCCAAGGTATCCGTCTGGGTTAAGAGGCCTAACAGCAGGTGCTCGCTGCCCACATAGCTGTGCCCCAAGGCCCGAGCCTCCGCCGCTGCACGAATCAAAAGCTGCCGGGTTTTTCGCTCATAGGAAACTGCTGCCAAATTTCTCACCTCACCCAGTGGATTCTATCCATGGCTACTTCGAATATACTGGCCCCTGTTTCCATCTTTTTTCTGATGTAACGGAAATTTCATTTGCATTTGTGAAAAACATGCTAGAATAGCCTTGCATACACCTATGTACGCTCCTGGCTGTACATAAATTTACATTTGGAGGAAACGAGCATGGCTTACAAGATTACTGACGCTTGCGTCAAGTGCGGCGCCTGCGCCGACGCTTGCCCCATGGGCATCATCACAGAGGGTGACGAGAAGTACGTCATCGACGCCGATCAGTGCGTCGACTGCGGCACCTGCGCCGACACCTGCCCCAATGAGGCCATTGAAGAGGCCTAAGTACTGTCCTTGCCGGGGCTGTCTCAAAGTCCGTTTGAGACAGCCCCATCCTTTATTCTATGACAATGGATACACTTTGGGGCGGCCTCACCTTTGCACCGGGTGAGCTTCCCTTTGAGCACAGATTCCATGGTGCTGGCCGATTTTGTCCGCCTTCCGAAAGCTGCCCAGGTGGCGGATCTGGGGTCCGGCGGGGGTGTGCTGGGGCTCCTGCTCTGCGGCAGATACTCAGACTGCACCGTCACCGGCGTGGAGCTCTGTCAGCAGGCCCATCAGGCAGCTCTGGAAAACATTGACCGGAACGGGCTGGGCCGGCTACGGAGCGTCCTGGGGGACCTGAGGCAGGTGCGGACCATACTGCCGGGGGCGCTTTCTCCTGCGCTGTCTCCAATCCCCCTTATTTTCTGGCGGACTCCCTTCTTCTGGGGTGGCAGGGTCCCAGGCCCGGCAGGAAAGCGCCTGCACCCTTTCCGATGTGTACCAGGCCGCATCATGGCTCCTGCGCTTTGGAGGAGACTTTTTTTCTGGTTCACCGGCCGGAGCGCCTGGCCGATCTCATGGCTCTGGGCCGTCAATGGAACTTGGAGCCCAAGCTACTGCAGCTGGTGCGCCACAAACCCGCTTCCTCGGCCAGCTTGGTCCTGCTGCAGTGCCGTAAGGGGGCAAAGCCAGGATTACGCCTGCTACCGGATCTCATTTTATTCCACCCTGACGGTTCCCCCACATCCCGATACCGGGAAATCTACCACTTAGGAGACTGACTATGGCCGGAATGCTCTACTTGGTTCCCACCCCATTGGCAACCTGGGGGATATCTGTCCGTTGCCGGGAAATCCTGGCCCAGGCAGATTTCATTGCAGCAGAAGACACCCGGGTCACCCTGAAGCTGCTGAACCACCTGGAGCTAAAAAGCCCCTGGTGAGCTATTATGAGCACAACAAAGCTTCCAGCGGCGGGAAAATCCTGATCGAATTCAGGCCGGGAGGTCTGCGCCCTGGTGTCGGACGCCGGTTCCCCTGCCATTTCTGACCCAGGTGAGGACTTGGTCCGGCAATGCGCTGAAGCTGACATCCCCGTCTCCGCCGTCCCCGGTCCCTGCGCCGTGATTACGGCCCTCAGCATTTCCGGCTTGCCCACAGGGCGCTTCACCTTCGAGGGCTTTTCTCTACGGCGAAAAAGAGCCGGAATCAGCATTTGGAGGCCCTGCGGACAGAGACCCGCACCATGGTGTTTTACGAAGCGCCTCACAAGCTACTGGCCACTTTGGAGGATATGTCCGCCGTCTTCGGTCCGGACCGCCGGGTCTCCCTGTGCCGGGAGCTGACCAAGCCCACGAGGAAGTGATCCGCACCACACTGGGCGAGGCTGCGCAGCGGTACCGTCAGGCAGCACCCAAAGGGGAATTCGTCCTGGTCCTGGCGGGCGCCACGCCGGAGCACGCCCCCGTCAGCACCTTGGAAGAGGCAGCGCATCGGGCCCTGACGCTCATAGAAGAAGGACTCTCCAGGAAGGACGCTGCCCGTCAGGCCGCTCTGGAAACGGGCCTTCCCAAAAAATGCCATCTACGACGCCACCTTATCATAGCGGATTTCTCCCTGTTTTTTTGCCGGATGCTTGACAGGAACACCCGCATCCGCTACAATATTTTAGGTCGAGTTCCCTAACTCCCCTCTCCCCCAAGCCCCCGCCTCACCAGGATAGAGGGTCCGCCTCCTAAGCGGAATGTAGTGAGTTCGAGTCTCGCCGGGGTGCCACCACGCCGGAGCAAAGCCCGCTTTGCTCCGGCGCCTTTTGACAGAATCACCATCTGCTCCCCTCCCTTGCCTCTCCTTTTCAAAACGTAAACACTTCCCTGGTTTCTGCTTTGAGTTGGGTGCAAACTGAGAGCGGCAGCGAAAATGGGCGCCGTTTATCACATAAAAGGTCTCTTTTCCCGCCAGGCAAAAGAGACCTTTTGAACTAAAATATACCATGTGGCACAGCAAGTTGTCTGATCCTGCTCAGAAACTTCTAAAATCCCAAGAGACCAGCCCTCGCCCACATCCGTTTGGCTCATCCCTATGTTCCGGATGCAGAACCGTCTGCATCCTGGGATAACAGCTCCAGGCAAAGCAAGTCCCCATCTTCCAAATATACGCGGGTTATGGCACTGGTCTTAACATAGCAGACGCCGTCCGCTTCCCAAATGGGCCAACTTGTCTCAGGCAAACACAAATTTGACTGTGCCAGCACATACCCCACCACGTCCTGATTACCACTTTTGTAAAGTTCCAGTCCTACCATACGGTTATGTTCCATGCCGTGCATCAAAACTGTTTTCAGCCCCGTCTCTGCCAACTTTGGAACAGGTGGTGGAGTTTGGTTCTTTCTGCTCCAGAAGCCTTGCCAGCATGCCCAGATATTCCGCATCTTGGCTCACAGCGACCAGGTCAGAGTTTGGATACAGTCCAAATCCATCCCACTCCCCACGGGGAGATACTTTTTGAACCAAAAGAAATCGTCAAAAAATCCCACTGCTTTTCCCACCACAAAAGTATCCGGGGCGCTCTTGTCTATATGAAACTGTAGCAAACAATCCCGCTCCAGCAAATCAAACTCTCCCCACATGCTGCACCTCCCAATACCGGCGCATTCGCTTTTTGCTCAGATTCCGTGCCGCAAAAACAGGCAACCAATTCTGCTTTTATAAATGCTGCGAACGCTTCCAGCTACCCCATCTCGTCCAATACTTTGCAACAACAACTGCCCGGTCTGTATAATGTGTCACCAGACCACTGATGAGCTGTTTCCCAGACCTGTTGAGAATCTGACTCCCCTGTTCTTTGGCATGGTGCAGCAACGTATCCCAATTTTTTCCTCAGCCAGGTCCCTCATGTTGCGAGTCTATTTGGGAAAGTTGCCTCAAATAGCAAGTATTCTGCTCCATCCGGTACAGAAAGGCAGGTGAAAAAGAAACCATCCATCTGTTTGGCCAGTCGGGTCCAAGAGCTTCACCAAAACATGTCCTCTTGTTCCCAATGTACAGCAGACCCGACTAAAAATGTATCTGGTTTTTTCATATTAAAGTAAAAGGCACACCGTTCTCCTGAGTGTACATGAACTTCCATATCGTAAAACATAGTTTTCATATTCAGATCCCCTCAGCACATCTTCCGCTGTGCCTTGGGTGTATTGGTCCCCATCCGACGTGGTCGTCTTCGTGGACCGTCCCAGGGCGTCATATTGGAAGCTGGTGCTGGCTCCGTTGGCATAAGGTCTGATTCGTCAGAAGGCCATTCTTTTCCCCGTACTCGTAGGTCATCAGGGTCCGGCTTCCACCGCCATCTTCGTCATGTTCCCAAAGGCATCATAGGTCAGGTTATACACCTGGCTCTTCCCGCTGGCGCTCCGGGTGATCTTCGTCAGAAGGGACTTCGTGTAATCATAGCTCACCGTCCCCAGATTCCCGCTATTGATGCTGGTGCTCTTAGGCCGTCCTGCCCCCTCAGGCCGGTTATATTGCCATTTCTTTTCTTTGATCAGTTTTGTCGGTTTTACAGCTATTTCTATCACATCCATTCTATCTGCATTTTTTTGATTATTTTAAAAATATCGTCTTCTTTCTTCAAATATATTTCATAAAATAAATAATCATATATTAATATTATAATATCGCAGTTTCTATTGCAAAAATCTTCGTACGTATTAATAATCATATTGCTACTACAATTAGAATAAATCTTAATTATCGCGCTTACTATGGTACATTCCGATTCGATTCTCCACAGATGCTTAATGTCGCACCCATTTGAATTTCCACATTTTTGCCACCCCTGATATACAGTGCTTTCTAATATATAAATTTGTATCCATCTAATTTTATTCCATTCAGAAGGTCTTTGAGACATACTCTGCCATGCTCCGCGAATACAACGTTTACCCCTCTCAAGTCAAATCAAGCTCCTTTCGTTTTAAGGCATCGCACCAGCAATAACTACTCTGTGGCATATTGTAGCTGTCCCAGGTCATCGTAGGCATATTTCAGTATTTACCAGTATTCTAGATCCGTCTCCTGGACAATGTAATTCCAGGTGTCATGTGCCATACCGGTACCCGGACAACTTCGCGTTTCATCTCTTTGCTGTTGTAATATTATTTTTAAATTTACAATACTATTAATATTCATTATATAATACAATATCAACTCTAATTCCCATGGTCGACAAAATATTTATCACTTTTTTATCAAATTCAATTACCGGATATTCCCCTTCCTCTCTAACGCCCACCCATATTCTGGCGAAAAAATCGCTTGGATTATATTTGTAGCGAACCTCCATAAATTTATCTTGATATTTCGTCAGCATATTACTAATTTCGTCTATTATGGTTTCGGATTCAAACGTGCAAGAGCGATCCGTTTTGTATGACCAGTACCCAGGGTTGTTGTCTCCAATGGTCGTATTAAACATCGTATCTGATTTTCTCACTGCCTCATTTTGCTGTATCCCCATTATGTTATCGACAAATTTTATGTCAAAGTCATAGTCAAAAACACATGCAGATTTCGCCCCAAATTATAGGCGGTGCAGGGAGATCCGTTTTATTAAATATGCTCTTCATTATTGCACACCCAGATATTTATTATATATTTACTTAGATATTCCATTTTTATCCTATACGCATCTAGTCCAAGCTTTTTCAGGAACGAGTTCGATATTTTTTTAAATGTTATTTTTCCCATTATTTGTTGAGTTCGGTTCTCCTGTCGCAGCGACATCAGACATCTTATTCTGAGCAACGCTTTGCGTTGGAGAATAATACAGCCCCGTCATACCGGTCTGTACGGGAACGGATTGATCGCCGCAACACTATTCGACGTCTGGCTCACTGTCGTTCCAGCTCCGTTGGTGATGCTGATGAGGTTTCCATATGGGTCATAGCTGTACCTGGCTGCCAGATGCGCATCGCGCTGTTCCCGTCTCTTTCCTTTACTAGTGCCGTTTTAGCAAGTTTTCCATTCACTCTATATTTTCACCTCCTCAACATTCCATTCAAAATGATCTTTAAAGTCATTGTAGCAGCATTCGCAAATCCAATGCTTCGTAATTGGCTCTGTAATATGCCATGGGAGGACCACTTGTATTCTCTCTAAAGTCGTCGTAGCAAAAATCACATTGCCCAAAGTCTTCAAAGTAAAGCAGCTGATTGAATTTTCTATGCTGAAGACGTTTATTTTTTCAAATGTCCTTCTTGTCCCATAATTTCTCCAATCATCTCGCCATGTCCCTTCCATGTTTTTGGGTCTGGTAGCCAGTACTTACTCATTTCCATTTTGTATTATCACCATTCCTGGAAGTATTGTCCCTGCTTATTCTGTACACTACGTCTTTTTCTTGCTCTGCGAACTACTCGCTGCTTGTCAAATTTAGGAACAGCCGTCCCGTCCGGGTAAACTCCCCATCCATCTACACCACTGCCTTTGTAATTGTAATCCCAATGGCCTCCAACCGGGTCGGTTTTAGGGTCGTATAATAGATTTTCGACAAAATGGCAGCAATTCCCTGTTCTGCTTCCCCGAGCAGGTGTAATGCTCATCCAGGATGCCTCCCACTCGGCGCTGGCTCAAGTAGAAAAATTCTAACTATGGAATTCAGCACGACCTTCTATGGTACCAATGTCAGCGGAGTAAACTCCATTCCCTACACATTTTGTTCTTCTTCAACACCTGGTATGCACGCTGTGAAATGATACAGTGTTCGCGCCCACCGCTGTACCTTTTGCTGAATAATCCAAGAAAAGTGGGAGTGTTTTATAAAAATCAATTTCAGGAGCCAAAAGGGTACTTCGAATTCCGTATAAAAATTTCTGTCCAGAGATGCGCAGCATTTGCATACCACACAACTCGCAGGTATGGGGTTCCATGTCCCTAATTGGTACAAACGCACCATTGGGTATCACATGGTCTGGTATCACCTGGTGTAAATTAGAATCAGAGTGCCCGTCTGCCACTTCAACACAGGTCCATATTGGATCCCCTTAAGCCCGCATGTTCCATAAAGGGAAACCGCACGGTCATCACAGAACAGTCCTCCTGTTGTGATAGATCCACTAAAAAAATTGGCTATTTCCCCATTTAAATGTCCTACGAATTTCTAGCGGCCTGGCTTGGAGCCTATGATGCCCAATATCTATGCCGGTGCGAGAGCGGTCAAAACACAGGTTACTTCTTCGGCATCCCCGTCATTAGTTGGATCGATTTTTTGATGTTACACAGCGTATATCAATCCACGTAGATTTTTTTCATCTCTTCTTCTGTATACTTAGGATAATAAATATTGTTTACTAGTAGTTTATTTTTTTCGGATAATAGTTTTTGTATTTCTGTAATTTTTTCATCTATATCATAAATATAAAATATAATAAATTCACCTTTGGTTCCACTAGATTTATTATATTTTATTTTGAGATTATTTAAATGTTCTTCTATACTTTTGTCGCTTGGATATATAGAATATCGTATTAAATAATTCATCCTACTAATTTCCGCCTTTCTAGTTAAACCACTGACTCAGAAATTCCAACCAGTTTCCACCTCCACAACCGGAGTATTCAGTTTGGCAGAACTGAATTATCGTAGATGTGCTCATTCCTCCATAATTACTTCCGTATGGAAATGCACCTCTCCAACTGTTTGTGTACATCTGGTGCGTATCCTTATCGATAATCACGCTCGGCATCTTTCCCGATGTGCCAAACATTTCTTTAATTTCTTCTATTGCCATAAATCTTTTTTTTTCGATAAGGTGATGCACTTGGAGCCCCGTTCCAGCTGCCTCAGCCCGAAGTTCATTGTAAGTTCCTAATTTCCCCGATTAAAGATGCTATATCTACTTCCTCAGCAGCTCCAGCAGTTCCGATTGCACAACACAATCCAAAATCTACCCCACCGGTTGCATCGCTATATAGTGGGACATTAATTCAGAATCTGAGGATTCTACAATTGCTGTTGAACTGTTACGGGAAGTTGAGGTACTTCCAGTCCCAGTCGAGGACGATCCTCCATCATTTACAATCATATAGGAAGGCCCCATGGCGCGGTTTCCGGTTGGATCAGAGTAATTTCCGGATTATTATTGCAATACACAAACATATTGCACCCAATCTGCCCCTGCCCCGTACTTGCATAACCGTCCGCATTCACAAACCTACAACTCACCGGATCATAATACCGGCTCTGCAAATAATACAGCCCCGTATCCCCATCGTACCGGTACCCTCTGTACCGGAACGGGTTAATCGCCGCAATCGTATTTGACGTCTGGCTCACCGCTGTTCCGGCTCCGTTGGTCATCCTGGTGGGGTTTCCGTATGGGTCATAGCTGTATCGGGCCGCTAGAATGTGGGTGGCGCTGTTTCCATCTCCTTCCTTCTGGTAGACCCCTATCACATCTCCCTGGACATTCTTTTCAAAGTAATAGTTGGTCCATCTCGTCGAATTCGGATACTGCATCCCAAAGCCCACCGGGTTGTTGCTCTCATCGTACAGATACCGCAGCGTGTATTGCACGCCTCCGCCGGAATAGTATCGCCTCTCTGCCACTGCCAGGCCGTCTATGATATAGTACTCCGTATACCCTCCGTCTGCGTTGCTCTTCCGTGTCCGCAGGCCGTTTACATCGTACTCATAGCGGTAGGTTTTTCCTCCCAGACTGTAGCTTGCCAGCTGACGCCCGTTCCGCCACGTCATTGTCCCTCCGTTGTAATACTTCGTCGGGTTCCCGTTGGCATCATACGTGAATCGCCTGCCCGTCAAAGGCCGTCAGCAGGTCCTTCCAGTTGCTGTCTCCGTAGGTATACGTATGCTCTTCCTGGGTGTTCGTTGCCGTCCCATCCTCAATCCGCCAGGATGTCAGGTTCCTGCATGGTCGTAATAGTACTTATACCGCTTCTGCCCTGTGCCATTTGCCGCATACTCTGTGGCATATTGCAGCTGTCCCAGCTTGTCATATGCATATTTCCAGTATTTTCCAGTATTCAGGTCTGTTTCCTGGACAATATTGTTTCCGCTCATCATATGCATATCGATACCCCGACAGCTTCGTGCTGCTTCCCTTCGCTGTGGTATCGTACGTCTCCGGCAGCGTGGTCGTTGTTCCGGCTTCGCTTCCCGCCAGGTAGGTGTAGTGTTCCTCCAGAATGCCGCCCACCTCTCGTTTGTTCAGCCGGGACAGGTCATCATAGTGGTAATAGATCCAGCTGTTGGAAAACAGTGCCATGGCCTTCAACGTGCCTTCTCCTACATTGGCTCGGTCTCCTACCACCTTACTTCCGTCCCCATTATAATAGAAGCTTTCCACCCCACTGTCAACCACTCCCGGGATGGAGTAGCTCATCCGCGTCAGGCGGTTGTTGGTGTCGTACTGATACGCCGCACGCAGCTCTGACGTGCCTCCCTGTCTGGCCTGTGCCGATCAGGCGGCCCAGGGTGTCGTAGCTGTACAGGTACCGGATGGGGGCTGCCGCCGTTTTTGTCCGTCATCTCATACAGCTGTCCGTCCCCAGTGTACTTTAGGTGTATTGGTCCCCATCTGACACCGCAACTGGCCCAAACTATCAGCACTATGCAAATTTACATATACGTCAACAGAAATTGGTATCCATATTATAAATACCAATATTAAAATTATGCATGCTATTTCTGTTTTCTCATTCCTGATTTTTTTGAATAATATAATATTAATATAAGTAAAGGCAAAAAAGTATGCAATAGCTATAATAATATCAAATATTATAATTTTATCTTTTGTGTTCTTTCAATAAATTCACCAATCTCGAGGTACCTTTTTTATTCGTTCTGATTTATCAATTATTGCTACTAGTATATATGATATAATCCATATTGTAGATAATAAAATTTTTTTTTTCTGTATTTCATATCTAAAATATCTCCCCAATGTCATCATAAAATCCCAAAAATTAAATCCGATATTTACCGAAAAGCCCGCAAATAGTGCATATGCATTACTTACTCCAAAAATTGAAACAACTTGTTGCTCTGAATTTATCCAAGACCAGCTTTCTTCATAAACTTGTTTACCATTTTTTCATAAATGCCGTATTACTAAATCCAAACTCTTGTACTGGACTGTTGCAGTAACCCCTGCATGCAATCCCTGCCCAAATTCAACTTTGCCCTCACTAAGCTTTATTTCCAAATAGTTACCATAAAACCCCAAGCCTTGCGCCAATAATGTCAAACAATTCGAATTCACCGCTATAGCCCCCCCTGCCCCCGCCCACTGATGCGTCTGCTATTATTATATATTGATTTTGCAATATCTTTTTACTTTTGCAGCATCCACGCCAATAAATAATTGGCGATTTGGTTTTTGCCTCCGGATATGTAACAGCAGACTCTTGGCCTTTTGATCCATCTGATTGATTTGTCTTTTTTCTGGTCCCGCTGATCCTCCATCATTTACAAGCATAAATAAAACTCTCATCGCGCATTTTCCTGTTGAATCAAAGTAATTTTTGGATTTTATTACAATATGCAAACATTTCATATCCCAGCTGGGCTTGTCCCAGTACTAGCATATGTATCCGCATTCACAAACCTACAACTCACCGGATCATAATACCGGCTCTGCAAATAATACAGCCCCGTATCCCCCGTCATACCGGTACCCTCTGTACCGGAACGGGTTGATCGCCGCAATCGTATTTGACGTCTGGCTCACCGCTGTTCCGGCTCCGTTGGTCATGCTGGTGGGGTTTCCGTATGGGTCATAGCTGTATCGGGCCGCCAGAATGTGGGTTGCGCTGTTCCCGTCTCCTTCCTTCTGGTAGACCCCTATCACATCTCCCTGGACATTCTTTTTCAAAGTAATAGTTGGTCCATCTCGTCGAATTCGGATACTGCATCCCAAAGCCCACTGGGTTGTTGCTCTCATCGTACAGATACCGCAGCGTGTATTGCTCGCCTCCGCCGGAATAATACCGCCTCTCTCCGCCACTGCCAGGCCGTCTATGAGCATGATTTTTGACATGGCACGTTTGGATCCTGTGCGGTTTTTATGCTGCTTGATGAGGCTGATCGTGAATTTTCGAAGCATATTCAGGTTTTGCTGAATTGTTTTATTCTCAATTCTGCAGAAATCCTCGCCATAATGCACGTCGAGTATCCAGTGCATTGTCTCCACTGTCCACTCCATTCGGGCGTGATGAAGCAGCTCCTCCGCCGACAGCTTTCGGCTGGAGATATAGTAGTGCCATTCGTCTGTTTTCTCCCCGTTCTTCTCGACTTCCGTCCTGATTGCGCCGATACAGGCGAGATTTTTCCACTTTTCCTTCCCGAACAGCCAGGAAATATCGCTGACAGTGTATGCCGTCCGTGTTTCAATCCGGTCGCGGTTTTCTCTTTTTGACTGCGCTGTCCATCCCCTTTCGGGTGTTTCGTCCTGAACGTAGTCACTGATTTCCTGCTCCAGACTCGGCTGATTCCCCTTTGCAGCAAGCAGATAATCTCCTTTTCCGCTTACAATAGATTCCGCTGTCTCTTTCTGACAATTCAATGCATCAGCAACCACCAGACACCCCTCAATATCCAGTTTTTTCAGCAGCTCCTGCACTGCGGGAATTTCGTTGCTCTTCTCATCCACAGTTTCCGAAGCCAGAGTAACACCGAATTCGCATATTTGTGCGCTGATAATATGCATCGGGCTTTCGATATTTTTCATTCCCGTTGTGGAGCGAATTGTTTTCCCATCCAGTGAGATGGTTGTCTGACTCCGGTCTGCAGGAAGATACTGAGCAGCCCACTTCATCAAACACGTATTCAATGTGTCCGGTTTTACCATCTTCAACAATACCAACAGCCAATAGTAGCATGGAACGTGCTTTATTCCGAATTTCTCCTTCAAAAATTCGCGCGCGTGCGCACTTTCCGCCCACTGATGGATTTGGCTCACATTCTTGAAGCCGCACAGGCTTCCAAGCACTACTATGCTGATCGCTTCTGCTATGCTGCAAAAAGTACCCATTGTACTCTTCTGTTGTCTCGACCTCTTCAAAGAAGTCGGTTAGTGTTGTCCTGTCCATGCCCTTCAGTATAGGTTGTAATTTGGTGTCGTACTGATACGCCGCACGCAGCTCTGACGTGCCGCCTGTCTGGCCTGTGCCGATCAGGCGGCCCAGGGTGTCGTAGCTGTACAGGTACCGGATGGGGCTGCCTCCATTTTTGTCTGTCATCTCATACAGCTGTCCGTCCCCGGTGTACTTGTAGGTGTATTGGTCCCCATCCGACGTGGTCGTCTTCGTGGACCGTCCCAGGGCGTCATATTGGAAGCTGGTGCTGGCTCCGTTGGCATAGGTCTGATTCGTCAGAAGGCCATTCTTTCCCCCGTACTCGTAGGTCATCAGGGTCCGGCTTCCCACCGCCATCTTCGTCATGTTCCCAAAGGCATCATAGGTCAGGTTATACACCTGGCTCTTCCCGCTGGCGCTCCGGGTGATCTTCGTCAGAAGGGACTTCGTGTAATCATAGCTCACCGTCCCCAGATTCCCGCTGTTGATGCTGGTGCTCTTAGGCCGTCCTGCCGCGTCATAGGTATAGCTGGCCTTCACTCCGCTGGGGTCTGTCACCTCTGACTTCAGGCCCGTCATTTTGTGGAACGCGCCGCTGTACCCATACCTGGTGGTATTCCCACGCTGGGTGACGCTCCCCAGCAAGTTCCCATTGTTGGCATAGGTGCTGCTGCTTACAATCTTCCCTGCGCTGGTTTTGGCTGACTCTATGGTGGAACTCAGGACATTTCCCATCCCGTCATGGGTCAAGGTATCCTTTACATAGTCATTCGTCACAGAGGTCAAGTTGTGCTTGTCGTCATAGTCGTAGTGATACGTCCCGTTCCCCCCGGTTACCAGCTCCCTTCAGGTTCCCGTTTTCATACTCGCTGCTCTCCTCCTCGTTCCCTGTGGACTTCACCGACACCAGCTTCCCGTCCTTGTCGTACTTCATCGTCTGCGCCACTTCCTGGGTCAGGGACAGATTGTCAAAATACGCCACGTTCCCGTTCCGTTCGTAGGCGCAGATCACACGGATGCTCTTCACCTGGGTGTTGGCCTTCTTCGGCACAATGGCCAGGGAGGCATACTGCCACTCCCTCACATCCGGGTTGAAGGGCACATAGTGATACTCCTTGCTGTTGTCGCTATAGGTCACCTCCGCTCGCAGACCAAACTGCTTGTACTTGTCCCGGGCTGCCGCATCCTCTCCTTCCGCCTCCTCCTCGTTATCTGGCACCGCGTCCGCTTTTGCCCACCCGGACAGCACATAGCTCTTCCCGGTCTGGTATATCGGAATCTCCTGATACCCGCAGCTCTCCGTATATGCGTCTCCTATGATGCGGATGCTATGCGCATATTCTCCTTCCTCAAATAACCCAACACCTTTGTAGTACTTGGATGCAGGCCCTTCCGTCCAGTCCACGCCCCAGTACTGCAAATCTCCATTTTCCACCAAATTCACATTGATGGCGCCTCTCCCCGTTCCAGCTGCACATCATCCACATAGAAGTACGGCCCTGCTCCGTTGTTATAGATCCCCACCGTGTATGTCCCTTTTTTCCGGCGGGATAAACGTCACGCTCAACCGCACCCAGCCCCCGTCTACCTCTTGGCTGCTCTGATAATTCAAATACTCACTCTCTTGGTTGATCCCATTCCCTGTCACCTGCAAGTATACGCCCTTGCCATTAAAAGATGTACACTGGGATGTATTCACATAGGCAGAAAACGTGTACGCATGCCCTGCAGCCAGCGGCTCGCTGCTCCGGGTGACAGATATGGTGTTGCTCTTCCCCGGGCGGACCCAGCCCTTGCAGGCATTCTGTCCTGTCCGTACCAGTTCGCTTCCTGTCATGGCTTTTCGTTACAATGTTGCTATCCGTTCCGTTCGCTCCCTGTCAGCGTCCACGCCGGGCTGCTCTTCTCAAACCCGTGGTTCCGCAGCTCGTTCATGGCCGATACGCCCACTGTCGCCGTCTTCAGCGTCCGGTTGTTCCGGCGGTCCAGGGTCCCCACGCCGCTGTATACCGCGTTGCTGGCTCCCAACAGCTTCCCCCGTTATCCGTGGTGTACGCATTCACCGTCCGGCCGGCGTAGTCAAAGGTGTAATACGTCAGAAGGTCGTCGCTGGTGTTGTATCGCCGGTCGTTTCCGTAGTCCCGGTACTTCGTCTGCCCCTTCACCCGGTGGTTCATCTCTATCAGCGCTCCCGTTTGGGCTGTGCTTGTGTATGAGGTTGCTTCTGTGATCTCCTGGACCCATCGCACCTGGCCGTCCTTGTACTGGAACTGCACCCCATAGTGGGCCTCCGCGTCATACACATACCGCATCCGCGTGTCCGGTGATGTGGAGTTCTCCTTGCACATGCCATACTGTGCCAGCAGCGTCCCATCCCGGCTGATGCTCACCAGCTTCTTGTCCTTGTAACCCAGGGTGTAGGTCCGCCCCGCACCATCCTTCACGCTGGTCAGATACTTGGCGCTGTCATAGTTCAGCGTTGCCACCGTGATTTCCGAGCAGCCCTGATTCTTCTGCACAATCCGGGTGATTCGGCTCCCGCTGCTGCTGGGATAACCGTTGCTGGCGCTGGTGCCATCGCTGTACACATAGTAAAGCCGAATCAGATTCCCGTTGGCGTCTTCCATATGCAGCAGATGCCCATTGACAAATACCAGCGCGTTGTTTTTATCATCTGTCATCCGATAGTAATTGGGAAGATATTCGTCTATTTTCAGTCCCAAGCCATCCTCGTCATAGTAAAGGCCGTCCTTTTTCTCCTCATCCTGGGAGAAATAGTGGGCTGTCCTGTCTCCGTCTGTATACTTCAGGTATGTCTTCTTCTGGTCCGGCTCAATGTCGCTTTGCAGCTCCACCTTCTCCACCCTTTGCATCACATTCAGGTGTACCCCGGCACCAAGGTGCATCCCCAGGCCCTGTTGACCACCTGCATCGTAATTCTCCTCCCCATACTTCATGGCATAGCTGCTGTTGTACACCAGCTCCAGACTGAAGGGTTCACCGTGGAGGCGTAGGACGCCAGCTCCTTACACACCGTCAGCTGTCCCGTGTAATCCGACAGGTATGCCGTGCCGCCGTTGCCTACCCCATAGGTTTGGTATGTATAATAAGGCTCTATGCCGTTGGTGCTCCGATAGCTCACCACGAAATATACGTTGTGACAGGAGAACCAAGCCCGGCATTTGTTCGTTGCGGTTGCGTTGGAGGTCAGCGCCAAACCGTAATTGCTACTCTGATCTGCATACCACTCCTTCGCTGCCGATGTGATATCCCACAAATGAATGGTATTAATCGTATGATAGCTGGCCTCTACATAGTCCAGCACCGGGCCGTACTTCGGTTTTGTTCCCCACCGCAGATTGCTGTCCAGCGTCTTGTTCTCCGTGTTGGCCTGCATATACAAAATCGCGCTGCGATCATACTTGTTATCCACGCCCGAGCGCCAGTCATTCTGATACAACCCCTGCATAGGCCCGCACCAGCGTATGTCCCACCGGAATATCCGGGTACTGATTCAGGCGGAAGAAGACTTCCATCTGTCCGTAATCTCCGTGATACCCGCAGGCGAACTTTTCATCTTTAATGATATAGTTCATACCAGTGGTGCAGACCGTCCCCTCGAAGTCTGTGGACTTGGTCTGGTCAATGAGGGTGGGGTCAATCGCCACCGGGTAAACCCGGTCCTCCGCCTCCATCCAGGTCCGGTCTGCCGTCACCGTCAGAATCCAGCTCCCCTCCTCTTCCCGGGTCAGGCGGTATTCCACTGCCTCGGAACAGGCGCCCTGTCCATCCTCCATGTAGGGGGCCGGAATCCAATATACCCCTCTCCGGTTTCCTTGTTTAAGGCGACAGAGCCATCCTCCAGCAGCTCGGAGTGAGCCTCTGGAGTTTCAGGCGGAAGGAAAAGGCGTAGCCGCTGGACAGAGGCTCCTTCACCAGAATGGTCTCCTTGATGTGGTAGCTGTACAGCTCATACTGGAAGTCCACACCGGGGTAGACCTCCTCATACACCACCTGGGTCCGAAGACGGGTGGGGGTAATCTGCTGGCTCAGAGACGCTCCCTCCTCGCCGGCCTCTCCCGGAACAGATTCTGCACCGAGGCAACCAGACCGGCAAAACCGGTGGGAGCCGCTTCCTTCCGATCCGGGTAAGAAATCTGAGCCACCGCCTCCCGGTTAGGAGTTAGCCCCTCCGGCTGGGATTCCGTCTCCTCCGGCTCTGTAGCTTCCGTGGTGGGCGCAATGGTTTCCGGTACCGTTTCCTCCGGGGCCTCCCCCTTGCGCCGTCTCTGTGGCTTCCTGGGCCTCCTCCAGCCCGGTAACCGGGTCTGTCTCCGGCTCCGTGGCCACCTCTTCCCTTTCGCCCACCGGCTCCTCCGTCAAAGCCTCCTGCTCTGCTGCCGCCCAGGCCGTTTCTGCCTCCGGAAGCACTCCCGGCTCCACGCCCTCTGTCTCCGGGACGGTTGCCGCCTCGGTCGCTGTCTCCGGAAGCCCGGTCGCCCCTTTCTGTGGATCCGCTTCCCTTTTCCGGAATTGTCGCCGCCTCGGTCGCTCCTTTTCCGTCTCTGGATCCGTTGCCCCTTCTGTGGCTGCTTCCCGTTTCCGGAATCGTCTCAGCTTCTGTGGCCGCTTCCGTCTCCGGAATTATCGCCCCTTCTGTAGCTGCTTCCGTCTCCGGAACCGTCTCGGCTTCCGTGGCCGGAACTGTCTCTTCCTCCTCCGGGCTTACCAGGGAAAACTCCATCCCTCTTCCCCGTGTTGGCCGAAAACAGAAATCCGCTCCCCCAAATTCCCCTGCAAACCCACGGCTCTCCTCTCCGTTCACCGCCACATACCGGGGCGCCTCCGTCCCTTCCTCCTGCGCCGCCGTCCGCATCCCGTTTTCCTGGATCACCAGCGTGTTGTCAATGTCCTTCCACTCTTCCCCCTGGGCATAGTGCACCGGCACCCCGTAGTTCACCCCTACGAAGCTCCCGTCCTCCATCCGGAAGTGCTTCTCTTCCTCCTCCCGGTTCTCCGTCACCTCTCCCTGCACACGGCTCCCCGCTTCTCCTGGGGCCACTTCCTCCGTGAGCGCTCCCCGGAAACCTCCGCCGCCTGGCCTCCCACGGCCTCCTCCGCCCGTACCTCCACAGGCGCCACCTGCGCCGTCATAAGCACTGCCAAGATCCACGCCAAAATCCGCAACCCTGTTTTCTTCATTTCTCTCTTCCCCTTTTCTTTCTTTTTTCTTCCGATGATCCCAGCTTTCCTTTCCTGCCCCATATGTTTTTCCCTGAAACCATCTCTTCTCCTTGAACTCTACCACCTTTTCCATATATTGTCAACCTGACTTTTGTATTCCTTCGCCAACTTGATTCCCGTAGCCCGGCGGTTAATTTTTGAAATATTAAAAAAACTCCCCAGTGGCCCAACTCATAATCAAGCCCGCCACTGGGAATTTCGTTCTTCATTCTTTGCATTCGCATTTTATATTTAGCTTTATTGTTTAATATTATACGCTAAATGATTAAATCATGCTAATATATGTTCTTTTTATTCATATATTTTAGATATCAATATTTCCGAGGCAGAAAAAACTGCTATCATAAAATATCGCAATCTCATACCCGTCTCTCGTGTAGTGATATGAACACTGAGGGTAATAGTGTCCTCTTCTACCGAGATATTGCAAAATGCACCATGCTACTATTATAATATCAGACATATTATGCCAATTAGCAAACCAATTCAAAAATGTCAAAGTATTTCTAGCAAGTTGGAAGTATTTTTATTCATCTGGCAGGATAGGCTCGCGCGCAGTTTTCTCCCACCCCTGCCCTTACCAAGCCGCAAGCCACCTCGTAAAGGTATGCCAAATCCACCGCCACAAAAACAGGGTTGAGGAGGTATGGTCCTGAATGGCCTTCAGAATGTCCTGGCAGTTCGGCTGGAAAACCATTTCCTGATACTGCTGATAAGCATCTGCAAAATGTGTTTCTGCGCAGTTCGCTCCATTGCAGGACGTATTGGAAGCAACTCCCGCGACCTTTGCAAATTCCTCCCCGTTCTCCGGGATACCATCGCAGAAGAAGCGGTCATCCCACCAATCATCGGTGTATAGGTTCCCATAATACCCATACACGAGCCATTTTCCATACCGATTGATTGCAGTGCCCATCGCCCGGTCTGAATTGGAATTTCGTGCCATACCAGACACTACCAGAATCGCCTCCGTTTTGGTGTCCAATTGATTCATCCGGTCAATGACGTCTTTTCCATCATAGGCAAGCACGCGCTCTTTGCCCTCTGCCATATTCCAGATGACATCATTCATCTGCATCTCTGGCCACTCCCATTTCTTCGCCAGAAACCAATACAATGGACGAACTTGGGTAATCTCCGGCCCAGCTAGGCCTCGTTTTTCCCGGTAAGTTTCTAGAGTTTCCAGCAACTCATCCGAAAATCCTACTGGGCTTTGCGCCATACATTCTTCCGCATAAGCTGAGATCTTCTTTTGCTGTAATTAACCTCCGGGTGTGCTGTAATGACGCACCGGCTCTCCTCAAGCGCGTACTCACATAATCCGGAAACCAGGGCGTATCTGGATCATAGGCCTGGGACGTGCCAAATAAGTACACCGTTTCCCCTCTGGCGACACATAGGTATACAGAGCAGGCAGGTATGGGAACGCCTCCAAAAGGTCAGGGTCTTCCACCTGTTCCCCGAAACGCTTCCTCTGCCGCCTGAATCAGCCTGTCATAGTACAAAGCATGCAGGGATTCCATGTTGGGTTCTTCCTTCGTACTTGAATTCGGAGAACTGATTCCGCCGTTGCATGCAGATAGCAGGATTGTCACACACACGATTGTTGCGATCACCTTTTTGACACGCAGCCTGTTCATATTTAGATAGGTATTAATAAAATGCATCTTGCCGTCCTTTCCCATGGCGCGAATTGACAACGTACTGCTTTGGACTTGGTGGTGGTTCAAGATCAGCCCCTTTTGTTGGAAAATCATCTGCAGAAAACATCCAATCTTCAAAATTTGGCGCCACAATCTCATATACCAATACCCCTATTCCGAACCGTAGTAACTATATGATGCTTCCAATATCATCTCTACGGAATATAATTTGGCATTAAAAACCAGCCAAGTCTATCTATTCCATATTTTTGTATTGCATGCAAACATATTATATCCAGCAACTCTGCCCTTACATCATCTTTTGATGCAAAAATTAAATAAATATGATATATTGGCTCACCGCTGTTCCGGGCTCCCGTTGGTCATGCTGGTGGGGTTTCCACGTATGGGTATAGCTGATCGGGCCGCCAGAATGTGGGTTTGCGCTGTTTCCATCTCCTTCCTTCTGGTGCTCCATCTCCCTGGACATTCTTTTCGCAAGTTATCCATCTCGTGTGGATGCATCCCCAAAGCCCACCATTCTTTTACCCGCAGCGCCACTTGCTCACTGGCGTAATGATGTATGCAACCATTCTTTTATAAGTTATATTATAATTTAGTTTTCTATTTAATTCATTAGCAAATCTTATTTTTCTTGTTTCCAATATTTGTAGTATCTCATGTTTTTTCCCATCCTGAAGCGCCTCAGTTGAGCGCGCGCTTCCACTCAACCTTTTTTTCTGTTAGATGTCATACGCCCTTCTTTTAAGGAAATATATTGATCGCGCACCTGTTCAAGCAGCATGCGTTGCATTTCATTATCGTTAAAATATATCGCTTCATCTATAAGCCAGTCCGATCCGTAGATTTGCTTTTTTCCGCCATTCGAATAATGTTTTTCATTATTTATTAAATAGTTTTTTGCGTGAATTTATACACCTCATCTTCTGTTGACGCTTTGTGCAAAAGCAGGAAATATCCTCATCATCAAAAACTCCGCCCCTCTTCCAGGTGTGTCATAGCATGTTACTCTCGTTATTTGATCATATACTTCCTCCTGCAATGCGGATAGACAACTTGCATCACCTCATCCTCCCAGTAGTCAAAAAATATAATTTTTGGGATTGGTGCTGGAATAAATAATGGGTGCATTCCATATCCCACTCCATCCTCAGCGGCGTAATGGAGAACATATTAAGAGACGAGAATAGATATACTGTATTTAATATTCTCATTATTTGTAACTCTATACCAGCTTTTAGATCATCGCTATTGAGAAGCTATTAAATCCAGCTTTTTTAGTTTTTTCTGCATAAATTCCTCTTGCGCAAAGCGTTTAGCATATGTTCTTTTCTTCTTCCGCCATTTTGCGTCCTATTTTTTTTATCCTTTTTCGTGATTGTCCTTCAAAAATAATATCATTTTATACAAAAGTATTTTTCTATTTTTGATACTAAAAATCTGCTGTTGTTAAAGAGCGCACCCAGTCCGCCTCTCCAGACTGGGCACGCTTTTTCATGTTAAAAGGCGTTTCAGGAAGAGTACCCGATATCCTCAGGGTGTTAAGAATATCGGCTTTACCATCCTTTGACACCTATCTGAACCAGACATTACGCTTGGCGGGAGGGAATAAGCTTAACAATGTATCATTTTCACTTGCTACCCTCTATCTTAAACTCGAATTCCCACTTTTCTTTTCAAGGTCCCGAATAAAGCGCTTTTCCGCGCCTAATGGCGCCCTGTGGAAACAGCTGGAATATAAGTGGCACCGACTGCAATATGGCACCCGTTCAGAACCTTGTTCAGAACCAGCTAAGCCCTTCATTATTATAGCTGACAAATCCGGCTGATATAAGCTTATCCTCATATATCATTTTGCGCAGTAACTTATTTGATCATATTTATTATTCTGGCGCCTCGCAATAAGTTTGTTAGTAGAAACAAAACATTAGACGTTGGAAGGACCAGCCTCCGCCTCCACCCAACCCATACCTCCACCATAGCTACTTCCTTCAGATTCTTTAAGCTTCCAAAGCAGGGTATATCCTAATTGTTGCGTCAGACGTCTTTTGCTTTCAGTTTCCTATAGCCTAATCCAGCCCTGGCGTTTATATGTAACTTGATATCCTGCCTCTTCACCAATATATTTGAAAGGCCAGCATGTGAGCCTGTAATAATTCGTTTATTTCTTATTGCCTCTTAACAGTCAATAATTTTTTCCCTCTCTTTCCGCCATGTTTAACCTCCCAAATTTTTGCATCTACTAAATCTGCTCCAATTGCTCTCCGCATCTCTACCTTTTTGTTTAATGTCCATTTGCACCATCCTATGAATCATTCCAATTTGCAATAACTTTTAAAATATACCAAATAGAAAAAATCTCCATCTGACCGACCGATTCAGGGTTATTTATACAGTATGAGAACATATTATTTCCGTGATGTTCCTTGCCCTGTACTTACTCACCGGATCATAATACCGGCTCTGCAAATAATACAGCCCCGTATCCCCATCGTACCGGTACCCTCTGTACCGGAACGGGTTAATCGCCGCAATCGTATTCGATGTCTGGCTCACCGCTGTTCCGGCTCCGTTGGTCATGCTGGTGGGGTTTCCGTATGGGTCATAGCTGTATCGGGCCGCCAGAATGTGGGTTGCGCTGTTTCCCGTCTCCTTCCTTCTGGTAGACCCCTATCACATCTCCTGGACATTCTTTTTCAAAGGTAATAGTTGGTCCATCTCGTCGAATTCGGATATTGCATCCCAAAGCCCACTGGGTTGTTGCTCTCATCGTACAGATACCGCAGCGTGTATTGCACGCCTCCGCCGGAATAATACCGCCTCTCTGCCACTGCCAGGCCGTCTATGATATAGTACTCCGTATACCCCCCGTCTGCGTTGCTCTTCCGTGTCCGCAGGCCGTTTACATCGTACTCATAGCGGTAGGTTTTTCCTCCCAGACTGTAGCTTGCCAGCTGGCGCCCGTTCCGCCACGTCATTGTCCCTCCGTTGTAGTACTTCGTCGGGTTCCCGTTGGCGTCATACGTAATTGCCTTCCCATCAAAGGCCGTCAGCAGGTCCTTCCAGTTGCTGTCTCCGTAGGTATACGTATGCTCTTCCTGTGTGTTCGTTGCCGTCCCATCCTCACTCCGCCAGGACGTCAGGTTCCCGGCATGGTCGTAATAGTACTTATACCGGTTCTGCCCTGTGCCATTTCCCGCATACTCTGTGGCATATTGCAGCTGTCCCAGCTTGTCATATGCATATTTCCAGTATTTCCCTGTATTCAGGTCTGTCTCCTGGACAATATTGTTTCCGCTCATCATACGCATATCGATACCCCGACAGCTTCGTGCTGCTTCCCTTCGCTGTGGTATCGTACGTCTCCGGCAGCGTGGTCGTTGTTCCGGCTTCGCTTCCCGCCAGGTAGGTGTAGTGTTCCTCCAGAATGCCGCCCACCTCTCGTTTGTTCAGCCGGGACAGGTCATCATAGTGGTAATAGATCCAGCTGTTGGAAAACAGTGCCATGGCCTTCAACGTGCCTTCTCCTACATTGGCTCGGTCTCCTACCACCTTACTTCCGTCCCCATTATAATAGAAGCTTTCCACCCCACTGTCAACCACTCCCGGGATGGAGTAGCTCATCCGCGTCAGGCGGTTGTTGGTGTCGTACTGATACGCCGCACGCAGCTCTGACGTGCCGCCTGTCTGGCCTGTGCCGATCAGGCGGCCCAGGGTGTCGTAGCTGTACAGGTACCGGATAGGGCTGCCTCCATTCTTGTCTGTCATCTCATACAGCTGTCCGTCCCCGGTGTACTTGTAGGTGTATTGGTCCCCATCCGACGTGGTCGTCTTCGTCGACCGTCCCAGGGCGTCATACTGGAAGCTGGTGCTGGCTCCGTTGGCGTAGGTCTGATTCGTCAGAAGGCCATTCTTTCCCCGTACTCGTAGGTCATCAGGGTCCGGCTTCCCACCGCCATCCTCGTCATGTTCCCAAAGGCATCATAGGTCAGATTGTACACCTGGCTCTTCCGCTGGCGCTCCGGGTGATCTTCGTCAGAAGGGACCCCGCTGTGACTTCACTCCGGTTCCTGTTGGGGAGGTGCCGAATAAAGAAGACCACGCCCAGCCCAAATCATTCAGACTGGACGCGATCTTAAGAAGAAATTCGCTAGGGGTCAGGGAGGATATGGCGAACTGCGGGCACATTCGAACATTCCCTCTGCCAACAGCATAGTTTCAATATGGCTAAGGCCATTGTACAACATTTTGGCAGAAAAGTACATTTTTCTAAGGATTTTGCAATCTTTTCGGTAAAATAGGAAATCTTTTATGACTACTATTCGTCTCTTTAGTGTTTATTTTTATTAACTTATAATGATAAAATTATTATACAATGAAAATATTTAAAATAATAATCACTATTAAAGATAGCCATGTCCCAATCAAAATTCCCTCCACAAGTGCTGTCTTTTTTCTCTACAAAACTCCTCATATCTTTTTCTCATCTGACAAATCTCCTTCGTCATTCCATTGCATGCAAGCAAGAAGGGCTGCTCTTACAGCGTTCAGTACTATAGCTAGCGGTATTGTTACAAAAGGCAAAATAATGAAAAGGATAGCTTCACAATCACAAAGCCAAGCCCCAGAGATATGAACATTCCACGAGCACGCCTTGTGCTTGAGTGAGTGCCTTAGAGGGTCTAACCCACTTTTCGCATCTACTGCACTTAGCGCAACGGCCATCAAATACTTTTTGGAATGCAGAAATAAGAGAATAAAACACGTCAATTTTTTGCTATTACCAATAATACGGTGCCTGCATGTGTTGTCTTCTTTGCTATATTTAGACAAATATTCATCCTCCTATCTTTATTAGTTTATAGTCGGAAATAGAATATGTTTCTCCAACAATTCGCCATTCTTGGTTTTTCCCAATTACATAATCAACGTAGTTTGTTTGCGTCATAACCGTAAATCTTGCATACACACCACTGATCTCAGTAGGTTTTAGATATGTCGCCCCAGTCGTCACTTGGTACTGGTTATAACATCCCGGAAGCAAGTCATGTTTTTCCTTGACATAGTAAGCAGCTCAATTATTGCCCCAAATCCATTGAGTGCAAAAGTAGAGACAATTTCCCCTCTATTGTAAGAATACCCGCTAACCATGTTGTCATTTGAGACGTTATTGCTGTTTTCTTAATATCTGAATATATTTCTTCAATAATACTATCGTTTCTGTAGTCACTTATCTGGCAAGCGGTTGATGTTGCGCTAATAAGATTTTCTTTATCTGGAATGTTATTGTCCAAGTTAAATGCTGCGGCTTCAGCTGCTTTGGGATCGCTGGTTCCAATGACTCGGGTCGTAGAGCCACCATCATTTACAAGCGAGTATCCAGGTCCACTTATCTTTTCTCCGGTCTGATCATCATATCGTATGGCGTTGTTATTGCAATATGCATACATATTATGCCCAATCTGCCCTTGCCCGTACTTGCATAACCGTCCGCATTCACAAACCTACAACTCACCGGATCATAATACCGACTCCGCAAATAATACAGCCCCGTATCCCCATCGTACCGATTACCCCTCTGTACCGGAACGGGTTGATCGCCGCAATCGTATTTGACGTCTGGCTCACCGCTGTTCCGGCTCCGTTGGTCATGCTGGTGGGGTTTCCGTATGGGTCATAGCTGTATCGGGCCGCCAGAATGTGGGTTGCGCTGTTTCCATCTCCTTCCTTCTGGTAGACCCCTATCACATCTCCCTGGACATTCTTTTCAAGGTAATAGTTGGTCCATCTCGTCGAATTCGGATACTGCATCCCAAAGCCCACCGGGTTGTTGCTCTCATCGTACAGATACCGCAGCGTGTATTGCACGCCTCCGCCGGAATAGTATCGCCTCTCTGCCACTGCCAGGCCGTCTATGATATAGTACTCCGTATACTCCCCTCCGTCTGCGTTGCTCTTCCGTGTCCGCAGGCCGTTTACATCGTACTCATAGCGGTAGGTTTTTCCTCCCAGACTGTAGCTTGCCAGCTGGCGCCGTTCCGCCACGTCATTGTCCCTCCGTTGTAGTACTTCGTCGGGTTCCCGTTGGCGTCATACGTGATGCTCTGCCCATCAAAAAGGCCGTCAACAGGTCCTTCCAGTTGCTGTCTCCGTCAGATCCGTCTCATGGACAATATCGTTCCGCTCATCATGTGTATATCGATACCCTGACAGCATCTGTAATATTTTATTTCTTTTCCATCCTCATTGCCTCCAGTTGAGCGCGCCTCCATTATCTTGGCAGGAAAGTACATCTTTTTTCCGGCAAATTTTCCCGTTTTCTCCCAACAGTAAGGAACGGAGTTTTTGATTCAGGGGCTAGAGCAACATGCAGAATCAAGCCATACTCAGAATATACGGTGGAAGATATTCATCTTCTAAAGAAAGCATTTCTATTATGTGTATTTGCATCTTCAAATTTTTTTTCTAATATCGTTTGGGATAAACTTTGACAAAATTTCCCACACATCTGGTCGGCATTCGATTGCAATGCGTTCTCTAGATACGAAAGTTAACTTCCTCAATATTTTTGGATCTTTCATATCGTGTTCCTTACTTAGTACAATGACTGTCTTTTTATATATGAAATATTGTACGTGTAGATTCCGCATGTTCTTACGTCTTCCCACTGTATAGTGAATGGGCGCCACAATAATCCTCGGCAATGAATTCCAGACTCATTAACTAAACATGAAATGCAATACTTTCTCCAGGCGTTTCCTTTTAGCGATAGAATAAATGTAAACACTATCGCAAGTATTAAAAAATACATCTAGGACAATCCACCCAGGATCGTGGTCACCAACAAAGCGAACTGTAAAGAACACGCACAGTGCGACTAATATTCCATTCAAAAACAGCATTCCTCCATAAACTGTAGCTATGGTACCTTTGTCATATAGATAAAACCTATCCTTTCGCATCACCATGGTGCATCAACTCGGCCCTTTCTGCCTACTCGGCTACCCGAAGAATTAGATTGCCCAGAGCTTCTCGAATTTCTTTGATTGGATTGTGAGGCAGATGCCACCGGCGGGGTGGAGAGAGAATTATTGTTAGTAACTACACGTGTAATCCATATACCTCCCTCGGCCATAATTGTACCCGTTACTAAGTTCTCCATCCAACTGCCCATGCCATCAAGAGTTATATAATTCACCATATCTGTTATTGTGCCCTTTGGAACACTTCCCACAGGTCCTAGGCCAAACGAGACAATATTTAACAAGCCACCAGTCACACCAGCCGCTAAATATTCAGAGGGTCAGCATTCCAATCCGTGGACATTCCCGTACTGACTACGCCTGACGCAATTCCTCCAACTGCAGCAGCAGCTACGCCCCAGCCTACAGGTCCCGACGCTGCAACCATTAGGCCAACATCAACCCTTGAAGCTCCAGCGATGGCTCCAGAAATTGCACCAGCTTGAGCATTTTTAGAGGGTCTTCACCGGTTATCATTCCATCAATAAAGCCCTGCACAAAATCCAATTGCAGCTCCGAGCGCTGTAAAATAAAGAAGTAATAGAAGTGTAAAAAATTTTGCCGTTCCTATCCGGCACTTGCGCAGGGTGTCGGATAGGTCGGGCTTATTCTTCGGGCAAGTCAATCTTGCCTACAAAGCTGTAATAAATATCAATGCGCTGGCGGCGTACTTCGTTCTCGTCATACTCACATTCATAGACAACGATTTTCTCCACCATTTCACCCTCGATAGAAAGGTACTTGCGGACAACGTTCATAAACTTTTTCAGCGTTTACCGTGGCTTCCTGTGCCTTTGTCCAGTTCGCCCCTGCAATGCGGCGGCTTTTCTCTTTCAGTTCCCGCTGCTCGGTTTGCGGGTCTGCGGACATTTCCATGAAACGCTCGTCATTGA
>VOFG01002242.1_pt1 | contig 31381 bp, 36 predicted proteins | sample 5384171 | NCBI WGS metagenome assembly VOFG01 (sample SAMN12384726, study PRJNA508395) | human gut metagenome | isolation source: healthy gut F | host: Homo sapiens
TAATGCTTTGCTTCAGTCTCTGTAAAGCCAACATATGATATTTCGCCGCGATAAGTTCGTTCCGGCTTTTTTTAATCGGGTCTGCGTATCTTATCTCCATCAGCTGCAAAACCTTTGTGCAGGAATCAAAAAACTTTGGTGCGGAAGAAAATGCCTTGTGGCACTGACAGCATTCACTGATTGACTGGTTATCATCGTCTCCCCTGTATATGGTTTTATATTAAGTGTTTTACAATCATCGCACTGAATATAACATACATTTTCCAACCAATGTTAGGAATCTTTTTGATATATCGGCTCGTAATCAAGTTGTTGTTTGCAACAATTTGGGATCCGGCTTTTATACTTCGAGAGATTGCCATTGATAAATCTCTTTGTAATTTAGCAAACCGTATCTTTTTACCGTGTTTGTTATCCGACACGGTCATTCCACAGTATCGACCGGAAAACCATACTTAGGGAGAATATTCTTCTTGGAGAAAACGAAAGAATATCTTCTCATAATAAAGCCTTAATCCGTTGAGTGATACCATCCACTGCGTAATTTTTGCCAAACGCTCTTCTTAGCTCCCTCCAACAAAGATACTATATTCGTATGTTTCTTACAGCTTCCGTCAGTACACCCTCCTCCCCATCAAAAGTTCCCCCATCCAAATGTTTGTACTTGGAATTTATCAGACAATACAGGCGGTAAGAATTGCAACAAATACTGCTCTCAAATCGTCCGGGGCTGAAGCAAAGATCTCTGTCAAACAACGCTTCCCGGGTTGCCGGCTTCGTCAGTTTCAAAAACTTTCCGATAGTTTTGAAATATTCAGGATGAATCCGCCAAAAATAACTTAGTGCGGCTGCATAAAGATGCCGAATAGCAATACGGTCATTACCGTATATTTAGGCGGGTCAATCTTTCCCTTAATCATTTTGGTCGGATCATTAAAATAAGAGAAATCGTGACTACTCTTATTACAAAATGTCAATGCAAAAGGCAGCAGACTGACTGCTTCGACCAGCACGACCGCGCGCTGAGCATAATTTGCCGGCATAGGAGGCATATTGCGCATAAAGACCGTTTCAAACTACCAACATCCACACCCATTTCAAAAGTTGTAGAACAACTCAAAACATCGATTTCCTTCTGTTTGAATCTTTTCTGATAGTCATACGCCATATCACGATTCAATGCGCAGTATGTTCGACAATACGAAGATCTCGAATTTCCAACTCACGAAACAAACGGTAATAGTGATTATCAAAAAATTCTTTTTCCGGCTTGATTTCCGCAAGCTCTCCATCACAATGATATGCAGGGCATACCCCAGCCACATTATGGCAGGTCAAACGCTTGCATTTGTTACACACATACCAATGTAATGGGATTAAAAGGTTTACTTTCGCCGTATCGACGCGATAGGCATTACCTTCTGTACGCAACATAAGTCCTTGCCCAACAAGAACTTTTTTCAAACACCGACTTTAAAAATGCGGCAACTTCATCTACGGTAAGTGAATAGCCTTTTTATTTAGTACTCTTTGAACATAGTCGACGCGCTTGTTTGTCATTCCGGTCTTCGTCGGGATAAATGCTGTGTGATGTTTTCGAGCATCCGGAGTCGAGAAAGAGTGTACGCATATATGGTACCTCCATGGGTGAAATCTTCCAAATCATTTTCATTCAGTGGCGCATCATAACTCAATGCAGCATCGACATCATAGAGATCGCTATTACGCTACACATATCGCGGAATTCGATTCTGCAATACTATACTTTTTTATAACTTCCCGGCACATTCCACTCCACTCCCTAAAAGCCCAAAATGAGCAAGTGAAGTATTGCCGTTGCTATCAATCAATTCTGATAGGATTGCCTTCCATGCTTCTTTATTGACGCTATACTCAGAATCATTGTCAAGAGAGGATCTACCGCGAACATGGTATGCCTCAAATTCAGTTTGCAAACGATCAACAAACACCGGAACTGTATCTCCTGTGCCTGTGTAACTTTTTTAATGCTTCGAGGATCAAGCGCTTATACAAAATGTTATTGTATGAAATGTTCAGATAGCTTGCATAAAATGCCGCAGCTTGTCTACTGTCTGAAAAACGCAATAAATTGTTTTGCCAGCTTTTCTTTTTAGTTCTTTAGTTTCGAGCGAGCCAATCCAAAATCATCTTCAGAATCTTCGCATTTTTGCAAGGTAACCCGATATGACGGAAGCTCTTCAAACAGCGCAGTTCCGATAACACTGGTTGACGCCTCCTGCCCGCTGAAAAACATTCTGAGCACCCCCTGATGTGTTTTTTACATTTTCGCACCTTGGACACTTAGTAAGTGTATGTGTTTCTCCGATCAATTTAATGCGATACACTTTTACATATGTAGATTGGTCATGTTCACAATGAGAGGATGAGCCTTCTTTCTTCAAGTAGCCGCAATACGGGCAAATTAGATGTGCTTCTGCTTCTATCCCTTCTTCTTCCAATGGATGATCGTTATCTGTATCGAAATAGCTGACGCCAACAAAATAATTTTTGTTGCAAGATCATCGGACTGATTATACTGTTCTAATCGATTGTTTTCTATTTTGCCAACTAAATAGAGTGCATTACAATAGGAGCAAGTGGCTACTTCAAACACCTTGTACGCGGTATTTCTATCGTCTGTAATGCGATAGTTGGCTCGATGAAGCATTACCCGATTATCCGGAGCAAGCGTCACAAAAACACTTTCTGTTGCACGAAGAAACATATGATATCGAGCATCAAACAGTTTTCCGCCATCTTTTTCTGCCATGGAAGCAACAGACACAAAATCAGTCAATTGCCTTTCTGTCCACCCCATTGTTGAACACAATGATAATACGGTTTTGGGCTGGCGAAGAAGCGCCCGCACTTGCCAATAGTTTTGATCGTGAACGATTTTTTCATACAAGTAGTCTTTGAGGGAGATATCATTCACAGTCAGCCGAGCAAGAATCTCCTCGTCTGATTCATTCCTGTTTTTTGCCTCGGCAATACTTTCATAAAACGAAAGAGGAAGCGTTGATACCTCACGCATAGTGGTAGGTATGATACGATCGGCTCGCACAATATCTGCGGCAGAAAATGGTGCATTACATAGTTTTTGTGCAAACTCTGCTACCTGTGCATCATCCTCTTTTTTCGCCAAGTGTGGCACTCGTAAGAATGTATGTTATGTCTTGCGCTCCTAATTTAGCTTTCAGACGGCGAAAGAGCATAGACACTTCTATTCCTGTCGAACCGTTATATACATGCGCCTCGTCAAAACAATAAATTTCCAGTGCTTTGCTCCATCTCCGTCGAAAAACACGCTGTCACGGGGGCGAAGCATCAAATACTCCAACATTGCATAGTTAGTAATCAAAATATGCGGCGGAGTGGCGATCATCTCATCTCTTGAAATTAGCTCGTTAACAATCGGAGATTGATTTTTGATTTAATGCCTTATACTCTGCTAATGCATCTTCTTTCTTCTGCTTGGTTTGACCGGTATATACTCCAAATGTGATTTCGGGACATTCTGCCAATAACCCACGCAACCGCTCAGTCTGGTCGTTTGCAAGAGCGTTCATGGGATAAATCAATAAAGCGCGAACACCGGGGCATAAAGTCCCAGCCTCTACTTCCATAGTGAGTTCCCGTAAAAACAGGAATTAAAAAAGCTTTTCGGTTTTACCGGAACCGGTACCGGTTGACACCACAAGATTTTTATGTTCGCTTGCTATTTTTCGAATTGCTTTTTCTTGATGTAAAATAACGGTCTCTCCAAATTCATGTGAATTTTGGAGAAAGTACTTGGTAATATCCTCTAAAATCAACCCAGAAATGCTTTTTCCTTTTTGAAAGCATCTGTAACATCCAAATAGGGACCTGCGGCAAAAGACTCGCCACTGTCAATCAAGTGTTCAAATTCGGATCTATACGGATCGGCATTTTGAAAGAAGTTTTAAATACCGATAGTATTTTTCTGTAATATGTTTTGATGCTGTTACAGGTGAAAAATGACATAAAACTACTCCTCAATTAAGATTTATTGTGTAATAGAAATCTTCCGAATCCAAAACTTCCCACTCACGGCTACAGCCTATTTCATCTGTTGCAATTATTTTGTATGCCCGGTTATACAAGAAGTCAAAATAATCTTCATCTTCTTTTCGCTGAAGAAAGTGATATTAGCTTTTGTTTGTACATCGTTTAATATTTTTATTTTTACCAGACAAGCCTTTTCCTTGCAAATTCAATTCACCAATGTTCAATTCCGGATTCTCGATCATCATTTTTGATATTTGTAATATACAGAGTTTTTTGCAAAGAATAATGGGTGGCAAATATGGAAGTATCATTTTTAAACTTTGCAATTCCGGTTATGGAAATTGTTTTCCCGGTTAAATCAAATCGATTACGATATGGGACATTTTTGACATCGAATTTTCGATAATCCGAATGCCAAAATCATCCTCCTCATCATCCCATTCATAATAAATAATTGTATAATACCCCGTTCTAAACGGAACTCTCAGCCTTATGCCTGCAGTTGTAATTGGAACCTTTTCCGCCAGCACTTCACCGCAAAATGAAATATCAGCCACGCAATTGGAAAACCCGGATATATTGCTTTTAAATATCAATTCTCCAGTCGCTCTGTCTTCAATAATATCAACATTATTGACAACACAGCGTGTGACAACGGTAGCAAATGAAAAACGCATCGTGTCAGTAGTGACATATAGAATTCGTTTTGCTTCTTCTTTGCCAAACCAAGATATGATCTTTCTTGTATCGCACACGAAAAGATGCTGTTCTTTGCTTTTGGGAAATGATACGGAAAACGACTCATTTTCAGAATCGAGATCATCAGAATCAAGAAGAATAGGAGTCATGGAAAAGGTAATTGAATCGTCCGGTGCCTTTATCTCAATTCTACTCCGGAAATTCCGTGTGCCAAATTTCATCCGGCTTATCAATTCTCCAAGTACCACCATCAAATCTCCATTTGAAGACAGGCAGATATACACGAACATCAAGTGCCCCCTGCTGAGTATTGACCACGAATGGAAGATAATCGAGGTCCGCTCGTATTTGAAACTCAAAACAGTTTTCATTCAGTTTGTCAGCACATCCGGAAATTTGAACATATAAATTCTTATCAAAGGTAATAAGCCCTTTTTGCTTGAATATGTACGGCATCTCGTTATATTGGAATCCAAAGTAGTTAATCCGAGCAAAGCAATAACTCCGCTCCTTCTTGCTTTCGGGAACATTAATAATAACTTCGTAAATCCCGTCTTGTACGATGTATTCTGAAAGCTTTAATATGTACCCTTTCTCATCCGTTTTTCATCCAAATCAAATCGCACGCATTTTTCAGCATCAAATCTAAATCTCTCGCCGTTTATAATAATAAGTGTGCCGTTTTCTTGATTTGGCTTCATGCGAAAGTAAACAGAGGGCGTAGTGCTGTAAATGGAAATCTTTTCATCTCTCATTACATAAGCACCATGAACCAGTTTTTGCTGTAACAATCCCTCTTCAAGTGGTTTCCCAACGGATTTCGCTTTCCCATCCGGCAAGCGTAGCACATCGCCTTTCTGCAATGTCAATGTATATAATCCATATCCCAGTGATTTTCAAAACCATCGATTGCATCGGAATCTGTTTGCAAAAACTCCATCGGGGTCAGTAAAAGCATATGCTTGTCCCTCTGGGAGATATTTTGTATAGGTCACGGAGTCAATCATATCCCAGTCATTATCAAAGAAACGAATGGAAGCCGACTTTAGCAGAAATCTCTTAACTCTATCACCAGAGTCTTTCAATAGCTCAATTTCTATCTCCTGTAACAATCTATCCATAGGCACTTCAAAACAATCAATCTTTTCGGTTTTACAGCCGGTGACACAACTGTCGGAAGATACTTCAAGGATATTTTCAAAATTCTCAATCCGAATTCTCCAATACATCTGCGGAATATCATCTTCAGCATTCAAATGAATGTATTGCTGGGGCAAAACCAGATAGAATTTTCTCTTTTCGTATCAAAGTGAATAAAAGGTGTGCTGAATCGTTTTTCTCCCTTCCGTGTCAGCCCGGCAGTAGCTCTTCTTGCATATTCAAAACGCCCAGACGATTTAGCCCATTCGCAAAACAATTGTGCAATTCTATTTTGCGAATTTTCGGGATATAAATCATTAAAAAGCGCATTATCCATGAATCGCAAAATTCTTCCAACACGAATTTTGCAACCTCGTTCATTTGCGGAAACAGCATCTGCTGTATGCTTCTTTATCTTGTAAGCCCGCGCCGAAGCTTCACCTTTGGACATTGTTTGCATCAGATACTTTCTCATCTCAGCGCTATTTCGGCTCAAATCCCGTTCCAAATCAATTTGATAATAGGCAAACAGAAAATCAAATAGGTCATTCGCATAGTGCTTGGTAATAAAACAGTGAAGCAAAATATTATTCATGAATTCATTTTCTGCCACATGAAATTTACCAAACCGAATTAAAGTCTTATAAAAGCTTTTGCCAATCCATCCTTGATGGTTCATTGGCAACTTCTCAAGTTTCAATTCCTTTTTGTACATGAGACCAAAAGCGTCCGTCATAATACCGAATTCCTATCTGCACTAATCCAACGGCAAAAAAGAGGATTAATCGTTTCATGTTGTGGAGAAGAAAGAATTTTCTCATATCCATGTTTAAGAAAGAGAATTACAGTTTGGTATTCTTCATCATCTATTTGGATATCGCCGATATAAGTGCATTTTTGAATTCACGGTTTATGCGGCGAACCAACTTCACAGCCGGACTTTGTTGCGTGTTCAGTGATGACTTATTGGTTGAATTAATCATTTTCATGCCTCCTATATCGTTAGTTTCTAATATCAAAATTTATATAATTATCCAATCATAACAAAATATATTTTTTGTTATCCCCGCGCCCAACCGCCTGGATCAATCCTTCGTCACGCATTTGTTTCGCAACAGTAAAAGCCCGCGTTTTTTTCAACCCTAAAAGTGCTTCTATCTCACGATCACTGATTCCGCCGTGTTCCTCAATAAAGTCCAATACCTTTTGCTTCTGTGGTGTAAGTGCCGGCTTTGAGTCTTTACCCAAAGCGGTATTTCGATTTGGAAGAATCATCTTAAAGGTGTTGGGGGTAACTTCTATAATCGGCTGAACACTGCATTCGGCATAAAGGTTAAAGATTCTCCGAATACCCGTACCATATGATTCAATCAAATGAAGTCGATGAAAAACTTCCGCTAAATTTTTGTTTCTGGGTTGAGAGATTCCACTACGAATATCTTCCGGAGATAATCCCGGCAACAAGCCTCCAAGAGATACAAATTCTATTTTATTGTCATTGACATTGATAATGATACTGCCACTAAAGCTATAATCCCTATGAACGATAGCGTTCAAAAAGTGCCTCTCGCAACGCTTCTTCCGGATAATCCTGCTTTTCGATTCGTTCAAGCCCTTTGAAAGATGCCGATATTTTGTTGCAAAGCGTAAGGTAAGAAAAAACACTATCCAACTGCTCAAATACTGACCCTCCGAATTCCTTACTATCGCGAAATTCTGTATTTGCCGCATCAGCAAATACAGCGACCTTGGTGGTATGACAGCACTGATCGGATAAAATTTCCGCAAGATTGCTGTATAGCCCGTCTGTAGACAGCGTCATTCCGAGCACGCGGTATTTGGCTTTCGAGAATGGAACGCCATAGCGTGAGAAAGCCTTTTTGGCACTCTCAAATGTTAAATTCTGCTCCATTGAACGCATGCTTTCAAAAGAATCCCCGTCAGATTCTTTAATCATTGCCCGAATCTGATCAAATGAAGCGGGAACAGAGGAAGTTCCTGCCTAACATAAACGCCACTCGGCTTCAATCCCTTTGATTTCAAATAGTACGGTTTGTACGCACCTTCGCCAACTACAATTTTTATTACTCTGTTTTCTTGAACAGTATATTTTACAAACATCGTAACATCTGGCATGATTGCATCTCGATTCCGTTCGTAATGCGCATATAGGACTCATCCACATTGTCAACGCCAATGGCATTACCTTCATTGTCAATGCCAACATAAATCACACCCCCATCGGTGTTTGCAAATGCTATCACTTCTTTGCTCAACTCATCAGTAATCTGTGCTTTGAATTCGACATTTTCGGTTTCAAAAATCATGAATTATCCTCCGATTCAGTAATCACTGAATATATTATATTCCAAAAATTCGTCCCTGTCAAGTGAACAAAGCGAATTTTGCGAATTTTGCGAATTTTTATATTGATTTTTAGAGAAATATCTTGACAAGAACCAAAAGTCCCGCTATACTATAAGAGAACCACTTGTTATGATATGGAGTGTGTATGAAAGTATTAGACGAAAACAAACTACAAGCAATGGCGGCGTATATCACCGATTACATTCACGAAAACAACGGCGAGTCGCCGAAATTTTCGGAAATTCTGAATTACATGAATATGAGCAAATCGGTCGGCTATCGTTATCTACACGGCTCAACGAGAGAGGTATTATTACTTATTCCGGCAAAGGAACGCTTGCGATTGCCGGGCAGGAAAAAATGAAGTCAGGATTCCGCCGCCTTCCGATTCTCGGTGCTGTTATCTGCGGATCGCCCGAGGAGCAGGAGCAACATACTGATGGTTACCTTGCCATACCGGAGGAATGGGTTGACGGTGAGTGTTTTTACTCCGTGCCTACGGAGATTCCATGATTGACCTCGGCATTGAGCAGGGCGACTTAATTCTTGTAAAGCGAAAATCCGAAGCCACCGACGGGCAAATCGTTGTTGCATTAACCGAAGAGGGCAACACGCTGAAACGGATTCGTTTTGAGGACGGAAAACCGGTATTGTATGCGGAAAATCATACTTATACAGACAGCAAACGAATCATTCATCCGAAACAACTATCCATTCAGGGCGTTGCCCTGAAACTGATAAAGGATCTCAAATGACCGAACAAGAACAACTTCACGCACAGGAAGAACCTCTATCCCTCCCTCGGCAGGTTGTTGACATGATCATGTCAACTCTTCAGAACGGCACTGCCAAAGAAGTAGCGGAACGCAATATGGCTGATCGACTGGATATATCCGAGGTGTTGCCGAATGTCGATACGACAAATTGGTGTGAAGAAGCGCAGGCTATCTAAAAGAAATCTATCGTATCGTAAAAGGGACAAGCCTTGACACACGGCACGATCTGAAGCTCTCTTTTCCACCCTCCGATTTTTCAAAAACCGATGATCCGGTTTCGCTGACATACGAGGGGTGCTACAAAGCTGTTGGCTATTATACCGCCATCATCAATGCCTCTCCGGAACTCAAAACAGCATTCATTGAGGCAATGGCACAATACGGCATTGATGCAGACAACTGTAATGAGCTTCTCAAACGCGAATGGGATATATGGGCGTATCTGCTCTCCCTGCCAGAGATCGCAGAACTGACAAAATCCATGCCGGCATACGAAGATTACAACCGAGCAAGCCCGAAAATCGTTCTTTAATCAGTGCGGCGAGAAAAATTGAACATACAAAAACGGAGCCATCGTTGAAAAAGTGTCGATAGAAACCGGCGGTCCGAAGGATGAAAACGGCAAGGCTACACCGCTTGAAATTGCATCGTCGGATGATATGGTTGCAGAGATCACAGACCGTATCATGGTGCAACAATGTCTTTCCCCTGCTGAGTGAAACCGACCGTGAGATTCTGATTCGCCATGCGAACGGTGAAACCTATGCCGCCCTTGCGAATGCTTACGGTTATAAAACTGCGGGCGGGATGCAGAAACGAATTGCACGGATAAAAAAGCAAGTTGTCAGCCAAATGGGTACCAATGCAAAATGATCTTTTCCGCACATTTGCACGGAAATCATAAAAGCCCTATACTATAAGCAGAAAGGAAGTGAGCTGGTGGCAAAGAAAGAAGTCGAAGGACTGGTGGCGGTGATTTACGCCCGCTATTCCAGTGAAAATCAGCGTGAAGAATCCATTGAGGGACAGATGCGGGAGTGTTATGCTTTTTGCAAAGAAGAACGGAATTTCGGTTGTCGGTGAGTACATTGACCGTGCCTTTTCCGCCAAAACAGACCGCCGTCCGGATTTTCAGCGCATGATCAAAGACAGCGCAAAGCACAACTTTAATTTGGTTATCGTTTGGAAACTCGACCGTTTTGCCCGTAACCGTTACGACTCCGCTCACTACAAAGCGCTACTAAAAAAGAACGGCATTAAGGTAATGTCTGCCGTAGAGCGCATCTCCGACGGCGCCGAAGGAATTCTGCTGGAATCGGTACTTGAAGGCATGGCGAATACTATTCTGCCGATTTGTCAGAAAAAGGTACTGCGCGGACGCATACCGAAAACGCACTCAAGTGCAAGTATAACGGTGGGACAATGCCGATCGGATATTATGCCGATAAGGAACAGCATTATGTCGCGGACTCTTTAACTGCCCCATTCGTTTTAGAAGCCTTTCGACATTACGATGAAGGTCTGACAATGAGTGAAATCGCTGCCGTTCTGAATCAACACGGACTCAAAAACAAACGAGGCGGAGATATTGACATAGACAGCGTTTCACGGATGCTCTCCAATCGGAAATACATCGGAGAGTATAGATACCGCGACATCGTAATTCCGAACGGAATCCCCGCGCTGGTTCCCCAAGATCTGTTTGACCGTGTGCAGGAGAAAATTGCAAAAAACAAAAAGCCCGCCCGTCACAAAGCGGAAGACGATTATCTCCTGACTACAAAGCTGTTTTGCGGCGAATGTGAATCCTTGATGGTCGGCGAATGCGGCACAAGCCGAAGCGGCACAGTTCACCATTACTACAAGTGTACCAACGCAAAGCGACACGGCGGATGCCGAAAAAAAGCCATAAAAAAGGACTGGATTGAAAACCTTGTTGTTTTGGAGATTCGGAAAAAGCTTGAAGACGCACGCTTTATCGATGATATCGTTCACGCATTCATAGAGTTCCAGACTGCTGAAAATACGGTTATCCCACATTTGAATCAATCATTAGCGGAACTCAACAAATCCATCGACAATATTCTTGCCGCCATAGAACAAGGGATTTTCACCCAGTCTACCAAACAACGGCTTGAAGAATTGGAAAGCAAGAAAAAAGATATTGAAATCGAGATCGCCAAGGAGAGCATCCGCCGCCCGTTACTGAATGAGGATCAAGTACGATTTTGGTTTGAGCGTCTGCGTAATTTGAACATAAACGAACTGTCCCACCGGAAACGACTGATCGACACATTTTTGAATTCTGTGTTTGTTTACGATGATAAACTGCTTATCAACTGCAATTATCCCAACACAAGCACAATTGTGCGATTTTCCGATATAAATGCAACACTCAACGGTTCGGATATACTCGCATGTGGGCGACCAATTTTAGCGGTTTGTATCCGCAAAAGAAGCCGCAAGGTAGTGATACTTTGCGGCTTTTTGTGTTGGAGGTAACAGATGGCTTCTGTCACGCAACGAATACAATCAATACAGCAACCTCGAGGTGGGTATCTTCCGATAAAGTGTTTTTCTAAGGAAGTGTTGGATGACGGCATTACATTAAACGCCGAAGAAAATGTTCACCCATCATTGATTGGTATTGCCGTTGATTATTTAACAAGATTTATGTCAGGCAATTCTGTTGAGCAAGCATTTCATATTTCAACTTTAGGAGCCATTCAGATAGGAATGCAAGACAAGGCAACCACGCTGAAATCGAAAATATCGGGATTAGATGATGATTCCATCATAGTTGCGTGTAAATTGGCAGGATTTTGATGTTTGCTATCGTTCATCTATCAACAAATATAAGCCCATTGAAGATATAGCGCCCGATATTCCCACAATAGAAAACATTCGAACAATGGTTAAGCGCAGTCTTTCTTTTGGGGAAATATACTCGGTTGTTCATAGTGAACCCACCTTTGAAGGAGGTTGCTCTTCTGTTGTCAATACAGGAGATGGAGATTACGTTACGAAAGACACCTTGTGGGATTTCAAAGTTTCAAAAAGCGCTCCAACATCCAAAAACACCTTGCAAGTTCTTATGTACTATGTGATGGGACTTCACTCTGTTCATGATTTCTTTAAGGACATAGTTAACTTAGGATTTTTCAATCCTCGTTTGAACGCGGTATATATTTGCCCGGTCTCTTCTATTTCAAAAGACACAATCAGAGAAATCGAGGACAATGTTATTTGCTATAATACCGCCAACTCTGTATCAATTTCCCAAAATAGTTTCTTGAATATTCCGAGAACACATACGCCATCTATCGATTACTACTCGGTTGCAGATATAAGTCAGGCAACCGGTCAAAAGAAAGGTGCCGTATATGCAGATATTCGTGCAGGCAAATTGAATGCAATCAAAAAGGAAACAAGTATATCATACCCCAACACGAATTTCGTCGTTATGTCGAACATATCGAAACACAACAAAAAAATAAAGCTTACCCTGTCACTTGTTTTCGGTGCTATAGCGATTATTCTCCTTCTCATTTTTTCAAGAATATGCGCTAAGGGCACCTCAAATATTCAACGTGCGGGCGGAGCAGCGAGGAACTTTTTCGTCAGTCTAAGCCGAATTCGCACGCATAGTCATTCCTCTGCGAAGAACTGTTGCGACGAATGACGGAGAAGATTCTGCCGATTCGCCTTTGGCGTTCTCTTTCCGCTTCCTCCAGCATCCGCAGAATGGTGATTCCCGCACTGTTGCATTCACTTTGAGAAATTGCTATCACCGCCAAACCGCATGATTTTTCCAAACGCCTATTGCATTTATCCCGCAGATAGAGTATAATGGGAGGGATAACAGCTACCCGCTGACAAAGGCAAGAAAGAGGTATATATCATGCAGCATATCCGATCGCCATAGACGGTCCGAGCGGAGCCGGGAAGTCCACAATATCCAAAGCCATCGCGGCAAGACTGGGGATCGTGTACGTGGATACGGGCGCACTGTACCGCACAGTGGGCTACTATGCCCGCTCACAGGGGATTTCCCTGCCCGCCATCGCCGCCGTGGTCGATAAACTGAGTGACATACACGTTGAGGTCCGGTACGTGGACGGCGTGCAAAACGTCTTCCTCAACGGCGAAAATCTGGGAGACCGCATCCGCGAAAACGAGATTTCCCTGTACGCCTCCGCCGTGGGCGCCCTGCCTCCGGTTCGCGCTTTCCTGCTGGATACGCAGCAGCGCATCGCGCGGGAAAACAGCGTCATCATGGACGGGCGCGATATCGGCACGGTCATCCTGCCCGATGCGCAGGTCAAAATCTTCCTGACAGCCTCCAACGAAGCGCGCACGCCGCCGCGTCGCCGAGCTGGCGGAGAAGGGTATGCCCGTGGATTACGAAACCGTCCTCGCCGATATGTACAAGCGCGACGAGGAGGATCGTACCCGCGCGGTTGCGCCCGCCGTGGCGGCGCCGGATGCCATCCGCTTCGACAATTCCGGGCTGACCTTTGAGGAAAGCGTGGAGGCAATCCTCAACCTCATCCGCGAAACACTTGCCGGAAAGGGGCTGAGTCTGTGAGCAAGCAAGTCACCGAAACGGCGGCTCTGTCCCCGAGGAGCGCCGCGCACGCAACCGGAAACACTGCCGCAGCGGGCTGTATAAGGTCGTACACGCCGTGTTCGCCGGTCCCATACGCCTGTTTCACCGCATCCGGGTGAAGGGGCGCGAGAACGAGCCGCGCCGCGGGGACGGCTCCCTATCTGGTCATCTGCAACCACCTGACATGGCGCGATCCCATTTTCCTGTGCGCCAGCCTGCGGCAGCAGCAGCCGCACTTCATGGCGAAAAAGGAGCTGTTCCGCATTCCGGTCTTCAACTGGATGATCCGTGCGCTGGGCGCTTACCCGGTCAACCGGGGAGGTGCCGATGTCGGCGCCATCCGGCATACCATCCGGATGCTGGAGGACGGCAAAACCGTCGGAATGTTCCCGCAGGGGCACCGCAACAACGGCGTTGATCCCCGCACAACCAAGATACACGCCGGCGCTGCCATGATCGCCCTGCGGGCGGGTGTGCCCATCCTGCCGGTGTTCATCCGCGTGCCGGACAACCGGATGCGTGCCTTCTGCCGCAAGGAGGTCATCATCGGCAAGCCCATCACGCCGGAGGAAATGCACTACGACCCGGAGGCGCCCGGCGAGTACGACCGCATCATGCGGATGGCGTTTGAGCGCGTCTGCGCCCTTGGGGACGAAACGCCGTGAGCCGGGAGGTCATTATCGCGCAGGGCGCCGGATTCTGCTTCGGCGTTGCCCGCGCAACGGCGGCGGTCGAGCGTGAGATTGCCGCGCACGCGCCCGGCGAACGCATTTTCACGCTGGGGCGGCTGATACACAACGAGATCTATACCCGCCGCCTGCAGGAGGGCGGCGTGGAGGTGATCGGCACCGAGGACATCCCCCGCCTGTGCGGGGAAGCACGGGAAGACGCACCGGTGCGCGTGTTTATCCGCGCCCACGGCATGACTGCCGGGACCGAGGCACTGCTGCATGCGTGCGCCGCGCGCAACCCGTACTTCACCTTTACCGACTGCACCTGCTCCTTCGTCAAGAAGATACACCGCATCTGTGCGGAGCAATCTGAACTATGCCGCGCGGCGCGCGAGGCGATCGGGCAGGATGACCGCTTCCTGCTGGTGCTCGGCTCGGCGGATCACCCGGAGGTCGTCGGATTCCTCAGCCGCTTTGAAGGGGAGAAGCACGTCTTTTTCCTCGGCGGCGGAGCTGGAGTCTTTGCTGCGTGCCCCGGAAACGCGGTCAAATGGGGCTCCATGACGCCGATTCTGGTCGCGCAGACCACACATAACCTGAAAGAATGGGAAATGTCAAAAAAAAATTCTCAAAAACCTCTTTACAAATTCACTTATTTTTGATACAATATGCAGTGTTACGGAATCCCGGCAGCAGGAAGCCGCCGCTCGCACGCGAATGTGATCTCATAATCGTGATAGGAGGCAGGGGACAGTTCAAACTCTGCCAAACTTTTTTCGATATGCAAAAGCATTTGCGCTGACACCGTGGATCGAACGCGCCGAGGAGCTGCAGGACAGGATCCCGTTATCCCGCCGGATGGCGGGCACCCACCGCAAGGTGGGAGTCGTGGCAGGGGCATCCACCCCCCGCGATATCATTGAGGAGGTTGCAAACAACATGAGCGAACAGGCACAGAACGAGAACTTCGCCGAGCTGCTGGAAGAATCAGCACTCAAAACAATAAAGACAGGAGATACCGTAGTAGGGATCGTGACCGCGATCACGCCCGGCGAGATTCAGCTCGACCTGGGAACCAAGGTGACCGGCGTTATCAAGCTGGATCAGATTACGGATGATCCTGCGGCGAAGCTGGATCAGATGTTCAAAATCGGGGATGAGGTGGAGGCTTTCGTGATCCGTGTCAGCGATGTCGATGGCTTCGCTACACTCTCCAAGAAGCGCGTTGACTCCGACAAGAACTGGAAGAAGATCGAGGAAGCCTACGAGACGCAGGAGACTGTCGAGGGTAAGGTCATCCTGGTCAACAAGGGCGGCGTCGTGGCGCTGGTCAACTCCAATCAGGTCTTCATTCCTGCCGCACATTCCGGCGTGCCGCGCGACGGCGATCTGAACACGCTGGTGGGTCAGACCGTGTCCATGAAAATCATTGAGATCAAGGACAACAAGAAGGCAAAGGGCTCCATCCGCAAGGTTCTGCAGGAGCAGCGCAATGCCCGCGAGAAGGAGTTCTGGGAGAACATCGAGGACGGCAAGGTGTATCAGGGCGTGGTCAAGAGCATGACCAGCTACGGTGCGTTTGTGGATCTGGGCGGCGTGGACGGAATGGTTCACTCCACCGAGCTTTCCTGGAAGCACATCAAGAGCCCTGCCGAGGTGGTTTCCATCGGTGACGAGATTACGGTCTTTGTCAAGAGCTTCAACGCAGAGAAGAAGCGCATCTCGCTCGGCTACAAGACCGAGGCGACCAACCCGTGGTACATCTTCACGCACACCTACGCCATCGGCGATGTGGCTCCCGTGAAGATCGTCAGCCTGATGCCCTTCGGCGCGTTCGCGGAGATCGTGGACGGCGTGGACGGTCTTATCCACATTTCCGAGATCGCAGACCACCGCATCGGCAAGCCTGCCGACGTCCTGCAGGTTGGTCAGGTCGTGGATGCCAAGATCCCTGGACATCGACTCCGAGAAGCAGAAGGTCGCGCTCTCTATCCGCGCTCTGCTGGAGGCTGCCCGGGACGAGGAGGAAGCTATGCCCGAAGAGATCCCGGAGGATGTTGTGGTCTACTCCGACGAGGAGTGATACAGTCCCAAGCCAAAAAAACAGGAGACTTCCCAAGCGGAAGCCTCCTGTTTTTTGTGCAGGGCATCTCAAAATACGGATCCGTGAACGCCGCGGTCAGTTCGCGTAGGCGTTGTACAGCGAAACGTGATCCCGGATGCACGTAAGGTAGCCATCGCTTCCGGTCGCCTGCGAGGTCACGCATATGTACGCATGTCCGTCCGCGCCGACCGCGTAGCTTGCCAGGCAGAATCCGGAATTGTTGCCCGCGTAACCGGTTTTGCCCGCCGTCATGGTCAGCGAGTCGGGCTTGCCCTTGTCTGCCTGCGACAGAAGCGTCAGAAACTTGTTGGAAACATAGTAAGTAAAGCTGTACCCGGCGTCCCTGCCCGTCGTTTTCGTGCAGGTCGCATTGTAGGAATCGGTGGTCAGTATCCGGCGACAGAGCGACATCCGCATCGCGTAGGAGAGGATAGCCGCCATATCGCGGCAGGTGGAGTAGTTCGCCTCGTCCTGCAAGCCGGTCGGGTTGGCGAAGTGGGTGTTCGTCAGTCCCATTGCCGATGCCTTGCGGTTCATCAGCTGAACAAAGGACGCCTCATCCCCGGCGATATAGCGCGCCAGCTCACTGGCGGCAATGCCGTCCGACTGGAGCGCGGTAAGGTACAGCAGTGCCTCCACGGTCAACTGCTCGCCGGCTTCCAGCCCCATGCCGGACGAACCGGCAAGGCGCATCGCCTCGTAAACCGCACTGCTCACCGTGACCTTGTAGGACAGGCTGACCGACTCCGACAGATTCTCCACCGCCACGATCAGCGTCATGATCTTGGTCATGGACGCAGGGTACATCTTCTCGTCCGCCAGTCTGGACGCCACAACCTCCCCCGCAGACAGATCCACCACGACCGCGCGCGCGGATCGGATGCTGTTCTTGCCGATGACACGGCTGTCTGCGGCGAACGGAAAGGTCACGGTGCCTGTCTGTCCGTCCGCGAAGGGATGACTGCCCGGCGTTGTGATGGGGTTCCCGGTCTCGGGCGGCTGATTCGGGATGTCGTCCCCCGAAGGCGCAACCGGCTCGCGCTCCAGGAAGATCACCTTTCTGGCAAGCAGGAGCGATCCGGTTATCAGCAGCAGAACCGCAAGTACAGCCGCCAGCAAAACGACGATTTGCCGGCTGTGGGGGGAAGTATTATGCAGTCCGGCGCGCCGTGCGGGCACCGGGCGCCCTGCGGGCTTTTGTGCAGGTCTGGGTGCGGTTTGGCGTGGCGCATATGCCGTATCCGGCACACGGCGGCGCGGCTGTGCAGGGCGCTGCGCACCGCGTGTACGGTCACACACCGCCGCAGGGGACGCGTTGCGGGATGTCCCTGCCCTGCGCCCGTCCCGGGCGGGAGCCGTCCGTCCCGCGCCAGCCTGTTCCGATCTGTTATCCTTCATAGTGTTCCTCCTGTAAGAGCCATGGAGCATGCCGGCGCGGCTGTCCCATGCGTACAGAAAAGGGTCGCCGCCCAAGGGGGTTCCCCCGAAGACCCGCGCCCGAACGGACGCGCAGCGGCTTCTGAAGAGACGCACCACGCAGCAACCCATTTTCTGTCTGTTCTTCCGTATTCCCGACTCCGGGAACGCTCTCTATGCGGCTCGGCTCAATTGCCGGCGATGCAGTACAGCGCCACGATCAGGACGAAGAACACCGTAGACAGAACCGTCGTCAGGATACGAAGCGTTCTGTCCTTCCGACCGGACTTACCTTTACCGAAGAAGGTATCCGCGCCGCCGGCGATGGCGCCGGACAGCTTCTTGTCCTTGCCGGACTGCAGCATAACCGCCACCACAAGTCCCAGCGACAGCACAAGCAGCAGGATTCCCATAATCAGTTCGACAACTGCCATTTCCATGATACTTGACTCACTTCCTCATTCACACCCTTGCGGGCTTTCTTGCACAACTGCACGCAACGGTGCATGACTGGATGGTATTATACCATATCTTCCGCAAAAATGCAAGGGGTTTTTCAAAAAAAGCTACGGCAACAGGATTTATTTTGAGGCGCCGGAGCAGGAAGCATATTTCGTGCCCGGCGGGGGGGCTTGCCCGGCTGGTCGCCGGCTGACCGTGCCATCCGGAATCCACAGGGGGCTTGCCCTCTTTGCCGCCTGTCGCCCCTGCCTTTAGCTTGATTTACTGCCCCCATCCCCCCCCTTCCCGGCGGGAAGGGGAGATTTTAGTTTATTTCGCCGGGGGCTCCGCCCCCGGCACCGGCATCAGACCGCTTGCGGCACTTACAGAACCTGCCGAACAACAAGTACCCAGCGGCTGAACCCGGGCGGCACCACTTGCCGGGAACGCTTTCTATCGGTTTTGCGGCGAACCATAGGTTCAGCCCCGGGGATGCAAGGGGCGAAGCCCCTTGCATGAAATAACCTTAGTCACCCCCTTCCCCGGAGGGGAAGGGGGTGGGGGGATGGGGGCAAAAGGCAAGGCTAAAGGCAGGGGCGGTAGGCGGCAAAGAGGGCAAGCCCCCCCAACAGATTCCGGAACGGCACGGTCAGCCGGTGACCAGCCGGGCAAGCACCCACCGGGCGAGTGGTTCGCCCCTGCCCCCAGCGCCGGGGCGGAGGAACGAAACCAAGTCGGGGCGGCGGCAAAACAAACAAGCCGCCCCGGAATAATCCGGGGTGGCTTGTCAAACCGGTGTCGGTCGCAGCCGAACAGCCGGCGCCGACTGCGGCTTACCGCATCACTTTATCAGACCGCTCTCCTTCAGCAGTATCTCAATATCGGTCCCGCGAGCCTTTTTCATCACCACGTTGAGCAGCTTTCTTTCCTTGAAAGACAGCTTGACGTCGGTAATGGGCTTCTTGTCAATGGCGTAGTAGCAGGCGCGCAGAAGCTCACGCACATCGTACTTGCTGCCCCAGACCTCCGGAACACCGCGGTCAATGTCAAGCAGCGTGTACACAGACTCCATACCGGTACGCATGGAGTATTCCGTCGTGAAGATCGTATCGCGGGGCGTCTCGGCAAACTGACCGATGAACGCGAAGTTCACGGCTCCGTCCGGCACCACCTTCGGGCGGTCGGACTCCTTCCGCGGCTGGAAGAAGGCGTTGATATACGGCATATAGCAGGTGGTCGTGTTGCAGGCATCCTTCGCCAGGGCGTCTATCCGGTCGGTCGGAACGCCGAGATGGTACAGCCACTCACGGCAGACCTCCTCACCCGTGCAGGCACGCATTGCCTTCTTTACATAGTTGCCCTCCCGGTTGGTGTTGAGCGAGTACAGCCAGACAAGCACCATGTTCCGATCCTGCGACTTGAACTGCGGCTGACGGTTGATTGTCCAGGAAAGATACCAGTTGTCCGTGCTGTCCTTCACGGTCACAATGCCGCCCGTCGTCACCTTGCCCGTGCGCGGGTCGCGCTTGCAGACATTCATGATGTGCCGGATGATCTCCTCGTTCGAGGTGGCAACCGTCGCACTCATCCAGTTGGTGGCTTCCACATCCCCGCAGAATTTGTCGGGGTTGCCGTACTCGCCGTGCTTTGCCTGCGCGGCAATGGCTTTCCACATATCCCACGACTCGCCGAAGCCGTTCCGGACACCGGAAAGATCAGGCGCGTGCGTCTGGTCGCCGTAGCAGGAGGTATCCGTGCAGCAGCCGTTCGTGATGAACACAAGATCGTCCTCAATGAGATCAATCGTTTCCTGCTTGCCGTCCTGACGTACACGATCTGCTATGCGATCTTTCTGCTGCCCTAGTCCTCAATGATCACGTTCTTTACGTCCATGCCGTACTCGATGCGCACGCCGTGGGATTCAAGATACTTTCACAAGAGGCAGGATCATGCTCTCATACTGGTTGTACTTGGTGAAACGGAGCGCACTGAAGTCGGGCAGTCCGTCGATGTGATGCACATAGCGGCAGAGATAGCGCTTCATCTCCAGCGCGCTGGACCAGCGCTGGAAGGCAAACATCGTCTGCCAGTAGAGCCAGAAGTTTGTCTGCCAGAAGGATTCTGGCAGAACCTCGGAAATCTTCTTGTCCTCCAGATCCTTTTCCGGCGTGAGGAACAGCTTGGAGAGCGCCATTGCCGACTTCTTGTCAAGCTCAAACTTCTTGTCGGTGTGCGCGTCCTTGCCGCGGTTTACCGTCGCACGGCAGAGCGAATAGTTGGGATCGTGCTTGTTGAGCCAGTAGTACTCATCCAGCACCGAAACGCCGGGCGTTTCAATCGAGGAACATCGCGGAATGTGTCCCACATCACCTCAAAGTGGTTGTCCATCTCGCGCCCGCCGCGCATATAGAATCCCTTGGTCACGTCCTTGCGGCCGTCGCAGCTGCCTCCGGCAAGCTCCAGCTTCTCAAGAAGATGGATATGCTCGCCCTTCACCTGCCCGTCGCGCACAAGGTAGAAGGCTGCCGTGAGTCCGGCAAGACCTGTGCCGATGATATAGGCGGATTTTTTGTCTGCATCCTTCGGCTTTTCGGGATGTGCGAATGCTTCGTAAGTTCCTGCTGCGTAATACATGGGAAACCTCCTGTGATTTTATCTTGATTATTACGGGCAATGTCGCTCATCGCCCTGTGTTGCCTATATTATACCCCATTTCCCGGCGTTTTCAATAGACAGAAAAAGCACTGTGATAAATCATTTATCACAGTGCTTCCATGTGTAAAAAATTTTTTATCAGATCGGGCTTTTTGATAAAAACCCGCCGAGCCGGGCCTCTCATATTCGAAGCGCCGGAGCGCATCGGCAAGCGAATCCTTCATCAGGATGGCGAGTTTATCCACTATCAATTTGGGATCCGCCTTCATATCGTCCTTTATCCAGTCGAGCATGATGCCTATGAACACATACGAATACACCCGCGCGATAAACTCCTTGTCCTCCTCGCGCACGGTGATCCCCTCCGCCCGCTCGTCTATCACGCCCATCAGCAGGTTGTCCGTAAGCGGCTTCAGATACTTTTTCCACCTGCGCGCGATCCACGCAGCGGTATACGTTCATCACGAAGGGCTTGTTGGCAAGCACTGCCTCAAATATGTTGAGGAAGCCCTCCCTGCCATGTGTCGTGCGTTTTCTTTTCTTCCAGCGCCTTTCTCGCGTCCTCCAGGCAGGACCACTCCACCAGATCGTAAATATCCTTGAAATGGTAGTAAAACGTCATCCGATTGATTCCGCAGTCTTCTGCGATGTCATTGACGGTGATCTTGGTCAGCGGTTTTTGAGCAGGAGATTTTTCAGCGATTGTTCAAGCGCTCTTTTCGTTACCTGTGACATTTCCGACCTCCGGGCATCTGAGCCTTCAGAGCCTCTGATTCATTCGGCGGCACATCTTCGGCACAGCTTTTTCCCGCCTGCCTTCAGGCGAAAAACCTGTTATCTCACTTCGATCAGTATTTTCCGAGGTAAAACAAATCCGAACCGGTTTCGATGTACGAAGCAGTTCGGATTTGTTTCATTTGGTGACCCGTAGCAGATTCGAACTGCTGTTACCGCCGTGAAAGGGCGGTGTCTTAGGCCTCTTGACCAACGGGCCTGGGGGAAAACCACGGACAAGGGCAGTACCGCTCGGATACGGAACGGCACTACCCTGCCCGATGTGGTAGCGGAGACCGGACTTGAACCTGTGACCTACCGGGTATGAACCGGTTGCTCTAGCCAACTGAGCTACTCCGCCATGGCTTTTGCCGCTGTCCTGACAGCGCTTGGCTATTATATCATATTGCGCCGCTTCTGTCAAGGGCTTTTGAAAATTTTTTTGCAGGGCGCGGCTACGGGGGAGTTTTCCCTCTTTGCCGCCTGCCACCCCCGCCTTTGGCGTACTTCCCCCCCCCCGCCGGGGACGGCTCCGGCAGGTCGCGCAGGCAAGGCGGGGGACAGCTCTCCGCCGGGGACAGCGGCGGCAGGGGCAAGCAACGCCGGAGCAAGCCCCCGCCAGCGCGCGATACGCCCCTGCTCCGGTGCCGCCCGACGGGGAGGCAGGGGACCGCTCCCCGTGCGGCATTTGTTCGACCTGCCCGGGGAGGACCATCTCAAACGCCGAAGTTCCTCTCCCCCGGTCCCCCCTCCTTGGCTGCCGGCACTGCTCATAGGGAACCGCTTCCTGTCGGTTTTGCGGCAAACCGCGAATTTCTGCCGCCGGGTACTTATATGGCAGATTCTGTAAGTGCCGCAAGCGGTTTTAATGCCGGGGTGCCGGGGGCGGAGCCCCCGGCGAAATAAACTTTGAGTCTCCCCTTCCCCGCCGGGGAAGGGGTCGATAGATAGGGGCAGCTAAAAGGCAGGGTAGGCAGGCGACAAGAAAGGCAAGCCCCGCGGCACCTGCTCAATCTGCCCCCAGGGGGAGAGGACCATCTCAAACGCCGCCGTCGCTTGCGACGGATAGTTCCATCTCCCCCGGTCCCCCCTCTCCTTGGCTTCCGGCACCGCTCAAGGTAAAGAAATTCTGTCGGTTTTGCGGCGAACCGCAGGTTCAACCTGGGATGCAGGGGGGCGCAGCCCTGCATGAAATAATTTGGTCTCCCCCCTTCCCCGCCGGGAAGGGGTCGGGGGATAGGGGGGGCAAAAAGCAAGCTAAAGACGGGGGCGGCGGGCGACAAAGAAGGCAAGCCCCCGCCGGGTACCGCTAACGCTCGCCGAGCCAGCAACGCTGGGGGTACGCCCCCATTGAGTCTTCTACAGCGGCAGGTCGAGCCAGTGCCGCGCGGGTTCAGCCCCGGGGATGCAAGGGGCGAAGCCCCTTGCATGAAATAACTTTGGTCTCCCCTCCCCGCCGGGGAAGGGGTCGGGGATAGGGGGGGCAGCTAAAGGCAGGGTAGGCAGGCGACAAAGAAGGCAAGCCCCGCGGCACTTGCTCGATCTGCCCCGGGGAGAGGGACCATCTCAAACGCCGCCGTCGCTTGCGACGGATAGTTCCATCTCCCCGGTCCCCCCTCTTGGCTGCCGGCACCGCCAATAGAAAGGCTGTTCTATCGGTTTTGCGGCGAGTTGGCGATTCCGAAGGCACACCCCGCCGGGTGCGTGGTTCGCCCCCTGCTCCGGTGCCGCCCGGGGTTCAACCCCGGGGATGCAAGGGCGCAGCCCTTGCATGAAATAACTGGTCCCCCCCTTCCCCGCCGGGGAAGGGGGGGGAATAGGGGCAGGAAAATAAACTGGAGGGGGGTAGGCAGGCGGCAAAGAAGGCAAGCCACCACCGGGGACAGCGGCGGCGAGGCGAGTCGGCAACGCCGGAGCAAGTCCCCCGCCGGGTTACCCTCAAAAAAAATAAACCTACACGCAAATTGTCAACAATCTATTGACTTCCGGACGGAATAAGAGTATAATGAAGCCAGTCAGGGATCGAACGGATCCCGGAAGGGCGCGGTGAACAGACAGGATGGAAAAGATCCGGATAGGAGAGCAGATAAGACTGCTCAGGCGAAAGAACGACGTAACGCAGGATCAGTTGGCGGGACACCTCGGCGTGACACCGCAGGCAGTGTCACGATGGGAATCCGGCGTGTGCTACCCGGACATGGGGTACCTGCCAGCCATTGCGGATTTCTTCAGCGTCAGCATGGATGAACTGCTCTGCTACGCCGACAGGCGCACGGAAAAACGCGTGCAGGACTGCATCGGGCAGGTGGACACACTGCTGGAGGCGGAGCGGGTTCCGGAGGCACTGGAACTGCTGCGCAGGACCATGGCAGAGGTACCGTCCAGCTGCGCCCTGCGGCTGGAGGCGGCGGAGGTGCTGTCGCTGTATGCCGAGACGGTGGCGGAGAAAACGGCAGGGAATGAGTCCGCCCGGAGCGCGGCACGCACTGCCATCGGCGCCGCGCTGGGCGAGGCGGTGTCGCTCTGCCGGCACATTCTGGAGGATTGCAGTGACGACGTCCTGCGCGACCGTACCAAGCGGATGCTGTGCGACATCTACGCGCACCAGCTGAATGACAGCGTGCAGGCACTGGAAATCGCCGAGCAGTTCCACGATATGGCGTACTGCCGGGAGATCATCAAGGCAACCGTGCTGACCGGCGAGACCGCCTTCCGACAGGCGCAGGAAAACCTCATCCTGTTTGCCGACAACATCTGGTGGCATCTGTACAATCTCGCCTGCGTGCCGGATATTTCCGGCGGGCGTTACACGGTGGACGGGAAGCTGGAGCTGCTTTCCACCGGCGTGGAGATATTCCGCCTGATATTCGGGGATGAGCCGCTGTTCTACGCGGACAGGCTTGCCAACTCCTGCCGGCAGATGGCGTTGCTGTACATGGAAAAAGGAGACACCGACGCCGCGCTGGAGCAGATCGAACGGATGGCGGACTATGCCGTCGCCTACGACAGGCGCCCTGCCGAGGCGGTTTACGGTTCGGCGCTCATCAACCGCGTCACCTACTCCCGCGCGGCGGACGGGACGGAACGCCACACCGATCCGGACGCCGGCAAGTGTGCGACTGCTGCCGCACCGACGGGAGCCGCGTGTTTGCCCGTTGCAGGATCACCCGCGCTTCCGTGCGGCGGTCGGGCGAATGACCGACTGCGCCGCCGGAAACCCTATCAAATAAAATCACCTTATCAAATAAAAAACAGGGAGGACAAACAATATGCAGAAAATCATGTACGTGGAAGGAATGATGTGCGCGCACTGTGAGGCGCGCGTGCGTAAGGCGCTGGAGGCGCTCCCCTTCGTGGAGAAGGCAGAACCGGATCACAGCGCCGGGCGCGTAACCGTAACGCTGTCCGCCCCCGGCTCCGACGGCGAGCTGACGCGCGTCGTGACCGAGGCGGGCTACACCGTCCGGAGCATCGGGTAACGGACAGCCGACATAGCCCCCCGACACCGGGAAACCCGGTGCCGGGGGGCTATGCTTATAGTTTACGGCACCCCCTGTTTTTCTCCGTTCAGTCAGTGCGAATGCACGCCGGCGGAAAATCCCCGCAACGCCCTGCCTGTCAGCTCTTGAACTGCCGGATCAGCTCACAGAGCAGGTCATAGCGGAAGGTGCCCTCGGCATCGGACGGCTCCAGGTCAGCGGAGAAGCCGAGGGACGCGGCAGACCACTCGTTCCACGCGCTGACCAGCGCGATACGGGCGCCCAGCGCGTCGGCGCGTGCGAACTGCCTGCGGAGCGTCTCGCCGGACTCAAAGCCGCAGGCGGCAACATAGGCGGTGTCGCCCTCTTTGCCCTGCCCGCTCCATGCGGCGGAGCAGGAGACAGCCTCGGCAAGGCGCCCCCGGACGGACAGCACCTGCGCGTCCCGGTCGCGGCGCGTCCAGTAGACAGGCGCGGTAAGGTCTGCCGGCTCGATCAGGGCAGTCTGCACGCCCGCATAGTCGGTCATCCAGCGGACCGTGAACCGGTCGTCCTTCCAGTCCGGATTGGTTCCCAGACGGGCAGGCGTTCCGCCATAGCAGAGCAGGAGCGGCTTCCCCTCATAGCAGAAGTACAGATCCGGGTATTTTTCTGCATATGCCCGGTAAACCCTGATCCGCCTTCCTCTGGTGACTGCCCCCGCGATGCCCATCGACCGGTCGTGCCGGGTCCCAGCAGGATGCAGATGCGCGGCGCACCGGGAATGGACGACCATATTTCAAACAGCAAATCGGTCGTTTCCTCGATGGTGCGGTACTCGGAGCGTTTATCCCCGGCGGTGTCGGGGTCATACAGCGTATTGCGTGACCAGTCCACGTACACGAAATCCACGCCTGCGGCGGCAAGCCAGACGCCGTGCCGGTAGATAATCTCCCGGTCATCCGAGGTGTACGCACCCAGCAGCGGACGAGCGGCACTGCCCCACGACTTGGCGGCAGTGTGTCCGGCGGTGTAGGCAATGCCGACCAGCCGCGCGGCAGGATCCGTCGCGGTATACTTGCCGACGCCGGTTTTGTCAAAGTCCGGTGTCGTCCGGTCGTAGACAGTTGTCTCGTACAGGCGGTAGCGCTCATCCATGACGGCAGTCAGCCGCTCGGCATCCTGCGCGGCATCCGGGAAAATGTACAGCGTATCCTCGCCGCACAGGGCGGTATACCCCAGCATGGGGCGCGAGCCAGTCCGCGCAGAGAAGCAGTCCGTTCCCCGCGCCTTACGACCGTGGGGAACGGCGACGCAACGCCGTTGACGCCGACGCTGTCCCGCCTGCCCGGAAGGTCAGCGTCAGCCGGCGGCTCAGTGTGGCGGTGTTTCCGTTGAAGGAATATGAAAATCCGAACAGTGTCGCCAGCGCCTGCGCATCCGCCAGATAGTGTCCGTCCACCCGGACGGTCGGCAAGGCGGCGCTGTACTGCACCTTATCGCGGAACAGATAGTCCCGTTCCGCCTTGAGCGCCACGGTGCCGGCGGTGGTCGCATACGAGGCGGACACCTTGGACACCGCGCTCAGCGCGGACAGGCACCCGTTGGTGTTGTGGGACAGAATGCGGGTATAGCCGAGATTTGCGCCGTGCGCGATCCGGTTCAGTCCGGCGGACGCAACCTCCGTTCCGGCGGCATTGAACAGCCGGACGGCGGTATCCGAAAAGCGGGCTGTCGCAACGGCGGTATCCTCAACGAACACGCGCAGGACGGAGCCGTCATCCTCCGCCCGCAGGGAAACACCGGCGTCAAGTCCGGCGGGCAGATGCACGGCAAGCTGAACCGGCGTGGTATCCCCGCCGAGGCAGGCGAAGACCGCCTTGTCCCGGACAATGATCCACAGTCCGCTGTCGGTATAGATATGCCCCGCATCGGTGCAGCGCAGTCCCAGCATGACGGCAGACGTCACCTTGGCGGCACCCGTGGAGTTTGTGGCGCCCACGCGGGCGGTCACGGTGCAGGGGCGTTCATACTGCGGGCAAATCCGACCGCCGCCCAGCGGTCGGCAGGGACAGTCAGTCCCTGCTCGCCCGCTGTCATGTCCCCGCTCTGCGAGAAGCGCAGATTGGCATCGGCGCGCAGGGCGTTCAGGCTGGCTCCCGCGAAATTATACCGCATATCATACCCGGCGGATTCCCCGCGCAGGATGGGCGTCAGATCGGCAGGCTCCCCTGCGGGAACCCAGATATGCGCCGGCTCCGTTTCGGTATCCGTTTCGGCGGGGGCGGAAGCGGTTTCGGTCTCCCTCGCCTGCCCGGGTGTCTGTTTCCGGAAGAGTCTCCGAGGCGCCGTCCGGATCTGTCGCGGCAGGAGACGCAGTCGCAGCCTCGCCGGTTCCGGTCGCGGGAGCGAAAACGGTATCATCCCCCCCGCCCGTTCCGGACTCGTCTGTCCCCGACGGTTTTTCCCTTTACAGGCGGCGACACTGCTGGCGAGCAGAAGCAGGGCGAGTGCGGCGGCAATCCTCTTTTTCATGACGGCAGATCCTCCTCAGAACAGGGTGCATCCGGACGGACGCTGTTTCCGGTTGCGTTTTTGTACTATTTTGTACCATTATATCTATTATACCCGTTCTGTCGGATTTTGTCAAGGAGTATTTTAAAGGCATTACCGCGCAATCCACGCATGGCACACTTGCTTGCGTCTTTTCCGTCATACTTCACAAAAATCCTTGTCAGTAGCTCTACTACAGCCTGCGAATTTTTTGTATTGTCTGACGAAAAATCCGACTGCGCAATTGTACCATCGGAATTGCGCGGCAATGCCTTAACAAACAGCGAAGGGGCTTCGCCTCTTGCATCCCCGGTCGGACGGGACGCGGCACAGGTTTTCTGCAATAATTCACAAATATCCAGCTGTATTTTTGTACACCTGCACAAATCCGGCGTTTTTGAAAAAAAATACCTTGACATACGCCGCCGCTTGTGCTATAATAATCAGGTCACAAGGAAGCGTAGCTCAGCTGGTTAGAGCGCACGGTTCACATCCGTGAGGTCAAGGGTTCGAGTCCCCTCGTTTCCACCAATACGAAATCGAGTCTTTGCCGGACGGCGAGGCTCGGATTTTTTCGCACCCGCTCTCTTCCCCGAAAAGAACGCGGAACCCCCTGCATATCCCGAAGCGGGATTGTGCAGGGGGTTCCCGTATGCCGGCACCTGCCTGGCACCGGATTTTCCCGTTACTCCAGCCGCAACGAATCCGCCGTGAGAAACTCATGGGCGGAAACCATGGAGCTGGTCGGCACAAGGGCGGTGGCACCGCAACGGCGGCAGGTCACGCGGATCCCCTCCGGCGTGATCTCCGCCTCGTAGCGATCCTCGCTGTCGCAGGTATCGCGATCGGACGGCGCATCACCCGGCTGGGCGGCATCCTCCGACAAATCGTCGGCGGGGCGCTCCTGTCGGTCGGGACAGCGGCAGTACAGCTTCCCCTCCGCCTCCAGCTCCCGGATGACATACAGCACGACCTCGCGCACCTGCGGGTCGCCGAGGTCGCGCTCGTCACCGTGCAGTGCCGAGAAATCCGCAATGCCGTTCTGCTCCAGCATATCCAGCAGCTCCAGCTCGGTGCGCGCCAGCTCCGCCTTGACCCGGTTGATTTCCCCGGTAAAGCAGATATTCACGTCCGAATACGGGCACGGCAGAGTGAACAGATCGTCCGAGAAGAAAACCGCATCGCGCAGGGTAAAGGTGTGCGGCTTGGGGCAAAGCAGGCAGGGCACCGTCAACCGGACAGTGCCGTCCGCGGCGCTCTCCCGCTGCCGCACGATCTGCATCTCGCTCTTTCCGCAGGGGCATTTCAGTTTGACCATGTCGGCAGACAGTCCGAACAGCCCCACGGCACTCATCACGCCGGAGCCGCAGAAGGGGCAGCGGTACGCAACGGTGGTGTGTTTTTCTTTCAGAACCATACAGGCAAATCCATCCTTTCGGCAAAAGGGCGCCCCGGCACACGCAGCGTGCGCCGGACGGCGCAGTGGCTCCCCGCTTATCCTATGCCGTCCGGCGGCGGCAGGTGAGGAACAGGAGGAAGCAGGAAGGGGGAAGCGGCACACCGATGCGTGTTCCGCTCCCCCACAGTATAGCGAACTTTTGTCCGACCGTGCCTTATGCGGCAGTCTCGCTCTCCGCGGGCTCGGTCGCGGTCTCGGTCACGCTCTCACCCTCGGAAACAGCCTCCGTAGCGGTCTCGGAAGCAGGCTCCGTTGCGGCAGAAGTGCCGCCGGTGACAGTCGTCGCCGCGCCGGTGGTCTCGGCGGCGGTCGCCTGCTCGTAATCCATGGTCAGGTGGCAGGATTCCTTCATCCCGTTGTACCATAGTCTGGAGGCGCTCACCGGCAACCGAGCTCTTGGCGGAAACCAGCCAGTTCTCGTTCACGCCGAGGAACAGGACAGCATACGACTTGGTAACCTTGGTGTCGGTGCCGGTCGTGACCGTCACCTTATCAAAAGTCGCCCTCCTTGCGGTCGTCGCTGAAGAACCACTTCTCGACGGCTTCCTTGCCGGACAGTGCGCTCTTGGAAATGGAGGACTGCTCCGGACGCGCCCAGCACGTCGGTAAAGACCTTGACGCGGTCGTCCTGCGATGCCGCCTTCTCGACCAGCTCGTACTTCTCTCAACGCCGGTGCGCTTCACCTTATCCGTGGCGCTGATGCTGCTGTCGGTATCGTCGGTCAGCTCCACGATAGAAGCCCTTGCGGGTCTTCTCGGTGTCGATCTGCATGATATCCTCATCCTTGGCGATCGGTACCAGTAGCAGTGCTTGGTGGTCGTCTCCTACCGTCTTTTTCCGGTGGACTTGGTCTCGGTGGTGATGACCGTATGGTCGCCGCTCTTACGTCCGGCATCGAACAGCCACTTCTGGGCATCGGTCGCGGAGGAGGCGGTGGGGTCGGCGTAGTACGACTTGCCGCCTGTTGACCTTGGCAAGCTCCCTTCTGGATATCGGTATTCAGCGCGGTCGCCAGATTGTCAGCCGGAGTCTTGTACTTGTCCTCGTCGGTCTTTTCCTCGGACGGCTTGACACCGAACGCAGGCTCCTTGTCCCTCGTCGCCGTGCCCTTCATCCAGGCTGTCCCAGTGCAGGATGGTCGCCAGCACGTCCTCTTGGTCTGATCCTTGTCCGCGTCGGTAATTCCCTTGTCGGTAAAGACAGACTTGTACTTTCGTTGTAGCTGCTGTCAAACATCTTGTTGACGATCAGCTTCTTTGAGCTCCTCAACGGAGGTGACCTCTCGGCGTCTTCCTTCCAGTCGGTGTTCTTGAGCGTGTAGGACGTGTATTTGGTGAAGTAGAAGCTGGACTTGTTATCCTCGCGGTACTTCTTCGCGTCCTCCTCGGTGACGGGCGTTCTTCAGCTCCTCCACCTTCTGCTCGTAGTACTTGTTGGCAAGCATGGTCATCTCAATGACATCCTGCACGTCGCCCTTGCTGACACCCTCGCCCATGCACGCCTTGATGTAGGCGGACAGCGTCTGCCCGTTGGAGTCGGCGCCGCTCGCAGCGTCTCCATGTTGATATAGGCAATGTTCTTGAGTGCGTCCTTGTCGCTGCGCTCCTCCTTGCTGAGCGAAACGCCGGCGGCGCGGGCACCCTCGCAGTAGATGAGCAGGTTCTCCGCCTGGCTGTAAGCGAGCGAATCAAAGTTATACTTGTTCATATGCGCCGAAGCGTAGCCGCTCGGGTTGTTCTTGTAAGCCGAGAGATCACCGAAGTAATCGGTGTAATAGCCGCTCAGCCCGTAGGAGTAGTACATACAGTTGTAGTACAGGCTCTGGTAAATATTCTGCTCCTGCTGATACTTCCAAGAACCTTGATCTGCGGTTCTTGCTCGGGAGTAATTATCGGTTTTGGCGGCGGTGCTCATGCGTCCGATGATGCCGAAGCTGTTGATGACGCTGTACACGGGGATGAGCGCGGCAACTGCCAGCAGAACGATCAGCAAGAACCGTTGTCGGGGAACTTTTTTGTCTTGTTGTTTTTCGCGGCGGTCTGATTCATGAGTGAGAAGTCCTCTCTTTCTGTCCGCACGGCGCAAAGAGGGGGATCCCTTCTGCGGGGCGGGTGTTTTTGCGCTGTCCGCCCCACAGGGGCCAGACAGCGGATAAGCTCCTATTATACCTTGCGTTCGTGTTGTTTTTATGAATGAGTCGTGAATTGG
>VOFG01001939.1_pt1 | contig 31373 bp, 37 predicted proteins | sample 5384171 | NCBI WGS metagenome assembly VOFG01 (sample SAMN12384726, study PRJNA508395) | human gut metagenome | isolation source: healthy gut F | host: Homo sapiens
GGTCGTTCAAGGCGATCGGGTGCCGTCGAAGTTCAGATCAATCCACTATCTGGACGCGCCAATCCCGAAGGTCACGCCGGAGAGACCCGCGAGCAGCGTATTCTGGAGCATCACGGCCAATCCGCGCCGCTACGTCGTCGGCCTGCGCGAAGGTTGCATGCTGCATTATGAAACGGAAAACTGAACTCATCGGCAGTCGTCCGATGCGCATTTTCAAGAAGGGCATCGCCCCTACGAGGTGAAAAAGCCGACGACCTTTCGTTCTTATTATAATATGGTATGCCCCGTATTTTCCGCACACCCTGAAACCGTATCCGCAACTATGGAAGTAATGACCGCCCCTCAACCGACTGCACGGCGGCAAGAACATCGTTGCCCTACTTCATCGCCCAGCTATCCCGTTATGCCGTACCGAAAGTGCTCCTGCGCAGCCGCCGGCTGGAAGGGGATATTGCGCGAGGGAGAGAAGCGCTATGACATGAACTACGTACCGACCGCGTCAATTACTACAACCGTCTGACCGGCACGGAACGCCTCTTCTTGACCGGAAGCGACACCCCTGAAAGAACACAAATCAGGGACGGCACAGCGCCTACATTTTGACACCTATCAAACCACCCGTTTTTTTCGACGACTCGCTGCGTTGGCAGACCTATTTCGGCGACGGAGTTTTCACCTGCCTCATCCGACGATCATCAGGCTCGAAAATCGACCGGGGAGATAGTTCCGACAAAGGAGACAACTCCGTATTGCTCAATCTGGACCGCTGTCGTCTGGACATCCGGCTGCACGACAAAATTCCGTTCACGGAGAAAGCCGACCGGGTGATTTTCCGGGATCGGTCAAGAGCAGCGAGCAGCGTCGCCGCTTCATCGAAACATTCCGGGCAATCCCCGCATCGACACGGCGGACACCCGCAGCGGACACAGTGCCCAGGAAACAGGTACAGCAAAACAAATCACGCTCTACGCCCACCTCGATTCGAAGTTCATCATGACGTTCGAAGGCAACGACACGCCAGTAAACATCCGGTGGGTCATGTCCACCAATCTGCCGCCGTGATGCCCCGGCCTCGCAACGAATCTTGGTTCATGGAAGGACGCCTGCGCCCCGGCTACCACTACATCGAAGTGAGGGACGACTACTCCGACCTGGAGGAGAAGATCGATTACTACATCGCGCACCCCGAACAGGCCCAACAGATCATCGACCATGCCGAACGACTTCGCACGACAATTCTACGACAGTCGCCGGGAACGGTTCATTTCGCTGCTGGTCATGAAAAATATTTCGAAAAAACAGGACAGCTTTCTCCGACGAACCGATGACCACGACACAGCATGCACCGGGCGGCTGGGCGAAGAGACCGCCGCCCGGTGGCTCGACCACGGATTCACTCCTCCTGCTCCACCGCAACTGGCGGCAAGGACATTACGAGCGGGACACGTCGCTGCCAGAAAAGGCACCTCCACTTCATCGAGGTCAAGACACGCCGGCGGGACGGCCTTCACCCCGCCGGAACAGGCACTCGACTTCGCACAAGCGCCGGGCACTCGTCCGGGCCGCAAATGCTTATCTGACAGAAAACTGTTCGCAGGAGAGGTAATTCGACCTGATCGCAGTCGAAACCGCCCCCCGCAGGCACACCGGAGGTGCGCTATATCGAAGACGCCATCGAACTCTTCACTGGTAATTTGGCAGTTCTGACAATTTATCTTTATCTTTGCATCCGCGATATAAAGACGCACAAAACGAAAGCGGATGTGGATCTATAATTTGGGCCGGCCTACGTTTGGGCCATTGCATTGGCCCACCCCGGCACCGAAAAGGCGAAACTTCTGATCGACGGCCGGAAAGGAATTCTTCCGCCGCATGAAAGAGAGCATCGACCCCTCGGCTCGCATTATCTGGATACATGCCGCCTCCCCTGCGACCTGAACAGGGCCGTCCCCTGATCGAAAAAAATCCGCAAGGAACATCCCGAATACAAAAATCCTGCTCACGTTTCTTTCTCCCCTTCGGGACTACGAAATCCGCAAAAATTACGATCAGGCCGACTATCATCTTCTACCTGCCGATCGACACACCGCGCAAAAGCCCGCCGTTTTCTGGACATCGCCCCACCCCAATCGCCATCTTCGTCAAATACGAATTCTGGATCAACCTGCTCACCGAGCTGCGCCGCCGCTCGATCCGCAGCTATCGTATCGGCCATCTTCCGCCCGCAACTCGATCTTCTTCCGCCCCTACGGAGGCTATTGGCGCATGGCACTCGAAAGTTTTCGACACGATCTTCGTTCAGAACAACGATTCCAAAAATTACTGGCAGAACTGGGCTTCGACAACGTCGTAGTCGCCGGAGACACCCGCTTCGACCGGGTTGCCGAAATTGCGGCTGCGGCGATCGACATCGAACGGTTCAAAGGCGGCACCCGTCTGTTGATCGCCGGCTCGACCTGGAACGGACGAACTTCTGATCTCGCCTTGATAAACGATAACCCCTCGGTCAAATTCATCGTGGCACCACGAAATGGACGAAAAGCCGCATCAACCGCCTGCTCGCTGAAACCTCGGAGGAGCTGTCCGCTATACGCAATGCACCGCCGAACATCGTTCGATGGCAAACAACTGTCGCTCGATACGGTAGGTATTCTCTCCTCGGCTCACGGCTATGCCGAATGGGGCGGTGGTCGGCGGCGGATTCGGCGCAGGCACCACAACACGCCCGAAGCCGCCACGTTCGGTCTGCCGATCGCTTTCGGCCCCCAACTACGAAAAAATCAAGGAAGCCTGCGACCTGGTAACGCCTCGGAGCGGCAACGCCCATCCACCTGGCTAATGCGAAGGCGAACTGAAACCTGGTTCACCCCTGCGCTGACGACGAGCATCTTCAACAACGCAGCCGCATCGCCAAAGACTACACGACGGCCCACCATAAGCATTTGTCGTCCGCATACCGTTTTCGAAGTTTTAGAATAGGTTCTTCGTCTCAGACTGGTCGTTCCGCAATCTCTTTCCCGACAATACCGGGTTTCCTGGGATTCGCCTGTTCCGCACATATTCCGGGATCGAACGGCTAAACGCTCCGGCACCGTCTTTACTTTCTGTACAAAAAAGCGCACCGCAAGGCAGGCACGCCTTTGTTATTTTCGAGGCTGGCCTTCGGTCATGATCTTCAGGATTCAGATGATCGTTTCGTTCATGCCGTCCCGTCCGATCAGCGTCAGGTTGCGGATCGACTTATCGACATCGTCGTCGATAACCCTCGACCGACGAAACCGAATGGTTCTCCATAGCCAGCATCGCCGAAAGCACAGCCGTCAAACTCCGTCATCAACTTGACGAACAGCTCGGCTTCGCACCGTCGCACATCATACCCGTCAGGTTGGCGATCATATTCTTCACGGCAAAGGAAACGGCCTGTTGCCCGCCGCCCATCAGGTAGGTGATGCCGCAACTCGAACCGGTCGCCGCCACGACACAGCCGCACAAGACGTCCCAAACCTTGATATGAATAGCAGTCAGATGGCGCCAAAACGAGCACCAGATGTTCCTCGTCACCTTGATCTCCTCGGCATAAACGACCACAGGCAGCATGGTCGCGATGCCCTGGTTGCCGCTTGCCCGAATTACTCATCGCAGGTCATGGCTCCCGCCGCGCGTCTGGGCCGCGCAAGTATAAGGCGGGAGAGGGCACAATCCCGATAATCCGCAATTCGGGAGCATGGCGCAAAGTATTTCCCACGCAATGCCCAGTTGTTCTTGAACGAGACTCTGCCGCAGCTTATTCAATCGCTTGGCTTCCAGAATGAAGCGGATTTCATCCAGCGGTGTGGTCAGTGGCGAAGTCAAACACTTTGCGCAGGTTGAGTTCGACGCCCTGCGCCTCCTGTTCGCTGCCGGAGGGGTGGGGCTGACGACTGAAGCGTTTCGCCGTCCCGTGAAATGAAGACGAGAAATTGCATGCCCGCCGGCGATGATCGCCACAGCGGAGTGTCCGCCCGAAACTTGATCTCGATAGAGTTTCTCGGTAATGCCCTTTCAGGGAGATGTCGATCCGCCCTTGGGTTTCGATAAAAGCGCTACCCTTGCCCTTGACGGCTCTCGCATCCGGAATCCTTCAGCACTGAGCTGATACTCCGACCGTCCGACCAAGTGCCGAAAGCGATCGCGATCGGCAATCCGATCATGCCTGTTCGAATTCCACCTCCCCATCGCATTTTCAGTATGTTGGAGCGCTCAACCGGGCGGGAAACTTTTCCGGTTCCGTCCCAGTATCTCGCGGGCCTTGGCCACGCATAACGCAACGGCAATGGGTTCCGTGCAGCCGATCGCCGGAACGACCTCTCGTTTTTATCAGAGCAATTATCTGCTCCCGTTCGGGTTTTGAAAGCATAAAATCGTCGTTAATATCGAACGCACATCGGGCAATGTGCCAATTTTCGAACTACGCCGAAACAGCTGGCCGCCCATGCGAAAAATTTTCCACGGCAAAGATACGAATAAGCCTGAGTGCAAAGCAAATTTATTTGCATTTTGCCGAGCAGATATCTAAGACGAAGTCAAAAGTTACGAATAAACCGAATGCAAAAGCAAATTTTTTATTGCATTTTGCCGAGCGAAATATATCTAAGACAAAGTCAAAGATTACGAATAAGCCGAATGCAAGCAAATTTTTATTGCGTTTTGCCCGAGGCGGAGTATCCAAACGAAGTCAAAGATACGAAAATTCCCTTTCATTTGTCAGAAAAGCGACGACAGCACGGTTCGCCCGAAAAATCCACCCAGTACCGGACCTGCAGTCTGCCCGCTCCCGACAAAACGCAGCGAGGCCACCGTTTCTCGGGAACTCCTCGCCGATACTCTTTCCGAAAATACTACCGGCCAACCGTCTGGGCGAGAATCACACCGTATTGTGCGGGATCGAGCCCCAGCAACTCCAACAGCGCCTCTTCCTTGAAGCTGCCCCGTAATGGCCTTCAGACCGTTTCCGGCGGCATAAAGGTTCACGTTCTCCGTATATCCGCCGCATCGGCCGCGCACCAGAAACGGATGCGGTCCACCGGCTGATTCGGTCGCATAAACGCTGTAATCGGCCACATACACCAAATTGAGCGGCGCAGTGTAAGCGAAATCCTGCATCGCGGTAAGCTCCCGACGATCTCCTTCGATGACCCGATTCAATACATTCGCTTTCGAATCGTAACGATACACCTTCAGGCAGGAAAGCATAGACCCGAATGGGATAGAGGCGCCATAGCCGAAGCGCGGTAGATGCCCATCCTCGGTTTTACCCCGGCGGCAGCCTGGTACACCGAAAGTTTCTCCAGAGAGCATCTCCCGGAGAAAAGTCGCGCGACGAGCTGCGCGCCGCAAGCGCTTCGTTGATAGTCAGTCCCATCTTGGGATCCGGCGTCTTCAATTCGATCCGCTCGCCCATTTCGACGGGCGTACGGACACTCTGCTTCACTCCGGTACCGCAGGCTGTCAATGCAACCAGCGCACACATCATCAAACTGCTTGTTTTCATAATCTTTACAGTTTTTACAAAAATAACCAAAATCCTGAATTCCCGGTCTCCTGACCGGAAAAATTTTCCGATATTCCGGCCCGCCGTTTCTGAAACGAAGATCTGACATGGAAAATATTCGGTCGTTTTTGGTTTTCAGGAAATAATATCTATCTTTGCACCACGATTCGAAACCCACACGAGTTTCAGTCGATGATGGTGCCATAGCTCAGTTGGTAGAGCAAAGGACTGAAAATCCTTGTGTCCCTGGTTCGATTCCCCGGTGGCACCACACAGAAAACCAGTCACTTACAGCCCTGTAGGTGACTGGTTTGTTTTTAGTCGGGCACACAATTTAGACACAAACCCAATCTAATTTCCCATTGGGATACCTCTCCTTCTTGCACTATTTTTCGCACTTTTGGAATGAATCATTTCAATAAAGCTATTTTCCGACAGTGAGAATTGCTCTCCTCTTTTTTAACGAATTTTTCCTTAAAATAATTTGCATAATGTGCCGAACATACTGACTTTTTGTCGCAGAGGCTGTGAAGTCGCAGCCCACCAGTTGCAGAACGATATAACCTTCATGTAATTGTTAGTGGGTCTGTTGGCGTCGGCTGACAGACCTTTGTGCGAATATGATGATTTATTCGAAACCATATAGAACGAAAAAACATGAAAGAAAATTCTCGTAGCGCTGAAAACCAAGTATTCTAATTTGGGGTTCAGGCGAAGGCTCTCGACAGGTAGCCTCCATTTGGAAAAATCCGTCACCGATGAATCGCAAATTGAAACCGCAGTCAGCGGGGTCGAACCTTTCCTTAAAGTTTTCCAGTCTGACGCTGATCGTGCACGCACCGAGTACAACGCACTGAAAGGACTGTATGACGAACTCAAGGCAAAGAGTGAGGCATCTCCTGCAAATAAGGGGCGGGCAGGGCAAAAAAAACGAACCCGACGATGAGGAACCTGCGTGGTTCAAAGCCTACAAGCAACAGGAGCGTTACAACGCCATCAAAGCGGAGCGATACTCTGAAAGCTGAAAAGGCCAAAACGACCGGGCCAATCTCATCTCCGCAAGGAGCAAAAGAACTCGGTATTCCGGGTGGCGCATGAAAGAGGGATTCGTCGTCGCCGACGATGCAGATGAAAAAACGATCGGCGACTACCTCGCAAACGTGCAGAAAAATCTGGTTACCGCAGAGCTGGAAGGAAAGGTTCAGGATTCCCGATGTCCACGCGCGAAGCGCAGGGCAAAAAGAACTCCGCAAAGAGCGTGGGCTGAAACACTTCCGGACAAAATGTAGCAAAACGTAAAATCATGGCAATCGTATTTGAAAAAACAAAAGTAAAGGGCGGTTTCCCCATATTCTGGCGCGGTGAGTTCGCCGTATTGCCAGGGGACTTCAAACTGAAGGAACCTATCCCGAAGGGACAAAGATTCCCAAAGGCGCCGATCAAGCTCGACTTCGACAACATGGATCGTTCCATATGCAAGAGTGCACGTGTTCTGTCGGGCGGCACAACCACTGCTCACATGTCAAGAAGGGTTCCATGCTCCAAGTAGGAGATGCGGTTAGTCGGCGAGTCAAATTCGACCGTAAAAAGCATTGATACCAAAAATGCAGATTACGATGCGATCACGTTCGCAGCGGCCGTAACGGTGCGACTGAAGGCGTAGATGTCCTCTCGGACGACAATGCTGCCTGATGCAGTTGTCGAAACCGACATGGTCTATTCCGCCAATAACGGATTCCAGACCGTATCGGCCGGATATGGTATCATCCTCGCGATGCCTATCCCGTCCTCAAGCTGCATGGCTTCAGGGTTACAGCCTGAAGAACAACCCCGAAATCAAGTATGTACGACAGTAAAGAGGAGGTAAACAATGAACGAAGTATTTTATTCATCCATTTTCGGCGAACTGACTAAACAGGTGCAGATTCGCATCGATGCCGCCTCTGAACTGCGTAAGCGGCTATTCGACCAAAATATTTACGAGCGATTCCTCGACTGGGATACCCCCACCGTCGGACTGGAACTTCGAGGAGCTGATCGGCTCGTACAATTTGAGCGTCGCCGCTGCAACGCTCGACCCAGGTAAGGAGCCTATCATGGGAACCGAGGGACTGAAACGATCAAGCAGAAGGTATTAACCCACCAGATGTCTTATTCGATGCCTATCGAAGAGTATCGTAAGGTGTTGCAGATTCTCGATTCGCGGATGCTGTCCGATTCGGCCAAGACACAGCAGCTCATCAATCTGATGTGGAACAATGTTACGAAGGTCGAACCTGTGCAATCGAAACTGGACATTTATCTTCCTCGGAGCATTGTCAACAAAGGCGTATTCACGCTTGACGCGTCCAATAACCCAGAGGGTGGTGTGCGCGGCAATGATTGACTACAAAATGCCGAGCGAGAACATTGCCACCGCGAAACGTTATGGACGGATGGCACAAAGATACGGTCGATACGCTGAGGATATTCAAGCCATCCCCGATGCTGCACAGACAAAGTTGCTCGACCGCATTCTGCTCTCGCAGAAACGCCTGTCGTATATCCTCCCGCAAACAAGAAGATGAAGTTGGCGGTATCTGGTAGTGACAAGTCGTCCACACTGCTGTTGCTGGCGAACCTGGAACGAGTTTATGCGTTCGAACGGATTCCCCGATATTCGAAGTCATCCGCCGCATGACCCGTATTCAGGATAACGGTAAACTTACGGAGTATTCCGCTGTGGAACGACAAGAACCTCGTGTTCGTACCTGCGGGCAAACTGGGCGTCATCAAGAACGCCCCTATGCCGACAACGAGCTGCGCAAGAGCCGGGTGTCACCTACTCTAACCACGGACGCATCCGCATTTCACAGTGGGGCAAGGGCGAAACCGACAACTCTAACGGCGAGGAGTTCACGAAAAGCTACGTCGCTGTCACTTCCGGTTATCACCGAAATCAACGGCATCTATTCGCTGACCGTAGAATCAGTTGTATGAAGAATTTCGAGGCAATAATATAGTATTTTATCGGTTTTACCCTATTTTTATATTTCATATAAAAATGCTGGTTATCAGTGAATAATTCCCCAAAGATCGAATTATTGTTTTTTTATTTTCGGATTATTTTAGTAAATTTGTATGCAAATAGTATGTGCAATGTATGCAAATTGACCCATGTTCAAATACACAAAAGATTCGGTTTCGGTGTTCACTGTATTGGTGGACACCAGACGCCCTAAAGCAAGACGGGAAATATCCTGTAAAAGTACAGGTCGGATTCGCCCGCAAACAGAAGTATTACACCACCAGCAAAGACACTATCCGTCGAGGAGTGGCGCAAACTGCCTACTACGAAGCTGCGGTCGCTGGTTCAAGTTCGGGAGGAAATAGAAGCCCGATTCAATATCGTGCGACTTCGTGCGGGATTTGACCGATGCGGGAAGGCTTTTCGTTTTATACACTCAATATGCGGTTGAATGGGGCAACAGCCGGAACGATAAACACGGCTTCGAAGCCAAAATCGAACGGCTGAAGCAAGCGGAACGGTCGGTACGATGTGGGTATATAAGACGACATTAAACTCCATAGAACGGTTTGCCGGGAAATCGATCCTGTTTTCCAAGGATGTAACGCCTAAATGGTTGCAGGAATATGAGAACCACCAGCGAGAGATCGGGGCGTAACACGACAAGTATTTCCTAATACGATGCGAACCCTTAGAGCTATACAAGCGAAGCGAAACACTGTGGGTCTACCCGTCCAGTGGATGATCCGTTCAATAAGGGGAAATATGAAATAAAAACGGTCACGGTCGAAAATTGTCCTCACTTTGGAGCAAATAGGGCAAATATCCCGTTATGATGATGGCACCGAAACAACGGCCAAATACCGGGATTATTGGCTGTTCCTCTACTTGTGTAACGGAATCAACGTCGCCGATTTATGAAATTGAAGTTCGTGATATTGAAAACGGCGAAATTTGTTTCGTGCGTCAAAAGACCGAGAGCGACTAAGACCCGTGGGAAAAACGATACGGGCCATTGTCACCCCTCCGATGCAGGCTATTATTGACCGTTGGGGCAATCCGCCAAAGGCAGAATAACTATATTTTCCTGATTTTGACAGGTAAGGATGCGGATGCGTTTCGCGCAAAGCCGTTTCCGGGAATTTATAACCAAAATAAACCTTCGAATGAAATGATCGGGGAGGCTATCGAAATTGGGAAGATTACTGACCTATACGGCTCCGGCATTTCGTTCGTTACGGTATTGAAGCGTTCAGGGGCGAATATCGCCTACATATCGGAAAAGCCTCGGCCACCAAGATCTGAAGACGACGGAAAACTACCTTGCCAGCTTTGAAACGAGAGAACGAGAAAAATGCTGCATTACTGACGAATTTTTAATACGATTATTTGCATAATGCGCCGCAGTGCAGCATTTTTGTCATATCGTGTTATTTTAGTTGGAATGATCGGCGGGCGCATCTTATTTCGTCGATCATTCTGTTTTTACTGCATTTCGCCCCTGTAGCTATTTGGATTTACACGCCCCAAATTACACAGAGGCGTGGCACTCCCTTTTTTGATTTTACGGCTTTATTCGTGCGGTCTATACTTTATGTCCGAGGAATGAAATGCAGCTAAATGCAAAGCCAATACGAAATACGGGCAGTTTGGTTATGCCTCGTAACCTTCGTAATAGTAAGACTGTTCATTCTTTGAAAATGACCTCCCCGATCCTCCGTGTGGTCGGTCAATGCACTGCCGAGCAGCGTGCGTAGCTCCAGATCGTTTATATCGGGCTGCGCTCCATAGCTTGCAAATATAAATCCTTTGTCCACCTTACGCCAATCCACCACCCGCCGAATACGCTTTTTTCAAAATCATATCGAGCCATATTCGGTGGCCCGTCCGTTCCTCCATAAATGGATGGGCGATATTCATTTCTGACGTATTTAGCGATTATTATTTTTCGAACTGTTTTCTTTCCCATAACAGCGACTATTATTCCCTCTCTTTACACTCAACTTTAATCCACATTTCAGGCAGTGGGTGTGTTCGATAATGCTGTAAGGCGAATAGCTCCGGAACCGATACCTCAAGCGCGGCGGCGATTCTCCCCCAACGTCGTGATGGTGGTATTTCCGTTTGTGCTTTCGATAATCCGACCCCTGAAAATGCCTATTTTTCGGCTAAATCCTTTTGCGTTGGTCCCCTTTTACTTTTTGAGAATCTCGGCTATTCTAAATTCATTATCCATAATGTAAATATATTGTTATACGATGCAAAAGATATAAATTATACTTAATGTATGCAAATTGTTGTGTAATGATTAAAAAAGTTGTCAAAATATTTGCACGTATGAATAATTATTGTTTACTTTGCATTGTCAAAAGATAACAACAGGTTTACAACAATGAACACTACCGCTTACAATGTTCGCAAAGGGATCGCCCACTACATAACTACCACTGTGACGGAGAAAATAAGGGCTTCGAGATCGAACACGAGGGATTCACGGCTTCTGGGGTTATAAGGAAATCAGAGAGGATGCCGGGGATTATTGGACGGCTCCGAGCTGGGCAATAGAGAAAGAGCACGGACGGTAGCGGGTCATGGGATGAACAAGGGAACGAATACCCGGAGATCGCAGAGGTTTTGCAAGTGCTTTAAACTGACGAGGGGAACCGGGGCAGAGCTCTGGCCGCCGCCCCCGACCGGCTAAAGGAGAACAGGCTGGTTCCAAGAAACCAAGCCACAGAACAATGAAAAGAAACGGTTACAAATGGCGTTATGCGCCGGGCGTGGACAATTGCCGGACAACGGGCAAGACCTTCAATATCTGCCTTGTCAAAGGCTTGGAGCCTTTACCGCCTGACGCAGCGTATGCGGGCGGGTGTCGTTGGTTCGCCTGAGAAGAAAGCCGACAGGACGTACGCGGGCCCAGGTACGTTGCACAGTGGCTGATCAAAGGGCACCGGCCGACCAAATGACGCTTCTAACGATTCGTTATTACGACGTTGAGGCCGACGGCTGGCGCTCGTTCAAGGTAGAGAATTTCGTAACGGTATGGTAAAACCCGCCCCAGCCCTTGCGGTTTCAAGAAAAAAGGGCTATATTTGCACTATCTAAATTCTACATGATATGATTATTTTCGACGTACAATCTGCCGTCTATGGTGTGGGTAGCGGAAACGCCCCAAGGCTTCATGTAGAGCGTAGGACACCTAATGACGGCTTTTTATTTATCCCAAATCTACATGTTACACTCTCAAAAACCGGGCACCCGTGCCGCCGTCTCCGTCGTATCTGACGGAATCCATCGCCCAAAATGGGCGATATTCAAACTCTCCGATTAGCGCCCAACACCCAATAAATGGCTGTCTGTATTAGATGCGGCGTACACATTGTACGCGGCATTTAACAAGGCACCTGAAGTCCATCCCGAAACGCGGTGATCCATACTGCGAGGTGAACCGCTCACTCGATGTGATAATCACCCACGCTGGAGAAGTTTTTCCTGCATTATTCTCTAATGTCCGACTTGGACCAAATTGTAACCATTAAACAGCTAACGATCATGATTTGAAGATAAAACCGTTGGTAACCTTGCTAATATCCGGGTTTACCGCGACGAGGAGTTCACAGGGCAGCAGAGGCCGCCTTGAAAATTACTTATTATCTCGGTTGAGGAGAAAATATGATGTACTGCCAAAGGCGATCTACTTTCGAGGAGTTAAAAGCCCTTCACGCCCTTATGGGGCGTGTAATCGAACAGAATACAACAACCGAATAACAACTACGACGATGACAGATATAACACTGATGAAAACGAACGATTACCGTCTGGACGGTGACACCGAAACGTGGAATCTCGCTTTGGGCGGCAATGATTTTTCCACTATGGACAACGATGACCTTGCCGTCTGCGGGATATGATTGACGAAGTGTTGAATGAGGGGAAAGGAGGTGCAATGATTTACGAACTCTCTTTTGACGGCTATCGGCTGGGGTTATTCCCCACCGAGGCCGGGAGCCGTCCCACCGGGCGGCCTACCTGCCGAGCGGGTGCTATACGATCCGCGAATGGACCAAAGACGGCGAATTTTTGATATTCGATCCGTCAGTTAATTTAGAACGTGAAATAAACAAATAAAATACAAAAGATTATGAATAAGATGTGTGTGAATAAAGAGCAGATATAACGCTGATCGGATCGGCTTTCGGGCCGAGCACCGCACCAAAGGTGGTGATCCCATCGGCACAGAGTGTTGGTTCTTGACGGCGATCGGGTGATTCTCGAAATCATCCGAAGTGAAAGTGCAAAAAATACGTCAAAGGATAGGTCAAGAGGCGATAATCCGATTTATCGAGAATATCGATAAAATGTTGAAAAATAACATAAAAACAATAAAAACGCTTGCAAAATGTGCCGAACCCCGCGACGTTTGCAGTGTGATGTAATATTGCATCGATAACTAAAAGAACACGATATGACAGAAATTATCGTAACAACGCCCGAACAGTTGCAGACAACTATCGAGGCGGCCGTGTCAAAAAGCCTTTGAAGCCTACGCAAAGAAAGGCGGCACCGGAAAACATCGAAAACGACTACATCTCACCATTTAGCGGCCGCGTTTGAACAACGCAAGCCAGTAAAACCTGAGTTCAAACCATATACGCAAAAAACTAAAAGGGAAAATCCGTGCAAAGCAAAAATAGGTCCCGGCTTGTTTTTCTCGAAAAGGCCTTTAGCGTGGATAGAGCGGCAAACGGTATCTCATATCAAGACACGATCCGAAAGTGCGTCCGACCCTGCAAAAAGCGCCAAAATCAAGCGCCGAGGATATACGGAGGCGTGAAAACCTGCAACCGCAGCGAGTGTGGCAGGGGTGCCGGCCATCAACCGGCGTGAAGACAGGCAAATTATTGGGGGTATCACCAGCAGCGGGTATTAAATCTTCTTTCCGACGGTATCCCCTCGTTCTGTAGCGCAGATATTTCGGCGGCGTTGAGGATGTCTGATCCTCGCAGTGCGATCCGCGATTTGCGACATAAGGGCGTACCGATTGCCGATGAATGGTGCGAGGGCGTGCACAGGGGCCGGTTCAAACGGTATTTTATTCGAAAGGAGGGGGTGCAATAATGTCAAGTTAAAGCAATAGCAACCGCAACTATTTCCCGCACGAATATACCGGCCAAAGATGATCCCAAATGTGAGCGGTTAATATTCGAGATGGGATGAAGGCCACGGTATATTTTGGGCCTTGCTGGAAGTTTTAAGAGCACAGCCCGACTATACCTATCCTCTGGCGAATATTCAACAGCAACCTATAAGTATCGCATGCAGACCCCGAAAAAATGCGCCGCGTTGTATTCGATTTTGGACTGTTTGTTATTATCGAGGATAAAATATTCTTTTCAATGGGTTGAAACGTCGTATGCAACCAATGGATGAGGAACATAATATCGCCATACTTTGCGGCAAAAGAAGTGCAGAAACGGTGGGGAAATAGGGTTGAAAATAGGGTCCTAATGCTCTAATAGGGACCCACTTATAGCAATAAAGAATAAGAATAAGATAAAGAGAGAACAGAATGAAGAATATAGATAAAAACTCTCTAACGAGGTAAAAGAGAGATTATCGACAAAGCCGCACAAAGTCGCAAGCAAACACTTACGGCGTTTGTTGCTCCCCAAAGAAAAATTGTTCAGAGGATTTTGAAGTTTCAGCAATGGGTTGCAGATAATGCACCGAGGGTGTCCCAGATGAAAGAACCGATGACCAGGAACAACTCCGAACTGAAGTGCGAAATACTCAACAAACAAATATGCACGACATATTGCTGCGTATGCACAATTACAGCGATCTACAAAAGAAAAACATATCCATATCTGACGGCCTTAAACTGGCTTGGTCGCAATCCGAATTTAGCCTAACCACACAGCAAAATGAAAAAAACGATATACAAAGACCTGTAACTATCCGGCGGACGCCTTGGGGATCCCGGAATCGCTCGAACTCTCGAACGGGCCGTATTGGGTGCGCTGCTGCTTGAACCGCAATACGTCGCCGATGTGCGGGGTATTTTCTTACCTCAACGGCATTTTATAATCCCCAAAATGCGGATTTACGATGTTATTTGCAAACTCGATGACCGGGGAATAAATACAGACCTGCCCACAGTTGCGCCGGAAGCGAGAAAGGCCGGGATCCCCTTTTCGAAGTGCGCAGCCCTTACGCAGGACGTCGGATCGGTGTCGAGATACTGAACCACGCCCGGAGATTGGTGGAGTTTGATTATGCGGCGCCGGTTGTTCTTCTTGGGAGAACTTAAAGCCAAAAGCTCCAGACCGACCCCGATGCGCTGAATTGGGCGATGTCGGGTATTGAACGGATTGCGGGCGATGTCGCCGGATCGCTTTCGCCCCGAAGTATCGGCGATGTGATGCAGGATACTGACCGCCTGGACCGCCGCCAGCAGGCCCACCAGCGGGGCGGATGCGTGGAATATCTACCGGTTTGCCCTGTGGACCGTATTACGGGCGGTTGGCGGGGCGGTCGGGCTGGTTATCCTGCCGCACGTCCGGCGATGGGTAAAACAACTGTTGCGCTTCATTTCGCACAAGCCGCAGCCGGGGCCGTGTCCCGGTATGTATCTTTCGCTGGAGATGCCCGCTACGCAGCTCGGCGGCCGCAATATGGTGGGGGCTTCGGGGATGCAACGAGGCGTTCCGGTCGGGTGCGGCGGTAAGTACCGAGGGGTGGAAGCGCATAGGGCAGGTGCGGCCCGGTTGGGCGAGTTGCCCGTGACGATAATCGATCCCCCTCTATTTCGATGCCCGCTATCCGGGCGCAGTGCCGGGCATTACGGTAAACGGCAGGAGCGGTGCGGCGCGGTCGTTATCGACTATTTTGCAGCTGACAGCCCCCGATTCCGACAAAACGCAACAACCGCGAGCGGGAAGTAGCCGAGATGAGCCGGGCGGCCAAAGTGCTGGCAAAGGAACTCGACGTGCCGGTCATTTTGTTGTCCCAGCTTTCCCGCAGGTTGAAGAGGCAACCGATAAGACGCCGAGGCTCGCCGACCTTCGGGAATCGGGGCGATCGAACAGGATGCCGATATGGTGATTTTATCGACCGCCCGGCCATACGTGGGGAGGAAATGATAATGGAACAACCACCAAATACGGGGAAAATTCCGTCCGGGCGTGGGGGTATTCTATATTGCCAGAACCGGGAGGGGCGACCGGCAGTATATTTCCGCCACAACGAAAGCCTGACCCGGATAACGGACTACGATACGACACCCTCAGCGCCCGACCGACGGACAAAACGGCCCGTTGAAAACAGCCGATTTTACGGCTTTTTCTGCAGGTGGAATAACTATACCAAAACGTAAAGAAAATCGAAAAATAACGGAAACAAAATGCAAAAACAGATATTATACCAGCTACTCATTGACGAGTTCACGAAGTTCGGCGACAAATTCCGTGAAAATCGCCCATAACGAGGCAAACGGATTCGATGTGGGCGAATACCGTGATTGATATAAGAAACTTGATAATCTATAAAACTATACAAAATGGACACTAAAAACTTCGAGGGCAAAAAGCCCGCGATCGGTACTTTTCGTGTAAATATGCGAAGCAAAAGCAGGTATCGCGGCGACATCATGCTACGTTAAACATTCCGGCGATCTACGCTCTACGGATGGCTTAAAAGCGATCCCGTTTGCGTCCGTGTTTAATGAAGCCGAGGAAAAACTCGTCGATTTGTCCGAAAGCCGTTTATTTACGCTGATCCAAGGCGTGCCGAAAAATCGAAATAGACGAGAACGGGAAAAACGGTTTGGGCTGGATCGAAAGCCCTCGAAACGGCGATCATCTTCACCCTCAAAACACGAGGCAAGAAACGAGGGTATGTAGAGCGACAGGAAATAAACGGCGCGAACGGGAAAACCTTCTACCGCCTCACTTACGCCGCAAAGAAGCCAAAGAATATTTGTCGAAACTTGAAAGCGATATTAAACACTTAAAGATATGAAATCAATCAAAAACAAGGATTAGGGGATTTAATATCCAACACGAACGGCGCTACCTACACTATCGAATGCAGTCGAACAGCCCGACTGCCGGATTAGAGATTTCCGACAATGTGATTAAAGACCTTGCCGATAATCAAAGCGCGGAAACGAAAAGCGCCGCCGACAGGCTTGCACGAGGATAGCAAAGAATACGGATACCGTATATATGCGTAGTAAGGCAATCTGGGCGAGGCGAATGTGCATTTATTGGGGTTATCCGAAGATTCTGCAAAAATCGTTCAGCGTGCGGTCGGGGCTGGCACGACAAATCCGCTTGAACTGAATGCGTTGCAATCAACGGACACAGTGTGGTCCTGTCAGATGTGTGGATCAAAGAAAAAGAATGAATACACTATCGCCGTAACAGAAAAAACGCGGGCGGGCGTTGGCTCTTTGCGAGGCGGTAAAGCAGGCTATCGATAACCTCAATACGTTCGCCTCCGACTGCAAATATATCCATACGGGGAATCGGCGCAGAGGGCGGCGGGTATCGAAATTTGTTATATCTGACAGAGGACGGAAAAGTGTCCGATGTCAATCTTGAAGCACTTTGAATATGTCGAATAATATCACAGAGGAAGAAGCGAAACGCGCGGCAATGGAATGGGCGCAAAATTGCCGATACGACGGACGCCCACAACACAAAGCGATAACAGACAAGCCGTTATTTCCCAAGCTCACAGATGAACAGTTACGAGAATGTGTGCTCAAATAGGCTGGAATGCAACCCTGATAAAGGGTGAAAAATGGTTGTTGAAAAATAGCGGGGAAGCCTCCGCAAGCTACTCCCCGATTCTTTGATTCTCGACAAGTCAAAGATACAAAAAGCGGGGATATGGACAAAGACAGGCCAAAACAAAAACGGAGAGGCGGGACGACGTGATGATATTACAACCGAGGGCGTACAGACGTTCGATATGACAGCGGCGGAATTATGTGAACATCTCCGCCGAATGACGCTTGAAAAGTGCCGCATATTGCAAACGGTATGAGCGTCGTCGGTGGAGTGTAGGATGCGTGAATGAAAGGGGCGGAAAACACCGCCTTTTTTCAGGTCCCTTTACAAACGCCATATCACCTAAAAAAAGTCATTATATTTGGGTTGTATACAAATTGAATGTGCAATAAATAATATTAAGAAAAGTATTTACATGAGGAATTAAATGTAATTCAAGTATTTATATTTGGTGTATCGAATTGTATATTATTGCTTTCGGGATATCGCAAGTCTGTATCTTGATGTGGATCCTTTCCTCAAAGAAAAGCCTGCATTGACGAGGGGAATAGACCTCAAGCAGACTATACGGTACCGATAAAATTATGTGGCAAAGCCACAATCGCCATTCTGCGAAATCTCATTGTTCTTGCGAGTGAGAACAGCGGGGGCTATTCATTGTCGTACACGGACAAACTGGAAAAAGCGCATTTTCCATATCGCAAAGGAAAACGGGCTGGACGATGTGCCGAAGAGTTCGATACTCGATCGAAAATTACCGACATTTCCACCAATGGTAAGATTCCCCTATACGCTCGAAATGTGGTACGAGGAGGACCTCTCGCAAAATCCTGATGGTTCGTGTGGATCGAAGGTGCGCATGATCGGCGTGTCAAATCGGACGATGCAATGCCCGTCAAGAATGGACGAGCACAGCAAATCAAAGCAAAACGGGATGCCTTCCTCTACTCTTTCGGAGGTTACGATGCCTGCAGATACACAGCCAATTCTATCGGGACGAAAGTACGCATATTCGACAGCCGAGGATTCAACATCTTCGACCGTTCGCTCCGCACTGAGGCCAAACCGAAAGGACACGCGCACACGGCGTCGTATCCGGTACAGGGATTCTACAAAAGCGGACAACGTTACGAAAAACACGAGATTATGGCTGTAAAAGTGTACCAACTGGCGTGAGGTGGAACTTGAATTTGCGCGGAGCAAAGAAGAGTACGACCAGCCTTAGAATGGTTGTCGGCGTTGGGGGAAAAGAGTGAGAGGTGATACGCCCGCGAACACATTGAATTATACCGATCACACGGGTAACCTACGCAACTCCATCAGGTATGTTGTGGTACAATACGGAAGAATCATTGCGAATCTTTCAAGTATAACCCATAAGTGAAGACGGACAATCCTAAAGGAGTCGGGGGCGCCGATGAAGCTCATGCCAAAAGGGCGAACATGCCCGTCTGTCGCCCGTGAACTTCCCGCTAACAAACATATCTCGTATGGGTGCCGGTATGGGATACACTTGAGAATATGTCGAGGCTAAAGGTTTCGACGTTCTCCCGAAGGGTCGGGAAACTGGGTGGAATCTGCTGCTGAAAACTCAAAGCGGGTTCGGCTCGATTCTTAAAATCGAAAAGCGATGAACCTGACGCTACGGAATATTCAAACTCGATGTCTGGGATCGCATCCGGGATTCTGTTAGGGGGAAGGCCGTGCCGATGAATGCGGACCACTACCCGAATAATCCTTCGGGAGAATTTATCGTCGTAGGCTCATTGTCAAATGTCGTCGGAGATTCGCAGGTGGCAATAATAAATGTAAACATTTATGTACCGGACACAACACCGACAATCGGTCGTGAAGAAACACCCCGATCGCAACCGTCTGAACGAACTAACTCGTCTCGCTTTCGATTCACTGGGATACCCTATCCAACAAGCAACTGGTTCTTTGATGTGAGCGATGAAACTCTTATTAGTGAGGGGGATCTCTACACATTTTCAAACCTCAAAAGTAAAACTTAAAAAATTAAACATGGGACAAATAATCCGGACTGAAAGCCGTTCATGCAGGTAATCCTCTCCCGAAGGGGTAAAAGACGCTGAGGCTGCCGACTTAATGAGGCTTTCACCAAAATCAGTCAACCTTATGTGGTGGTGTTTCCACCAATTTCGCGATACTACCTTCCAGTAATGATTTTTTATCGGAAGGAGAAGCAGACCCGATTACTCACCGTCGACGAAACGACAGGCACAAAAAGTTACTTGGAATGTCGTAGATTTTGGCTGACGACACGATGGAATTTACTTCGGAACACAGAACCTGCAAAGGCGAGAGATTTACGAAGGAGTAAAAGCATTCGTATTCGATTCCAAAAGTGGAAGGCTCCATCGCTTTGCAAGGTTAAAATAATAGCTAGCGACATTGGGTGGTGGAATCAATAAAACCGACCCTCCAAATTCAAAAGTATCTGCGAAAGTTTGGCTCGGGTTTCAGGTGGTTATTCCTGGTGGCCGATTACAACTCGGAATATACCAAGAGCGTTTTGTAAATTTCTCTATCCCGCTGAAAGCTGACGACGGTATCACGTCTCGAGGGACGGGGGCGGGAGCAAAAACATTAGTTTATATTATGAAAGAAGAAGTCGGCCGCCTTACAGAACAACGTGCACTTGACACACTGACTGAAAAATTGGAATCGTCTGAGATTGAAGGCAATGACAAAGAACAAATAACCTCTTTACCCATACCCTCCAACTCGGACGACTGCGATGATACAAGTCGCCGACTAATAGACCTTGATCTGATTTTCGACGACGAAACAGATGGAGGGTGCTGTTAAACGTAAGGTGGACTATATGTCTGAAAATAAAAAAGAGGTGGCCGAAATAATCGCTATCGCCACACTTCGGACGCAACAAGAAATCGAAGATATGCTAAAAAGAGCGGACAAAAACTTATATACTGGTCCCCAAGCAATGGATACGCCAACAGCTCTTACAAACATTTTGTCCACCATCGTATTTCAACCCTACTACGCGGATTTTATGAACGCTTGGTCGCTGGTAAGAACGCTGTGGTAATGATTTCCCCAACGACAACAGCGAGCGGATAGCCACTACGGAGGGCGCAGTATCTGTAGGGGACAAATAGATAATCTTATAAACCGCTATCATTGGACTCTTTGAATATATTCTTTGGGGGATTTTCATATTAACGTACATTGCAACACTTATGATTTCGACGCTCTAAAAACGGATTGTAAAAGTAAAATCAACAACTAATATTCTAACAATGAACAATCAAAGTTCCTGATATAATTGACATGAACGATCCTAATGCAATGAACACACTTCTTCTGATGGCAGTGAGGCAAACGATAACAAACGAAATAATTTTATAGTTTGACAACATCCTAAAATCCGCGTCCGCACTCGGCGCCTGCGAACGACTGGACAAAGTGAAAAATTTTCTACTCCTCGACCTCTCTTTTTTACGCCACGGGACTTGAATTTTGCCATAAAACAATTTCCCTCCGCTGGGGAATATTTCAAGCTCACAAAAACGAAGTGAGTGATTGCAACATGTATGTGGATTGCGGATGCATAAGGCTCGACAAGCGAAAATACATTTGCTTAGTCGGCAACCGTCGGCTGAAATAGAAGCCTGGGGGTAGATTTCGTCCACACTGTCATTCTTATGCATGGAGCCTCGGCCACAATCAACGCTTCGAATTATGCCGTAATAAAAGTCGTGAACATCAGCGGATCAAAGGTAGAAATCAATAAAAGATAAAACCGTCATCGTATTATGAGTATAAACCTTACTGTGAAGTCATAGATAACGATGAAGCTGTTCGCAAGTTCCGTGAACTTCAGAAAACGGCCAAAACCGTAACGTCCAGTGTCGACGGACGCCGACCGACTATGGATATTGCAATGCGTCGCCTGGCTACCACCCTCCGGACAAATCGGCGTCGGAGTGTCGCTTTGCCGGGGCTGGTGAAACAAATCGCGCAAACTCGTGGCGAGTTTCAACAGCTCGAAGTGGCCTTCGCAACTCTGCTCCAAAGTAAAAGAAAAGGCTTACTGGATGATGTCACAAATGGTCCGAACTGGCCGCCAAAACGCCGTTTGACCTGCAAGGCGTGGCCAGCGGCCCGCCAGCTTCTCGCATATGGATTCGCAGCAGAGGATATTACCAACACACTGACTCGGCTCGGTAATGTTGCGGCCGGTCTGGGACTGAACCTGCAAGACCTCACGTGGTTGTACGGCACGACGGCCGTACAGGGCGTTTATACACGCGTGACGTAATGCAGTTCAAAGCCGGAACATCGACCTCGCGGGAGAGTTGGCAATGCAACTCGGCAAGACCCGCGCGGAAATCTCACAGATGGTCACGGAAGGCAAAATAGGCTTTCAGAGGTGCAGAAGGCTAGCTGGAAAGCATGACGAACGAGTGGCGGAAGTTCCACAACCTCATGCAGGAGCAATCCAAAACCATTACGGCCTCATCTCAATCTCGGCGATGCTCTCGACATGATGTTCAACGACCTCGGCAAGTCTGCAAGAAGGCATCATTGCAGGTGCACTCAAAGGCACGGATTTCCTCGTCGAGAACTATAATCAGGTGCTGGACATTTGTCGCCCAGCTTTCGTCGCCTATAGTACATATAAGGCGGCTCTGGTTGTCCTGACGGCAACGGAAGGGTACACAGGACAGCGGTAACGCTCGCCCACGCTTTCGGTCTCTCCACCCTCCAAACCATGTGGGAACGCTGACCAGAAGACGCAGGCACTGAATGCGGCTTTGATGAAGAATCCCTATGTGTTGATCGCTGCGGCCGCCTCCGCGTTTGCCGTCACGCACTCTACAAGATTATCACGGCGAAATCCGCAGAGGAGATAGCCTACGAAAAGGTAAACGCCGCCATCGGCGCCTACAATCAAGCTCGATAGACAGAGAATAAAATTTCGAGCAGCTGCGGAGCCATGCAGGACGAGGTCAGCGTACACCAAGCGCAAAGAGCCTACGAGGAGCTGATACGTCTCTACCCCAGACTGTTGCGGCGGTACAGCGAGGAGGAGAAATCAAGCTCCTGTCAACATCGATCTTACAAAGGAGCTCAACGACATCAACGACACACACCGAGAACAATCTGCAAAGAGCAGTATGATGCCGCCCTCGAAAGGTCAAAAGGTTAGATCAAGCGATAGCAGATGCTATGAAATTCGGTGATAGGACAGCAATGGCCGGACTTAGTCTTTCTTATAAAAATGCAGAGGCTGAGTTGGACGAGTACCGCAAACAGCTCTATGAACTAAAGAAACACAAAAAGCCGCCGAGTGGGACGCTGCCTGCGGAGGTCAAAGATTGCCACATTGCAGGGCAATATCGACGAGCTGAAAGCCCAAAACGCAGAAATCGACCGTTTAATTGAGAATGCACGCAATAAGCAAAAAAGAAGCCCCACGTATTTGCTTCCCTGTATGGTAGAGGAAGATTATTATCAGTCGCTTAAACAGTCGAATCTATCTCAAATCGCAACCAAACAAATGAAATATCATCCCTACGGTCAGACAGAAAAAAACCAATCGCAACAAATCCCTATTGGGAAGGACAGAAGAAGGAGGCGGAAGCGGCTCTCGAAGCGATGGACGTTTCATTGGACAGCGAAATGGAATGAGCTGATCGCCAAAATCGCCGAATACGATTCGAAAATTAAACAATACAGCGTTTCGGGCAAAACGGTGACGGATGCCGCCAAAGCCCAGAAAAAGCTATCCGTCTTATTCTCGCCAATGATAAAGCCCTTCAGCAATCGCGCATCGATATTTTGAAAGATGGCAAGCAGAAAGAGCTGGCCGAAATAGACTTGCGCACAAAAAGGAAATGAACAAACTCGAGCAGGATAAATCGAAACTTAAAGCCGCGCGGGTGGAATCATAACTGCAGATCAAACAAAAGATTTTCAGGAAGGCAATCGAATATTCAGCAAAATGCCGATGACCAGCTGCCATAGAACTGAAATACGCCAAGAGCTTGACAGATATACAAGCAGATCACCGATGACACGCTCTCGGAAGAAGATCGCCGCATCAAAGGCATAAAAAGACAAATACGAGGAGTTCCGCAAGTGGGTAGAAGATGCTCTGAAGGCTGGAAATATCACCAAAGAGCAAGCGACCGATTTGGGTATCAAGATCGACCAAGCGGAAATTGCGGCCAGCCTAAATACCATTGTCGAAAACATGGTACGATGGAGGATAAGATTGCCAAGATACGCGAGAAACACGCCAAAGACAGGAAACAGCAACAAGAACGGCCGCTCCGACCTTATTCCTCAAATCGACAAACATGAAAACAGAGGAAATCGGACAAATCAAGGTGGACGAACTGATGAAAACCGATGACTGGATTAATCTGTTCCAAAACCTCGACGCCTTGTCGAGCCGTGAGATATTGCGTATTATTGACAACATAAACAGACTGCTCCAAGATGCCGACCTCGACCTATCAATCTGAAAACAGTAACCGATCCAACTTGACCAAGCAGCAGATAATAGCCACTCCGGAAGAATCCATTCGCAAGTATTTCGGCAAACTTCAAGGCTTATAAAAAGGCACTTGCAGATGGGGATGATCTTCGAGCTGTAAAGCTGCGTGAAGATGCCTGGCAAGCAGTAGCGGAGGCAATTGACATCGTTGCTGCATCGATAAGCGGTGTGTCTTCTATTGCGTCAGCATTGGGAGCAGATGAAGACACGACGGCCTCCATGCTAACATTGCAGGTGCTGTAGGCGGAGCAGCACAAGCTGTGAGTGGATTCGCATCTGGAAATATTGTTCAAGGCATTCAGGAACTGTGTCGCTTTATCCACCAGCCTGATAAACCTTTTCAGCGAGATCACGACAGAAAAGAACGTAACATTCAGCGCTTACAAAGATCAAATTGATGCTCTCGAAAAATCATATGATGAACTCGGGGAGGCCGTTGAAGAGGCATACTCTACAGATGCTTCTGAACTTATCGAACAACAAAAATGAATTACTCGAACAGCAAAAAAATATTGATACAAAATCAAATAGCAGAAGAGCGTAGTAAAAGACACGGATGAAGAACGAATCAAAGAATGGGAAAATCAAATTGATGAGATAAATAAACAAATAGAAGAAAAAATAAGGAAAAGGCCTTAGATGCAATTTTGGCGAAGATCTAAAATCTGCAGTGATAATTTCGCAACAGCTTACGCCGATGCATGGGCAAACAGGGGAAGATCGGGCAAAGAACCGCACGAGATGTGGTTCGAATATGATGCGTCAAATGGTAATAGAAAGTATTAAATCTGCCATACAATCTTCCGAAGCCATGAAGAAAATTCGCGAGAAATTGCAAGAGTTCTGGTTAGATGGGGTATTTTCAGCCGAGGAACAAGAGGCCTATAAAATGGCTGATGACTTACAAAATATTTAGATGATAATAAATATGGATGGGCAGGTTCTGCTATCCGACAATCAGGCATCTGCAGAATGCTACTTCACGCGGTTTCAGGCAATGTCCCCAAGACACAAGCGACGAACTCAACGGTCGCTTTACTGACATGCAAGGTAAAATGAACATCCTTGTCAATGGTATGGAGCTGCTTCGATCGATCAATATGGATACGCGTAATGTGACTTTCGACATCGAGAGATATTATGATTCAATTGAATGGTAATGTCGCAGATATTCGAACATACACCCGCATATTGCCTGCAATGGGCGAAACTCTTGTTGCAATAAATCGAAAACTTGATAACCTATAAAACATGCCAACAACAGAAGTAACTATAAATAACAAACCGTTATCTACAATGGGAGTTGCCATGCTTTCAAGAACATAGCCTCCTTACACCTCCATCTCTCAAAGAATTTGTCAAAAATGACGATCAACACAAAACGGAATAGATATTATTGTTCCGGATTCACCGGTTGTAAATGAACGTGACGTAACATTGACATTTTTGATCAAAGGAACATCACAAGAGGCATTTTTATCTAACTATGCTGCTTTTGTTGCAGAATTACACAAAGGAACCGTAACACTATATGTCCCGGATTTAGCAATACGTATAATCTTTTATATAGCAACAGCACTCAATTTGAAAATTATCGATTGAATGCCTGTAAATTAGCAGTGAAATTCCGAGAACCCAACCCCGCAGATCGGGCGGCACGCGAATAGAAAGGCCGGAATCTATCCCAGCCTTTTACTCGCTTCTGCTATTCATCGTAAAATGATGCGTTAGCCCCCTCCCCATCTTATCAAATCAATTGCAGTTCTTCTCCAATCTTACGAATTTTCGCTCTTTATCATTTCCATACGTTAGGACAATAAACGTGTATTCGGCTGCGTTTTCATAGTGCAACTAAAAAGTTGGCAAGGGTACCTCGAAAAAACGTGTATTATGTTGCATCATATAATGAAATATAGACGTACCTTGGTCTATCCGTAACCACGAATATCGAACATAAAGGATACAATAGACCGTCATAATATTACATGGCGGTCTTTTGTTATTGACAATATAAAAACTTACGTTTATGAAAAATTTCATTCGGCTCTTTTTGACTTTTGTTGGTTCCCTAATTATGACGCATCTAGTGAATATCTTGCGAATAATATAGCAGATCCGGAACCATGGGATTTCTCCAGATGCTACAAGCCAAATATTCCATTTGAAAAGTTATATCGAACATACTTTCCGCAAAATTAAATCTACGAAAATAAAATATCCTTTTCTTCTGATAACAATTTGCATGTTTCAATACTGGACTTATGGCTGCAAATTTGGAAGCATATTGCTCTTGCTGAACGCAACAATAGGCCGAATGTAGCCGAAAGGTTTATCGCCTTATGTTTTCAAGGCATTTGTCAGAAGAAAGCGTATTCAATAATTAGCAAATTCGGCGATAATATTCCGGACATTGCTGATTTTTCCAGAAACCCGAGGATTTGATTTTCAATCCTCAATGCGGGAGTAGTCCCTCAAATCGACCATATCATTGCGAGACAACATGGACAGATTTCCTGCACACATGCAAGAGGCTGATTCGAACGAAATGCGCAGAAGACTCGTTGGCGCGATTAATGAAAGCCCAAAAAAAAGCAAGGTCAGAATTACAAAATAGCTGTCCCCCAGTATTACAGAGAAAGGAAATCTTCTGTTGCCCTTGCCTTACCCTGGATCACCCAATCGGATTTAGCTTTAGCCACACATAAAATAGGGAATAATACCTATACAGCAGCACATGCTTAACATTGAAAGTGGCATATAACAACGCTCATCTAATCGTTAAGCCGCAAAGTTCGCAAGCTTAAACCTTAAAATACGGATGGAAGCAACCCTCTTGCCCCGGTCAAAAGACCGGGGCGTTTTCCTGTATTTTTCTTAAAATTACTTGCATAATGTGCCGAGCACTACACTTTTGTATCGACCATGACACGGTAGCTGGGATACATATATCGACGAAATGACAATATACAACCCCTTCCGGTAAAAAGCGATACCCGCGATGCGCCCGTAACAACAGTGCCATTATCAAATACGCACTTATGGGGGTGTGCATCAAACTTTCCTTTAAAGTTTTTGGCTTACCCGCTGGATTTCCCCCTCGGATCGCCATCACCTACAAGGCGCAAATTCAAAATCATGTCGGAGGTTTGTCCAGTTTCGACAACAAAGCCGGCGGCTACAAATACGCTTCAGTTCAGGCGCAGCAAAACCACGCGAAAAAATTTCATCTGCTTCTGGCTGGGAGGCGATAATCCTGAAGCTGTATTCCACAACGACAGACTTATCCTTCGGGGCGCTCATCGTCGCCAACATGAACAAGGCACTGGGAGGAAACGCTGGCAGATGGGAAGTGTAAATGTCGAACATCCGAAACCAACAAGCTCGTATCGTTCAATGGCGATACCTGTTGGGATGCCTTATCATCCATTGCCGAGACTTTCGATGTCAGATGGTGGACCGAGGAGAACAGCAGTATCGTAACCCTGCATTTCGGAAAACTGAACTGGAACGCCGGAAACATTGAAACGCGGAGAAGTCGTCAAAAGCATCCCGGCCAAGAAAGGGACGATTCCGAATACGGGACCCGTTTCTATGTATTCGGCTCCACGCGCAACCTGACGAAAGAATACGGACAATCCGAACAGGGCGGCGTAACGAACCACGTTTCCGAAGTCCGGTTACGGCTTCCGGATGGGCAGCAATACATAGACGCACGTCCCGGACTTACAAAAACGAAATCAAGGAAGTCGTAGTGTTTTTCGACGACATCTACCCGAAGAACACGGAAACCGTCACTTCGGTAGAAACTATCGATCGGACAATCATTGAAGGGCAGACCGACAAGGCATACGTCATGGTATGCAACGACACGCCATTTCTACCTTCAGACGTAATCGAAGGAGAAACGCTGGGGGCACATTTTACGAGCGGCGATTTGATCGGCTGGGATTTCGAACTCGCCCTTATCGACGACAATGGCGACAATATCGACCCCGCGACCTGGAAACCCGAAGACGGATTCAACAAGAAATTTGAAATCATCGCCCAGATCAGAAACGTCCGGCGAAAGTCAGCCAGATTATACCGAATGAAAAACATGCGTCCTCGTGGAAAAGATGATGACCGAGGGCACAACGCACCGTACTCTGGTCAAAACTCCCCCAGCAACATAGACGAAGCCAGAACAAGAACTTCTTGAGGTCGGCACTTCCTATCTTTACTTAAACATAGCAGCGACACGACAGTCTATGACTGTAGAAAACGAATCCCGTGTATTGTACACACAACGAAAAAAAACTACGAAACAGGACAGGCTGTACGATTAATGGGTCCTCAATTCGGTATAGACGGTCGTCTTTCCCGGATTCAAAGTTATGAAAAACTATACAACAATTGCATCGCAACCCTATACGATGGGCGACAATACTCCTTATTCCACACCTGAGCAGTATTGAATCGGACGTGAAAGCATCGCTCTATTCCCCAACGTATAGGCATTGCGGAGAAATGGAGCGTATATATCTAATCGCGATACGATAATACTTTCGACCAAATTACAAATGCTTATTCTGCTGAAGGGCAATATGGGAGTTTGCCAACAAACTTCAGGCACCGATACGTTCAAAAGTGAATAAACCGAAAGCACGGGGCACAATTTGGACCATCATAACTGCCTCGGTACCGAATTGGTGATTCAGAGGTGAAAAAGGCGCCGGCGAGTTGGAGAGCCTCTTCATCCGTCGTTTTCTGGAGGTTCGGAGCTTCGGTACAACCGTGTGGGCATCAGCGTCGGGGACGACTGGAGCGCTCCGGGCGCCGGGGTGATCGAGAGCGTGACAAGGGCAGAAGCTCGTAACGCTCAAACTCGAAGAGGGAGAGATCGGCACCGTAGCTGTCAGGGGATATCTGCATGGGTATCTTCCACGACTTCGACCCACGTCGAACAATGCGATGGCAGATTCCGACGACGGCCGGGGCAACTTCTCTTTCTCAGGCTTCGCAACGGTCTATTTCCGTATCACGGAGGTCCTGGGCGACCGCAACGAGCGGTTTCCGCTACATGAGCTGCGCCCCCTGTCGGCCACCTTTAAAGCAGATCGATCCGATGGAATCGGATGACCTTCGTAGCCTACGGATCGTTCACGAATCCCGCCCGGCAGAGCTCGCGCCGCCTCGACGCGCACCTACCAGCGCGTTATCTCCGCAATGCCTCAGCGACTGGGAGTTTACGGTCGAGAATATCGCCGCACAGTTCGGTGACCTGAACCTCTCCACCCGGGATCCAGATGTCGGGCTATTCACTATCTGGATAATATCTATCTGCAAGGCATGATCAGCAGCCTGGACAAGAAGTGCTGCTGGACAATCTGAGCAAGCTGTTCCGGCTGGTAGGCGACAACGGCGCCTATGTGGCTCAACCGAGGCAGGCTGGAAGCAAGGCAAGCCTACGACCCCGCGACGGGACAGTTCCAGAAGGAGTTCGACATCGAACAGATCGATCAGGACGGCCACCGAAGCCCAGGCCACTGCCAATTCCGCCGATCGCAAGCTCAGCAAGCCAGCATTACATCGTGGAAAAACTGGTTCCTATCCCTATACTCCTCGCTTTACAATGAACCGGCCCAACATGGATAGCGGACGGCGAGCAGGAAACCATATCGGCGACACGTTCACCAACATGCTGCCCCGGCGAATTTCGACCCGACGGACGCAGGCTGCTGGGGAGCAGGGCAGCATCGGTGCATCCTATATCGACGGCATTAAGACTGGGATCAGATCAAATCGCCGACAGCACCCGCATCCGGCTCAAACCTGGTCGGAGGAATACCCAAAGGCGCCGTACTGTCGGTGGGCGAAGGCTATACGATGGGTTACAACCGATAGCGTCATCCGGAGCGGTTATAGCAAGCCACGTATGAGCCAGAGCTATACTGTCAGAAGCGACAATCCCTACATGGCTTTTGTCATCCTCGTGCAAAACCGATAATGCCAAAAATCACTCCGGCGGAATACCCGCAGATTCACTTCACCATATCGAGCGACGAGACGACGAACCCCGATGCGGGCAAATCGTGGCGGTGGGTAAAAGAAGAGGACGGAACCTATAAATGGACGCCGATCGCCGACAGCGATGCGGTAAAGGCCCTGCAAGAGGCGGCGCGGGCGCAGGACACGGCCGATGCCAAACGTCGTGTATTCGTCGTGACACCGACTACACCCTACGATGTGGTGACATCTGGACGCAGGGCGAAGGTGGCGACATCATGCGCTGTATCGAATCCCGTGCAGCGGGCAATTTCGAAAGCTCAGTTGGGACAAAGCATCCAAATACACCGATGATACGGCAGCCAACGAAGCCAAAGAACGACTGGCAGCCATGTCTTCAGACGGTACGTTATCCAAAAGAGGAAAAACCCGCCGTGCGACAGCAATGGTCGCAGATACAGAAAAGAGTATGCCAAATACCAGACGGATGCAACATCCTTCGGGGTATCGATAACGGCTTTGAAAAGGAGCTTACGATGCTCTCGCAGCCTACCTGAGTAACATCAGCCTGACCTCGGACACCGATACGACGATCGTCCCCGACACCTTCAACCAGAAATTCGCCGATTACTACGCCGAGGTGAGCCGCTTCTCTAACCTCGTGGCACAGAAGCAGGCTGACGAAGCGGTGGACAACCTGCAAGTCGGCGCCCGCAACTATATCGCCAAGCAGTTTATCCGGGAATGGAACAGCGCCAAAGAGGGCGTTACGGATGTCGTAACTTCGGGGGCGGACGCGGACGGAGCATATTTGTATGTCAATTGGAGCAAACTTTATACAAGCCGGGCTTGCCGCAACCAACGCCTCCCCAGGTTTCGACGGTCCCCCGACTGTTTCGGCGGCCAGATAAAATACAAGCCGAATACTCCGTACGTCTTCAAAGCCCGAATCAAAGCAGGGTGCCGAAAATTACGTTCCGTATCGTATACGAAGACGGCACCAAAAAGAAGTGCTTTCCGCTCCTCCGGCGGGAACGGAAGGAGTATATGAAGTGGTCCCACACCATCGATGCTTCGCGTGTGGTGCAGAAGATATACATGTATGTCGGCAAAGGTGTTTCCATGTATCTCTACGACATTCAGCTTACGGAAGGCAACAAGGCCCCCACGGGGTATATCACGGCCGAAGAGGATGTGCAGGCGCAGATCGAACAGGTGAAGTTGGATGTGGACTACATCGCCTCGGATTCGAGCCTGACGCCCTCCGACAAACAGCAGGTGGCTAATGAATGGGCGCGGATTCAAGGCGAATATTGGAGCATCATGGCGAATGCCGAAAAAGTATGATGTCCCCACGGATTCATTTACGGTCTATTTCCCAAGGCACTCGAAGATTATCTCACGCCCCTGCTGGGTCGATATGAGTACGACATCCGAGATAACCGGCACCGAGTTCAGAAAAGTATTCTCCGATTATTATGAAATAAGCAGCAACATGTCGGA
>VOFG01003907.1_pt1 | contig 31331 bp, 45 predicted proteins | sample 5384171 | NCBI WGS metagenome assembly VOFG01 (sample SAMN12384726, study PRJNA508395) | human gut metagenome | isolation source: healthy gut F | host: Homo sapiens
ATCCTACACGCTTATACAGGAACAATCCACCTCCTGCCTGCCTGCCCTCCTGTGTCACTCCGTCGCTCAAACAATCATTACCGGTACCTGAATATCTGCCAGTTGTCCATCTCCTACGCCCATGCCTCGATTAGGTCCTGACTTCATTCTGGGACGACGATCGTTGCCCAGGAATCCTTATGCTTTTCGGTGGAAAGATTCTCACCTTCTTTCGCTACTCATTACTCAACATTCCTCACTCCCACAAGTCCACCATGCCTTTCAGCACAATCTCAACCCTGTGGGAACGCTCCTACCCTGTGTACTTGTACACAGCCACAGCTTCTGTTCCTGCAATTCTTTTAGCCCTGGTAATCTTTCGGCGCAGGGTCTCGGACCAGTGAGCTATTACGCACTTTAAATGGTGGCTGCTTCTGAGCCAACATCCTGGTTGTTTTCGAGACCCCACATCCTTTCCACTTAGTACGGCATTTGGGACCTTAGCTGGTGGTCTGGTTGTTTCCTTTTGACCACGGATCTTATCACCTGTAGTCTGGACTCCCAAGCTCTGCAGTATAACTCGCTGGAGACAGGTTCGGTAACCTTTATGGCCCCTAGTTTGATCAGTGCTCTACCGCCTATGTCTCTACTACTTCTGAGGTTAGCCCTAAAGCTATTTCGGGGGAGAACCAGCTATCTCCGCGTTCGATTGAATTTCACCTCTACCCACATCTCATCCTAAAGTTTTCAACGCTCACAGGTTCGGTCCTCCACGCAATTTTACCTGCGCTTCAACCTGGACATGGGTAGATCACTGCGGTTTCGGGTCTACGTACACTAACTATCCGCCCTAATAAGACTCGCTTTCGCTTCGGCTCCGTGTCTTCCATAACCTCGCTTAGTGCACGTAACTCGTTGGTTCATTCTTCAATAGGCACGCCGTCGCTTTTCGCTCCGACTGCTTGTAGACATACGGTTTCAGGTTCTCTTTCACTCCCCTCCCGGGAGTTCTTTCACCTTTCCCTCACGGTACTATGCGCTATCGGTCGCCATTCAGATGGTCATTCAATGTCAAGCCTTGGTAAGGTTCTTCGCGTTGCGTCGAATTAAACCACATACTCCACCGCTTGTGCGGGCCCCCGTCAATTCCTTTGAGTTTCATCCTTGCGGACGTACTCCCCCAGGCGGGGTACTTATTGCGTTAACTCCGGCACAGAAGGGGTCGATACCTCCTACACCTAGTACCCATCGTTTACGGCCAGGACTACCGGGGTATCTAATCCCGTTCGCTACGCTTTCGCATCTCAGCGTCAGACACAGTCCAGAAAGGCGCCTTCGCCACTGGTGTTCCTCCCAATATCTACGCATTTCACCGCTACACTGGGAATTCCCCTTTCCTCTCCTGCACTCAAGTCTTCCAGTATCCAGAGCCATACGGGGTTGAGCCCCGCATTTTCACTCCAGACTTAAAAAACCGCCTACATGCTCTTTACGCCCAATAATTCCGGACAACGCTCGCCACCTACGTATTACCGCGGCTGCTGGCACGTAGTTAGCCGTGGCTTCCTCGTCTACTACCGTCATTACACGTCATTGTTCACAACATGCACATTCGTCATAGACAACAGAGCTTTACGGGACGAATCCCTTCATCACTCACGCGGCATTGCTCCGTCAGGCTTTCGCCCATTGCGGAAGATTCCCCACTGCTGCCTCCCGTAGGAGTCTGGGCCGTGTCTCAGTCCCAATGTGGCCGTTCATCCTCTCAGACCGGCTACTGATCATCGCCTTGGTAAGCCGTTACCTTACCAACTAGCTAATCAGACGCAGGCCCATCCTTCAGCGATAGCTTATAAATAGAGGCCATCTTTCATCACATCCTCATGCGAGGTTGTGATCACATTCGGTATTAGCACCCCTTTCGGGATGTTGTCCCCATCTGAAGGGCAGGTTGCCTACGCGTTACTCACCCGTTCGCCACTAAGATTACCGAAGTAATCTCCGTTCGACTTGCATGTGTTAGGCATGCCGCCAGCGTTCGTCCTGAGCCAGGATCAAACTCTCCAATAAAATTTATTGAAGAACCGATTTGGCTCTTAGTTATTAAAAAAGAAATTTATTTGACTTGGTCTTGCGTTTACACGCTCGACCCGCACATTCGCTTTTTTATAGGTTATTGTTCAGTTTTCAAGGTTCACTGTCTAGCGATTTGGCTTTTGTTTTGTTGCCGTATCGCGTCGACTTGTATATAATACCATCCTTACACCATTATGTCAACACCTTTTTGTCACTTTTTAACATTTTTTCGTGATACACTTGGTAACGTTGGTAAATAAACACCTTTATTTGCAAGGTAAAATCACGGTAAAACTTCTTGAAAATTTCTCAAAAACTTCTAAAAACGTTAAAAATAGAGCTATTTTTCTAGTATTTTTAGAAAAAACAATAAAAATTTTATATTTTTATGATAAAAAAGAGTTCAATAGGATTTTTTTTAGAAAAACTATTTTAATTTATTATTATCTATATATTGAAGAAAAGGTTAATCATTAATGTGCGTTATTAAATCCACACAAAAAAAAACGCTGACTTATCAGTCAGATTTTTTTAAAGTGTCATACTTTCGACATAAATATCAAGTATAATATAGTTAATCAAAAAGAGATGCTTCTGCTAATATAAGAAAGAGGGTGTATTTAATGAAAAAGTTATTCAATTTAGCTAAAAAACAACTGCTGCATTGATGGCGGGCTTATTCTTATCCATGCCTGTATCCGGTATTGCTGCAGCTTCCACACTGTTCCCCGAAAATAATAATGCTATCGGCCACAACATTTCCACTATCTCTAGCTTCTCCGATGATTATCAATCTTACGGACGTGGCAGATATTGGTGCAAACGTCACCATCGTTATCATAACCATAGACATGATCATGATCGCGATTGGCGTGACCACGATAAAGATGATAATGGTAATGCTATTACCGGCTTTATTGTAGGTGCTGTAGTTGGTGCCGTAGTTGCTAAAAATACCTAATATTTAATTAGAAACAACTAAAAGAGCTGTAGAACAGATAAAAATCTGGACTACAGCTCTTTTTTATTCTAAGACCGCAAAAAAGCCCCCTCTGATAGTTTCAGAAGGGGCTTGTAGTGTTTTGTATTAATAGATGCTATTACATATCACGGCTGGCGATAATATCAACGCCCAGACCTAAAATATCTTTAACAACTACATCACCGGTTTTAACCGGAGCTTGCACTTTTACACCACGGAGATAGCGTGCACAGTCAAATACGTTCTTTAGGCAGTACGTCAGCAGAAACTACCGGCAGCAAAGGTAACATACCACCTTCAACAGCTACAGTAGTAGTCAGCATACGTTTCGGTGCAGTAACTTCGTCGTGAGCATATTTTGCGCCACGGGGGCAGGTATTACCGGTTACATTGGTAACAGCACCGTCTTCAATAGTAACGGTCATTTCGCAGCCCATAGGGCACATAATGCAGTTCATAACGCGTGTTTCAACAGCCATTTTATACCCTCCTTACAGTACCAGACCAACGGTAACTTCGTCACCGATCAGGTCGAATTTAGCAGCAGGAATTTCTACTGCAATCATTTCACTAGGTTTAGCAACCGGCAAAGGTCTGGAGAGCAGTACGTTTTCGCCGCTCTTAACAACCAATTTTACTTTGCGGTGCGGAGCAGCTACACGCATAAATAATTTAATTTTTTCATCAGCAGGAATTTCTGCCGGCAAGCTGATTTTTGCGGAACACAAGTACGTACACCATCAATAGCAGATACTTTTACAGCACGGCTATCAACAGCAACTTTCTCTTGTGCCTTCAAAGCAGCATATTTACCTGCAATTTCAGCTTCTTCGGATACAAAATCTACCAAATCATGTACATGAACAACATTACCTGCAGCAAAGAAACCATCTAAGCTAGTTTCGCGATGTTGGTCAACAACAGGGCCGTTAGTTAGCGGATTCATATCCAGATTCAAACCGCGGGACAATTCGTTTTCAGGAATCAGACCTACGGACAGTAATACAGTATCGCATTCAATATCAAATTCAGTACCCGGAATCGGAGTCATATGGTCATCAACTTTAGCAACGGTAATACCGGTTACGCGTTCTTGACCATGAATAGCAACGATGGTGTGGGAGAGATACAGAGGAATATCGTAGTCATTTAAGCATTGTACAATATTACGGGTCAGACCATTAGAGAAGGGGCAGATTTCCAAGCAAGCTTGAACTTTGCAGCCTTCCAAGCTCATACGACGAGCCATGATCAAGCCTATATCACCGCTGCCCAAAATAACGATTTTATGACCAGGCAGATAACCTTCCATGTTTACCATACGTTGAGCAGCACCTGCAGTAAATACACCTGCAGGACGTTCGCCCGAATACGGATAGCACCACGGGTACGTTCACGGCAGCCCATGGTCAGAATAACAGTTTTACCTTCTAATTTCATCAAACCTTTTTCAGGATTTACTGCAATAACAGTTTTATTGCTTTTGTACATCCAAAACCATGGTATCAACCAAAGTTTCAATTTCAGGTTTTTCTTGTACTAATTCAATGCAACGATGAGCATAACCAGGGCCGGTCAGCTCTTCTTTAAAGTGATGCAGACCGAAACCGTTATGAATGCATTGTTGCAGAATACCGCCTAATTCGCGGTCACGTTCAATAACGACAATTTTTTTAGCACCGTTTTGCCAAGCACTGTAAGCAGCAGAAAGACCAGCAGGGCCGCCGCCGACAATTACATCATATAACTGGTTCATTATTATTCCTCCCCGCCGTCTACCGGATATTTTTCATAGAACATATTGGAATCAGCACGTTCTTTCAATACTTCAGGAATAGAAATATTCAGTTCACGAGCCAAAATCTGGGTTACACGAGGACCACAGAAACCGCCTTGGCAACGACCCATACCAGCACGGGTACGACGTTTTACACCGTCAACGGTACGTGCACCAACTAAAGAATGAATTGCTTCAACAATTTCACCTTCAGTAATAGTTTCGCAACGGCAGATTACACGACCATACAGATTGTTTGCAGCAATTTTTTCTGCTTTTTCAACAGAGGTCATGCGGGTGAAAGCTTTTTTCTTCGGCAATTCTGCTTTGAAATCAGCTTTTTAGCTGCACCGCTAACTTTAACAATTGCTTCAGCCAGCATTTCTGCCACAGCAGGAGCAGCAGTCAGGCCAGGAGATTGCATACCTGCAGCATTATACAGACCGTCAACCTTTTCAGAAGCGCCGATAATGAAATCACCGGTACTGGAAACAGCACGCAGGCCTGCAAATTCAGTAATAGCTGCACCCATCGGCAGATTCGGAATCAATTTACGTGCAGAAGCCATGATTTCGTTCATACCTTGGGTAGTAACTGCATGATCTTCCTTAGATTCTTGTTCATTAGCATTAGGACCAATGAAGGTATTGCCATGAGTAGTAGTGCAAACCAAAATACCTTTTAGATTTTTAGTCGGGCAGGGGAATACTACACCATAAACTAAGCTGCTGCAAGCAGTCTTATCAAACAGGATGTATTCGCCTTTACGCGGAGTAATAGTGAAGCTGTCATCACCGGCCATTTTGGCGATTTCATCAGCATAAACACCTGCAGCATTCACAACATATTTAGCAGCGATAACACCTTTAGATGTTTCAACGCCTGTAATACGGTCATTTTCTTTAACAAATCCTAATACCTTGCAGTCACGGATAACTTCTGCACCATTTGTACTGCACATTCTGCAAAAGCAATAGCAGCACCGAACGGCCAGCAAACACCCGCACTAGGAGCCCACAGAGCACCTTTAACATTAGTCAGATTAGGTTCTTGTTCAATAACTTCTTCATGAGTTAAAATCTGCAGACCTTCTACACCATTAGCATGGCCACGTTGCAGCAACTCTTGCAAAGTTTGCATTTCTTCATCAGTAGTTGCAGCAACCATAGAACCTGTCCATTTAATATCCAGGTCTAATTCTTTTTTCTAAATCATGGTATAATTTATTACCACGAACATTAGTAATAGCTTTGAGGCTACCGGTAGGAGCATCAAAACCAGCGTGCAAAATAGCACTGTTTGCTTTAGTAGTACCTAATGCGATATCCGGCTCTTTCTCGAGCAGAACACATTTTAAGTCATACTTAGACAGTTCGCGCAAAATAGCAGTACCCACAATGCCGCCACCAATAACGACTACATCAGCGGATTTTACAAATTCCATTCTGTCACTTCCTTGCTGAAATTTCTTAAACATACATTTCAATTTTATCACAAAATGAACAAAAAAAGAACTGCTTGAATGCAGTTCTTTTGATAAATTTTCTGAAAAGCAACGATTTTTGACCCATTGGGACAATTTTGTCACCGTTTCAATAAGAAATAACGTAGAGGAATATGTTTTTCTAACCAATAAATACAGGTATCAGCAAAAGGGGTTAAAATAATCCAACTTAAAATTACCAAAACAAATGCTACCGCACCGACATACACATCAGTAAACCAATGAGCACCGCTCATAATACGCGGTAAAGAAAAAAATCATCGTTACCAGCAAACCTTTAAAGAAAGCATCTCTACCGATATAACGCCACATAAATACTGAGAAAATCAACAGCATCATACCATGATCGCCTGGAAAGCTAGCACCTGAACGATCTTTAGCAGGCCAGCCACTCAAATCACAAACAAAATTAACATCATGATAAGTATCATTAAAGTATAAAGAAGCACTGACACGGTCAATAGGTAGCATATTATCAAACTGTTTCAAAATAATAGCACTAATCAGCATCATCAGGCCTACACAAAACAACCAACGTTTGCCTTCCACATTAGTTTTTTTATAATAGCTGTAATAAATACCTAGCATTGCTACAAAAGCAACTATATCAAAACCACGCAGATTAGTAAAAGCTGTTATATACATAAAAATTTTGCTTTCTACTAACCAATGATTAAAAAAATAAAAAATAGTCTTATCTATTTCAAACCAAAAGCCATGAAATTCTGTCAGATACCAACTGCCGAAAAGAAGAATGCCTAAAATATTGCACAGCAGTAAATATTTTAACTTTTTACTTCCATATCTTTGCTCCTTATTTCAAAATTTATTAAAAAGTTACTTTCGTTAAATATGCTATAATGATATATATAATAACATATACGTAAAATTTAAGTAAATACAAAATTAAAGAGGTGATTAGATGCGTAAAATATTATTTTTTTTAGTACTCATACTGCTTTGTTTAGTTTTCAAGCATATCTTTGGCCAAAGAAAAAATAGCTGAAGATGATTTTGCACCTCAAGCTATCATCACTATTGCAGAAATGGATACTGCCTTGGCAGAAGATGCCGCCAACGGCTCTCCGGATAAGCTTTATGTAAAAATCGGCGAGGATAGAGTAGAGGTTTACCAAGGACTAGCAACCAATCGTTCATTACGCAAGCAGCTGATTTTAAAAATGCCTAATGCAGAAATGCTGCGCCTATATACAGCTAATAAAGCTGTTGAAGCACAAATGAGTAAAATGTTATTAGATTACGAAAATGACAATACCAATTTTAACGGCTATAAAATTATTACCGATAAGGATTTGCCGAAGAAACTAAATAACGGGCAAAAAATTTATCGTTTTTGGTTTATGAAAATTGCTCGAGAAAAAGCAAGCCGTAGTCATAATAGTTTTCCCATCGGCATCGGTATAGGTATCGGTGGGGGACACCATGGTCCATGGATAGGCATTGGTATCTAAATTTAATTTATACAAGAAGAAATCCCAAGTTCACTTCACTAATGTGATGTAAACTTGGGATTTTATTTTGTTGGTTCATTGTAAAATGAAATTGCACACCTTGAAAACAGAATAAAAATAGTCCATTGTGACCTCTTCATGTTAAAATTAAGCTACTACACAAAACTTACAAGGAGGCAATCACAATGGACTATACTCAAGATACCACAAAACACATAAAAGGTAAACATTTTCTTATGGTGACCGCAGAGAATTACAAGGGATATTATCCAATAAATCTGTACGTTATTCTCTCCGCCAGTTGGCTAGACATTTTAATTGCGCTCCCAATACTATCCGTAATGAATTGAAGCGTGGTGCTCACCATAATACCGGTAGATATGGAGCTAGACGTGCACAAAATGCATACGAACAAAGCCATGCTAACAGTATTAGGAAATCTAGAAGATTTTTGTCCAGTAAGTTTGTCTCCTGGGTTGTTGAAATGGTTCTTGAAAAAGGGTGGTCCTTGGACGCCTGTTACGGTTATGCAAAACACACAAGTTGTATGTAGATTCTGAGATGGTGTGCGTAAAAACACTGTACAACTATGTTGACTCTATGCTTCTTGCACTGCGTAACATCGACCTACCGCTAAAAGTTCGTAGACGCAAACGCCGTCATAACGTTAAGGAATGCCTAAAACATCTAGGTCGCAGTATTGACGAAAGACCGACAGAAATAACTGGTCGTAGCGAGTTTGGACATTGGGAGATAGATACTGTTATAGGCAGTAAAAAGCAAGAGTGATAACGTTATATTAACTCTTGTAGAACGTCTTACACGCAAGTACATAGCCATTAAAATCGAAGGAAAAACAACATCTTCCGTTAGTAAAGCTATGGAATACTTGAAAATTACTATGGCGATAAGTTTAGCCAGATATTCAAAACTATAACAAGTGATAACGGTAGTGAATTTGCTGAACTCGCAAAGTGGGAAAGAAGTTCTAACGAACGTCACAATGGTCTTTTAAGAAGATTTATTCCTAAAGGAAAGAGAATAGGCAAATATACTTCTGATGATATTCTGTTGACAGCAGATTGGTGTAATTCGTTACCCAGGAAAATACTCGGATACAAATCACCTGATGATCTATTCGAGAATGAGCTTGATAAGATTTATGCAGCTTGATTTTTTTTAAAAGTGTGCAACTTCTTATTGCAATTTAGGAACTAAAAATATTTTAAGCAGCGTGTAAAAAAAATATCCTCATAAACTAATTCAAGGCTCGAGTTTGAGTATTTTCTCAAATTCGAGCCTTTTGCTTATGTGCGAAATCAAAAGTTTTAAAGTTTAGCTATATTCTTCATACGCTATCTTATGTTTTTTGTTCAAATTAGTGCTCTACCACAGCCTTTATTTTTTTATAATTACATAAAAACAAAACATTAGATACGCTGCTAATTATTTATCAATCATATACTCGATTAAATCTTTATATTCCTTCGATAATTTATCTATTTTATTCTTTAAATGAATAGCCTCTATAGCTAAACTTTCATCTGCAACTCTCTCATAATTTCTGCCAATAAGAGAATCTATGGACACATTAAAATAATCTGCAATCTTTACAAGCATATCAATACTAGGCTCTCTGCGCCCCTGTTCATACATACCCAATGTGCTGACAGAAATACTTAATGCAGCAGCCAGTTCTTTTTCTCGATATATCTCTATCTTCTCTTAAATCTTGTAAATTGCTCGCAAATCTCATAATAAACACCCTTAACATATATATTAACATATATATGTTAAAAATTATTTATTGGTGCAAATGGTGTTTGTTATTGTTCTTGAACACTATTAGTGTTATAATATTTCTAATCAAACAATTTGTGTTAAAAGGAGAGTCTCAAATGAAAAATTTAACAAAACTATTAACATTTTTCTTTACTTTTACCCTATTTTTTACTAATATGAACATTTTAGAAGCTAGAACAATGTATAAAATTAATTCTCCAAGTGTATGTGCCATAATGGTTGGCAATGCAGATGTAAAATCTCCAGATTTTATGGAGAGACTTGAGGAAAATTTAAATAAAGATTTTGAAGGAATCCATCAAAAACATGTAGATTGCGATACTAAAATTCAGAGTCTTTATCAAAACTACTGGTTCGAAAAAGGAGAACTAGAAGAAGGTAAATTAACCAAAACTGATTTACACGAATTTGTTAAATATTCTAACTATGACAGATGTTTATTCTTGATAGTTACTGACCCAAAGATAGAAACTACTACTGTTCGTAGGGGGTTCTTGGGATATGCAGAAAATACTCGTGCTTCTATTGAAGTCAAAGCATTTTTAGTTGATAAAGATAAAGTATTGAAAATTATGAGCGTAACTAAAGAAAATAGCTCTGATACAAGTGAATTACGTGCAAAGAGGGGTGCGTTTACTCAATGTATTAAAGAAGTATGTAAAGAGATACGTCCTTTTCTTTTTGATAAAAATCTATAACACAAAATACAAAAGAGGCTGGGACAAAACGCCAATTTAGGCAGAAAATCATAAGATAGCGTATGAAGAATATAGCTAAACTTTAAAACTTTTTAAATTCATACTTAAACAAAGAGGCTCGATTTTGAGAAAATACTCAAAATCGAGCCTTACTTTATTTATGAGGTTATTTTTGTCCCAGCCTCTTTATTTTTTATTCCAACTATTATTCTTCGTCCTCATCGTGATGAATTGCAGCCAAGGAAACAACCTTGTCATCATCATTTAAGGTCATCAGCTTAACGCCCTGTGCATTACGGCCAAACTGGGAGATACCATCAACATCGATGCGGATAATCAAACCAGCTGCAGTAATCATCATGATTTCCTGTGCAGGATTAATAACACGCATACCGACTACAGTACCTGTTTTTTCAGTAATCTTGATATTAATAATACCTTTACCGCCACGAGTCTGCTTACGATATTCATTAACCGCAGTACGTTTACCCATACCTAATTCAGTAGCAGTAAGTACTTCATATTCTTCATTAGGTACGCTGTCCATAGCTACAACCTCATCTCCATAGTTCAAGGAAATGCCTTTTACGCCATGGGCTGTTCGACCCATAGCACGAACATCTTGCTCATCAAAACGGATAGCAATACCATTTCTTGTAGCCAGGATAATTTCGCTGTTACCATCAGTTAGTTCAACACCGATTAAATCTTCCTTGTCGTCTAAATTAATCGCTACTAAACCGGCTTTACGCGCGCTTTCCAAATCCTTGAGCTTAGTTTTCTTAACAGTACCTTTGTTGGTAGCCATAAACATATATTGCTCTTCCAAGAATTCTTTAACAGGAATAACAGCGGTAATTTTTTCACCTTGTTCCAGAGGCAGCAGGTTAATAATCGCTGTACCTTTAGCAGTACGGCTAGCTTCAGGAATTTCATAGCCTTTTTTTTTTGACGATATACGCGGCCTTTATTGGTAAAGAAGAGGATATTATGATGAGTAGTGGAGAGGAATAAATGCTCTGCACAATCATCAATTTTTTTGCCGCTACCACCATTCTTACCTACGCCACCACGTTTTTGGTTACGGAAATTATCTAAAGTCTGACGTTTAATATAGCCTTGGTGACTGATAGTAACAACAATATCTTCTTCAGCAATTAAATCCTCAACGTCCATTTCGGAAGTATCTAAGGAAATAGCAGTACGACGATCATCGCCAAATTCTTTTTCATTTCCAACAGGTCTTCTTTGATAATGTTCATAACCTTGCTTTCATCAGCCAAAACACTTTCTAACCAATCAATAGTTTCCAGAACATCAACATATTCATCATCAATTTTTTGACGCTCTAAACCTGTCAAACGCTGCAAACGCATATCTAAGATAGCCTGTGCCTGACGTTGACTCAAGTTGAATTTTTCCATTAAGCCTGTACGGGCAATATCAGCATTGGCACTACTGCGGATGGTGCTGATAACAGCATCAAGATTGTCTAAAGCAATTTTTAAGCCTTCCAAGATATGTGCTCTGTCTTTAGCTTTACCTAATTCGTAACGAGTGCGTCTGGTAACAATATCTTTTTGGTGATCCAGATAATAAGATAAAATTTGTTTTAAATTCAGAATACGCGGTTCGCCATTAACCAAAGCCAGCATAATAATACCGAAGGAGCTTTGTAAAGCAGTATGTTTATATAACTGATTTAAAACAACGTCAGGCACAGCATCGCTTTTCAATTCGATTACGATACGAATACCATGCTTCAGGTTAGAATAGTCATCAATATGTGTAATACCTTCAATTGAACCCTCTTTAGCTAAACGAGCAATATCTTTAATCAGATTTGCCTTATTTACCTGGTAGGGGATTTCAGTGACGATAATATTATGTTTACCCTTATTAGCAGGTTCGATTTCTGCTTTAGCACGAATCTTAATTACGCCACGACCAGTATTATAAGCACTGGTAATACCTTCACGGCCTAAAATACAAGCACCTGTCGGGAAATCAGGACCTTTAATAGCAGTCATAAGCTGAGAAATTTCCACATCAGGATTGTCAATCATCATTACCAGACCATTGACAACTTCACATAGATTGTGCGGCGGAATATTAGTAGCCATGCCTACAGCAATACCGGCACTACCATTGATTAAAAGAGCAGGTACTTTAGCAGGAAGTACACTTGGTTCTTTTAAGGATTCATCATAGTTCGGTACGAAATCAACAGTATCTTTTTCGATATCCTCGAGCATAGCTTCGGCAATTTTAGCCATACGTACTTCGGTATAACGCATTGCAGCGGCACTATCACCGTCAATACTACCAAAGTTACCATGACCATCAACCATCAGATAGCGAGTAGAGAAGTCCTGTGCCAAACGTACAATGGCATCATAAACAGAGCTATCACCATGGGGATGGTATTTACCTAAAACTTCACCGACGATACGAGCGGATTTTTTTATAGGGTTTAGTAGGCGTCATACCTGCTTCCTGCATCGCATAGAGAATGCGGCGGTGTACCGGTTTCAGACCATCGCGTACATCAGGTAAAGCACGTTGGATAATAACGCTCATAGCATAATCGATATAAGATTTTTGCATTTCTTCTTCGATATATACCGGTAAAACTTTACCACTGGTAGTTTCTAAATCCACTTTATCACCTGTCCTTATCTAAAATACAATCAAAAGAATTTATAAAATAATTTATTTTACTAAAATCTCATAAACTTGTTTGCCTATGAGTAAAGTAGTAACAATTAAGTAAAGGGGCGTACATACGCAGCACCTTTTTTATTGCCAAACGTGAACCGCAGATAGCACCGGCAATCATGCCTACTGCCATGATAATACCATAGCTCCAGACAATGGTGCCGCTCATAGCAAAGGAAACTAATGCTCCGATGCCGCTGGCAAAATTTAAAGCCTTAGCATTACCTGCCGCGGTTACGAAATCATAACCTAAATATAAAAATGCAAAAATCAAGAAGGAGCCTGTACCAGGTCCAAAAATCCATCATAGAAGCCTAAAGCAAAGGCCATAATAAAAGCACCGATTAATGCTTGTAGGCCCAATTTATCTACGGTAGGATTATCACCCCAATCTTTGCGTATATAAGTATAAACAGCTACTGCTACAAGTAAAACAACGATGATGTTTTTCATCAAAGCTTCCGGCAATAGATAAACAACGTAGGCACCTAAAGCAGAGCCAATAAAGGAAAGCGGCATTAAATATAATGCTGCTTTTTTTATTTTTCCTGCACGCCAAAAAGAAATCACACTAGTCATCGCACCTACAGAAGCAGCTACCTTATTAGTACCCAGGGCAAAGGGAACAGGCAAGCCTATTCCTAATAAAGCAGGTGTAGAAATTAAGCCGCCACCACCGACAGTGGAATCAATAAACGCTGAAATAAAACCGGCTACTAAGAGAAAAACTGTTGTCAGCAGGTCAAGATTCCCAATCAAAAAGTCCATAAACAACCTCAATATTCATTTTTTTCTGTACGCCATTTGATATAAAAAGCAACTTTACCTTCCTGACAGGAGCAGGTACATTTATTATTCCCAGCCAAAAGTACATTACTAATAGCATAGGCATGCAACTGCTTTAATAAAGCATTATTTAAAGGCCAAACGACATTGGCAATGCTGACACGGTTAGTATCAGCCAAAGGCAATACCGATAAAGCTTCTATCTGCTCCGGATGAGCAAATACAGCTTCTACTTCTTCATATGCATCTAAGAGCACCATGCATTCCTGCTCATCAGCTAAAATAACCTGGCAATGATGCTGTAATTTATATTGCAACAGAGAATATATGCTGCTGAAAAAGATGATCGAAGCGTCCACCCCAAATACCGCTGACGAGAAGATCTGCCTTCGGCATTTTTGTAAGCAATAATTGTAAATCAGTATCATCTTTAGCCTGAGGAAAAATTTCTACCGTTGCTCCTTGAGCGGCAACAGCAGAATAAACATCACACTTAGTACTATCGCAGTCACCTAAAAAAGATAATGTACAGGTATTCCTGCTGCTAAACAATAAGCAGCACCGCGATCAGCACAATAAACAGGAAGGGAAGAAAAAGCCGTTTGCAGCCAAACAGCATCAGGCTCTCGGCCACCGGCTGCAAGAGCAACAATAGGAGCAAAACTATGTTTCACGTGAAACATAAATTGCACTCCAGGCACAAAAATTTCTCTAGCAGTCATTATTTCTTGGTTACAGCTGCTGGTTTAATGACTATTTGTCCATTTTCCTTCAGAACTTTCCAAGTGCAATTACCATTTTTATTTTGCAGCCATTCCATACTGATTTCCAGTAAAAAGCGATTCAGACGCTCTTGAGCATCCTCGGGCAGCAGCAATTCTTTTTTTGCCTGCTGCTTAGCACTTTTAATTCTGCTTTTAGTTACTTTTTCATCGGCATACATACCATTTTCAAACGTTAAGTCTTCACTAAAGCCTTTTAACATTTCTTCGTCAGAAAGACCTTTTCTAATTTTAGCCATAATCTATCTACCTCACTAATTTACTTTTAGTTAAGAGTTTTACAGATCAAGATTGCGAACCTTTTTCGCATTAGCTTCGATAAATTGACGACGCGGTTCAACCTTGTCGCCCATAAGAATGGAGAAAATACTGTCAGCTTCAGCAGCATCTTCTAAGCGTACTTGTAAAATAGTACGAGCCGCAGGATCCATAGTAGTTTCCCACAATTGACCTGGGTTCATTTCACCTAAGCCTTTATAACGTTGTACATAAGGATTGCTGTCGCGGCCGATTTCATCAAGAATAGTCTGTAATTCTTCATCACTATACGCATAATAATGCTGTTTAGTATTTTTGCGGATTAAGTACAGAGGCGGTTGAGCAATATATACATGACCTTCTTTAATCAAAGGCTGCATATAGCGGTAGAAGAATGTCAACAGCAGAGTACGGATATGTGCACCATCGACATCGGCATCTGTCATAATAATGATTTTGCCATAACGTGCTTTATCCAGGTTAAAATCATCACCGATACCACAGCCAAAAGCAGTAATCATATTACGGATTTCTTCGCTGCTTAAAATACGATCAAGACGAGCTTTCTCTACATTGAGAATTTTACCGCGCAATGGCAAAATTGCTTGAAATCAGAATTACGTCCCTGCTTAGCACTACCACCTGCAGAATCACCTTCGACCAGATAAATTTCTGTATCTTCAACATTACGGCTCTTACAATCAGCTAGCTTACCTGGCAGACCACCAAGATCCATAGCATTTTTACGACGGGTCAGCTCACGTGCTTTACGGGCAGCTACACGGGCACGAGCAGCAATGATAGCCTTTTCCACAATTTTTTTAGCTACAGAAGGATTCTCTTCCATGAACTCATTTAAAGTATCGCCGACTAAATTATCGACAATTGGCATAACCTCACTGTTACCTAATTTAATCTTAGTCTGACTTTCAAATTGAGGGTTAGGAACCTTCAAGCTCAATACAGCAGTCAAGCCTTCACGTACATCATCACCGCTTAAAGCATCTTCGTTGTCTTTCAGCAGATTATTTTTACGTGCATAAGCATTAACAGTTCTGGTTAAAGCCTTACGGAAACCGCTTAAATGGGTGCCGCCTTCTTCGGTATTAATGTTATTTACATAGGTGTAAATATTTTCACTATAAGTATCGCAATATTGCATAGCAACCTCTACGATAATATTATTTTTTCACCTTCCAAATAAATCGGTTTCGGATTAATTTTATCCTTGTTTTGGTCTACAAAGTTAACGAATTCGATAATACCGCCGGCAAAATGGAAGGTTTCGCTACGACCTTCAGGACGTTCATCTGTCAAAGTTACAGTAATGCCCTTGTTCAGGAAAGCCAGCTCGCGGATTCTCAAACGCAGAGTCTCGTAGCTGTATTCAGTCTCAGTGAAAATAGTACTATCAGGCTTAAAATGTACAGTAGTACCAGTAGTTTCTGCAATACCTTTTTCGTACAGTTTTCTAGTGGTTTTACCTTTTTCAAATTCAATACCATAGCATTTGCCACCACGACGAACTTCAACGTCCATAAATTCACTTAATGCGTTAACGCAGGTAACACCAACGCCGTGCAAACCACCGGAAACCTTGTAACCACCATCACCGAATTTACCACCGGCATGGAGCACAGTCATAATAACTTCAACTGCAGGTTTGTTTTCTTTTTTCATCATATCCACGGGGATACCACGACCATTATCAATAACCGTAATGCTGTTATCCGCATGAATAATGACCTTGATTTCGCTACAATAGCCAGCCAAGGCTTCGTCGATACTATTATCGACAACTTCGTATACCAGATGGTGTAAACCACGTGCAGAAGTACTGCCGATATACATGGCAGGTCTTTTACGTACTGCTTCCAGGCCCTCTAAAACGTGAATTTGATCTGCATTATAACTACCTTTGACAGCAGTTGCTTCTTCAATATCAATATCCTGGGTCATAATTACCTCCGTTAAGAAATTTTTATAAAGATGGACAGTGCTGCTTAAAAATAAACAACACGTTTCTTTAAAGTAAGCGAAGAAATCGCCGAAAGATACATTGTATCCTCTGTCAAAACCAAGCTTGCATAGCCTTCACCGCCAGAAGCATCTATCAGCGTATAATTCTGCTGATACTTTTTGACAAATTCATCGTAAATCATTGATTGCGGATGATTTAAATTAAAAATAGCAATAATATCACTATTTTTTTACCATAAAATCGCCGCCCAGATGCAGATACATCCTGATTCCTCCGTAAATATTCAATCGCATTATTACACATATCTAAAGTTAAATCATCGGGATGCTTCTCGGTTAAAAAGAGCACTGCTATTAGTGCTTCCTTTTTTGTTGCATAACCAAGACGGACCTTTTCAAAGTAACGACTTTTTAAAGAATCCTTAACAGCCGTAAATAATATTTTATCACATTTGTAGTAGGCATTACAATCTTCATACTTAAGCCAAGGCTGAATACGCAGCAGCTCCGCCAGTTCTGAACGTAGCTTTTCTTTTTCCTCACGTTCACAGACGCTGCACATTTTTAGGCCCTTTTCCATTCTACAACCACACTTTGGACATTTGGTATATTCCGGTGCTGGCTGAGCTTGATATTCTTCAAGCTGTTGTTTTTCTTCCTGACGCTTCAATACAAATCCGGTGTGAAAATAAAGCTTTTTAATAATTATTCTGCCTAAAAGAAAAGCATTAATTTTCTGCAGGAATAAATCCTGCATCATATACAATTCATTTGCTAGCATCGAGTTAGCTACACGGATATGCATATCATGTCCTTCTATTTTATAAATAGAACAACGACCGGCTAAAGCAGGTCCACAGATTTCTTTCCATTTGCTATTCAAGAAATGATGCAGATACATATATTTAACCTTTAGCGGTATATATTTATTGTTTTTCCGTGGATCAAAAAGACGATTAACTATCTCTTCGATATTTTCTAATTTATCAAAGCGCATCTTAAGCCTCGTTAATAATACCACTGACAATATTAAAATAAGCTGTACCTGGCAAAGCAGGAATAAGCTCTTTATCATTAACGGTAATAAAGGTCTGTACCCGGCCGTCAATGAATTGCAACAGCTGAGCTCGACGATTGTTATCAAGCTCACTCATTACATCATCTAAAAGCAATATCGGAAATTCACCTATTTCCTGACGTACATATTCCAGCTGGGATAATTTCAAGGCTAAGGCCCCGCTACGTTGCTGTCCTTGAGAACCAAAAGAACGTAAAGACATATTGTTCAATAATAGCTGCAAATCATCACGATGAGGACCAATACCAGTATTACCGCGTAAAATATCAACACTTTGCCGCTCGGCCAACTTGTTGCGATAAAATTCCTCTGAGCAAAAATCAGCTGTTTCTGGATAAAAGAGCTCGCCATTATTTCCTTTCAGCTCATAATGTACTGTCAGCTTTTTCTTTGTACTGCGTAATCGAAGCATAAATATCACTAGCAATCTGTTCTAATTTTGCTAAAGCCAGCAGACGCTTTTTACTAAGAGCTGCTGCTAAACGAATGAATTCTTCATTCCAAGGAATTAAGGCAGGTAGAGTACCTACACCGTCGCGTAGCTCCTTTAGTAAACGATTCCGTTGCTGTAGTACACGATTATATTTAACTAGCAAATCATAATACAGCGGGTCTGTTTGTGAAATCTGCATATCAAAAAAACGTCTGCGTAAAGCAGGTTCGCCTTTACTAGCTGTAAATCTTCAGGAGAAAACATTACTACATTCAAGGAGCCGTAATGCTCTTTGGGACGTACTTTAGCATCATCGAGAAATATTTCCTTTTTCCAGCGATTCTGTTGCTGATATTTTTTGATTTTAACTTCATGACGTCCGCTAAAATTACTATATGCCACACCTGTAGCCAGAGCATTATTTCCCCAACGCAATAAATCTTCTTCAGAAGAAGTGCGATGGGACATTCCGAAAGCACTATAAAAAAGTGCTTCAAGAATATTTGTCTTTCCTTGAGCATTTTGACCAAAGAATACATTGATCATCGCTTGAAAATTTAAATCTAACGCTGCATAATTACGGAAATTTACAGCATAAAGATGTTCTACTTTCATTCTGCTTCACGAACAACAGTCAGTTCAATCTGATTATCGATGTTAACTACATCTCCGGGTAATACTTTCTTTCTTTTTTCGGTTACTACTTTACCGTTTAAATTGACAACGCCATCTTCAACCATGAGAAAGGCTTGTCCTCCGGTTTCAGCTACACCGGAAAATTTTAATAATTTATCCATAGTAATAGTTTCAGTAGTAATTTCAACAATTTCTTTTTGCATGATTTATTTACTCCTTAAAAAACAACACGTACAGGAGTAAGAATGTAAATATAATCCTGCTCCTCGTCACAGGTTACGCAAACCGGACTCAGAGATGTATTCAAGGACATAGTTACTTCTTCCGCTTCTACGTTTTTCAGAATATCTAAAACATATTTAGCATTAAAAGCCACATTCAAACTTTCACCTTCGGTGGTGCAAGCAATTATTTCCCTGCCTTTACCAACATCAGGACTACTGGAGGTAATAGTTATTTCGTTAGCTTCAATACTCATTTTAATAATGCTGTAATCGCCATCAGTAGAGAATAAAGCAATGCGTTCTACAGCACCGGCTAATTCTTTTTACGTTAATTTTAGTAACAGAAGAGAATTTAGGTGGAATTACACGTTTATAGTCAGGAAATTTGCCTTCGATTAAGCGGGAAATAATTACCACATTGTCAATGATAACCATAATTTGATTATTTAATAAAGAAATCTTTACTTGTTGTGGCACTTCACCGGTTAGGTTGCGGGAAATTTCTTGCAAAACTTTAGCGGGAATAATAACATTCATATCGCTATCATCTGTATATGGCATGGATTTAATTGCTAATCTGTGGGTATTGGTGCCGACGAAAGTAATCTTATGCTCTTTTACTTCCACCAGAATACCGGTAAATAACGGTCTTGCTTCATCAGTAGAACAGGAGAAGATAGTTTTCTTAATTAATTCTTTAATGGATTCGTCTTCAATAACAATGGATTGATTACCGTCAAAAGTTGGGAATTTAGGATAATCTTCTTCATTCATCAATAATAATTGATATTCAGATTTCCCGGAAATAACTTGAATTGTTTTTGTTTCTTCATTTTTGCTGATGGTTAATGTTTCATCAGGTAATTTACGGATTAATTCAGAAAAATGTTTTGCAGAAACAACTACGTCACCTTGCACTTCTATATCAGCTTCGATATTGCAGCTAATGGCCATATTTAAATCCATAGCTTGGACTTTTAATGTATTATTTTCTGTTAAGATATGAATACCTGAAAAGATAGGTGTACTTGGTTTGGAAATAATTGCTCTTTGAACGGTTTGAATAGCTTTATTTAGTGTATTGGTATTACAGGAAAATTTCATTTGTACACAGTCCTCCTTGGTTTTATTATTACTATATAATTTATAAAAAGTAGTCGACGTAGTAGTAAGGGGTGTTAGTAGTGTGGAAAAGTGAATATTTCCCACTTGTTATGCGATTTTTGCTATGTAGATAAATCTGTTGATAAGCGGGAAATTCTATTCACAGAATCAACAGGCAAAATTTTTATCAACATTTCCAAAAAGTTATACACAGTTTGGAGATGAGTTATCAACAACTTTTGTGGATAACTTTTTATTGTCTTAAGGTTTCAATCATTTCCTGCAAATCGTTTTGGAGGGAAATGTTACTGACTTTATTTTTACTGATTTTTTCATAGGCGTGGATAACAGTGGTATGGTCACGACCACCGAAGAGTTCACCGATACGCGGATAAGAGAGGTCGGCCAGTTCACGGCAGAGATACATAGCAACTTGACGTGGAAAGGCGATGTTTTGTGTGCGTTTTTTATTGAATAGCTCTTCTTGCTTAATATTGTAATGTTCAGCTACTACCTTAATGATGCCTTCAAATGTAATTTGACGTGTTTTTACTGTATTACCCATATCTTGAAGTACTTTTTGGGCTGTTTCTACAGTTATGGGCATATCCATCAAAGATGTGTAGGCAACGATTTTTGTATAGGCACCTTCAATTTCTCTGATATTAGTCGCAATATTAGTTGCTAATAGAGTGATAACATCATTGGGGAGTTCAATATGATCTGATGCTGCTTTTTTTTCTTAAAATAGCCATTCTGGTTTCTAAATCAGGGGTTGGATATCTGCAGTTAGTCCTTGGTCGAAGCGGGAACGCAGACGGTCTTCCAAAGTTTCGATTTCGCGTGGCGGACGGTCACTGGAAATAATGATTTGCTTATTAGCATCTTTTAAAGCGTTAAAGGTATGGAAGAACTCGACCTGGGTTTGCTCTTTACCTTTAAGAAATTGAATATCGTCGATGATTAAGCAATCGATGTTACGATATTTTTGACGAAAGGCTTCGGTAGTTTTATTTTGAATAGAATTAATGATTTCATTAGTGAATTTTTCACTGGAGGTATAAAGCACTTTCATGCTAGGGTTATTTTGTTTAATGCGATTACCGATGGCATGCATTAAGTGAGTTTTGCCAAGTCCTACACCGCCATACAGAAACAGAGGATTGTAAGCATGAGCCGGATTATTGGCAACTGCTTGAGCTGCTGCATGGGCAAAGCGGTTAGAGTTACCGATGACGAAGGTTTCAAAAACGAATTTTGGATTCAGATTACTTTCATCAGGTTCTTGGTCTTCTGTTTTTTCCGTGAATAACTGTTGCTGTTCACGTTTAGCCGGTTTGATTTCGGTCAAGTCTTCAAGTTTAGTTTCTTTACCTTGCTCGGTATCCATGGTTTCAATAACAAGTTTGATATTTTTACCCATAATACCGGATAAGATACCTTCAATAACAGAAGCATAATTTTCTTCGAGCATGGTTTTGAAAAAGAGTTTTTTACAGCAACCTTGTAGTAGTCTTCTGTTACTTCAAGAGGTACTATCGGCTTAATCCAGACGTCAAAGATTTTTTCATTGACGGATTCTTTAAATTTATCTGTGCACTTGAGCCAGATTTCAGCTAAGTCATAGCCACTCATATAAATACATCCTTTCCTCTACGACAGTATTATTAGAAAATAAAAACGACAGCCCGTCCCGTAAAGTACAGTAAAATTCTGAGCTGACGCTAAATTTTATTATTGCCCGCAGGTATTTATACACATATTTTAGCAGACTGTGGATAACTTCGCAAATTTTCGCTTAAAAATCTTCAAACTATAGAAAATTAGGCGTTTTCTACTTGACGAAATTTTTATTTTCCAATATAATATTTTAGTAATACCTTATACGCTATAGGTATGCCATTTTGGCTTATCATTAAAAGTGTCATAAGGCAGTTTCATTAACAGCTATCAATTCAGATATATAGAATTTGATAAAATTTTGCGGTGGACAAGGAGGGAATACTGAATGAAACGTACTTTTCAACCTAACAATCTCAGAAGAAAAAGAACTCATGGTTTCAGAGAAAGAATGAAAACTTTGGGCGGTCGTCAAGTTCTTAAAAGAAGACGTGCTAGAGGCAGAAAGAAATTGTCTGCATAACATTATAAAATAGGCCGCGCAAGTGGCCTATTTTTTCCATGCGGGCAGGTGTGCATTTTATGCAAAAGAAAAAGTATAAGTTTAAAAAGATTAACAGACTGAAATCAAAAAAGAGTTTTCAGCTAGTCTATGCTAAAGGCCGCACAGTTGTAGATGCGATGTCCGTTTTCTACATTCTTCCTCAAGAGGATGATAATGTGCAAATCGGTCTGGCAGTAGGCAAAAAAAATTAGGCTGCGCTGTTATCCGTAACAGGGTGAAGCGTCTTATGCGTGAAGTTTTTCGTATTCATCAGGCAGAGCTTAAAAAGGGTATCATATAGTTTGGATGGCCCGTCGCAAATTGACGAAGGCTGATTATAAGACTTTTGAACGTGTTTTTTAAGACTGGCAAAAAGAGCAGCATTGCTGCAGGAATAAGGATATAAGGCTATGAGCAGGATATTAATTTTATTTATAAGATTTTATCAAATCTTCATTTCGCCGTTATTTCCGCCGACTTGCAGGTTTTATCCTACATGCTCAGCGTATGCTATCGAAGCTATTCAGAAAAAGGGACCTTTACGTGGTACTTGGATGGCTATAAAAAGGATAGCTAAGTGTCACCCCTATCATCCCGGCGGTTATGATCCTGTAAAATAATAGTTTAAAAATACTCAACACTTTTACTTTTAAGGAGTGATATTTTGGATTTTCTCAGCAACATCGTTCAGCAAGTAATTACTGTTCTCTATAATTTTACTGACAGTGTCGGCTTTGCAAACTATGGTTTGGCGATTGTTATCATGACCGTTATTGTGAAACTGATTCTTTATCCGCTTTCTAAAAAGCAGATTGAATCTACTAAAGCAATGATGGAGCTGCAACCGAAGATGAAAGCAATCCAGGAAAATATAAAGACGATAAACAACGTCTGAATATGGAATTGGCTAATCTCTATAAATCTGAAGGTGTAAATCCCTTGGCAGGCTGCCTGCCTTTAGTTGTACAAATGCCGATTATGATCGGTATTTTCTACGGTATCCGTGATTTCCATTATGCCGGCCCTTCCAACTTCCTGTGGATGGAAAGCATTTCTAATCCGGATCCGACTTACATTTTACCGGTTCTGTCTGCTTTGACTACCTTTATCCAGTCTAAACAGACTATGCCCGATACCGGCAATCCTCAAAACAAAATCATGCTTTATTTCATGCCTTTGTTTATCGGTTACATCAGCTTGACTTTCCGGCTGGTCTGGTTCTGTATTGGGTAATTATGAACATTATGCAAATCGGTCAGCAGTTCTTGATGGAGCGAGCTGCTGCTAAATAATCAGCAAGGAGTGGTAAAGATGGCTTTTGTTGAAAAAACAGGAAAAAATGTTGACGAAGCTATTGCCGAAGCTTTAAAAGAATTGAATATTACTGCTGATCAAGCAGATATTGAAGTATTAGATGAAGGCAGAAAAGGTATTTTCGGTTTCGGCCGTAAAGATGCTAAGGTTCGTGTAACTGTTAAAGAAGTAACTGTTGCTGAAGAATCTGCACCTGCTGAAAAAACTGTTAGCGAAGCTGCTGAGGCTGCTGTGCAAGCAGTAAAAGAAGCTGCCAATATTGCTGTAGATACTGCAGTGAAGAAAGCAGAAGCTGTTAAAGCTGATGCTAGTGCTGCTGTTGAGGATTTGAGCCAAAAGGCTGCCGAAGCGAAAGATAATGCAGTTGATTCTGCAATCTCTACTTTGGAATCCCTGAAAAGCGAACGTCCGGCACGTGAAGCACGTAAATATGTCGTAAATGACGAAGCTATTATTGCTGCTAAAGAATTTTTTGCAAAGAGTTTTCACTGCTATGAAAATTGAAGTAGCAATGGAAAAATTCATCAACAAAAATGATGGCAGTGTTACTTTTTAAACTCCATGGTCAAGACATGGGTATTTTAATTGGTAAACATGGTCAGACTTTAGATAGTCTGCAATACCTTACTAATTTGGTTGCTAACAAAACCAGTAATGAACGCGTACGTGTAATTATTGATGTGGAAGATTATCGTGACCGCCGCATCGAAACCTTAACCCGTCTGGCTAATAGATTGGCAGACAAGGTAAAACGTACTGGTGAACGCGTAGCTTTGGAACCGATGAATCCGCATGAACGTAAGATTATCCATATGGCCCTGCAGGGCGATCGCCGGGTTACGACACTTAGCGAGGGCGATGATCCGTATCGTCATGTTGTTATTGAATTAAAAAAATAAACATTTTATTAACCCAGTAAATTAGTTTTACTGGGTTAATTTTCTTAAAAAGCAAATTACTGTCGGCGGTGGTTGGCAGTTAAGATATGATAAATGCTAAGGAAAGGGAGGTACTTATGGCAGAAGATACTATCAGTGCTGTAATCACAGCTTTAGGTGAAGGAGCAGTAGGCATTGTTCGCATCAGTGGTGAACAGGCTTTAGCTGTTGCCGAACAGCTTTTTTGTGCTGCCTCCGGTAAAAAGCTGTCCGCTTATCCGGTAAATACTCTTGTTTATGGACATATTCTGGATACGGATGGAACAATGGTGGATGAGGTGCTGACAGTATATATGCGTGCACCTCATTCCTATACGGCAGAGGATGTTGTAGAAATACAATGTCATGGTGGTTTGCAGTCCTTAAAGAAAATTTTAGCTCTGACTTATAGTGTCGGTGCTCGTCCGGCAGAACCAGGTGAATTTACTAAAGAGCTTTTTTAAACGGACGTATTGATTTAACTCAAGCTGAAGCAGTTATGGATATCATCCGTTCCCGCAGTGAAGCTAGTCTGAAGCTGGCAGTAAGACAGCAGGAGGGTCAGCTGGCACGCAAACTTCATGAATTGCGTAAGGAGCTGGTAGATGTAGTTGTTAATCTGGAGGCGGTTATCGATTATCCGGAGGAGGGTATCGAAGACGTTACTTATACGAAGGTACAGGACAGTATTCACCAAACCTGTGGTGAAATCGAGAAGTTGCTAGCTAATGCGCATACAGGTAAAATTCTGCGTGAAGGTTTGCGCACCGCTATTGTAGGTCGTCCTAATGTAGGTAAATCAAGTCTGCTGAATGCTTTGCTGCAGGAGGAGCGTGCTATTGTTTCTCAATATGCAGGTACTACTCGTGATGTTATCGAGGAGCAATTACTTTTAGATGGCGTTCCTTTGGTGCTAGCAGATACAGCAGGTATTCGTAGTACTGATGATTTTGTAGAAAAAATTGGTGTAGAAAAGAGCCGTCAGCTGTTACAAACTGCGGAATTGGTTATTTGCGTTATCGATGGCAGTGCAGGCTTAACTGAAGAAGATGAAGCTATTTTAGAGGCTGCTGCCGATAAACCATGTGTATTGATTGTCAATAAGAGTGATTTGGGCTTAAATGTAGATATGGATGTCTTAAAACAACGTTTTGGTGCAGATAAGGTCATGTTATTATCCGCCAAGACTTTACATGGTGTAGATAGCTTTACTAAATGGTTGAAGAATTATGTATATGGCAGCGAAGGTACTTTAGGTGATGGTGCGTATGTGCAAAATGCCCGTCAAGAAAGATTACTGCGTCAGGCACTACAGTCCTTAGAGGATGCCGGCAGTGCTGCAGAAAATATGTTGCCTTATGATTGCATCGTCATTGATGCTCGAACCGCTATTGATTTATTAGGTGAAATTACCGGTGATACAGTACAGGATGAAATTATTAATGAAATTTTCTCCCGTTTCTGCATCGGCAAATAAAATATAGACAGTAAGGTAGAGATTTTACTATGGGATATATAACAGATACTTTTGATTTAATTGTAGTCGGTGCCGGTCATGCCGGCGTAGAAGCTGCTTTGGCAGCCGCTCGTTTAGGCGGAAAAACCTTGCTGGCTACACTTTCCTTGGATAATGTGGCGTTAATGCCTTGTAATCCGTCCATCGGTGGTCCTGCTAAAGGTCATCTTGTCCGCGAACTGGATGCTTTAGGTGGTCAGATGGGTATCAGTGCTGATTTAGCATGCATTCAGATGCGTTTATTGAATACAGGTAAGGGTTATGCTGTACATGCACTGCGCGGTCAGGAAGATAAACCTTATTATCATACTCTGATGAAGCATATTATTGAGCAGCAGGACAACCTGGAACTTAAACAATTGATGATTGACCGCGTTTTAGTCGAAAATGGTCAGGTAGTAGGTGTTGAAGCTGAAACCGGCGAAGTTTTTGAAGCTAAATGCGTTATTTTAGCTACAGGTACATATTTACGTGGTCGTATCGTGTACGGTCAGGTTAATTATGAATGTGGTCCTAATGGTTTGCGTAGTGCACAAAAGCTGTCCGCATCTTTGCTAGAAAACGGCGTAGAGCTGATGCGTTTTAAAACAGGTACTCCTGCTCGTCTTGATGCCCGTAGCCTTGATTACAGCAAAATGGAGCCGCAATATGGTGATGAAGAAGTACGCAACTTCTCTTTTATCAGTGATATTAAAACTAGAGAGCAGGTTCCTTGTTATTTAACATATACTAACGAAGCAACGCATAAAATTATCCGCGATAATTTGCATTTATCCGGTATGTACAATGGTATGATTGAAGGTGTGGGACCGCGTTATTGCCCGTCCATCGAATCTAAATTGGTGCGTTTTGCCAATAAAGAGCGTCACCAATTATTTATCGAGCCTGAAGGTCGCAGTACTACTGAAATGTATGTGCAAGGCATGAGCTCTTCCTTACCTGCACATATTCAATTACAGTTTATGCAGACTATTCCTGGTTTAGAGCATTGCAAAATGATGCGTGCCGGCTATGCTATTGATTATGATTGCCTGAATCCGCTGCAATTAACAGCATCCTTAGAGCATAAGGCTATTAGTGGTTTATTTAGTGCAGGTCAATCTAATGGTACAAGTGGTTACGAAGAAGCAGCAGCACAAGGTTTGATGGCAGGTATTAATGCTATGCGCAAAATCAATGGCTGTGATCCGTTTATTCTGCGTCGTGATGAAGCTTATATCGGTGTCCTGATTGATGACCTTGTTACTAAGGGTACTAATGAGCCCTATCGTATGATGACTTCCCGTGCTGAATATCGTTTGTTGTTACGTCAGGATAATGCAGATCTGCGCCTTACTCAGAAGGGCAGAGATATTGGCTTAGTTGATGACACACGTTATAAACGTTTTACTGAGAAGCGTACTGCTTTGGAACGTGCTATCAGTGAGCTGGGTCAAATGCATATTTCTCCTAGTGCAGAAAATAATGCTAAATTGGCGGCTATGGGGACAGCTCCTTTACGTAGTGGTGTTAATCTGTTAGATTTACTGCGTCGTAAAGAAGTAACATATGCGAAGTTGCAGGATGCTTTCGGTTTAGAAACTTTACCGGAGCAGGTAGCAGAACAGACCGAAATTTTTGCTAAATATGAAGGCTATATTACTAAACAACGTCAGGAAGTAGAACGCTTCATGAAGCTGGAAAATAAAAAGCTGCCTGTTGATATTGATTATCGTGCTATTAAAGAATTATCTTCTGAAGCTGCGGAAAAATTAGATAAGGTACGTCCGACAAATATTGGTCAGGCTTCCCGTATTAGCGGTGTTTCTCCTGCGGATATCAGCGTCTTGATGATTGCGTTGGAATTGCGTAGAAGAAAGGAGCAGGATGAAGAATGACTTTTGCTGAAATCTTAGCTACTCGTGGTGCTGAAGCAGGATTAGAATTTACTGATCGACAGTTAGAGCAATTCACCAAGTATTATGAAATGCTTGTAGCAACCAATAAAGTGATGAACTTAACTGCAATTACTGAACCTGAAGAAGTTGCTGTAAAGCATATGATTGACAGCCTTTTTAGCTTATAATCCTGTTATGGATGGCAAGACCTTAGCTGATGTCGGTACCGGTGCCGGCTTTCCAGGTGTACCGTTAAAAATTTATTGTCCGGAATTAAAGGTTACTTTAATTGATTCTTTAGGTAAACGTTTAAAATTTTTACAACAAGTAATCGATGCTTTGGAGCTGAATGATATCGTCTGTGAGCATTCTCGTGCAGAGGATGCAGGACGTAATAAAAATATCGTGAAAAATATGATTTTGTTACTGCACGTGCTGTAGCACGACTGAGTGTGCTTTCTGAATATTGTTTACCATTAGCTAAAAAAGGTGGGCAGTTTATTGCTTTGAAGGGTAGTAAATTTGCCGATGAAATTAACGAAGGTACAGAAGCAGTTAAAATTCTCGGTGGCAAAATTATTAGTGCTGATCCTGTAAAATTACCCGGTCTTGATGATGGACGTGCTATAATAAAGATAAATAAAGTTAAAGCGACACCTGCTGCATATCCGCGTAAAGCAGGTACACCAGAAAAAGGCAGCCTTTAGGCAGCAGACAGGGGGATAAAAAATGATTGTTGATGATGGCTTTTCCGTTTTAGATACTGATTGTGGTATTTTAGGTGAGCGTAAAGCTGTAAATGAAGTGAAGGTAGTTAAAGTACCTATTGACCATATTTTCCCGAATCCTTATCAACCGCGTAAAACTTTTGATGATAGTTCTTTAGAGGATTTATCTGCCTCTATTGCACAATATGGTGTGCTGCAGCCGTTATTGGTAGCTCCTGCAGAAAACGAGAAATATTTGTTGATTGCCGGCGAACGTCGTCTGCGTGCTTCCAAATTGGCAAAATTGATTGAAGTACCTGTTATTATCAGTGAATACACTTCTCAGCAGATTGCGGAAATTGCGTTGATTGAAAATCTGCAACGTGAAGACTTGCATTATTTGGAAGAAGCTGAAGGCTATGAAAAGCTGATGAATCAATTCCATCTTACTCAGGAAGCAATGGCTGCTCGTGTAGGTAAGAAACAATCTACTATTGCTAATAAGCTACGTTTGCTGCGTTTATCCTCAGAAGTGCGCAAAGTTTTGATTGATGCTTCCTTAAGCGAGCGTCATGCTCGTGCTTTATTGCGCTTAGAGGAGGATGTGAAACGTTTAGAAGTATTACAAATAGTAGTTGCCCGTAATTATAGTGTGCGTCAAACAGAAGAATATATAGAAAAATTATTAAACGAAACGCAACAGGAAAAGAAAAAACGCCTAATTGTCGTAAATGATGTGCGTATTTATCTTAACAGCATTAAGCAAGTTGTTACTGCAATTAAGGATGTAGGTATTCCTGTAAATATGGAACAGACTATTGAAGGCGATGAAGTAGTAGTTAGCCTGCGTATTAAGAATCAAAAGAAACCGAAAATCGGTAATAGCAAACCGTTATTTTAATATTGAGAAACAAGGCAATGTTTTGCAGTTATCTATACTCATTTGGAATTTCGATATGAAGTGTCTCACACAATAACTTCACATCATGTGCATCATTTTCATCAAACTCGTATCCCAGATGGAACATTACTTGACTATATGGTTCAATACAGGAAACCTCTATTTCCTCAATTCTTCCTTTACCCGAAAAAGTTTCTACCGGAAAACAATCCCCATCATAAAGAATTTCACCTTCGTCCGTATATTCAAAACAATGCAAATCAATAATTCTGTTTTTCAAATCTTCCCATACAGTATGGTTCAATGTTGTATATTCCATCTTAATCTCATAAAAGCCATTAGCTTTCATTATTTCTATAAAGTTCTGATAATCGTTCTTTTCTACAAAAATGTCAATATCATTATGGGCTCTTGACTGATATCCAAGAAGAGCATCTACACCCCAGCCACCATCAAGAAAGACTTTAATCTCCGCATCTATTGCAAATTGAAGAATCTGTTTTACATCTGTTATATTGACCATCTTATCATCTCCACAAATTCTAATTAGGCGACCAGAGGAACTGCTGGTCTGTTTGATAAATCTCTGCATTTAGCAGTTTTCAATGTTGCCAAAACAAAAGTTAAGAAGATGTTCCTTTTCTCCATGTCGCTTTCTTTGGCGTAATTTACAAGGTTATTCCACACAAGATAGTTGTTCAGATACTTGGTAGAAACACCGTTAAAGCCACGCATAAACCTCTTTAGCTGGCTATGGTAGCTATTGATATGTTGGATATTATAAATGCCTTTCTTGGCTTTGCCAGTCTTTAACTGCACAAGGTCAATGCCATTGGCATTTGTAAATCTCACATAGGAGTTCATCTTGTCCGTAACAAGAGTGGAATTGGTCTTAATCCTACCATCATAAATATGATGTAAATCTCTTGTAGAAACTCTACCAGTATTCGTAATCTTGGAGATAGACAAGCCATTCCTATTAACCGCACAAGGAACACATACCTTTTCTTGGGACAAGCCTCTGATATGTGTAGAATGACCACGCTTATGAGCCTTGCGTGGCATAGCAAATGTCTTACTCTTGCTATGATTGCCCTTGTACGAGATGGCGAAAAAAGTTTCGTCAGCCTCAATAATGCCGTCAAGGGTAACATCGTCTGCCATATTCTGAAGTGCATCCAAAATCTTGTGTCTCCAAAGGAATGCGGTGTTTCTGTGAATCCCACAAGCAACAGCAGTCTTACGAATGGATAAGCCATTCATCATACAATCAATGTACTGCTCCCACACGGACAAGTCTTTTCTTGTACCAGACACAATGGAGTTCGTAGCAATCACGAAGGACTTGCCACAATCCTTACATACATATCGCTGTGTGCCATCTTTACGATGACCATTGCGAACCACATGGATACAGCCACAAAGAGGGCATACACGACCATTTGCAAAGCGTTCCTTTGCTACGAAATCTTCAATATTCAAAGACTTTACAAAGGCAGGACTTAAAAGCATTGTTTTAAGGCTTTCCTGCTCTGCGACAGTCAACTTACCGATAATATCTAATGCGTCTTTGATAGTAGGCATATCCAATTACCTCCTTCGGTGGTACTGTTTCTTACTATTATTATACGCTATTTCTCGTCAA
>VOFG01002161.1_pt1 | contig 31303 bp, 61 predicted proteins | sample 5384171 | NCBI WGS metagenome assembly VOFG01 (sample SAMN12384726, study PRJNA508395) | human gut metagenome | isolation source: healthy gut F | host: Homo sapiens
GGCGCGGATCATGATCGCGGTCAGCGGCGAAATGTGTTCTTCCTGAGCGGGATAAAGTGGGCTTCGGATTCATTGAGATTCCCTCCTTTTTTGAATGGGCAGCAGCAGATCCAGCTGCCCGGTTTGTAGCCTTCAGGCGGCGCGGCCTTGCAGATAGTTCAGATGCTCTTCCAGTGACCCGCCCATGATCTCTGTTCCATCGCTAGTCCAACGGATTTCCCAATCGGGACTTTGTTCCGCCCAGCCGGCCAGCGCCGCCCATTCGTGAAAATCGCCCATCTTGATGGCGTGCGCGGCGGCGACTGTCAGTCGCGGCAGGGAAAGAATGCGAACATCCTGCGGCAGGGGGAGGGCATCGGCGGGATGCTGTTTTCCCGAGGGAGCAGAATGTCCTCCGGGAGCAGCGGAACCGATTCTTTCCATCCTTCAGAACCCGAAACGGAAACCTTCTCCTGCAAATAGCGCAGCAGACGACGCACGGCGGTTAGCTGATCGATTTCCGCATCCATTTCGGCAATGCGGCGGCGGAAAATCTCGATGGCTTCGCGCGGGTCCTCTTCGCGCAGCAGTACGGCAATATCCCGGAGCGGAATGCGCACGCTGCGCAGAAAAAGAATCTGTTCGATACGGCGCACCGTGTCTTCGTCATAGACGCGATAGGCGTAGCCCTCGGTGCGTCGGCTGTGGATCAGCCCCATTTCTTCGTAATAGCGCAGTGCCCGCGTGGAAACTGACAGTGCGCGGGAAACCTGGCTGATGGTGTGCGTCATGGCGTTGTGTCACTCTCCTTTTCTGACTCTTAGTATAAACGGCGACGCCGCGTCAAAGTCAACCGGTTTTGAGTTGAATTTGACAAAAAATACCGCTGTCCCTTTTTGGCGAAGGAAAAGCGCGGTGTCTTGCTTTGCCAGCATGGAGAAAAGAACGCGCCGCATACTAAAAACGAAAATGGAGTGCGGAAAGGAGAATGCGGAAAATGGCGCAGTATATTCTGAAAAAAAAGCCCGGCGCTTTGCGGCGAAGCGTCCGTGCAGCGGTCGAAAAAACGCGGTGCTGCCCATGATGGCCTGCTGCCTGATGACGCAAGAACCCATCGAGCTTTGCAATGTGCCGCAGCTGACGGACGTGGACTGCATGGCGGCACTGCTGACCGACTTGGGCGCGAAGGTGACACGGCAGAGAGAAGATGTGACGCTGTGCGGCGAAAATCTTTCCTCGTGGCAGACCGATGCGCGCTGGGTGGAGCGGATGCGCGCCTCCGTGCTGGCGATGGGGCCGCTGCTGGCGCGCTGCGGCCGGGCGCGGATGCACTTCCCCGGCGGTTGCGCCATTGGATCGCGCCCCATTGACCTGCATCTAAAGGGCTTTTGCTGCAATGGGCGCGAGAATCGAGCTGGATCAAGGCTGCATCGAGGCGCGGGTGGACGCGCTGCACGGGGCGAGAAATCTATCTTGACTTTCCCTCTGTGGGCGCGACGGAAAACCTGATGATGGCGGCGGCGCTGGCAAACGGCACCACGGTGCTTGAAAAACGCTGCCAAAGGAGCCGGAGATTGTCGACCTTGCGGGGCTGCTCGTGCGCATGGGCGCAAAAAATCGACGGCGCGGGGGCAGAGCCGGGTGCGGATTGAAGGGCGCAGCGCGCTCCATGGCGCAGCCTATACGCCCATGGCCGACCGCATTGAGGCGGGGACGCTGATGCTCTGCGCCGCAGCGACGGGGGCGATGTGCTGCTGCGCGGCGCGGAGGAGGGGCGCGCTTCAAGCCGTGACGGCGAAGCTGCGCGAGTGCGGCGCGGAGGTGACGGGCGATGCGTCGGGTTTGCGCGTGCGTGGGGGCAGACTGCGCGGGTGTGGATGTGGAGACGCTGGTCTACCCAGGCTTCCCGACCGATCTTCAGGCGCCGATGATGGCGTTGCTCTGCCGCGCGGAAGGCACGTCCATCCTCACCGAGCACATCTTTGAGAACCGCTTTATGCAAGTGCCGCAGCTGCGCAAAATGGGTGCGTCCATTGCGGTGCGCGGGCGGAACGCCATCGTGCGGGGGTGATGGCGCTGCACGGCGCGCGCGTGGCAGCGACCGATCTGCGCGCGGGCGCGGCACTGGTGCTGGCGGGGCTGACGGCAGAGGACACACCACCGTGACGGATGTATCGCACATCGAACGCGGCTATGTCGATCTGGCGGGCAAACTGAATGCGCTGGGGGGCGCAGGTGGTTCGGCAGGAATGAGCGAAAGCGGGTGCGCGTATACTCTCCTTTGAAGAGGGAGGGAGCGGCTTTGCGCAGATTGATCGGCATCGCGCTGCTGCTGGCCTTCGCCGTGGGGCTGGTGCTGTCTGGCGAGCAGGACGACAAAATGCCGGCGCCCTCTGCGCAGGTAAAGATACGGAGGATCCGCAGAACCGGGAGCGGATCTGCGTGGAGATCGTGCGCCCTGCGGCAGCATCTGCCGAGACGGCGGTTGTGCAGACGGAACCGGTGATCCTTAACGTCTGCGATGAGGGGCGCATGGAGCGCGTCGCTTTGGAGGACTATCTGGTGAGTGTGTTGGCGGGAGAAATGCCTGCCTCTTACCCCATGGAGGCGCTTAAGGCGCAGGCGATTGCCGCGCGCAGCTATATCGTCTGGAAGCTGCCGCGGTTCGGCGGCAGCGGCTGTTCCCGTGGGGCGCAGGCCGATGTCTGCACCGATTCCAAGCACTGCATGGCCTCTCGTTCTGATGCGCAGATGCGGGAGGGTTGGGGGCAAAAGCTATGAGGAAAAGCACGAAAAGCTGCTCCGGGCCGTACAGGAAACCGCCGGACAGATTCTGCTCTACGACGGCCGTCCGGTGCAGGCGCTGTTCCACGCTGCGTCGGGCGGACGAACCGAGGACGCGCAGGAGGTCTGGGGCACGGCGTATCCGTATTTGCAATCGGTGGAGAGCGAGGGCGAGCAGGGGCAGACGGCGCAGGTGCGCTTGAGCAAAAAGCTGGCGCAAAAGCTCAACGCGGCTTTGAAGGCGCAGGACTGACGGCGGCGAACATCGAGCGGCAGTTCAGCATCTGCAGCGTGACGGGCAGCGGGCGAGCGGACGCGGTGCGTGTCGGCGCGTGACGGCCACGGGCAGGAGGTGCGCGCGGCGCTGGGGCTGCGGTCGGCGGGTTTTACGATTGCCTTTGAAGGAGACGACGCGATTTTGACCACGAACGGTTTCGGTCACGGCGTGGGGCTGAGCCAGGAGGGCGCGCAGAACATGGCTGAAAACGGCGCGGACTGCGAAGAGATCCTGCTACACTATTATACCGGTGTGACCATCGGGTCCATACAGGAGATCTCCGGCGCATAGCGCGGCGCGCGGTGGGGAAACCCTACCCTCGAATGGGGAGGTGACGCACCGTGAAGCGATTGGAAAAACTCGGGCGTTCTGGGAAAAACACGGCTATCTTTGCGTGCTTTCGGCCTGTTTTGTGTTGGTGATGACGACGGCGGTGCTGACGCGGAAGCCCGCGCCGCAGCCGGAAAGCCCGGAAACCACGCGCTATGTGCTGGAAAGCACAACGCCTACGCCGCGCCCTGCGTCGGTGCAGAAAAACGGTGCGGCCCACCGCGACGGCGGCGGTTTTGCGCTGCCCTGCGAGGAAAGACCGGCATGGTCTATGCGTCGGACCGATTGATCTATCAGCAGACGCTGGGGGAATATGCCGTGCATGGCGGCGTAGACTATCTGGGACAGGAAGGCGGTGTGGTGCGCGCGGTGGAGAACGGTACGGTCACGCGCGTTTGGGACGACGCGCTGATGGGGCGCTGCGTGGAGATTTCTCACCCGGGGGCGGATATTTTTCGCTCTACGCCTCCTTGGGGGAAGAAGAAGTGGTGCAGGCGGACGAGGCCGTCTCCCGCGGGCAGATCATCGGCACGATGGGAACGTCCGCCGCGCAGGAGTGCGGCGAAGGGCCGCACCTGCACTTTGAGCTGCGCCGCCTGCGAGAAGCGCTCGATCCGCAAAAATATTTGAAAGATGCGTCGTAAACTCTGTTTCAGGGGATAAAAACCGGGTATCTATAAGACAACAAACGAAAAACGAGGGAGGCCACTTTTTTCATGAGCAAGGTTTATGTCTGCGATGTTTGCGGTTATGTTTACGACGGTGATGTTCCCTTCGATCAGCTGCCCGAGGATTGGGTCTGCCCGCTCTGCGGCGTGGGCAAGGACGAGTTCACCGAGCAGGATCAGTGAAAACTTTAGCTGAACCATAGCACTGGAGTTATAAAACAGTGAACCCTCCGTATGGGATGAGAGCATACGGAGGGTTTATTTGTATTCCGAAGAAGCGGCGTTCACAGAGCGTTTGGTTCGTCGAAACGGAGCTTCTGAATGTTTTACTTCTAATGATGATGTGTTTAACAACACCGTTAGGATCGCAGTAAACGATGGGAGAATTGGCAGAATCCGTCTCCCGGATATTGCCCCATTCCCAATAGACAGCCGTTGGGTTCCCAAATCTTCCATAAATAGCGTGTTCTTGTATCCTCGTAATTGCTTTGCGGCATCCTCCCGCGCTGGTTTTTGCGGTAGAACTCCTTTTGTTCTTTGGACGGGTTTTTGCAGGGATAGCCGCAGGACCGGACGGTTAGGCGCCGTGCTGCAATAAAAAGATTTGGAATAAGGGACTTGATCTTTTTTTTCATATACCGTATCCTCTGTTCCGTTTGATTTGGTCAAAGAAAAATATATCATAGAAAAAAGAAGAAAACGATCTGTCACGCAGGAAAAGCTCGAAACTTTTTACCCCGCAAAGCGACGGATCATGCAGCAAAATGCGGGGTTGGAACGATTTGTTTTGACAGAAAAAGCTTGCCCGTGTAGACTGTTCTTAGTTAGAAAAGGCGGAGCGTTTACCGCCACGGAGGAGGAAACGGAAAATGTGGTCAAGAAGCACTTTGAAGCAGAACGCCAAGAACGTGCTGCGCGGCAATTATTGGATGGCCTTTTTGGTCTGCCTGCTGGCGAGCGTGCTCACCGGCGGCCTTTCTGCCGGCGGCAGCGGAGCACAGGTCAATTATAACGTGACGGACACGGATTTGACGCAGCTGATGAACGGGCAGGTCGATCCTACGCTGATTGCCGCAGCGATCGGCGTGGCCTCCATGGCGGCGGCTTTCGGACTGGTAATCGGTTTAGCGTTCAATTTCTTCGTCTACGGCCCGATCAAAATCGGTCAGATGCGCTATTTTCTGGAGAGCCGGGAAAAGCGGGTCTTCTGTCGGCCAGCTCTTTACGGCTTTGGCGGCGAGTACATCAAGAACGCGGCGGCGATGTTCCTGACCGATCTGTTCACGGCGCTTTGGAGCCTGCTGTTCATCATTCCCGGCATTGTCAATCGCTGGCCTGGTCGCAGGTGCCCTATCTGCTGGCGGAAACCCCGGCCTGAGCGGCAAAAGCGCGCCCGCGAACTTTCCCATCAGATGACCATGGGGCATAAGTGGATCTGTTTGTGCTGGGGCTGTCGTTTTATCGGCTGGAATCTGCTGGGTGCTTTGGCCTGCGGCGTGGGCGTGCTGTTTGTTGCGCCCTATGCAGGCGACCTATGCAGAGGCTTATGCGTTTCTGCGCGCGCAGGCGCTGGAAAAGGGATTTGGCCCTGCCCGGCGAGTTCCCCGGCCTTGCTCAGCAGCGCTAAAAGGATGAACCGGCGGCCCGCGCGGCGGTTTGCTGTGGGCTTCGCGGCGCTTTTTTTGACAAAGGTCTTAAGTTGGGTGTAAAGCATTTGTGTAATCGTTTACACAAAGAAACCGAAGAAGGAGTGGACAATATGGCAAACCAAAGCGCTTCCTTGTTGTGGAAATTGCAAAGGACACCTATGAAATCGACGAATTCGACTGCGGCTCGATCTTCGCTGGTGGGCGCGGACAAGGCGATGGTCATCGATACCGGCAGCGGCATCGGCGATCTGCGCGGCGTGATCGCGAACATTACCGATAAGCCCATCGTGTTGGTCATCACCCATGCGCACGGCGACCACGTCGGCGGTCTGGGTTGGTTTGACGATTATTATATGAACAAGGAAGACGTCGGCAAGTATGCGATGGAGGGCGTGGACTTCCGCCGCCAGTATGCCGGCTTTATCGCCCAGCGCTCCGGCAAAGGGAATACGCCTATAACGTCGAAGAGGATATCCGCCCCTGGCCCGCAGATGCCAACCCCTGTCCGCCACGATCTGGAAGATGGACAGACCTTTGACCTGGGCGGCGGCCGCATCGTCACCGCCATGCGCGCGCCCGGCCACACTCCCGGTTCTATGGTGCTGATCGACCCCACCACCCGCATCCTGTTTGCGGGCGACGCCTGCAACTGCAATACGCTGTTCGGCTCGCTTCCCGGCGATCCCACCTTTGTCAGCGTGGAAACCGCGGGCAAGGCGCTCAAGGACATCTACGCCCTCAAGGGCAAGATGTGGATAAGTGCTACAACGGCCACCACGACTTCCGCCCGCTGGGCGCGCCGCTGGCCGACGACGTCATGCCCAACCTGATCGACCTGTGCGACCAGCTGGTCTCCGGCAACTACGAGGCCAAGACCGTTCCCGGTATGTTCCCCAACATGCCGGAGCGCACGGTTGTGACCAAGGGCACCGTCATGGTCACCTTCAAGGAAGGCGGCATCCACGAGCCCAAGAAGTAATTCCCGATATAGAAGAAGCGTCCGGAAAGAGTTTCCGGACGCTTCTTTTGCAGTTCAGGAAGGTTACGCAAGCTTCTGCCGTCGATGGTGACGATCTGCACCTTGAGCGGGATATCCTTTCCGCAGGCATTCAGCGCGCGCTGCACGGCGTTGGCCAGACCGCCGCAGCAGGGAACCTCCATGCGCAGGAGGGTGATGGAGCGGATGTCGTTGCGCAGGAAGATCTGCGCCAGCTTTTCGGCGTAATCCACATCGTCCAGCTTCGGGCAGCCGATCAGCGTGACACGCCCGGCGATGAAGTCGCGGTGGATGTTGGCATAGGCGTAAGCCGTGCAGTCCGCCGCGATAAGCAGATCGGCGCCTGCAAAATACGGCGCGGAGAGCGGCGCAAGCTTGATTTGCACCGGCCAGTTGAACAGCTGGCTCTCCATCGTGACGGAGGAAGCGGGCGCGGCGGGGTGCAGCGTTCGGGACTGCGCCGAGGGACAGACAAAGGGCGCGCGCTTCTGTTGCTTGCCGGCTGCAACCGCCGCCGCGTCATAGGCAGGCGCTTCGCGCTCTACAAAGTGAATCGCGTCCGCCGGGCATGCGGGCAGACAGTCGCCCAGACCGTCGCAGTAATGGTCGTGCAGGAGCTTGGCCTTGCCGTTCACGATGCCGATAGCCCCCTCGTGGCAGGCCGTCGCGCACGCGCCGCAGCCGTTGCACTTTTCTTCGTCAATCTGTATAATTCTGCGGATCATGTTCGCATCGTCCTTTCGGAATTGATTTTACGCTCTGAGCATACTATACTGAAATCAAATTGTATGTTGAAATCCAACAAGATGCAGAGGGAAATCGAGGAAAAGGAGAAAAATATGAACTGCGAGCTGTTTGACGGGATTGAAGGCGAAGAGCTGGAGAAAATGCTGAAATGCTTGTAGGCGCGGCGGGTAAAGATGGAGCGCGGGCAGACGCTGTTTGCAGAAGGAGAAGCGGCCGGGCAGGGTGGGGGTGGTGCTCTCCGGCGCGGTGCAGATCCGCCAGACCGACCTATTCGGCAACCAGACGATCCTGGCGCATTTGACGGAGGGCGGCATCTTCGGGGAGGCGTTTGCCTGCGCAGGCGTGGCGCGCTATCCGGTAGACGCGGTGTGCCAGAGCGCCGGGGGAAGCGCTGCTGCTCGAGCGCGTGCCGTCGCCCTGTGCGCAGCCCTGTCCTGCACACAGCCGTCTCATCGGCAACATGATTACTGTGCTTGCGGAAAAAAAAACGTTCGGCTGATGGATAAAACCGCATCCTCTCCCGTCGCAGCACGCGGGAGAAGCTGCTGGCTTATCTCGATATTCAAGCGCGCGCTGCGAGCAGCCGGGAGTTTGAGCTGCCCTTTTCCCGGCAGGAGTTGGCGGACTATCTCTGCGTGGAGCGCAGCGCCATGACCGTGGAGCTGATGAAGCTGGACCGGGAAGGGCTGATTCGGAATCAGAGGCCGAAGGATCACACTGGGGAGGAGAGAATCCGACGCATAGCGTGTCCTTTGGGTGGGAATATGCTATAATAAATCCCAAGTTGACGGAAAGAAGGCGCGCTCATGAGCTATGATATGTATCTATACGGCATGATCCTGCGCACCAACAGTTTTGCTGGAGGGTGATTATCCCGAAGCCGATACCTATGCGGAAATTCGGAAGAAATACTCCTTGCCCGGCGGCGAGACGGGCACCTGTGCCACCGTGCTGCTCGGCCTGGGGCGGTCGGTCAAAATGGACGGCACCTTTATGGGGAAATCCACGATGCCCTTTATAAAGAAATTCTATGAAGGCGCGCCCTGCGACCTTTCCGGCCTGCATCTGGATGAAACCTTTGACGGGCTGGAGGACAACGTGCTGGTGGCGGGCAATACGCGCACGCCGTTCGGTGAGTTCCGAAAGTTTTATTCCGATCCCGTGCACCGCTGGAACGCGCCGAAGGCAGAGGACATCGCCGGGGCAAAGGTCGCGGGCATAGATCCCTATTTCGGAGAGGATTCTGTGCGTGCGGCGGAGATGTGCCGGAAAATGGGCAAGCCCTATGTCACCATCGACTGCGCTTATGACAGCCCCATGCACAGGCTCTCCGCAGTCAACGTCGTGAGCAATGAATTCTATCGCGAACACTATAAGCAAGAGGAGCGCGACCAGGTGCTGCAAAAAGTACATGGATGCTTCCGATGGGCTGACCATTTTACCCTCGGCGCAAAGGAAATCCGCTTCGGCCGCAAGGGCGGCAAGATTCGCCCTTTGAGCCGTATCAGGTGGATGTAGTGTCCACGCTGGGCGCGGGCGACGCCTTCAAAGGCGGGCTGCGTCTACGCATTGTGGGCGGGTATGGACGATCTGTCCACCGTGCGCTTTGCCGCCGCCTGCGCCGCCGTCGCCTGCACGCGCTTTCCGCTGCCGCTCAACCCGCCGCAGCTGGCTGAGGTGCTGATGCTGATGTCCACGCGCGGAAACGTGCTTTGACAAAACAGAGAAAGGAATAAAATGACCATGCAGCAGAAAATCGAACAGTTCAAGGCCGCGCTCAAAAGATGAAGAGCCTATCAGCACGCCATGGGCGTGATGTTCTATGACTTTGAAACCGTGATGCCCAAAGGTGCGGCGGGAGGACTTTGCCGCGCATGGGCATTCTGTCCGAAGAGGTCTACAAGATGCAGACCGCACCGGAATTCAAGGCGTTGATCGACGAGCTTTACGAAAAAAGGACGGGCTGGATCTCGTCACCCGCCGCGAGGTTGAGGTGCTGCGCGAGGACAGCGCCCGTACCGCCTGCATCCCGATGGAGGAATGTGGACTACCAGAAGGTGCAGTCCATGGCGTCCAGCGTCTGGCACGAGGCAAAGGGCAACAACGACTACGCCGCCTTCAAGCCGTATCTGAAGCAGTTGGTGGATTACAACCGCAAATTTGCGCTGTATTATGCGCCGGACAAGGACCCTTACGACACGATGCTGGATCAGTTTGAAAAGGGTTTGACCCGCAAGGAGCTGGACGGCTTCTTCGGCAACCTGCGCGAAAAGCTGCTGCTTTGATCAAGCGAAACCAGCGCCCGCCGCGATGAGATTGACGACAGCTTCCTGTTCCGCCACTACCCGGTGGAGCAGCAGCGCGCGTTTTCCGATTACCTGATGCAGGTGATGGGCATCGACCGCAATTTCTGCACCATCGGCGAAGCTGGAGCATCCCTTCACGACCAATTTCACCAAGCACGATGTGCGCATCACCACGCACTACTATGAGGACGCGGTGGCAAGCTCACTTATTCCGTGGTACATGAGGGCGGCCATGCCTCTATGAGCGTGCACAACCGGCGATGAGCTGAACGATTCGCCGCTGGGTACCGGCACGTAGCATGGGCATCCACGAATCGCAGAGCCGCCTGTTTGAAAATATCATCGGCCGCAGCGGGAGTTTTACCCGCCTGATCTTCCCCTAAGATGGAGGAGCTCTTCCCGAACAGCTCAAGGGCGTGACGGCATGGGATTTTACCGCGCGGTCAACAAGAAGGTGCCTCGCTCATCCACCGAGGCGGACGAAGCTGACCTATTCCTTCCACCATCATGGTGCGCACGAGCTGGAAAAAGCAGCTCATCGGCGGCACGCTGAGCGTGGACGATCTGCCCGCGGCCTGGAATAAGCTCTATAAGGAATACCTCGGCGTGGATGTCCCGGACGACACCCACGGCGTCTTGCAGACAGCCACTGGTCCGGCGGCAGCTTCGGCTACTTCCCGAGCTACGCCATCGGCAGCGCTTACGGCGCGCAGTTCATGGACGCCATGCGCAAGGATGTGGACGTGGACGCGGTGATTCGCTCCGGCGATCTCTCGCCCGTCGTCGATTGGCTGACCGACAAGATCTATCGCTTCGGCATGGTCAAGACCCGGAGCAGCTGATCCGGGATACCTGCGGCGCGCCTTTCGACCCGCAGTTCTATGTGGATTACCTGACCGCGAAGTTCACCGACATCTACGGCCTGTAAGAGGCACAGAATATGCTGGACTTTACTCCCCTGGACGGTAAAGATGCGGTTGCGGTGAACGAAATGTCGCATTTTGGCTACGGACATTGTTCGAGAACACTTCGATCCGCTGATCGGCAAGGCGCAGAATGACTACATGCTGGCGCGCTTTCAGACTCCGCAGGCCATCGCGGAGCAGACCGCACACGGCAGCCGATACTATTTTGTTCGGGAAAACGGGCAGGACGCGGGCTTTGTCGCGTTCTATCCTCGCGCCGGCAAGATGTATTTGAGCAAGTTCTACCTGAAAAAGGAAATGCGCGGCAAGGGTTACGCGCATGAGATGCTGAGGCTTTGTGCTGGACGAGAAAAAAAGCGGGTCTGCCCGCGGTATTCCTCAATGTCAACCGTTACAACGACGCCTGCCGCGCCTATGAAGCGCTGGGCTTCACCGTCGCGCGCTATGAGGGTCAATGACATCGGCAACGGCTTTGTGATGGACGACGCAGTGTACGAATACACACTATGAGTCAAATAAAAAAGAAGAACGCTGCAAGCGTTCTTCTTTTGCTGTTGATGAAAATCTATTCTTCGACAATGCGGCCGGCATACCAGCCGATGACGCCGTCCTTTTGCAGAAATACCCAAAGGCGCAGCGCGCTGCGGATCGATCAGCGACAGTTTGTCGCCCGGCTGCACGGGCAGGCGGTAATCTGTGACCTCGGCGCAGCGCACGGGAAGTGCGGGAATAGATCTGAGAGGATAAAATATCATCTCATATCCGGTGCGCAGATGACGAATGCGTATAATTCCGTCATTTTCGCGCAGGATCTCGATTTCGTTGTCGATCAATGGATGCAAAAAGGAGTGCGGAGGCCTCCTGTGCGTCTTGCGCGACGACGGTGGGCAGGCAATCCAACGACGTAAAGCGGAAGCCGTCCTGTGCAAGATCCGGAATCATCAGCACGTTGATCTGACCGGAGGCCTTCAGCACGCAGCCGCCGTCGATGGAGACGATGCGCTGTTCTTCTCGCACCAGCGGTTGCAGCAAGAAGCGCTCGCTGCCGTAGAGTGCCGCGCAGGCCAGTGCCCGCAGACCCCATTTGTCAAATTTCCCTCCACTGTCCCGCAAAGGCGTCCATACGGAGAAATTCCGCTTGCGGATGCCGCTCCCATTCGCTTTCATCGGCGCAGGGCAGCGCCGGTGAACGAACTAGTTCGGCGCGATCAGCACCGTGGGCATCTCTTTTAGGAAAGCGATCTCCGACGCAAGCGCTGTTGCACGGCGGCCAGCCATCTGATCCTCCGGCGAAAGTCCCAGCGTGCGCAGCATCTCCGCCGGAAGGCAGCCTACCAGTCCTTGCGGCTGTCGATGTAGCGACAAAGCCCGCTTCCCGCGCCTGCGGATCGGCCGGATTGCCGGTGAGCGCGCAGCGCCCTTTTTGATCGCAGTTGCCCAGCAGACAATGCACCTCTTTTTGCAGGAAAGCCCCATCAGCAGGCGCAGCGTTGCCCCAAACTGTCAGTCCTTTTTCGGGGTCGCGCAGACGATGAGCCGGTCGGCGGGGGGTAGCCCTGCGGCTGCCAGCGCGCCATTGAGCATTCGCTGGCCATGGATGTCGCTCAAGTGCCAGCGTGCGCTGCCCCGGGCGCGGGTCGATGCGGCGGAGAATGGAGCAGCCATGGGCTTGTTCTTCGTCCAGATCGGGATGATAGAGCTTGCGGCCTTCAGCGCGCGCGCACGCGGTCGGAGAACGCCGCGCGGCGCGCAGCGCCTCGATGCGCGCAGTACATCCGCGCGTCCATCATGTCCAGCAGGTGCAGCATCTGCGCCTCGGGGAAGAGCGGCGGCGGGAGGCCGTATTCCGGCGTTTCGTGGTGGGAGAACCATGTGTTCCACGAGCAGCTGCCGTCTCCTGCAGCCCCAATTCACTTGCAGACCTCCGCGATGTGCGCCACACCCTCGACGATGTGCCCCAGCAGATTGCCCCTCTTTGGTATATTCCGTCGCGATGCCGAATTCCGCTGCGCCAGCTCGTCCATCTTGCAAAGATCGTGCACGATCACGCCGCACAGCAGCAGGCTGCGGTTGAGGTGAGGGATAGATGGGCAGCAGCGCTTCCACCCGCGATGCAGCATCGTGGTGGTGTGGTGCAAGCCCGGAGCGTTCCGCGTGATGAAAGCTCACCGCGGCGGGCCAGAAGAGCAGCTTTTCCCGCTTTTCCTCGATCAGGTGCACGGCCAGCTTGGAAAACTCCTCATTGCGCGGGATTTGGCGCAGGCGACAGCTCATCATACATCTCCTGCGGGTCGCGCGGCGCGGTGGGCATGAGGTCCTCCCAAACGATCTCCTCCGGCTGCGCGGCGCGGATGCGGTCGATGCGCAGCTGTAATTTTCCGTTGAACTCCGTGATCAGCCCCTTGACGCGCACCGGGGTATTCACCGGCGGCAGCACCGCGCCGTCCTGCCAATTCAGGCTTTGGCGTTCATCTCGCCTGTGGCGTCCATCACCGTCAGATCCAGATACAGCCCGCCGTTGGAGGACTTGCGCGCCGCTACCGTCTTGACCAGCATCACGCCGTCGCGCAGGTCGTCCTTGCGGCGGTAGGCAAGATTGATTTTTCCATGAATTTCGTCCTTTCGCGTTTCCAAGTGGAAGATGCTTATGCTATACTCTATGATAACATAAAAATGCCCCGGAGAACAAAGGAAGCGTGTAATTTATGAAATATGGCTATGGTCATCGGCGACGGCATGGCGGATTTCCCGGTGGAAGAGCTGAGCGGCAAAACTCCGTTGCAGGCGGCGAAAAAAGCCTGTGATTGACCGCCAGGGCAGGGCTGGTGGGCGAGGTGCCCGCCCGCTGGAGGCTGCGGGCTCCGGGCGTGAAGATGGAAAAGGGCAATATCTCTTCCGCTGCAACCTGGCGGCGATTACCGAGGACGAGGGGACGAATACGAAGAGACCATGCTCTCCCACAGCGGCGGCGCCATCGACGGGCAGGACGCGATGCAGCTGATGAACGACCTGATCGCAGAGCCTTCCTTTGCAGCGCTGCTGGAAAAACACGGCATGAGCTTCACCGTCAATCCTCCTATCGCCACATCGCGGTGCTCAAAACCGGCAGCGACAAGGTGGAAACCACGCCGCCGCACGACATTTTGACCCGACCCATCGCGCAATACCCGCCCAAGGGCGAGGGCGACAAATGCTGCGCGAAATCATGAGCGCATCGTGGCGTATTCTCAAAAAGCACCCCATCAACAACGAGGCGCCGCGCTGCGGGCAAGATGCCGGCCAATTCTCTCTGGTTCTGGGGCAGGGCAGCGCTGTGCAGCTGGACGAGTTTGAAAAAAATACGGCCACAGCGGCGATGCGATCACGGCGGTGCCGCTGGTGGCGGGCATTGCGGAGCTGGCAGGATTGAAGCACACGCCGGTGGACGGTGCGACGGGCGAGATCGACACCAACTATGTCGGCAAAGGTGCAGGCAGCGCTGAACGCCCTCAAAAGTGGCATGATTTTGCCGCGCTGCACATCGAAGCGCCCGATGAATGCGGCCACGCGGGGAAACGCAAAGGGAAAAGGTGCGCGCCATTGAGCTGATCGACAGCGAGGTGTTCGCGCCCCTGCTGCTGAAGGGATTGGACAACATGGGGGAGCGCTACCGCATCCTGTTCCTTTCCGACCACTATACGCCCATCTGCACCCGCACGCACGACGGCACGCCCGTGCCCTATCTGCTCTACGACAGCGGCGTGAAAACCCAGCGCGGACTGCCTTATTGCAGAGAATCCGCCGCGGCGGTGGGCAACCGCTTTGGAAGAGGGCACGGCGCTGATGCCGCTGCTCTTCGGGCTGTAAGCAAAAGCAAACGGGCGCGGGGCGAACGGCCTTCCGCGCCTTACTTTGACAAAAGGGGTGGCATGGCGCTTGCGAACTTTGTATCTGACCGATCTGGACGGCACGCTGCTGGGGACGCGGCGCCCGCCTTTCGGCTCTCCCGTGCCGGGCTGGAAAGGCTCTATGATGCGGGCGTTGCCGTCACGGCGGCGACGGCGCGCCCTGGTCGGCGTTGGATGTGCTGCGGGGGTGCGCTTTCGCGCGCCGATGATCCTGCTGGGCGGCGCGCGGATTTATGATGCCGAAAGGCGAAAAATCCTCTTTGAGCAAACCCTGCCGGAGCAAAGCGCCGCTGCGGCTGCACCGCCTTTCGGGACGCGGGGCTGTCGCCGCTGATCTATACGCAGAATGCCCGTGACGAGCAGAAAATCTATTACGAGGACGGTGCAGATGAGCTGCGCTGCGCGGCTATGTTTCGCAGGCGACGAGCGGCGGCGATAATCGTTTTGCGCGGGCGGAGCGCGGAGGAGCGCTTTAGTGAAAAGCTGTTTTATCTGACGGCGCGCGGCGAAGAGGGCAAGCTGCGCCCCATTGTCGAGGCGCTGAAAGAGCAGGGGAATCTATGCGCACCTGTATTTTCGACGTGCGGCGCGCGGGCATCTGCTGCATCGAGGGTGCGCGGTGTCCAAAGCGGAAGGCGTGCGGCAGCTTCGGCGCATCACGGGCGCGGAGCGCATCGTCGCCTTTTGGGGACAACGGCAACGACCGAGGAATTGTTCGCCGCCGCAGAGGAGCGCATCGCCGTGGGAAACGCCAGGCCAGAATTGAAGGCCATGGCGAATTGCGTAATCGGGGAAAACGAGAGCGACGCCGTTGTGCGAACCATATTGGAAAGGGAAGGCCTGTAAATGACGGATCTGATGATTGTGGGCGGAGGCGCGGCCGGGCTGATGGCGGCGATCTGCTTTCTGGAAGAATGCCCGCAGGGAAAGGTGAAGCTGCTCGAGGCGGGCGAGCGCGTGGGTAAAAAGCTGCTCAGTACCGGCAACGGCCGCTGCAACCTGACCAATTTGCGCGCCGCGGCAAGGGACTACGCCCCCTGCGGACGTTTCCGGCGTGCTGAATCAGCTGCCGCCGCAGCGCCTGATCGAAAAGATGGAGGAGATGGGCCTGCCCTGCCGGGAGGAAGGCGAAGGGAGGGTCTACCCTGCGTCGGACGCGGCCTCTTCCGTGCTGGATACCCTGCGGCTGACGGCGGAACACTTAGGCGCGGAGGAAGTTACCGGCTTTGAAGCGGTGCGCGTCCGCCGGGACGCAGAGGGATTTGTCGCGGAAGCGGCGGATGGACGGCGCGAACGGGCGAAATTGCTGTTACTCACCACGGGCGGCAGGGCGGCCAGTAAATTTGCGGGCTACGATTTGGCGCGTGCGTTGGGCCACAGCGTCACGCCCCTGATCCCTGCGCTGCTGCCGTTCAAAACCGACGCTGCCGCCATCAAAGGGTTGAACGGCGTGCGCTGCAAGTGCGCCGCGACGCTGTTCTGCGGCGAAAGCGCATTCTGCGCGAGGAGGGCGAAGTGCTCTTTAAGGACTACGGCCTGTCCGGCATCGCCATCTTCCAGCTTTCCCGTGCGTTGGCACGGCAGAAAAAGGACGTCAAGCGGAGGTGGAGCTGGATCTTCTGCCGGGAATGACCGACGCGCAGGCAGAAGCCTTTCTGTTTGACCGCGCGGAAAGACTCGGCTGGCGGCAGACCGACGCTTTCTTCCTCGGGATGTTCCACAAAACATTGCCATGAACCTGCTGCACGCCGCGGGGATCGGCAGCGGCATGGTGGAGGACGTGACGGCGAAGCAGCTCAAGGCATTGGCGCATTTACTCAAGCATTGGGGACATCGCGTGCTGGGCACGCAGGGCAGCTTCAGAGCGCGCAGGTGACGGTGGGCGGCGTGCCGCTGCGCGAGACGGACAGTGAGAGCCTGGAATCGAAGAAGTGCCCGGCCGGTATCTGGCGGGAGAGCTGCTCGACGCGGACGGCCCTAATGGCGGCTTCAACCTCACCTGGGCGTTTGCCCCAGGCCGCGGCGGGAAAACACGCAGCGCAGGTCACTGCGGAAAATAAAGGAGATAAACAAGTGATCCGGATCAATCATCTCAAACACGGTGTGAAAAAGCCGCAGGACGAAAACGCGCTCAGGGCGCTGGCGGCGCGTGCACTGCGCCTGCCGGAGGAGCGCGTGACGCGCGTTGTGATTCTCAAGCGATCGGTGGATGCGCGCGACAAGGGCGATATTCTCTATGTCTACGCGCTGGCGGCAGAGGTGCAGGGCGATGAAAAGCAGATTCTTGCCCGCTGCAAAATCCCAATGCCGCGCTCTATAGGCGGCCGGAGCCGCTGGAGATCCCGAAGGTTTCTTGCGCCAAAGAAGCGTCCCATCGTGGTGGGGCTGGGGCCTGCGGGACTGTTTGCAGCACTCTATCTGGCCAAGGCGGGTCTGCGGCCGCTGGTGGTCGAGCGCGGACGCGAGGTGGAGCAGCGCCGCGGGGACGTGGAGCGCTTCTGGCGCGGCGGGGAATTTGATCCGCGCAGCAACGTGCAGTTCGGCGAGGGCGGCGGGCACGTTTTCCGACGGCAAACTCACCACGGGCATCTCCAGTCCGCTGTGCGCCTATGTTCTGCAGGCGATGGCTGCGCACGGCGCACCGCAGGAGATTCTTTCTATCAGGCAGCCGCACATCGGCACCGATCATCTGACGCAGATGGTGCGCAGCATCCGGCAGGAGATCGTACGCCTAGGCGGTGAGATTATGTTTGAAACAAAACTATCGACGTTCGGATCGAAAACGGCGTGCTGTGCGGCGTGGTGCTGGAAGGCCCGCAGGCTGTGAAACGCTGCCTTGTGAGCGGCTCATCCTGCCTGCGGGCACAGCGCACGGGACACCTTTGCCCTGATGCGCGATCTCGGTGCACAGATGCAGCGCAAGCCTTTCCATCGGCGCGCATCGAGCACAAGCAGGAAAGCATCTCCCGCGCGCAGTACGGCGCGATGGAAATCGCTGGGAGCGGCGGATTACAAGCTCTCCTGCCACCTGCCCACGGGCGATCGGCGTACACCTTCTGCATGTGCCCCGGCGGGCGTGGTGGCGGCGGCCTCCGAGGAGGGCGGCGTGGTGACCAATGGCATGAGCGAATTTGCCCGCGACGGCGAAAACGCCAACGCTGCGCTGCTGTGCAATGTCGAACCCGAAGATTTCGGCGGGGAGGACGTGCTGGCGGGCGTGGAGTTCCAGCGAAATACGAACGGCTGGCCTTTGAACTGGGGGAAGAAATTACCACGCGCCGGCGCAGACCGTGGGCGATTTCCTGGCGGGACATGCATCAACCGCGCTGGGAAGGTTGCACCCAGCTATGCGCCTGGCGTGACGCTGACCGATCTGGCCGGGTGTCTGCCCGGTTTTGCCGTGACGACGCTGCGCAGCGCGATCGTGATTTTCTTCCGGTGCGCGGCTATGCGCAGGAGGATGCGGTGCTCACGGGTGTGGAGACGCGCTCCTCTTCGCCTGTTCGTATTCTGCGCGGAGAAAACTGCCAGTCGAATTAAAGGGGTTATTTCCCCTGCGGCGAGGGCGCGGCTATGCGGGAGGCATCATGCCGTCCGCCGCGGTGGACGGTCTGCGCTGCGCCATCGCCTTAACTCAAAGCCTTGACCCTTAGGAAAGCTGTGCGCAAAACGCGGATGCGGACAGGAAAACGCGCTATACTTCGGGCAGAAAGGGGTGGTTTTCTCATGGAATGGATGGAACGGATGAACCGGACGATGGATTACATCGAAGAGAACCTTTCCGGACGCATTGATCCGGGAGCAGATTGCGCGCATCATGGCCTGCCCGTATGCGGTGTTTCAGCGCGGGTTTGGCCCGATTGCGGGCGTGCAGCTGGCAGAATACATCCGCAGGCGTCGGTTGAGCTGCGCGGCCTATGATTTGCAGCATACCTCTCTGCGCGTGATCGATGTGGCCGTAAAATACGGCTACGATTCGGCGGACGCTTTTGCTGTGGCTTTCCGGCGGATGCACGGGTTGACCCCGCAGGAGGCGCGCAAGCCCGGCGCAAAGCTCAGCTTTTATCCGCGGCTGACGTTTTCGCTGCGCATTGTCGGCACGGAGAAGATGCGTTATGAGGTCTGCGAGCTTCCGGCATTTGCGGTGCTGGGCATCCGGCGCACAACGCCCTGGGGCGGCGGTACCTGGGGTGTCATCAAGCAAAACGGGCAGATTCACGACATTGAGCGAGTTTGCGGGCAAGCCTGTGATCTGGGATTGTGCTTCGGTTTTGCGGAGGACGGCAGCAACGATTATTTCTGCGGCGCGCTACGCGGGCCCGATGCCGGGCTTCGACCGCACAGAGCTGCCGGAGGGGCTTTTGGCTGAAGTTCTTTTGCGGAGGGCAGAATTTCAGCCGGCGTGCTGGGCGAAACCTGGAAGCGCATCTACGGCGAGTTCATGCCGCAGAGCGAGTATTGCCAGATCGACCTGCCCACCATCGAGCGATACGTCCGCTGGGATGAAGCTGCCGACGACTGCCTGGTGGAGATCCTGATCCCCGTGAAAAGGTCGTAAGGGGCGGAAGCATGAAGTTTGAACCGGAGAGCCGCTGCGGTGTATCCTGCGCGGCATTTCCGTGTGAAACTTCATGGAGTATGCGAAACAGCCGGGCAAGGCGGGCTGCGTGGGAAACTGCCGCCGCATCAAGGCGGAATGGGCGAAGGGAGGCGCGGGCTGGTGTGGATCCTGTGTCGGTCTGTGGACACCACTGCGATTTTGTTTTCTGGGGGCAGTGGGGCGGCTGCCGCAGCGGATATAACTGCTGTTCCTTTGCCACCATCAGCCCGGACGGCATCGTCCGCAGGTGAAGTGTGCGGACGAAAAAGGGCTGGAAGGCTGCTGGCTTTGCACAGAATTGACGGTTGTGCAAAGGGATATTACGGCAATCAGACGAGTATGTTGCCAAGGCGACGGCGATGTTTATCCGAAAGCACGGTATGGAGACTTACACAGAAGCATTGCGCCGCGCTGTGGAAGCGGGGGAGAATTATCCAAAGAGCTTTTGACGCGCAGGGCAGCGTGGAGGCGGCGTTGCGCTTGTTGAGCAATACCGGGGGGAAGCAAGCGCTTCACCTCACTTTTCGGTCGGCCTTGCGGCCGGGCTCCCTCAGGGGAGCCTTTGATTCAGAAAAAAACTCCCTTGAGGGAGGTGCCGTCCGCCTGGCGGGCTGACGGGAAGCGGGTGGGGGCGGGGACGAAAAAAGAACCGCGAAACGACAAAACGGACGTTCCGGCAATCGAGCGCCCGTTTTGTTGATTCCCTTGCGTGAGCAGGGGGAAACGCGGCATAATCCCTCGTATGGAAAGAAAGGCTGGAACCTTTGATTTATGAAGATTGTTTTTCATGTGCATCTCTTCCCGGATGCGCTGGCGGTGAAAACCATCGAAAAGCTGGCGCGCATCGCAGGAGACGAACACGGCGACGCGCCGCATTATACCGATGGCACGCTGCGGGGAACGCTGGAAAAGATGGATGTTTGGGGCGTGGATCGTGCTGTGACGCAGCACATCGCCACTTCCGTTCACGCCATGCACAAGGTCAATGACTTTGCCGCATCGGTGCGCAGCGAACGGCTCTATGCCTTCGGCTCGGTGCATCCCGATGCGCCGGATGCGCTGGAGGAACTGGAACGCATCCATGCGTTGGGCCTGACGGCGTTAAGCTCCATCCGGATTATCAGAATTTTTTCGTCGATGAGGGGCGCATGGCGTCGATCTATGAGAAGATGGCGCAGCTGCATCTGCCGGTGCTGTTCCATGCGGGGTGGGATCCGCTCACCGGAATTGCTGCACGCAGAGCCGGAGCGCCTCGCTCGCGTGGCGGAGGGCTTTCCGGAGCTGACGATCATTGCCGCGCACCTGGGCGGTATGCGGCGCTACGATCAGGTGGAAAAAGCATCTGCTCGGCCGCAAAACGTCTATCTCGATACGGCGATGACCGCAGCTTATCTGCACGACGAAGCACAGTTTGTCCGCGTCTTGCGCGGACATGGGCTGGATCGCGTGCTCTTTGCCACCGATTGCCCCCTGGTCCAACCCGGAACGGGAGCTGCACCTGCTGGATAACGCGGGATTGACGCAGCAGGAATATGACGCGGTGACGTATGGCAACGCATTGCGCTTGCTCAGCTCCAATCGGCCTCAATGAACCAGAGATCCCGGTCGTGGAATAGATAAATCTGCTTGCCCTGCACGCGGCAGGTGGGGCGCATTCCATGCCCGCCCGTTCGCTCGGAGTGTCGCGGGGCGCACATCGGTGATCCGGTCGATCAGATAGGTTTCGCCCTCCGCTTCCCGGTACTTCAGCGGCGTGATCTTTCCGCCGATGTCGTGGTCGGCGCGCACTTTGACAAAGGCTTTGCGCACAGGGTTAATGTATCGCTGCATAAAGTTCCACGTCCCTCTGATCATGTACATATATTCCGGCTACATGAGTTCGCCTAATTGACTTCAAAAAGCATAACATAAGAACGTTTGTGCGTCAATAGCCTGAGCGGATTTTGGCATGGAAATTTCTGCAAAAGGGAAAAAGAGCGTTTTTGTCGAACCATCAGATAAGATCAAAAAGGAGGGGGAAGCATTATGCCGGAGAACGACAAGCAGGGCGTCCGCAGCGGTCATGAAGGGCATCGAAACTGGCTGCGCCAGCGGGCACGCGCCACGCAGCTGGAAGGTTTTCAACCGCATGAGGTGTTGGAGCTGCTGCTGACCTACGCCATTCCCCGGCAGGACGTCAATCCCCTGGCGCACGCGCTGATCGATCGGTTCGGCTCGCTTTCGGGCGTGCTGGACGCGAGTGCGGCGGAGCTGGAGCAGGTACCCGGCATGGGCGAAAAGCGCCGCGGTGCTGCTCTCGTCGCTGGTAGGCGTGTTCGCAGCGTATCAGAAGGATCGCTGGGGTGAAAAGCCGCGTCTGACCAATCGCGCGTTGGCGGGAGAATACTGCACGGCGCTCTTTGCCCGCCAGCAGGTGGAATCCATTGTACTCATCTGTCTGGATGTGCATAAAACCGTGATCGCTGCCGAAACGCTGATGCGCGGCACGGTGGACGAAACGCCGCTTTATCCCCGTTCGGTCGTCGAGTGCGCGCTGCGCCATCCGGGCGCATTCGGTCCTTCTGGCGCACAATCATCCCAGCGGCGTGCTCACGCCGTCGCGAGGAGATATCGACGTTTCTATCCAGGTCGGCAACGCATTAAAGCCCGTGGAGATCGAACTGCTCGACCATATCGTGGTGGCGGGCAGAATATTGCAGTTTATATGCGCTGGGCTATCTGGGTGGAGGAACAGCTACATCCCGTGGGAGGATACCGCCGTGCGGCGGATGCGGACGGATCGCTTCGATTCCGATTGAATGCCGCCGTTTAGCCAGCGCTTGGCCAGTGCGGCGTTTTCCGCATCGAATGCGGAGAGAAAATCCTCCGGCGGGCCAGCTTGAAACGGTTACTCTTGTAGTAGCTCCGCAGGGCGGTCAAAAAGGCTTCTGTTGCCCAGGTGCGCGCGCAGGTCGTGCAGCATGGCCGCGCCCTTTGCGGTAGACCAGCGCGTCGTAAACCGCTGTGCTTTCAAAGCGGAGAGCTCCTGCGCAATGCCCACGCCGCGCAGCGACGGATTGTCCACGGCGGGGCGCACCATGTTTTGATAGAGAGAATCAAAAGAATCTGCACCGTAAACCGATTCGTAATACAGCAGTGTGGAATATTCCGCCAGCGCTTCATCCTGCCAGGGGAAGCGATCTGGTCGCTGCCCACGGCGGCATACCACCATTGATGGGCCGTCTCGCGCGACGACGAATTCCAGCATGCCGTCCTGCGCGGTATAGAGGCGTTGATCCACTATCGCCAGCGCAGGGTATTCCATGCCGCCGACGTAGAAATCCGCAGCGCAGACCGTGAAATCCGGATAAGGATAGTCTCCGAACCATTCGGAATACAACCGCAGCGCCTGCGCGGCTGTGTCCAGCGCCTGCTGCGCGTCTTCCTCCGTGAAGGCGAAGGAGCGGATACATATGCCGTTCTGCTCGGTCTGCGCAACTTCATAGTCCTTGCTCAGCAGCAGCGCGAAATCGCGCTGATTCCGTGTGCGGAAGGTCCATCGGCCGTCCTCCGCACGCACGAGTCCCGGCCCGGCGGCGACATAGCCGCCCGGCGCGGTCAGCCCACATCCCAGTCCGCGCATTCGCTGAGAAACGGATCGCCGATCGAGGTGTAGTCGTCTGTGCGGAAAGCACCGTCCTGAAAGATGCAGAGTGTCGCCAGCACATTGCACAGTCGCACGGCCTTGGTCAAAACGCCGGTTCTCAGTCGGTTGCGGAAAGCGCTGCGTCATAACGCAGCGTCACTTCCGCGCCGCCCTGCGGCCGCAGCGAAAACGGCAGCTGCACGCGCAGCACCGTGCGTTGCGCGCCTTCCAGCATAAAGGGCGCGTTCTTGCCGTTGACCTGGACGGAAAGGTTGGAAACGCCGCCGGACGTGAAGCCTTCCGGATAGGCGATGGAAAGCTCGTTGTCCGGCACGGGAACAGAGCGCTCCTCGGCAAAGGCATTGGGATAGAGCCGAAGGCAGAGATGATCCAGCGATTCTCCTGCGCGATTGGTGAGCCGAATGGTTTCCTGCACGGAAAGCGTCGCGTTTTCCTCCTGCCAGACCGCCTGCACCTGATAGTGGTCGCGGCGGTGCGCGTTCCCTGCCAGGATCAGGCAGAGCGTCAGCAGCAGCACAGCGCCCAGGAGCGGCAGTTTGTATTTTTGATTTTTAACCATACGTTTTGAAGCATGGCAGGCAAGCGTCATCCCTCCGGTCGTTTTTTTCCTTTCATGGGTATGACGCAGAAACCTTTATTATTCGGGAAAGACAGAGGATTTGTATTATGGCGATGTGTTCGTTTGCAGACCGGTTTTCCATGTTTGACGTAACGCCGGTGGAAAACCTGTTTATCGAGGAATATATGCTCCGCGCGCCGGGAGATTATGTGAAGGTCTATATCTACGGCCTGCGGCTATGCTATCATCCGGTGAAGGAAGCGTCGGTTACCTCTATCGCCCGCGCGCTGGGGCTGGAGGAAAAGACCGTCATGGACGCCTTCGCCTATTGGGGCGATGTGGGCGTGTTGCGCCGCACCGGCGACAATCCTCCGACGTACAGCTATTTCAACCTCAAAGGAAGCCATGATGACGGGCAAGGCCGAGGACGATGTGACCAAGGCCGATCGCAGTTTCAACACCGCCTTGCAGGATCTTTTCGGCACGCGGCTTTTGCAGGCGCAGGATTATGAGCGCGTCTACGGCTGGATGGAGGATTTGCAATTCAAGCCGGAGGTCGTGCTGATGCTGGTTCGGCACTGCATCCAGACCAGCGGCAAGGGCACGAACGTGACCTTTGCCTCGATGGAAAAGGGCGCTGCGCTGGGCCAGAAGGGCGCGACCAATATGCAGGCGGCGGAGGACTATCTGCGCACGCTTTCCGCCTCCTATGAAGGGGCGCGAAAGTGGTGCGCCAGTGGGGGAACTGCGCCGCCGCGCGCCCACGGTGGATGAGGAAGCGCTCTATACCAAGTGGTCGCAGGAGTGGGGATTTTCGTTGGACGCGATCCTCTATTCCTGCCGCGAGACGACGAAGATCTCTCAGCCGAATTTTGCCTATCTGGATAAGGTGCTGGAAAACCGCTATAAAAAGCAGCTGAGCACTGCGCGAGAGATGGAATCCGCCGAACGCAGCCGCACCGACGCGATGCGCCCTGTGCGCAGGTGCTCGAAACCCCTGGGCACGCGGGAACCGCGCCCACGGAGGATCTGGCCATGCTCTATGCTGGCTGGCTGCGCATGGGCTTTACCCACGAGGCAATTCTGTTGGCCGCGCGCCACGCCTGCGCCAGGAACAAGATGGAGGATGTGACGCGGTATTTGCAGTCCTGGGCGAAGCAGTCGCTCTATACCGCCGGGCCATCAACGCCTATCTCTCCCGGCGCAGGCAGAACATCCAGCGCTGCTACACGCTCTTTGAGGCGGCGGGGATCTCCCGCGAGCCGACCAACGGCGATATCCGCATGATGGAGCAGTGGCGTACGCAGGGCCTATGCGAGCCGGAGATGCTCGCCATTGCCGCGGAGAGCGCCAAGGGTGCGGGTAACCCCATGGTCTACATCGGCCGCGTGGTCGAAAACTGGGCCGCCAGGGCATTTCCACGCCGGAGGCCGCCAAGCCGAGCATGAAAAATGGGTGGAGGGCATCCGCCAGCGCGCCGAAAGCCTGCGCAGAACGCGGATGCGCCCCGGCAGTCGGCTGTCAGCCGCCCCTCCAAGGAGGTGGGCGCACCGCTTCTCCCAGAAAGCTATACCGACGAGCAGCTGGATGCGCTGCTCTATACCGATCTGGACGAGCTCAATTCGTAAGGAGAAAAACATATGGATATCGTTTCCGCAAGGCGATTTTGCGCCAGCTGCTGGCGGAAGCCCGCACCAACAAGAAAGGGCGGAACAGGACGCCGATCGCGTGCGCCTGCGCGTGGCCGAAAAGGTGCCGGTCTATGCCGACATGAGCGGCGCGATCAGCCGCATCCTGATCGGCGCGTCCCGCCGCGTGCTGGAAGATCCCGCCCATGGCAAGGAGATTTCCGCAAAGGCGCAGCGGAGGTGCTGGAGCTGAAAAAGCGCTCGAGGAAGCGCTGCGCGCCGCGGGTTACACGCCGGAAATGCTTGCGCCGAAATACCATTGTCCCATCTGTAAGGACACCGGGTTTGTGGGCGAGCCGATTCACGAATACTGCTCCTGCATCAAGACCGAAAGTTGGCGCGGCGGATGTACGACCAGGCCAATGTGGGCGAGGAAACCTTCGAGCACTTTGACCTGAACGTGTTCTCCGACGCGGTCGATCCGGAAACCGGGCGCTCCCAGCGGCAGGTGATGCAGGCCTTCCGCCAGTACTGCGAAAATTATGCCGATGCTTTCCAGAGGTCAAAAAGCGCAACCTGCTGCTGCTCGGCCACACGGGGCTGGGCAAGACCTATATGCTCAATTGTATCGCGGCGCGGGTGCTGGAGCGCGGCGTGTCCGTGCTGCGCATCACGGCCTACAAAATGCTCGACGCGATGCGCCGCTACCACCGCGGGCAGGAGGACGGCGGGGCTGGAGATGATGCTGAATGCCGAAATGCTCATCATCGACGACCTGGGCAACCGAGCCGATGCTGGAAAACATCACGGTGGAATATCTCTTTACGCTGCTCAACGAGCGGCGCAGCGACCGCCCTGCCCACGCTGATCGCCACCAACCTCACCCCGCGGGAATTGCAGGGCGCGCGCTATACCGAGCGCATCTTCTCACGCATGGTGGACAGGAGCGATACGGAACTGCTGCACTTCATCGGGCAGGACGTGCGCCCTGACCCGGCATTAACGGAAACCGGGCTTCATATCCATGTCCTTACAGGGAGGGATGGAGATGGGGCTTTCGGTTTCGTGGGAGGTCGTGCTGTTTTTCGCGCTGGGGATGCTGCTGCTCTACGGCGTGGGCTGGCTGCTGCTCGTGCCGCTGAAGAAGGGGCTGTGGTTTCTGTTTAATTCTCTGGTGGGCGGACTGCTGCTCTGGATTGCGCAGCTGGCGGGCGGCGGTTTCGGTCTGACCGCGGTCATCAACCCGTTTTCTGCTATATTGACGGGCTTTCTGGGACTGCCGGGGGCGTTGGTGCTGTTGATTCAGAACCTGCTTTGAAGCGAAAAAAGAACAAAGGGGGGGGGCGCATGGAAGAGGTGGAGGCCCGGCAGCTGATGCAGAGCTGCACCGGCGAAGGCTGGTTCGGTCATAGCTGGAACATCAATCTCTACCGAGGGGGCTGCCACGGCTGTATTTATTGCGACAGCCGCTCCTCCTGTTATCAGGTGCATGAATTCGACCGCGTGCGGTGCAAAAAGGATGCGCTGAAGCTGCTGGAAAGTGAGCTGCGCAGCCATACCCGCAAAGGGCGTGGTGGGCATGGGCGCGATGAGCGATCCCTATAATCCCTTTTGAAAAGGACAAGCGCTTGACGCGCGGCGCGTTGGAACTGCTGCTGCGTCACGGCTATGGCGTGTCGATTGCCACGAAATCCGATCTGATCGTGCGGGATGCGGATCTGCTTTCGAAATTGCGCGCTTTCACCCGGCGCTTGCGAAGATCACCGTCACGGCGGCAGAGGACAAGCTCTCGCGCCTGGTGGAGCCGCACGCTCCGCCTTCCTCGGTGCGATTTCCGCCATCGAACAGCTGAGCAAACGCGGCGGCATTTTCCCCGGCGTGCTGCTGATGCCTGTGCTGCCCTTCATCGAGGACAACGAGGCGCAACCTGCGCGGCATCGTCGCCCGCGCGGCGGATTGCGGCGCAAGGTTCATCTATCCGCAGATCGGTGTGACGCTGCGCGCGCCAACCAGCGGCAGTGGTATTATGAGCGACTGGACGAGCGTTTTCCCGGCCTGCGGGAGAAATACGAGGGAAACCTACGGCGAGCGATACGATTGCGCTTCCCCGCGGGCGGCGGAGCTTTACGCCGTGCTGGAGGATGCCTGCCGGGAGCGCGGGGTACTGCTTCATATGCCGGAGATCATCACCGCCAGCCGGAAGCCGTATGGCGTGCAGCAGCTCAGCCTGTTCTGAGAAAGAGAAGATAAAATCATGGGAGAACTGTCGAAACTGCCCAATATCGGGAAAACGGTGGAGGAACAGCTTGCGCAGGCGGGTATCGTCACGGCGGATGAGCTGAGGAAAATCGGAGCAAAGGCGGCCTGGCTGAAAATCCGGCAGATCGATCCTTCTGCCTGCATTCACCGCCTGCTGGCGCTGGAGGACGCGATTGAGGGCGTGCAGAAATCTCTGTTGCCCGGCGCGGTGAAGGCCGACCTGAAAGCCTTTATCAACAATATAAAATGTGAGTTAACCCTTACAGGTGTCTTTACAGTAGACAATTCATAGGCTATACTTTTTCCTCAAGGTATATTGCCGCAAGGAGGAGTTTTTGCTGTGATGCAGAAAAAAGAAAAAAGAACCTTTTGGCTGGCTCAAATGGGCCGGCAACCGGTATTTCATCCGGGCGATGTCCTCGATGGCGCTGGGGCTGTTTTCGTCCCTGATCATCGGGCTGATTCTGTCGCAGCTGTCCAAGCTGTCGTTCCTTTCATGGCTGGCCCCGTTTGCAGAGGTCGTATCCGCCTCTTCACCTGTGGTCGGTTCGGCCATTGGCGTGGCGGTGGCACACGGTCTGGGCGCAAAGCCGCTGGTGATGTTTTCTTCTGCCGTGACGGGTGCGGTGGGGTATAACTTGGGCGGCCCGGTGGGCGCGTTCCTGGCCTCCGGTCGTGGGCGCGGAGCTGGGCGGACTGGTCGCTGGGCGCACGCCGGTGGACATCGTGCTGGTGCCTGTGGCGACGATTGTGACCGGCGGCCTGACCGGCACGTTCGTAGGCCCCGGCGTATCGGCGCTGATGACGGGCCTGGGCGATTTCATCAACCGTGCGACAGCTGGCCCCGTGCCGATGGGCATTGTGGTGTCCACGGTGATGGGGCTTTGCCTGACCGCACCCATCTCAGCGCGGCCATTGCGATTTCGCTGGGGCTGGATGGGAAGCTTGCCGCAGGCGCGGCGGCGGTGGGGTGCTCGGCGCAGATGATCGGCTTTGCCGTCGCTTCTTATCGGGAGAATAAGCTCGGCGGGCTGGTGGCGCAGGGGCTGGGCACCTCGATGCTGCAATTTGGCAACATCTGCCGCCGCCCGCAGATCCTGGATTGCGCCGACGTTGGCAGGAGCGATTCTGGGGCCGTGTCTACGGCGGCGTTCCACATGATCAATAACCCCATGGGCGCAGGCATGGGCACGAGCGGGCTGGTCGGACAGTTCGGCGCGTACAGCGCGATGACGGCGGCAGGCTTTACCCCGGCGGCGACGCTGGGGCTGATCGCGCTGATGCACTTTGTGCTGCCCGCAGCGCTGACGCTGGGCATCAGCGAGGTGCTGCGCCGCATCGGATGGGTGAAATTCGGGGATCAGAAACTGGATTTGTGATCGAAGAGCGGATCTTTTTGCAACAAACGGGCCCGCTGCTTCGTCGCATAGGAAAGAGGTGCGTTTTGCACCGATCAGAAGAAGAGTGAGCCTCATGGCTGGAAAAAGAACAACAAAACGCTCTGGACGATTGTGGCCATTGTTTCGGCGATTGTGCTGGTGGTCTGCGGCGTGTCCATCGTGCAGCGGATTGCGCAGGATAACGAAGCCAACCGCGAAAACCAGGAAATGGCGGGGCTGGCCTATACCATAACGCCTGTGCTGACGGCTACGCCGGAACCTTACGCCGGAGATGACGGCGTCCCCCGGAACCGCGACCCCGACGCCCTCTCCCACACTGCCGCCCGTGCCGCAGGAAATCGACTTGCCGCGCTGCACAGGAGAACCGGAGATTTTTCCTGGATCAAGGTGGACGGCACGCAGATCGACTATCCTGTGCTTTGCCGTGTGGGCGACGATGCATATTATCATACCCATACCGTCAAAGGCAAAAGGCTGTTGCCGGATCGATCTACATTCAGGCAGGTTGGAATAAGCAGGACTGGTCGGACTTCCACACCGTGATCTATGGCACAATATGCGCAACGGCAGTATGTTTGCCAATCTGCACAAAGTTCGAAAAGAAGAAATTCTTCGATGAACATGATACCATCGTGATCTATACGCCGGAAAAACTGACCTACACCATCTTTGCGGCCTATAAGCGCGATGATGCGCACATGATGAAGAAATACGACTATGCGAACCAGGCAAGACAGGCTTTATCGACGATATCTATACTCACGAGGGCAATTTCCGCGAAGATCAAACTCGACCGACGACCACATTATTTCTCTGGCGACCTGTGGGGCGGTGAGGATGATAAGCGTTATATCGTGCAGGCGGTGCTGACCAAGGAGGAAACGGTCATTCAAGGAAGACTGACCGCGCGCCGGTTTTTGACTGAACTTGACAGAAGATGCGGGTCCGTGCTAGAATAAATCTGTGTACGGATCCGCATTTTGCTTTTGAAAGGGCTGATAATGAGCGAACAGCGCAGAACACGTTCGGCCGCTGATCCTCTCTACCCGATAAAACACGCGCCGGGAACAACGGTCTTTCCGCACGGCGGATGGATGCGCCTTTTTTCAAAAACAGTCAACGGATCTTTTTGCCCCTCCGGCAGAGGAGCGGTTGAACAGTTCGCTTACAGGCATATGAATGGGTAGAAGACCGGGCAAGAAACGTCCACAAGGAGTTCTTTTGTGAAATTGAATCTGAAAAACTGGATTAAAGGTTTGAACCTGACGTGGGGGAATATTGCCTGGAATCTGCTGGGCAGTGCGATCCTCGCCTTCGGGCTGTATAATGTCCATGCGCTTTCAGGTGTGACGGAGGCGGTATTCTCGGCCTTACGCTGCTGCTGCACCATTGGCTGCATCTGTCGCCTGCCATATCGGGCTTTGTGCTCAACGCCATCTGCTATCTGTGGGGATGGAAATTGTTGGGAAAGTCTTTTCGTTGCTTATTCTGCTGTGGCAGGCGGAGGATTTTCCATATTCTACGCGATTTTGAACAATTTCCGCCGCTGTGGCCGCAGCTGGCCGATCGGCCCGCTGCTGGCGGCGATTCTGGGCGCGCTGTTCGTCGGCATCGGCGTGGGTCTATGTGTGCGCGCAGGCGGCGCCCCCGGCAGGGAATGACGCGCTGGCCATGAGCATTCACAAAGGTTACCAATTGGGATATCCGTTGGATCTATCTGGGCAGCGATCTGATCGTGCTGCTGCTGTCGTTGACCTATCTGGATCTCCGGCGTATCGCGGTGTCGCTGCTGACGGTGATCCTGTCCGGACAGCTCATCGGTCTTGTGCAGCAGATCAAATTCCCGCGCCGCGGCAGCGGAAGAAAACGCATAACGAAAGAAGCGAAGGGCTTGTGCGGCAAGAGCGCAGGCTCCTTTTTCATGCCTGCGGCGGCATCAGAATCTTTATCGAACTTTCCATACATTTCATATAAAATCGTTGCACAGGGGAAAATACGGGTAAAATAATTGAGAATTCCGGAGGGACTTTTGCGCCCTTTTTACAGGTTTGAAGGAACTTCAGCCATGATCAATCAGGCGATATTCAACCGGACGCCGCTGCGCCCAATGCATTGCGCGCCGCTGCCCGTGGGGGCCGTCAAGCCCAAAGGCTACTTGCTCAGTGTCGAAGCGCATGATGGCGAGCGCCATCACCGGCAACCTGCCCGCGTCTGGGACAGCATGAGGGACAATGCCTGGATGGGCGGTAAGGGCGAGAGCTGGGAGCGCGGCCCGTATTATCTGGACGGACTGCTGCCGCTGGCCTGGCAGCTGGGCGACGAGGAACTTAAAACACCGCGATGAAGTTTGTCGAATGGACGCTTTCTTCTCAACGGGAGGATGGTTTCTTCGGCCCGGCGGATAATGAGGACTGGTGGCCGCGCATGGTCATGCTCAAGTGCTTGCAGCAGTATTTTACCGCCACCGGCGATAAGCGCGTGCTCAGCTTTATGAACCGCTATTTTGCCTATATGTATCGCAATCTGGACGAAAAAGCCGCTGGGGCTGCAGCTGGGCGAGCCGGAGACAATATCCAGATCGTGCAGTGGCTCTGACAACATCACCGGCCAGAAGGCGCTGCTCAAGCTCTGCGAAACTGCTGGAGCAGTCCATTGATTGGA
>VOFG01004038.1_pt1 | contig 31296 bp, 39 predicted proteins | sample 5384171 | NCBI WGS metagenome assembly VOFG01 (sample SAMN12384726, study PRJNA508395) | human gut metagenome | isolation source: healthy gut F | host: Homo sapiens
CCATGCCATGACGTTACAGTGGCAGCGTACCGAGATAAGCCCCCTTGCTGTGCGCTTCGTTCAGGTACTCGTCTATCCATTCCTTGTTCACTTGGTTGGCACGGGAGTAACGGGAGAGCGATTGCATGTTCCGGGCGGTCTGCTCGAAGTTCTTCAGGTTTTCGGCGTGGTCGTCTATGAAGATGAACTGGTTATAGACGTGGTTACACGACAACAGCACGCCCACCGGGGCGGCAAAACTTAACCTGCAATCGCTTCTGTCTGTGGACAGCTTCTCAAATCGGCAGTCCGTCCCGACCTTTCCGGGCAAATCTTCCACGTCCGAAAGCGTGTGCAGGCACAGTATATCGTCCCCGACCCGCATTTCTTCCGGGTACAGCCCGATGTCTTTCAGGCAAGTAGTGTCGGTTTGCGAGAGCGAGAAGTATTTCTCGATGATGCCCGCCTTTCCGTCCTGCCCGGTGATTTCCGATGCCGCCAGCCGGGTAAGGGTGACAAAACCGCTGTCGTTCATAATCCTTTCAAACTGCCCGACCGCTTCGATGAACTTTGCCGCCGCTTCCTTGTCGGCTATCTCCTGCGGTACAATCCTGCCCCGGCAGAGGGTGGAGAAGTCGCTCTGTCGGCGGCTTCTCTCCCTTGTCGTCTTTGTCAGGAACAGGTAGCAGTAATGGTTCAGGAACGGGCGTTCATTGAAGTGCCGTTCAAAACTCCGGGACAGGAAACTAAGTTCGTCCCTTTCCGTGTCGGGCTGGTAGCTCTCCTTGATGAAGAAGTCCTGCTTGTGTACTATGGAGTAGTCGGGCAACACCTTGATTGCCTTGTACCATGCCGAATGTATGGCTTCGTACTCGGCACTGGTGACGGTGAACAGTTCGGGCAGTTCCACCCTGAAAGCCACCGTTATGTCCGCATCCTTTGAAATGATGCAGCCGTTCTCCACCGCCAAAAGTGGAAATTTCCTCTCCAGCGTGGTAGCCTTTAATGTATTCCTCATGTTCTTTCTTCCTTTCTTCTTTTGTAGTTGAACAGCCGGGGTATCGCCTTTCGGCTAATAATGAAGCGTGGGTGTCTTTTGCGTGCGGCAGCTTTCATCAGCCCGTGCGTGCCGTACTTGGCATTGAGCCGGAACGTCTGCCACACGAGCAGCAGCGAAGCCGACACGATGAAACCGATACATAGCCACTGGTTCACGCCTGCCATGAACAGGACGATGAACACCACGAAGACGGCGAGCAAGCCGCCGCAAAAGATAAAGAGGTACTGGCTTTTCAGCCCCTTGAACTCCACTGGCTTCCCGATACCCCTGTTTACCGGATATTCAGACATTGCCGCCTTTTTAGAGGAAGAACGAACGCAGGATAGTGGCGGCGACAATCAGGAAGATGCACGCCCCGAACCAACTGGCGGCGGTCTTTGAGGTGTCGGGGTCGCCGCTTGAAAACTTGTTATATACTTTTACCCCGCCAATCAAGCCGCAGACCGCCCCGATTGCGTACACCAGTTTTGTTCCGGGGTCAAAATACCCGGTGATTAGGTTCGTGGCTTCGGTGATGCCCGCCTGCCCGTTTCCTTGTGCGTAGACACTTACCACGGCGGCAAGTATAGCCGCCGACAAGAAGATTTTCTTTCTCATTGTGATTTGTTTTTAATGCCGGGCGGTGGGTGGATAGTCCGCCTTTCCCGGCTGGTGAATAATTTGAAATTTTAGTGGTCGGGGATAGTCCCGTTTGTCTGTTTGGTTTTCAGGTTGCCAATCAACCGTAATCCCGTTGTTTCATGCTGTCAGGCTTATAATTATTATATTATAGGAAATCGTTCATGTCGAACGCTTCGTGTTCCTCGCTTGTATCGCCAGTTCCGGCAGGGACAGCAGCCGCAGCCAGTTCCGCTTCGTTGCGTCCCAGCAGTTCCGCCACCTTTGCCAGCCCGCCGTTGATGTTCTCCACCACCGCATCGTAGAGGTTCGTCCCCTCAATGCTTGCCAGTGTCCCGGCGGCTTGCCGTTTCTCCGCTTCGGTGGGGTTGTCGGCGTTCGCCGTGCGTACCGCTTCGCCCAGTTCATCGAAGCTCACGCCCGTAGCCCGCCCGGTATCATCGTCACCGTCCATGTACCCGGCTATTTCCTCGTCCTCGTAGTCGGGTTCGTCATTCTCGTAACCGGGCGTTTCTTCCGCTTCGGCTGCTGTTTCCGGAATGTTTTCTTCCGGCTGTCCGTCAGCCTGCGGCGCAAAAATAGTATCATTTTCAGCCGCTTGCGGGAGGTGTCCCGATTTGTCCTGCGCTGTCCCGATTAGTCCGCCCTTGTATCGGCTTTCACCTATCAGCGTGTAGCCCGAAACCCCGTTTCGTGGGAGTGGCGCATCATCCGTTCTGCCCGGTGATGTCCGGCTGTCCGTGTAGCGATACCACAGCCATAGGGCGATATAGTACACCAAAAGCCCGGTAAGTATGCAATAGATTACCATAGTCAGACAGGCTTTTGGAAGTGGCTTTCGTACAGGGTGTTTATCTCGTCTTGGTACTGCTCGAAGTGCCGCAGCAGAATGTTTTCCACGTAGCTGCTTACCGTCACCTTGCGCCCGCCTATCACCGTCACGATACGCATCAGCTTCTCGTGCGTGGTACGGCTCACGTACAAGGGCTGTCGGTCTGCCAGTTCCACTTTCTGAAAGTAAGTTTCCTGGTAGTCGCCCGAACCGCCCTTGCGCCTGCGGGGTGTCGGTTTCTCTACTTGCACCGTTTCTGTTTGTGTTTCTTGCGGTACATCATTCGTCTTATTATTATCTTGTTTACTGGGAACACCCTGCGAGATAAGCTCTTTCATGAAATCCTCGTCTATCTTCGGCATCCCGCCGCTTTGCTTTGCCATATCATTTTAATTTGATGTAGTACACTATTTCGGTTATCAGTTCTTCCAAGTTGCTTCCCCTTACCAGCGAGCGGCTGGCGGGAAAGAGCGTGGAGCGGAACACTGCCTTTTTATCCGCCACCAGTTCCTTTTTGTAGCGTTTGGTATCGGGGATAAAGGTTTTCATCAGCGGCAGTTCCAGTTCCTTAATGGTCTTGTCGTAGGCGGTGTAAAGGTCTGTTTTCTCCCTACCGTCCACCATGTTCCAAAAGAGGTACAGCCCGGCAAGTCGGCAGGCTTCATTCCTTACCAATAGCTTTTGGATAGCCATTGCGAACGACAGGCTGCTTTCCAGCACCACCTTGTCGGCGGAAATGGGTGTGAAAATGTAGTCCATGCCTGCAAGGGAGTTTATCACGCCCTCGCTGTTCACCGTGCCGGGCAGGTCGAAAAACACAATATCCGGCACGTGTCCGGCGGCTATATGTTCGTCAGCCGTTGCAATCGCCTTTTCAGGTGAACTGCACAATACCGGGTAGGCTTTCTTCCCCAGTCGGGTAAACTGTTCATACGCCATTCGCTTGTAATCTTCATCCGCCCCGACCTGCTCGGCATCCCGCTTTCGCATCCCGGCAATGGAGTGTTGCGGGTAGTCGCAATCGACCACCGCCACATCGTAGCCTTTGAGGTAGTAGAGGTAACTCGCCGCCAGCACGGTAAAGGTGGTTTTGCCGACTCCGCCCTTTTGGGTGGAAAAGGCGACATAAAGGGGTGTTTTCTCGTTTTCCATATTGCTTTCGTTCATTATTGGTTGATAGATTTATTTATTGCTTTCAATCAATCCAGCCATATAGCTTTCTTTGTTTCCATATTGCAATCTTGAAATATTGAAAGACTGTTTTATTTCAATCTTGTTTTCCAGCTTTCATTCTTTCTTGAAATATTGAAATCCTGCAATCACGTTTTCTTGAAATCCTGCTTTCTATCCTGCTTTCTTGCTTGAAATATGGCTTTCAACCTTGAAATCTTCTGCAAATAAAAGGAGAAAAAACGTTCGTTTTTAGATGTGTCCCGATTTGTCCTGCGCTGTCCCGATTTGTCCACCAACCGCCTATTTTACAGCATTATAAATCACCGTTACTTTGCAGCGGAGTAACGAACCGCAGGGGGCAAAGGTGTAAAACCGGGCTGGTGAACGGCAGGGCTTGCCGTTCCACGCTAACCCCAATCCGTCCGTGACGGATTTCGATTTTCGTCAGAAAATAGCAAGGTGTGTTTTGTATGCTACAAAACCGTTTTCCGTGCCTGAAAACGCCTTGCCCCTTGCGGGGGTAAAAATCACTCCGAAGTCGTAATTTTTTAATTGAAAGAAGCATGGAAACAAGAAAACCTAACAAGGGCGGTCGCCCCGCCCTCGCAGACCCGGCGAAGCATCGCCATGTCCTTTACCTGAACGACCGGGAGAATGCCCGCTTCCTCTCGCAATGGGAGCAGTCGGGCGTTACGAGCAAGTCCCCGTTTCATCGCCGCCCGGCTGTTCGGCGAGCCGTTCCGGGTGGTGAAAGTGGACAAATCGGCAGTAGAATATTGCGCCCGGCTGACCGAATTTTACGCCCAGTTCCGGGCGGTTGCAGTCAATTACAACCAAGTCGTAAAGGCGTTGCACAGCAACTTTTCGGAGAAAAAGGCACTGGCTTTTCTCTATAAACTGGAGAAAGCGACCACCGAACTGGCGATGTTGAACCGTCAGGTTATCGACCTGACAAACGAGTGCAGGGAACTATGGTTGCCAAAATAAGCACGGGCGGCAATATGTTCGGCGCACTGGCTTACAACCAAAACAAGGTGGACAGCGGGGAAGCAAAGGTGCTTTTCTCCAACCGGATGCTGTTGGGCGAGGACGGGAATTTCTCTATCGGCGAGTGTATGCGCAGCTTTGAAATGCAGATGCCCGTCCAGCTATCCACCAAGAAGCCGATACTTCATATTTCCATAAACCCGCACCCGGAAGACGTGCTGACCGACCAGCAGCTTTCCGACATCGCCAAAGAGTATATGCGGAAGTTGGGCTATGGCGACCAGCCTTATCTGGTGTACAAGCATACCGACATCGACCGCCACCATATCCACATCGTGGGGTTGCGGGTGGACGAGAACGGCAGACCGCTGAATGACAGGTTCGAGCATCGGCGCAGCAAGCAAATCACCCGTGAACTGGAAAAGAAATACGGGCTGCACCCGGCAGAGCGGAAGGAACGTGCCGAACGCCCCGAACTGAAAAAGGTGGACTATGCCGCCGGGGACGTGAAGCACCAAGTCGGCAACACCGTGAAAGCGGCTTGCTATGGCTACCGCTTCCAGTCGTTCGGGGAGTACAAGGCTTTGCTTGCCGCTTACAACGTGTGCGCCGAGGAAGTCAAGGGCGAGATAAACGGCAAGCCCTATCAGGGCATAGTTTATTCCGCCACCAATGACAAGGGCGAAAAGACAGGCAACCCGGTAAAGGCTTCCCGCATCGGCAAGTCGGTAGGTTATGAAGCGGTGCAGCGCAGAATGGAGAAATCGGGCGAAGCAATCAGGAACGGGAAACTGAAAGAGCGCACCCGGAAGATTGTAGCCACTGCCATGCAGACCGCCCGCAGCCGCAAGGAACTGGAACAGCAGCTAAGGAAGCGGGGCATTGACGTGGTATTCCGTCAGAACGACAGCGGGCGCATCTATGGCGTTACGTTCATCGACCACGACAGCCGGGTGGTGCTGAACGGTTCACGCTTGGGCAAGGAGTATTCGGCGAACGTGTTCAACGAACGTTTTTCGGGCGAAACCGGAAAGATACACCAGTCCGAAGTGGCAGCACCGCAGCAAGACCAGCCCACGCATCAGGAACAGCCGGGCTTCACGCCGAAATCCGACATCGTTTCGGGCATGGCTTCCGTGCTGGGTGCTTTCGGCGGTTTGCTGGGCGGCGGTGCATCTGGCGGTGACGAGCCGCAGGACACCGCCCGCCAAAAGAGAAAGAAGAAAAAGAAGCGCACAAGGCGCATTGACTAACTTAAAAACATACAATTATGCAGCAAGAGGATGATTTGAGAGGGCTTGCAAGGGTCATGGACTTTATGCGGGCTGTCAGTATTCTATTCGTGGGAATAAACGTGTACTGGTTCTGTTACTCCACCCTGAAAGAATGGGGAGTGACGTTTGAAGTGATAGACAAGATACTGTGGAACTTCCAGCGCACCACCGGGCTGTTCTCGTCCGTCCTTTGGACGAAACTTTTTGCGGTGGTGTTCCTCGCCCTGTCGTGCATCGGCACTAAGGGCGTGAAAGAGGAAAAGATAACGTGGGCGAAGATACATTGCAGCCTTGTGGCGGGTGTCGTGTTGTTTTTCCTGAACTGGTGGCTGCTGGAACTTCCGCTGCCACATACGGCGGACACTGTGTTTTATATCGCCACGCTATCGGCGGGCTATATCTGTATGCTCATGGCGGGTACATGGATGTCCCGGTTGTTGAAGAACAACCTAATGGATGATGTCTTTAATACAGAGAACGAGAGTTTCATGCAGGAAACAAGGCTTATCGAGAACGAGTATTCGGTAAAAATACTATAAGAAGAAATGGAATAACGGCTGGATAAATGTTGTGAACCCGTTCCGTGCCAGCCTTGTGTTGGGTGCCGGGCAGCGGCAAATCGTATGCAGTGGTAAATAGTTACTACCCGGTAAATAAGAAGAAATGGAATAACGGCTGGATAAATGTTGTGAACCCGTTCCGTGCCAGCCTTGTGTTGGGTACGCCGGGCAGCGGCAAATCGTATGCAGTGGTAAATAGTTACATAAAACAGCAAATCGAGAAAGGTTTTGCGCTCTACTGCTATGATTATAAGTTTGTGTGACTAGAAAGTTACATGAGTGGCTGTCAAGCAATGACTTGACCTGCTGTTTCGTCAGTAGTAGCCTATGGGCAAATGCAGTCTTTAAGGGATTGTGTTAAGCTGCCCAGACAAGGTAGCCCTGTCGCAAGACGCAGAAAGAACCGTGAGGGGATTTCAATAACTGCCAGTGTTAGGCGGTTGGGGAGCTTGGCTGAAAGGTATGGTTAGCGATAGCGAACTGTTGATAAACGTCGTTAAGTCGAACAAGCTAAAGACACTATAAGGCTTGAACCAAAAAGGTAAAGTGGTTGGCTATCCTTGTGAAGTTTGAGGATACACGAACATCGGAACCACCGGCGGAGAGACAGAACCTAACCCTTTCATGGCACTCATGTAAAACTAGGTAAGCCCATATGTTTCCTATTAACCAAATAGGTAAGCCAACCGCAAGGAAAGCAGAATGATATGTGGGTAGAAGATTGTGGAAAAAAGCGAATGCTGTCTTGTAATGAGACAGATACGGATTGAGTTACAGGTCACGTGATGGCATGAATAATATCATCCGACACGAAAGTGGGCAGACTTCCACGTTAGGTAACACTTTTACAATAACTTTTAGAACTTCTCAAAGAAGGAATGCAAATGAACGAACGTAACATAAAAACATCGTGTGCGCCTACTGACAATAGTGGGGGCTGGACTTCCATTGACTGGAACAGAGCCGAAGCTGCTGTTAAGAAGCTACAAGTTCGCATTGTAAAAGCGCAGAAAGAAGGTAAGTGGAACAAGGTAAAAGCATTGCAATGGACACTTACCCACTCGTTTTACGCTAAGGCATTAGCAGTAAAACGTGTGACTTCCAATCAAGGCAAGAACACTTCGGGAGTGGATAAAGTCCTTTGGACAACAGACATGTCGAAGTATAAAGCCATTGACACACTACGAAAAAGAGGGTATAAACCTCAACCTTTAAAACGTGTTCATATCAAGAAAAGTAATGGAAAACTCCGCCCTTTAGGAATACCCACAATGAAAGACCGAGCTATGCAGGCTCTTTATGCCATGGCACTTGAGCCAGTTGCAGAAACAAAAGGAGACAATTTCTCCTATGGATTTAGAAAAGGAAGAAGCACTGCGGACGCTATGATAAGAATTCATACACTACTTTCAAGGAGATTTTCTCCTGAATGGGTATTGGAGGGTGACATCAAAGGATGCTTTGACCACATAAGCCACGAATGGTTATTGGAAAATATCCCTATGGACAAGACCATGCTGAAGAAATGGCTGAAATGTGGTTTTATCTTCAAAGATGAACTTTTCCCAACAGAAGAGGGTACACCGCAAGGTGGCATAATCTCTCCTATCTTGGCAAACATGGCACTTGATGGAATACAAGATTTACTCGCAAAGAATTTCCCTATAACAACTAAGAATGGAAAGGAAATTCGTCACAAAATAAATCTTGTAAGATATGCTGATGATTTCATTATCACAGGTGACAGCGAGCATTCTCAAAGCAGAAGTTAACCCACTTATTGCGAATTTCTTGGCAGAAAGAGGACTAACACTATCCGAAGAGAAAACTCTCGTTACACACATTGACAATGGATTTGATTTTCTCGGATTTAATGTCAGGAAATATAATGGAACACTGCTCACGAAACCATCAAAGGACAGAGTGAAGAAATTTACCGCAAAGATTAAGGATGTGATAAAGAAAAACTCGTCCGCAACCCAAGGCGACCTTATCTTCACGCTCAATCCTATCATTAAAGGGTGGGGAAATTATTATCAATTCTGTGCCGCTACTGAAACATTCAGAAAGACGGACAATGCTATTTTCCAAAAGATTTGGAGATGGTGTTTGCGCAGACATCACAACAAGGGGCTTGCATGGATTAAAAACAGATATTTCCATAAGATGGGAAACAGAGATTGGATTTTCTCCACGGAAGTAAGTAGAAAGAACGGTAATTTCTACCATTCTCTTGTATCACTTACTGAAATTAAGAAATATCCACAACTCAAAGCTGCTTATAATCCATTTGACCCAGCATGGGATGACTATACCGAACAGAGGGCTGTAACCAAAATGAAATTCAGTCTAAAGGGACGGAAATCTCTCATCTACATATGGGAAAAACAAGAAAGGAAATGTAATCCAAAATACGGTGGGCAACGTGTTCAGCGGTCAGGTAGTCGGTGAAACGGCAAAAATACTGTCCGAGCGTTTCGGAAAGGTGTTGCAGAAACGGCAGAGCATGACAATCAACCAGCGGGAAAAATCCACCTCGATAAGCACCCAAATGGACAGCCTGATACCCGCCAGCAAAATATCCAACCTCACGCAAGGTATGTTCGTGGGTGCTGTGGCGGACAACTTCGATGAACGGATAGAGCAGAAGATTTTCCACTGTGAAATCGTGGTGGACAATGAAAAGGTGAAGCGGGAAACCGCCCGTTACGTGAAGTTGCCGCAGATAATCGACTTCACCGACAAGGACGGCAACGACCGGATGCAGGAGGAGATACAAGCCAACTATGACCGCATCCGTCAGGAAGTCCGGCAGATTGTCGAGGACGAGATAACCCGGATTAAGAACGACCCGGAGCTATGCCACCTTATAAAAGAGGAAGAATAACCGATATTCTTTCCTGACAGACAGTATTTTTACTAATTTTGCAGACAAAGAAATGATTATGAATGAAAACCAAAATACGGAATGGAAAGAAAGCTGGCGTGACGAGTATCTGAAATGGATATGCGGCTTTGCCAACGCCACAGGCGGCAAGATATATATAGGTATGAATGACAACGGTAAGGTAGTCGGCGTTGCCGATGCCGACAAACTGCTGGAGGATATACCGAACAAAGTGCGTGACGTGCTGGGTATCATCGTGGACGTGAACCTGCTGGAAGAAAACGGGCTGAAATATATCGAGATTGACGTACCGCCTTATTCCAATCCTATCAATTACAAAGGTCAGTACCACTATCGCAGCGGCAGCACGAAACAGGAGTTGAAAGGTGCGGCGTTGAACCGTTTTATCCTGCAACGTACTGGCAGGCATTGGGACGAGTTTCCCATAGAGTGGGCAGGCATAGAGGAACTTTCCCCCGGCGCATTGAACCGTTTCCGCAAGGAAGCGGCGAGAAGCGGGCGTGTGGACGAAGATGTGTTGAAAGATACTACCGAAAATTTGCTGCACGATTTGCGGCTGATTGACACCCAAACCAACCGTCCGACCCGTGCCGCCTTGCTGTTGTTCCACCCCGACCCGGAACGCTTTGTAACCGGGGCTTATATCAAGATAGGTTTCTTCCGGGATGATAAGGGTAACTTGGAGTTTCAGGACGAGGTTCACGGCTCTTTAATGGAGCAGGTGGATAAGGCAATGGATTTGATAAAGACCAAATACCTGATTTATCATATATCATACGAGGGAATTTCCCGGCGTGAAACACCGCAGTTCCCGGTGGAAGCTATCAGGGAGTCACTGATGAATTGTGTGGCACATAAAGACTATGCCAGTGCCGTACCCATTCAGATTAGCGTGTTCCCCGACCATATCACCTTTTGGAACGCCGGACAGTTACCGGAAAGCTGGACGACCGAAAAACTTTTTGAAAGCCACCCGTCCTCTCCCTATAACCCGCTAATCGCCAACGCCTTTTTCAGAAGCGGGGATATTGAAAGCTGGGGACGTGGCTACAAGCGTATCTTGGAAGCTGTCAGCGCATACAAGTTGTTGCCACCCAAACTTGAAATGTTAAGCGGTCTGATGATTACCTATTATACCGATATACGTTCGCAGCTATTGGCGCAGCGAGTGGATGAAAGGTATATACCCATTATTGAGTATGCCGCCCAAAATGGGAGTATAAATAATTCAGATGTGCAGAATTTGTTAAATACCAGTAAAACTACTGCTTATCGAATTTTGTCGCAACTGGATAACTGGCTGGAAATACAAGGAACAACAGGAAAAGGCACTCATTATACACTTAAAGGGTTCACAAAGGGTTCATAATTGAATGTTTTTGCTTTTATGAAATGCTGAACTTCCTGTTTAACAAGCATTTGAAAACCATTAAAAGGGTTCACAAAGGGTTCATCGAAAGAGAGTGATTGATTTCACTCTCTTTTTTATGCTTAATTTCGCAACCATTGGTTGAATATTTTATCTTAATTGCGTTTTTCTTGTTTTATAATCCAAGTTGAACCGTGTCGTGGGAAGAATGGTCTTTGCCATTTCTGTTTGCAATACGGTTTGTCTGATGTCGCCCAGTATGTCCGCCACCACCTTTCTGACACGTGGCGGGTAACTTTTCGCCAAAGATACGATTTTTTCCAGTTCCAGCAGGCTATACCCGTTGAAATATTGGCTCTTGACCCGGTTGTAGATGTCCTGCCCGGTTGTTCCGGGTATGCGCTTCATGTCCTTTATCGCATCGAGCAGCCGCAAGTACGGGACAAGGCTTTCATCCGGGTAGTCCATGCAGTAGGCTTTCACGCACTCTATATCCAAGTTCTTGAAACGGAAACGGCGAACCGGGTTAGGAGTGGCTATCGTTATGGTTGTGGCTACCTGTTCGGTCAGCCCCATTTTGTTATAGACGTAAGCACCCGTGATATAGCCGTTCAGTTTTTCAGTCAGATAGCGGAACTGTTCATCCTGATAGACAGGCAGCTTTCCCAGTCCCAGCACTGATTTCTTGGGACGATAGTACGCCCCCTTTTCAACCCGTACCAGTACCCCTTTGCGGCTCTGTTCGGAAAGTAGCACCGCAACATTGGCGGTCTTTTCCGTTTCAAACGACAAATCCCGGAACGTGAATATACGCCCGGTATCTATCCGTTCAATCTGCCCAAGTATCTCTTTCCTGAATGAAGCCATATTTATGTACTTTGTTTCTATGAAGCAAAGATAGTATATTATGTAATCACCTGAAAAAACATAACAAATATTTTGCCGAAGATGTTTTTTATTTCTCCAACTATTGGTTGGATATTTTTTTATTCACTCGGACAAATTGGGACAGTACCGGACAAATTCGGACAGTCCTTGCCGCCCGTCCAAATATAGCATATTTAGTCGCTACCTTTGGGCGGGACTATTCCCGTAACCACTAAAATTCCAATTATTTATGGCAAACAGAATGACCCCGCCCGCAGAGGGGCAGGAAAAAGACGTGCTGCTGGTCTTGGATAAACAGCAGGGAAAGGTGAGTGCCGTTAAGGGTATCGACAAGGACGGCAATTTGCAGACCGTGCCACCCACTACCGGACACGGCGGCGAGTTCATGCAGGTGGACAAGAACAGCGATGTGTTCAGCAACTTCATTTCCAACTTCTACCGCAAGTATCAGGACACTTCCGGGCTGGAACTGTTCAGCGTCAAGGCTTCCGAAGCGGAGCGGGACGCAAAGGCAATCGAGGACAACCACCGCAACCCTACACCGGAGGGTGACAAGCGGGCTGAAATGCTTCGAGTTCCGAAGCCCGACTTCCACGAGTTCAAGCAGGGCTACCGCTTCGACCCGTCAAAAATCGACTGGGAGAACCTGAAAAAAGTCGGCATCACCGCCGACACCCTGAAAAACACGAGGGACTTCGACCGGGTGATGCGTGGCTACAAGTCCCGCAACACTTACACTGTTTCGGGGACGGTGGGCGGCTTCTATCTCAAACCTACCGATGTCAAGATCTCTTTCTATCAGGCAAAGGACGGCACGGTAGTACCCAAGCTACACGGCGTGCAGCAGGACGAAAAACTGTTGCAACGCCCGTTCCATGAACACGAGTTCACCAAGCAGGAACAGGGCAACTTGCAAGGCACTGGCAACTTGGGCGGCATCGCTGAAATCAAAGACCCGAAAAGCGGCGAGCAAATCCCCGTGTTCGTCAGCCGGGACAGGTACACGCACGAACTGGAGTATATGCGGGCTGACAAGTGGAAATGCCCCGATACAATCTGTAACGTGCAAGTCAGCCCGGAACAGAAAGCCGCCTTTGAAGCCGGGCAAGCGGTGAAAATGGAAAACCTGCAATTCAGGGACGGCACGCAGCGCAGTGCCTATTTGCAGGTCAGTGCGGTGGAGCGTGGCTTGGAGTTCCTGCCCCGTGCCGCCGTCCAGTTCTTGCAGCAGTGGCAGCAGCCCGCAGAGCGGCAGGTCGCCGGGCTAAAGGACGGCAAGGGCGTTGAGTTCAACGGTCATGTACAGCCCGGCGCACAGGGCAAATCCCCCGACAAGGTGCAGCCGAAAGACGTTACCCCCACCGCCGAGAGCCGGACGCAGGTAGCGGTCAATTCGGGGGGCAAGACCAACGAAGCCACCAAGCAGGGCAAAGAGCCGTTGAAACAGGGTCAGGACAAGCCCACCGCCAAGCAGAAAGAGAAGCAGGAGAAAGCGCAGGACAAGAGCCTGAAAGCTGACAAGCCCAAGAAGTCCAGAGGAATGAAAATGTAATATCCACCATTAAAAAGTAAAGAATTATGATTGCATTGATAGCAGAGAAGCCCAGCGTGGCAAAGGACATCGCCCGCATCATCGGGGCGACCGGGCGTAATGACGGTTATCTTTCCGGTAACGGGTATATGGTGACATGGGCGTTCGGCCACTTAATCCAGCTTGCCATGCCGGAAGCCTACGGCGTGGCGAACTTCCGCAGGGAGAGCCTGCCCATACTGCCGCCCGATTTTCAATTAATCCCCCGTCAGGTGAAAGCGGAGAAAGGTTACAAGGCAGACCCCGGCGTGCTGAAACAGTTGAAAGTGATAAAGGAAGTGTTCGACCAGTGCGACCGGATTATTGTCGCCACCGATGCCGGGCGTGAGGGTGAGTTAATCTTCCGCTATATCTTCCATTACCTGAACTGCCGGAAACCATTTGTGCGCCTGTGGATAAGCAGCCTTACCGACAAGGCAATCCGTGAGGGGCTGGATAACTTGCAGCCGGGAGAGCGTTACGATAACCTCTATTTCTCTGCCAAGTCCCGCAGCGAAGCGGACTGGCTGATAGGGATAAACGCCACCCAAGCGTTGAGCGTTGCCGCCGGGCAGGGGGTGTTCTCGCTGGGCAGGGTGCAGACACCCACGCTCGTGATGATATGCAGCCGCTATTTGGAGAACAAGAATTTCGTACCCGCCAAGTTTTGGCAACTCAAAGCGGCGACTGCCAGCGGGGGAATAAATTTTGCCGCCCAATCGACCGCCAAGTGGGAACAGCAGCCCGAAGCCATAGCCGCCCTGCAACGGGTAAAGGATGCCGGGCAACTTGTGGTTAAATCCGTTGAGAGGAAAGAAGCCTGCCAAGAACCGCCGCTTTTGTACGACCTTACCACGCTGCAAAAGGAAGCGAACACGAAGCTGAACTTCTCGGCTGACAAGACGCTTTCCATAGCGCAAAGCCTGTATGAAAAGAAAGTGATGTCCTACCCAAGAACCGGAAGCCGCTATATTCCGGAGGACGTTTTCGATGAAATGCCGGAACGTGTCGCCCTGCTGGGGCAATACTCCCGCTTTGCCGGGTATGCCGCCGGGCTGGACGGCACACCCCTGAACCGCCGCAGCGTGAATGACGGCAAAGTGACCGACCACCACGCCTTAATCATTACCGAGAACCTGCCCGGCGAACTTTCCAAAGACGAGCGGGCGGTTTACGAGCTGGTAGCCGGGCGTATGCTGGAAGCCTTTTCGGGCAAGTGCGTGAAAGACGTTACCACCGCCTTGCTGTCAGGGGGAGATACCGACTTCACGGTGAAAGGGTCTGTGATGAAAGAAGCCGGGTGGCGTGCCGTGTTCGGCGAGCAGGAAACGGGCGGGGATGAAGAAGCCGCCAGCCTGCCGCCACTCCAAGAGGGAGAATGTTTGCCACTCTCCGGCGTGGATCTGCTCGAAAAGCAGACCAAGCCGAAACCGCTGCACACGGAAAGCAGCCTGTTGGCGGCAATGGAGAACGCAGGCAGGGAACTGGAAGATGCCGAACTGAAAGCCAGCCTGAAAGATGCCGGGATAGGCACGCCCGCCACCCGTGCGGCGATTATCGAAACGCTGTTCGCCCGCCAGTACATCGTGCGTGAGAAGAAGAACCTTGTGCCTACCGACAAGGGGCTTGCCGTTTATGGGATTGTCAAGGACAAGAAGATTGCCGATGTCGAAATGACGGGCATGTGGGAAACCGCCCTTGCCAAGATAGAAGCGGGCAGCATGGATGCCGACACGTTCCGGAAGGGCATCGAGGTGTACGCAACGCAAATCACCGCAGAACTGCTATCGGTGCAGCTATCTGTCGCTACTGGTGAAACCTGCCCCTGCCCGAAATGCGGCAGCGGGCGCATCCTGTTCTACCCGAAAGTGGCGAAGTGTTCCAACGTGGACTGCACGCTTACCATATTCCGCAACAAGTGCGACAAACAGCTTTCCGACAAGCAGATTGTCGAGCTGGTGACGAAACACAAGACCGGGCTAATCAAGGGCTTCAAGGGCAAGAACGGCAAGGCTTTCGATGCTTCGCTGGTACTGGGCGAGCAGTTCAATGTCGGTTTTTCATTCCCCGAAAAGAAAGCGAAACCGAAGAAATAGCCTATCTTTGCCGCTGAAATTTCATTGTGATAGGTTTTACAGCTTATAATAATTGAAATTTTAGTGGTTGCGCCCGGAGGGAAACCGGGCGCATTTTTTATATGTTCCCGCCAAACAGGTAGGTCGAACAGACCACCCCGTTATCCAGCACCCTGCTTTCCGAGAGCTTCCACAGCGAGCCGGATGTTTCCCCGACAAAACCGATGCCTTTGCCCGCCATGACCGGGACGGTGTAGATTGTCAGGCTGTCCAGCAGTCCGGCTTTAATCAATGAAGTAAGCAGCTTGCCGCCACCCACCACCAGCATGTCGGTTTCCTGTTTCAGTTCATAAACCCTTTGCAGCGGTTCTTCGGTCAGGAACTCCACCCCGCAGTCCGGTGTAACGTTGGTGTCGTAGTGTGACACCACAAAAGACCGTTTGCTTTTGTGCGGCCACCCGCCCCAGTGTTCAAAGATGTAGTTGTAGGTGTTCGCCCCCATAAGCAGGCAGCTTGCGGCGGCGTGTTCCCTTGCCGCCAGTTCCTTGACATCACGGGGCATCCAGTCCAGTTCATAGTCCGGCGTGGCGGTATGCCCGTCCAGCGATACGGCGATGTGCGCTTTGATTTGTTCCATATTGTCAGGTATTAAAGTGATATAAATCCCTACTGTCTTGGCACGTTAGCCGCCACCCCAAAAAAGAAAGCGTGGCATGACGCTGTTTCAAAGTAGAGGTACTGGCATACCCAAAAGAGGAAACAGTGCAGCCACGCTATGACAAACGCATAGCATATCCTGCGCTGAATATCCCCTCTTTTTGAAAAGTGCCAGTTTTCTACTTTGGGACGTTCGGCGAACGTATATGTTATATATAAAGGCAATATTCCGGCAACCGCCGTTCAACTGCCGTTACTTTTCGTGTAACTTCTGCAAAGTTAAGCAAATACCCTGAATTTTCACGTGCAAACAGAAAAAATCCTGCCGTGTTTCACAACAGGGCAGGACACAAGCACTTAAAAATACACAAGTTCAGCCCATACGCCTACGGGCAGCTTGCGTTCCTTTGAAGATTATATGAACCGATGATAAAACAACTTTGGTTCGCCGTGTCTTTGGTGATGATGTCCCTTTCCCGCATGAAGCGGATATAGCTCTTTGCGGTGCGTTCCTTGATGTCCAAAACCTGCTGCAACTGCTCGCAAAGGTCTATGTAAGTGATGCGTGTCTGCCGCCCGAAGATGTCACGGGCTACGTTCACCAGTTCCCTTTCCTTGCGCTTCTCCTTTTCCTCACGGGGCTTCTCGCCCTTGTACACGTGCATCCCCGCTTCCTTGTCCCATGCAAAGAGCATCAAAGGAACGTCCAACGGGCTTCCGTCCCTTACTTTCAAGGCTTTCACGACCGACTGGGCGGGTTCTTCGTCTTTCTCTATCGAAAGGATTGTAGCCGCCTTACGCTGCAACTCACTACCCAAATGTCCCCGCAGTTTCAATCCGTTGGGGACGAAGTGCAGCACGCACAGAATACACGTGTTGTAGATACCCGCCAGCCGATAAAGTTCATCTATCACCGCCACGCTTTCCGCTTCATCGTTGGCACTCTTAACAAGGTCTGCGATGCCGTCAATGACGACCAACTGGATGCCGCCGTACTGGTAGTAGAACTTGTCCATGCTTTGTACAATGGCGTTCAGGCGTTCTTTGCGTGACATGCCGGTAAGACAAAACGCTTTCAGTTCATCGGGTTTGTCCGGCTGTTTGGCACGTGCCAGCAGGTTGCTTACATTCTTGAACAGTTGCACTTCCGACTGTTCGGTGTCGTAGAGCAAGACCGCCTTGTGTTTGCCGTTGGCGGTTATCTGTATGCCCAGCGTATCTACTTCCGCACCAGCCGGGCAGATGCAGCCCGCCACGATTGCGGCTATATAATTGCTCTTTCCCGTTCCCTCGCCCCCGGTGATGCCGAACAGGTTGCCTTGTGTCCCCAGCGGAACGTCACCCGCCGAAATAATCTCTTGCGCTTTGGCGGGCGGGTTGTTGAAATCTATTTCGCATGATTTAAGCATAATCAATGTGTCGCTATACAGGTTGTCTAAAAATTCGATAAACAGTTTCAGGAAATCTTCACGGGTGTTCCCGGCTTTGAAGTAGTCGGATATGTCCTTTTCCTCTTTCGTTCCCGGAAGCGGGAGCAGCAGGCGTTTCACTCCAAATTCTTCCAGTAGTTTTTCCTGTTTGCATGAACTTTCCCTGCCCGTCTTGTCCATGTCAAAGAGCAGGACGATGTGCTTGAACCGGAATGTCAGCCGATAAACCAGCGTGGGCGGTATTGTCACCGTTTCGCTGTTGAAGCAGATAGCGTGAAAACCGTGCGCCGCCAGCGAAAGCACGTCTTTCTCGCCGCCCGTGATGAATAGCGTGTCGCCTTTGGCTGGCAGTTGTTCCAGCCCGAAACAGTAGTTCTCACCGAAGCTGCCGCCGTAGAGGAAACGGGGCGTGGAGAACGGGCGGTACAGCTTGATGTGCTGTTTGCCCTTGTAGCCGTACATGGGTTCTGCCACCGATGAAGTGTAGGTGTACGGTTTGCCCTCTGCCGTTTCACTGTTGTATTCCCGGAGCGAACAGACCTTGTAACGTTCCAGCAGTTCGGGCGTGATGCCGTACTGTTGCCAGTACACCAGTTCGGCAAGCGGGAACTTCTGTTCCCGGAACTGGTAGGGCTTGACGGGCTTTTCGGGCGTTTCTTCGGGTTTGTCCGGCACTGCCCGGCAGACGGTTGCCGGGGGAACGGAAACCGGAATGCCGGAAGCCAGCCCCAAGCCCAAATCCCGGTCGACGATTTCCAGTATCTCCACGAAGTCAGCCGCCCGGTTGCAGTCCAGCCCCTTTAACTGCCCCACGAGGAAGAAACAGTCGCCGCTGTAACTGTCGTTGCCGAAGTCTTTCATCTTGTAGATACCGCCCCGGCGGTCGAAATAGATGTTGCAGGAAGCCTTGCTGTCCTCGTACAGCGGGTTAAGGAAGTTGCGACCTATGCGCCAATTGCCGGGCAGGTAGTGTTTGAACACCGCCAGCCCGTTACTTGTTCTTTCTAAGATTTCCTCTTTCCTTAGCATACAACTGGTGGTTGGTTATCAGGTTGTCGATGTTCTCCTTGTTGCTCCTTATCAGGCGTTCTTCCAGCATCCGGCGTATCTCGCTGACCTTGTAGAAGTAGCGTCCCCTGATGTTGGAATAGGCGATAGTTCCCGACACCCGCAGGCGTTGCAGGGTCTTTTCGCTTATTTTCAGGAACGTGCAGACCTCGTAGCTGTCCACCCACATGTCTTCCTCGCTTTGCCTTGCCGTTTCCATGTGGTTGAAGATGTAGTCGGCAATGGCGGTAATCTTGTTGTCCAGTTCCTTGTAGGCTTTGGACTCGAATGTTATTATTTCCATAACGGTAACTGATTGATTTGCCGCAAAGTTCGGGTGTCCTGAAAAATAAAACGCCACAGATGTACCCACCTGTGGCGAAATAAATTTTGTTAAAGCACGGTTGCCTAATCCTGCTCCCTCATGCGCATCAGCAACCTGTCTTTCAGGGTGGAGAGGAAGCCCGTTCGGTCTTTGGTCTTGGCTTTTAGTTCCATGTAGGTGTGGTAGAAGTCGCCGAGGTCGATGTCGAACACGTATTCAAAGTAGGCTACAATCTCCTTAATATCAACCGTCCCCTTGTTCAGACAGCCGCAGGCGTCCAGTGCGTAGATAAGTTCCACCAACGCCCTTTTCGTCCCCGTCCAGCGCAACACCTTTCCCATGAAGCCGTTCTTCACCCGCTTGCGTTGTTCCCGGCGTTCCAGCTCGTGCAGACGGTTGGTGAGGTATATTTCCAGCAGTTCGTTGGCTAAAATCTTGGCTACCTTGAAATCGTGACTGGTGCTGAACTGTGGGTCTGTTTCGTAATAGAAACTGTCCACGATGATTTGTATGTCAGGCTTCCCACGCATGAAATACTGCCTGTCCAAGTAGGTGGCTTTCGTTCGGTGGTACTGGTAGAACGCCAAGTTCCGCTGGAACGACTTTGAAATCCGGTCGGTTTCCGACAGCAGGTAGTCCCTTTGCACTTCCTCGCTGCCGCTGGGGAAGCGCACCTCTATCTTGTAAACGGTGTTGTAATAGATGATTTTGCTCGCTAAAAGCGGTTTCAGTTCCTTGAAGAAGTGTATTTCCTCTTCCGTGCTGGCGAACGGGTAGGAGATTATAAAGTTTTTGAGTTCGCCCAGTATCTCTTGCAGGTAGTCCACGCACAGGCGGCAGAGCGTCAGCGTGTCCGCTGCGGTGTCCTCGTATTCCTGTATCTGCCATTCCACTTTTTGAAGCAGTCCGGCGAAGTATGTTTCCAACGGTATCTTATGTTCCATAACCTTGTGCTTATCTTTTATGAAGCACAAAGTTACGGGCATAAAAAATCTGTTTTATTCTTGATTTTTCACATTACGTTCTTGTAACTGTGCATTTTCTTGTTTCCTGCGCTTTTCTGCGTATCTCGCCCGGTGTGTCCAGCAAGTAAGCCTTGCAGAAGTCGTTCAGGTTCGATGTCGATGCGAACCCCGTGGTGAACGCCACTTCCGTAAGCGTGAGGTTGGTGTTCTTCAGGTAGTGTTCCACGTCCTTTGCACGCTCCTTTATCACCCATTCCTTAGCCGTGTACCCGGTCATTTTCTTTACCTTCCGTCGGAACGAGCCGTATTCCATGCCGCATTTGTCCGCCAGTTGCTCGGCATCATAGACCATGTAGCCTTTCAGACGCACCATTTCGGTGAATGTCTGCCTGCCCAGCTCCGGCAGCATCCGTTCGGCGTGGCGCAGTTCCTTTTCCGTCACCAGCAGGCGGTTGTCCCTTACCGGGTTTCTCCGTAGCAGGTGGAAAGCGTGGCATACCGTGTTGTACACGTTGCAGAGGTACTGCCGTCCCGGTCGCATCCAGTGGAGCGCATCGCAGTAGGCGGTCAGTTCGGGTATCTCGTCCCGCTTGCGGTGCTGTTCCGCCAGTTCGTCCAGTATGGCGTAATGGGTGGTGGACATACCCAGCAGGATAATGATTGCCTTGTAGTCCTTGTATGCCGCCAGTGTCGGCGTTTCCGGCAGGCTTTTGAGCGTGTCGCACACGTGGGCGCACAGCCGCACGTCCTTGCTGAACGGTTCAAGTTCCAAGTAGTTGTCCATTTTCCGGCTGTTGTGCAGCAGCCATGTTACCTTTTCGTCCAGTTCCTTGCAGGACGCTTCCAACTCCGCTTCGGGAGCGGGAAGCAATAATGATGTAATCCGTTGTTCCATATCTGAATAAATTGATTTGTTTTCTGTACGTTACCCGGTAGCCCATAGCCAAAACTTTTGGATTAGCCGCCAAACCACGTGATAAAGGAACATGGCGGCAAGCATAAGAAAACCTGCCCGCAGGAAATATTCTTCAATGCGCTGCCAAACGCTCGTTTTTCGTTCGGGCATCAGTATGTCCGCCACTTCCTCAAAGGTCTTGCAGGCGAAAATCGCTTGCCGGAACTCGTCTGCGCTGTTCCAGCATTCTTCCTTGAACCACCGTGTCTTGGGGTATCGTTCCGCTACCAGTTCTTGCAGTTTTCGTAGTGGGAACGGTTCGGGGTTGTCCCCGTACTCGTATTCAATGGAAATCACACGTCCCTGCATCCTGATACAATATCCGAATATCCCTTGCCACTTCACTTTGTGCGCCCCCTTTTCAACATATTTCGTCCCGGTTGCATCCACTACAATGTAGTTCTTCCGCTTCTTCAACAACTCGGTATTGGTCGTTGTGTACAGTTCTTCCTTGCGAAACACGTATATCATGTTGCCTTTGGGGGCAAAGCTGAATATCGGGTATTTAAGTCGGGCTTTCATTGTAAATAGTCTATTGTTTTATAAAAGCAAAATAAAACAGGGTAACACCTACCACAACCCCGAAAAAGATACAACCTGTAATAATGAAAGCCCAATCGGGGTAATGGAAATCAAGTTCTTCATAAGGAATGGCAGTTTTCTTTATACATCTGTTCCATACCCATATCAGAACTTTTCCAAATCTATTTACTGTGATAAGGTTACTCATATTGATTAATGGTTTAGCAGGGAACGGCTTGTCCGTTATCCTGCTTCGTTAACATCATATTTTATTCTCATTCCAGTGTACCATATCAATACACCATAATAACAAGGTCTTTTTGCGCTTCAACGGCTTCATCGAAAATGAAATTCAAGTCGTCCATTTCCTGCTCGTAATCATAATCTCCGATACCGTTACCCTCTTGTAGTGAGGTGTATTCCGTCCGCTTGCTCTCCAAATCTGAAACGGGTATGCTGATGATATAGGGAAAATCACTGCTCAATGGAATAGGGATGAATGTACTTTGGCTATCCAATTGCCAAAGGTTTTCCGCACAGTAGATTTGCGTTCCATAATGGTTGCAAATCTTTTCATATACATACCCGTACATGAAAGCAATTTCGGGATAACGGATTTCTCCGTTCACTATATCTGCCAACGCTGCATAAGCATCTTTATCCGTGTTCAGGCTATCGCTGAAATAATCGTTCAGAGTGTCAAGTTCCTGCTTCAACGCAACCTTTAATTGGTTTATAAGCTGATTATCACAAGTTCCATAAACAGACTTTACCTTATCGGCTTCTGTCAAATATGCACAAACAGAGTAACTCATACCTTTTCTTCATTTAATATTGTCATTCCAGTGTACCATGTCGTATGGATAGTAGGGCAACCCTTTCAGGCCGCTATCATCCAGCCCCAAGACCTTGACCCATGCACCGCTTTCAAAACACCAATAACCGTCATGGTTGATACCATATTTATGGTCGTCATGCCAAGATAAATCAGAATGTCCTCGATACCATTCTTTTTTGAGGTATTTTTCCAATCGTTTCACCGCTTCTGCTTTGTCTTGTTCAGCCAACTCTGTAACAGTGATAGCAATTCGATAGGGTGACGGATATAATACTTGGTTTGTTGTCCTTTCCCAATCAGGAAATCTGTATCTAATCAATGTATCATAAATATAGTCTTTAGCTTCTCTGTCTTTTATCAGTTGCACCAGACCATGTATAAGGTCGTCTTCGTAATCCAACATAATGCCTATTGACAGAAGCCACAACATTTCAATATAAAATCCGTTGTCCGTCCAAAATCTCGGCATTGTTTTGAGGGCTTTCACATAATTGTTTTTCAGCTTATCAATATCCTGTCCCATAGAATACTGTACTAATAAATAACGAAGCCTATAATTGAACAAAGAATCGTAACCTATATGTTTTCCTGAAAGATGCATTTGTTCATAATAACTAATATCTTCATCATACATTTTCAGTTGCTTCAAATACTGTTCTTCTGTAAAAAGTTTATCTCTTGTTTCCATTATGGTACACTGCTTTTTGATGTTAATGGGTTGGAAAGGAACACCGTTTAGGGGTTAGCTTTCCTTGTTAATATTGTTTTGTTGGATGTTTCAATTTGGTATATACATAAATTTTCCTTTGTAAGAAAACGCACAAATAAAGTATATTACAAAAATTACTAATGTTAGCATGATACAAATCACATTCTTCTTTTTCTCATTCTTTTCCCGATAAATGCTTCTTCCTATCCTTGCTTTCTTTTCCGGCCAAAACAAGAATCCATTAAGGCAATAAATCATTATTATAAAGATGAAATGTGAACAAGGATGCGCAATATACTTTAGAATTGGATTTTCAAACATCATATTTGTATAAGCTCCCAATAAGCTATATACCATATATATGATAAAACTAAAACACACAACAGAAAATGCTTTATTCTGTTCTCTGTCTTTACCAAAGGAATCATAAATAAAGAAAATTGTGTAATACCAATACTTATACCAACTCATAACAGATTTAATATTAATGGTTCAGCGGGGAACGCTATCAAGCGTTATCCCGGTTTGTTAGTAATATATTCTATCGTACTCGCTTCAAATCCCCGATAAATTGGAGTGACATTTCTATATACGGAATAGCTTTTAGAATTTTGATACTATCGATTGATTCTATACCACCCGATGCCAATGCTGGAACGTATCCGTAACATTCATCCAATGCAGGAACACCCTTTTCTGATTTTATCATAGGATATTTATTTAAGGAAAACCATGATTCCAAACAACTTTTGTTGAAAATTACCACATTCAATAGTATATCAACATTCTCGGATAAAATCTTGAATGTTCCGTATCTTACATTGATGAATACGACATAATTTCCTATCACGGGATTCTTAACATAAGCAAAAATATCCCCAAAAACAGTTGACATAAATGGAGTTACAGTTTCATACTCATACAGAGGATAACTATCATCTACTATTGTCTTATATTTATCGGGGTTAATAATTCTGAACAATCCATCACAAAACGTTCCAAGTCCAACTTCTTTCCAAAGTTCGATTATTTGTTCCGATACCGCATTAGCATATTTTGCAATAAAAGTATCATCTATCGTTTGGCGAGTGCTGTTTAGGCTCTTATCTAAAAACTTATCGTACATATTGATTGTGCTATTTATTACTAATGGTTAGAAAGGAGCATCGTAAGATGCTATCTTTCGTTGTTAGCAACCTATTTGAAATAATTAATCAATTTATCGTTATTAGGAATATTCCCAGTATGCCACAAATGGATTTGTGACTTTATTACCTTCAATTTTTCCATAAACATATATACAGCCAGCCATGAAAACGGAAATATCTTTCATGCAAATTTCGTTGATTTGAAAAATGAAGCTATTTCCATCTTTAACCACTTTACCATCATTATCTAATCCCCATTGAATAGGCATTACGTTACCCCCAAATTTGATTGCACAATTTTTTTCAGGCATATCTTTTTCTGTACTCATTTCGTATATTGAATAAATTTCATCTATTTCGGGATGTTTATATCTATCACTTTTGCTTTGGCTACTTAATTCATGTTCAACCAACAACAATTTACAATCGGGATATGTGTTATATTCCAATGCAACATCAAATTCCGGAGTGAAAATAGATATTTGCTTGTTGGGATTTAAAGGGTTTTGAAATGTTAGATAAAAATAGAGATTATCTTTGTCCGATAAATACTTATCATCAAAACAAGCTGGAGCATTTCCACCAACCCAACCAAAGCAGTCTTTTTGGTATTCACCAATGCCGTAGTATATTGCATTTTCTCTTGTTTTAAGTATTCTTTCTATATCCATAATAACGATAATGATTTGATTGTTGCTAATGGTTTGGAAAGGAACTCCGTTTAGGGGTTATCTTTCCTTGTTATAAACTTTTTTATTTTTCCAATGGATATATAATTCTCCATTCTTTAGTCTTTTCTCTCCAATTATTGCACATAGAAGATTATTTTCATAGGCAAAATTATATTCCTCTGCTGGCATATTGCCCCAACGAGAAGCATACCTATGTACTTTACTAATTCTTTCTTTATCATATTCATATAAATACACTGACCAATCTTTATATGAATTTATACCCTGAAAGATATTCATTTCATGGTATGGATAAAAATAGCTTATTGAGATTATGGTTGTATATTGATTGGGTATATATTTAACATGATATACATAATATGAAAAGGCATTATCATACTCATATATATCAGTTATGATGCCATTTTCTATATTATCTGGAGCTTCTTGCGAACAAAGTATTTTTCCTTCTGTATTAAAGCCAAAAGAATACAAACCAGCTATTTTTAGACGGTCTTTTTCTTCAATATTTTTTCGTATTCGTCCGTTTGGTAAACCCGCTAATTCATTTTGATAGGGAGCAGGAACATAAAATTCATGTGTAGCATACTTCCATGAAGAGATTTGTCGTAAAACACTTTCAACTTTGGCATGAATGACATGTTCTGACTGTTTTAACCGTTGATACAGTTCGTCATTCATTTCCATAATATGTATATCATTCTTTATATCCATTGGCTTTATTGTTTATAATGGTTTGGTGAGAAACAGCGTTAGCTGTTATCTCAACCTTGTTATGAACTTATTTTATTATAAAAGATTAATATGGCTGCCATAAACAGCAATACAATTAGAATAATAAACGGTAATATTAAAAATAGAATAGCCCATATATTGGAATATTTTTTATACGATTCGTCCTCTCGAATTTTCAAATACCGTCGTTTATAATGATAATAAATATACAGAATAATCCATACAAGAGGAAAGGCAAGCAGAAAAAGTGGTCCCGGATTAACACTTGTAGCTGCCCAATATATCAAAGCTATATCTACTCCGTAAAACATAATTACAATACTTAACACATCTGGGACATGCCAAGAATCTGAATGTCGGATTAAGTATTCTGTCTTATACCATAAATATCCTAATATTCTATGTATCATATATTGCTACTGTTCATAATGTTATTTATAACCGCACCTTATGGTGTCGTTCCTACACTTCTATAACTGCACCTCACGAATTATCCAGTGTATCAAGAGGATTAGGGATTTTTGCTTTATGGGCACTTGACACATGAAGATAAATGGTTGTGGTCTTGATGTCGTTGTGTCCCAGCAATTCCTGTATCGTGTGCAGGTCTGTTCCCTGTTCCAGCAAGTGTGTGGCAAAGGAGTGGCGTAGCATGTGTACGTGTACACGGTGTTTGATGCCTGCACGATGTGCGGCTTCTTTCAGCACTTTCACCAATGCACTTGCCGAATATTGCTCTCCGGGTGTTTCGCCCTCAAACAACCATTTTTGTGGACGATATTCCCGAAAGTAGTGCCGTAGTTCTTCCAGCAACTTGGGCGAAAGGAGCGAATAACGGCATTTCTTCCCCTTGCCCATGATACGAACCGACATTGTTTCACTGTTGATGTCCTGCGGGGTCAGGTTAAGCAATTCGCTTCTTCTAAGTCCGGCAGAGTAAACCAACGAAATCATGCAGTGATGCTTGATGTTGGAAATTTGTGCAAGGATGCGCTTAATTTCATTCTTGCTCAACACTTCGGGCAGGCTCTTGTACTCTTTGGCACGGGTGATACATAGTATTGCCGTTTGCCGCCTTTCACCTGCTCGTAATAGAACTTGATAGCATTGATGCGCATATTCTGTTGCGACACCGAAATCTTCTTCTCGTTCACAAGATAGAGTATGTACTTGTTGATGTCCGGCACTTTCAGGCGGTCGATGTTCCGTCCCTTGTGATATTCCATGAAATCGCTGAAATAAGCACGGTATGTTTTGACGGTCGAGGGGCTGTAACGCTTTTGTTCCAGCAGTTCGAGATAGCCTTTCGGCAGTGTGTATTCCCTTTGGGGCTTGGGATGCCGCACGTAAACCCGGCTGTAATCAATATAGGCGTGGGACGAATAGCGGTCGTAAAAATCCGGCCGGCTGAAAGCGGCTGACGCTCTGTATGCAGAGCCGTTACCAGCCATTTATGCTTCCTCTTTGTTTCTGAACCTTATCCATGTCGCTGAATTTTGCTTCGCTACAAAGATAAGATAAAAATACCATTATTTGAACATCTGTTCAAAAATAATCGAGGTTAAAAAAACAAAAGAGTATCAGGCTTTAAGCAGCGAATAGATATGGCGAAAATTTTCTGCCAGTTCGTCCACGTTCAAACCGTTTAGAAATGCTTGTTCGTATGACAGTCCTAAAAACATTTGCCGGAACATGATAGCCGTTTTCTTCACGTCCGTGTTGCTCCTGATTTCCCCGCTTTCTTTTGCCTTCTGTATGACTTTCTCCCATAGGTCATAGTCTTGTCGGTAGATTTTCTCAATTTTCTGCCTGATGCCCGGATAGTACATACGCACTTGTGACAGAAAGTGAAAGTAGTAGAAGTTAGGACTACAATCATGCGGGCTGCTATTATCACCAATCAGTTCAACAATCCTTTTCATGGAAGCGGCTACCCCCGCCACGTATTGCCCGATGAACTCCGCCAACGTATCGGCAGGAGCGGCAAACTTGTTTTCCGGTTCGTGCATTTGCAACACGTATTTGTCCGCCACAGCCATGAATAAATCCAGCTTGTGCGGAAAATAATAAACGATACCCGTTTTTGTTAGCTCTTTGCAATGACTTTGACAAAAAAGGTATTTCCCTTGACACATTGGTAAAGATAAATAGGGAAAAACTTGATCCAAAAACGTGGAGCCCTATGATGAAAGATTATTCAACATCTGTCTTATCGTTAACAGTGAGAGATTTATTACGTTATACTCTTATTCAAAGCGACAATAATGCAAGCAATATCATGTTTAAGAATATGCTCAATACTGCACAAACAGACAGTTTTATAGCGAAACTCATTCCACGTTCGAGCTTTCAAATAGCTTACACGGAAGAGGAAATGTCAGCTGACCATGACAAAGCTTACTCTAATTATACATCTCCTCTTGGTGCCGCAATATTGATGAATCGTTTGTTTACAGAAAGCCTTATTAGTAACGAGAAACAAAATTTCATTAAAAATACATTGACAGAATGTAAAACAGGTGTGGACAGGATAGTAGCTCCGCTTCTTGATAAAGAAGGGGTTGTTATAGCACATAAGACAGGCTCAGGTTCTGTCAATGAAAATGGTATTCTTGCAGCTCACAATGATGTAGCCTTTATACGTTTACCTAATAACAAACACTATACATCTGATTTCACCTGTTTCAGTTCCTGTTCAGCAAGACCTATCTGTTCTTCTTTGTGCCGTTTTGCAGCATCCATGCGTTGCAGTTCGGCTCTCTGCTTTTCAATGATGAAATCATTTCGTTCCAAATGTTCCTTTCCGGTCTCGGATTTAGATTGCCCACGTTGCATGGAGAGGATGTCAGATGCCAAAGTCTGCATTTCCATCATATCGTCATCATTGAGCTTTTGGCTCTTGCCCGTGTCGTGGTTCATCCAGTCGAATACGATATGGGCATGATAATTCGGTTTAAACCACTTTTCACCGACTTGGAAACTCTCCCTATCCCCGGTTTTGGGTTGTCCACTAAGCCAGTGTCCCTCGTCCTTATGCAGGAAGATTTGGAGCGGTGTAATACCCCAGCGTCTCTGGCACTCCTCACCAAACTTTCGTACATCTGCCAGTGTTGTATCTGGTCTGATGAGCAATACTCCCTCACGGATTGGAGAACATCCAGCCACTTTTATAATCTTTCCATTCTTTCCCTTGCGCTCACGCTCCTTTTCCTGCATCGCTCGTCCGGTCTTTTCCTTGACCATCCGTTTGATGCTGTCATAGTGCGCCTGCAGGTCAGGACTGCCGAAGCCCGGGTTTATCCACTGCTCGTTATTGGAGAGAGTTCGGGTACAATGTAGATTCTGGACTCGCCGATATTGCGCATGTACTCGGCAGTTCTCCGGTTATGAGCCCCGCTTGATGTCACTCTGCAGGGTTTGATATGTATGCTTGATTTTGTTGCCATATTCTTAAAATTTGATTTGGATTGTTGATGAAATCTTCTGTTGTCCGCTCATAACCGCACAGGGTTCTTAGGGGTGCAACCCCACGGATGTATAAGTCCCTGCCGTATTCCTTATAGATTTGCTGCATGGCTTCCATTCCTGCACGGTCATTGTCAAAGAAACAGTGGATGCGCTCATAGCTTCCCAACGGATAGATTGCTTTGGAAACATTGGCTACTGAGTTCAACACCATATAATCTTGCCTGTCCAGTTCGGGATATTTCGGGCAATTCTCCAATCTCAAAGTAAGAAATGAAAGATAGTCCATAAATCCCTCAAACACATAACATGTTTCCCTCGCTGTTCCCGGCTGTTTGATATGAGAAATCTCTTTCGGTGCGATGCATCCCTTGAAATACTGGTTGCGGATTTCATACCCACCCGACACATTGGGAAAGGCGATGGCGAAATACCGTTTGCCATTATGGGTGAAGTGCGCTTCACTGCATTCTCTTTTTCGCCATTGCAATGTTTATTCCTACGCTGTTCGGGCGTGTATTTCCTCAAAGCAAGAAATTCCAGATGCTCATTGTCCCTGTCATCTGGAAGCCCAGCCATCCGTAAAATACGTTTCATGACTTTCAGACAATGATAAGGACTTTGTTCCGTGTCCACATCGACACATTGAAAGTCTTTTTGCTTTTGGCTTTGCCGATTGATGCACTGAAATTACCCAGTGTACCAATGACCGAACCTTGCACTTTTAGAATCTCAGGTGCTTTCTCATAGATTTTCGACAGGCTCAGGCGTGAGGCTTGCCAAAGGATTACGGCTTCTTCCGCCGATATTTCTTTTATATCTTTCATATAATCCATAAGTACACCTCCCGTTATTTTCGTCCTCCGGTTTTCTTTCCAGCCAGTTCAAGGGCAAGTTCCGCATCCACGATAATCTTGCGCCCTATTTGCGTAATGGCTTTGTCTATCTTTCCGCTTTTCTTTATACGGTTGGCGGTAGGCAGACTGCACCCGAACAATTTGGCAATGCCAAGTATTCCGTACACATACTTTCTTTCTGTGTCCGTAACGGGCTGTGGCTGCGCTTCCGTTTGGTTGGAAGCGTGTTTGCTTAGAAATATGAACTCTTCGCCTGTCATCTGCCAGACGGGTTTTAATAATAACTCTTGAAGATTTGTCATCGTCCAATCTATTTAGTCGTTAAACAATCAGCCCTGCGCACTGGCTGTTATTTCTGTTCTCGAACGATGCAAAATTAGGTATGGCTGTAAGTGGTAAGGATGTGGATAATATAAATAGGATACTGCGCTATCTCATTAAATATCAGACAATAAAAATACCACTCAAAAATTAATTTGAGTGGTAAAATACAGGTTTATATTGGCATAGAAATCCGCTATGGTAATGGCTTCGAACTGTTCCCCGACACAGGTTTCATGAATGGGCGAAAGCTGCTTCATGTCAAAATATTCATGTTGTCCCTCCGGGCTATTCTGTACTTCTTCTTGTTCGTTTTGCTTGACTGGTTCATCCTGCTGTTTTTCTTCCCTATCATTAGGAAGGTACTTTTTTAGGACTTCCATAAAAAGAAGACTTAGGCGGTAAACATTGCCGGAAAGGTTTTCTATATATTGAAAAGCCTCTTTCCTGTCTTGCTTTTGCAGTTCATAAAGTTTATCCAATTCTTTCTTTTCCTTGTCGTATTCAGCCTTGCAGCGTTCATATTCCTTTTCTGCCTGTATTTCTTCTTCGTCCGTATGCTCCCGAAAACCAATGAAATCATATCTGTGGTATGCGTCATTCAAAGGCTGGTCTTTAATTGCAGAATTATGCCTGTCTGCGTAGTGAAAAACACACGCTTTATGACGTCATCATTCAGCGGTTTTGTTTCATAAGCCCGTATATTTTTTTCTATTTCGATTTTCAGACTATTGAGAATCAATGTGTATTGTTCTTTCTGCTTGTCAAGTACCAGTTCAAGGATAGCGAGTTGATAATCGCTGATGCCTATCGGTTGGTCGTAGCCTGTCAATGCGTATTGTGCTACCCACTTCATCTTTTCCCCTTTGCAGCAACAGCCCGATAGTCTTGTTGTCATTTTTTCCCCTCAGTTTGTCATCCACCACATTGATGTAGAAATTCAGTTGCCCCTGCATACTCCGGTTTGAATGGAGTAGCTTTCAGTTCTACAACAATGTATGCGTGTAGCGGAATAGAATATAGAATCAAGTCGGCAAAGAAATCACTGTTACCTATTTGAAAATGCTTCTGCCGGGCGACAAAGGCAAAACCATTGCCCATTTCCAACATAACGGGTAACGTGCTTTACCAGCTGCTCTTCTATGTCCCTTTCGTCTGCCTTTTCTTTCGCTCCAGCCAAATCGAAGATGTACGGGTCTTTCAATAGGTAATTGGCAAGGTCGCTTTGTGGTGCTGGAAGTGTGGCTGTGAAATTGTTTACCTTGTTGTTGTTGATTTGTCTGTTATATAGGTTGCTTTCAATTTGCATTTTCAGCACATTGCTACTCCAGCCCATT
>VOFG01000656.1_pt1 | contig 31268 bp, 58 predicted proteins | sample 5384171 | NCBI WGS metagenome assembly VOFG01 (sample SAMN12384726, study PRJNA508395) | human gut metagenome | isolation source: healthy gut F | host: Homo sapiens
AATGTATCGTTACAGTAGATACTGGCTGTATGTTATGTTCATACCCATCTTCCAGATTGTACTGAAACAAATTCAAAAACTCGCCTTCCTGAATCTGATAATCACATCCAAAATCCCGGTTTATTTCTGTCACCGGAAGGTAATTAAAAACATCATCTCTGATATAGGGAAGCTGAATGACCTGTTCTACAGTAACACCATTTTTCTCCAATATATGAAGGACATCCTGTACTGAAACCTGATTCATTCCATAGATTTCTGAGTACACCACGTCATAGGGAGAATAACTTTTTGCATCCTGTAGAAAAGCCGGATATAAAGTCACACATACCCCCGTAAGCATAACAGATACCGCTATTATGAGAGAGGCTAAAACATACCTACATCCCCATTCTTTCTTGTGTCTGCGGACAAATGACCATTCCACCAGATGAAACCTCATGTAGTTGGGTGCAAGTCTGCATAAGAACGTACCGATCTTTCCTGTTTTTTCTGCCCGATATTGTGCTTTTAGCAGGGTTCCGATTTTATCCAGCATAAGTCTCCCGGCATTCAGGATAAAGGCAACTGCCACCACTACTGTATATAGAACTGCTGTAAGCTTATATGCTTCCGGGCAAAACTGCCATTGCACTCCGTGAACATCTATTGCATAAATGATAACGGAAAAAATAAAAATGACAGCACAGTTCCTGCCGCAAGTGCTATTGCTAATGCCAGCACGGATATGATCACATTTTCAAAAAGCAAGTTTCTAAACGCTTCCTTCCGGCTCATGCCAAGAGAAAACATCACTCCGTATTCCTGTTTTCTTGATGCCAGAAATGCCTGACACGAAACAGGAAGAAAAAAAACCAAAAACACTGCAGACAGAAAAAATGGAAGATAAATGTTATTGGATATTGATGAATTTACAATCGACGCATTCATAAACGTCCTGTTTGTGGAAATAACTGCAAAACAACAGAATAATGCCGTTGCAGATAAATTGCATAGAAAGTACAATCGATATTTGTAAAAACCAGCTTTCAGCATCTTTCGGGAAATATCAAAAAGGTCATCTTTTCCACCTCCCAAACCGCACAGCGTTTTCCATATATCTTCTCTGAAATTATCGGCCGTGTTCTCTTTCTTTACTTCTTTTGCCGGATTCCCATCCTGTAGAAAAAGTACCCGGTCACAAAAGGATGCCGTATAAGCATCATGTGTCACAAGCAGAAAGCTGATGCCAGACCGTTGATTCATCTGTTTCATACATCGCATCACATCCCCGGTGGTCTTTCGGTCAAGGCTTCCTGTTGGCTCATCTCCAAAAATAATATCCGGTTCATTGATCAGCGCCCTGCCAATCGCAACTCTCTGTTTCTGCCCTCCCGATATTTCCGTAATTCCTTTGTCAGCTAATTTTTCAATGCCGAGCACATCTGCTATTCTTGAAAAACGCTCTTGCTGGATGTCTGCTTCTTTTCGTTCAAGAATGAGTGGTAACAATATATTTTCTTTTTACCGTCAAACTCTCCAAAAGCTGGAAATCCTGAAAAATCATTCCCATATGCTTTCTGCGAAAAAATGCCTTCTCTTCTTCCGTAAGCTGTGAAAACGTTTCTCCTCCTATTACGATTTCTCCATCGTCCGGTGTGTCAACCCCGGTCAGCACATGGAGCAGAGTAGTCTTTCCACTGCCGGATGATCCCATAATAGCAACCATTTCTCCTTTCATAACTTGCAGATTCACATTCTGCAAAATCCGCATAGTTTCTCCTGCAGTTTTATAACTTTTGAAATATGATTTGCATTTAATACATACATCGAAGTTCCTCCTGATAATAAATTTTAAATTTGATTATCAGAAGTATTTAATCATCCATCCGAACCGATAGACTGCAAAGGGTAACTCCCGGTCTGAAAGAAAACTCACCTTGTCCGAGGTCTTTAAAGCCATCATATACCCAGAGCACCATTATTTCTATTCCACCGAAACATATACACTCATAGAAATGCAAACATATACTTTCGTTTATATCGTTTTCACTATTTGACTTTTCCAAGCATTCCATCTGCTGTATGACTATACTTTCCAAATCCCTTCTGCATAATATCCACTCCAGAGTCGGAAATTTAGCGACAAAAGTAAAATCAGCATGATGGAACTTAAAACCATAATAGCAGCAATTCTCTGTTTTTTACTGAAATCATATGAATCAAACCCTATACTTCTGCTTTATCATCTGGAATTTATTTTAATAAATATTTTTCAAATGCTTTGTGCGTGTCAAAGTGAACCTCTTTGAAAAATAAAACGAGCCAAATAATAAAAGCCGGAATAGCCATATATGGTGTTAAAAAAATAAGACAACACTGCTCCTACTAACATTATGCCAGCCCATGTAAAACACTGATTTTTATATCACGAGAAATATGAGCTTTATCATACAATGCCTGTTCTTCTTTCGGTAATGAATTAAATCCCGAAACAAATTTAGCCGCTTTTTCTTTAAATATTACAAATAACACTCCTATAATCACAAATGGAATAACCAAAACTCCACATAGCCAAAACCCTATATTCATAGTATATTCCTCCTTCACAAATCCCGATTTTCTTGATTCTGCAAACTTTATCGTCTTATTCCATTCTTATCAAAATTCTTTTTTAATGCTATTTCTGTTGGGAGAATAGACCCAATTAAAGGAATAAGTTGAACACCACAAATAATTCCTCCCATACTCCCAACACAATCTTCACTTTTTCCAATTACTAAAAGCATGAATATTACTGTTATTGGCAACATAACCATTCCACAGACATACCAGACTTTACCGCAATATTTATGAGCAAATTCCCATGTATCTTTATTCTTCATAGACATCGAAGTCCGATATCCGAATACTGAATTTATTTCCTTTGGAGCCTTTTTCATAAAATATTTTCCAAAACCAATCATCGTAAATGGAAGAAGCAAATCCATAATCAACATAAAAATCCAAAACTCCATTGTAAATCTCCTTTACTATAACTTCCGCTTTGCATTTCCGTTTTTATTCTTTTTGTGAAATTCTTTCAAATTTAATTCACGTTTCAATTCTTCCTCTGACGGCAGCTAGGTGAAATATTTCGATGCAAATATCTGGTGATTATCTTCAGGAAGCGTATATTTTACAATAGAATCTCCCTTATCTGCACAAAGTACAATCCCAATAGGCTGCGTGTCTCCTTCATTCATCATTTCACGAGTATAGTAATTCACATACATCTGCATTTGTCCTAGATCCTGATGGGTCAGTTTACCCATTTTCAAGTCAATGAGAACGAAACATTTTAAAATATAGTTGTAAAATACCAGATCAATAAAAAAGTCCTGTCCATCCAATGTAAACCTTTTTCTGGCGTGCTACAAATGAAAATCCTCTTCCAAGTTCCAAAAGGAAATGTTGAAGATGATCAATCAATGCCTGTTCCAAATCTCCTTCATATACATGTGTGTCAGGCTGAATCTGCAGAAATTCCATAACATAAGGATCTTTCACTATTTTCTCATATTCTGGTTTTGGCTCTGTTGTTTGAATTTCATTTGCAACCGCTATCTTATCCTGGCTTGCTAAAATACGCTGATAATACATCGTATTGATCTGCCGTTCCAGTTGACGAACACTCCATGCTGCTTTTGCACATTCTTCCATATAAAATCTTCTTGCCTGTTCATCATTTATACGCATCAAGACACGATAATGTGACCAATTTCCACACTAAGAACTCCAAACTGTCTATGATTTCCAATTATTTTTTTATAAAATATTTGTTTTTCTAATATCAAAACGCATACCGAAATTATAACTTATCCAACGATTTTTTTCACAATCAATTTTATGATTGTAAAATAAAAAAGCAGGTAGCCAGCCATTGCAACCGACTATCTACCCACTTATACCGCTATTCTTCTGCTGCTTCAAAAAGAAATTTTCAAAAATTCCTTATCTGTCATGCCATCCAACTTTCTCAACACCTGCCTAGAAAGATCTTCCATATCGCTGTCCTTTATGTACGGCATTATCCGTCTGATTTTTTCCATCATCTTCATTCTGTTCTGTGTCTCAAAAACACACATGAAATTGATTTCTTCTACTGTGAATTTATTCATCATCCTACATCTCCCTATGTGAATTTTTTGAGTTTTTCCAGTTCCTTCGTATCCTTTATTGTTTCCCTGTGTTGCTTCCTTCTGTTTGGCTGCCAGTCGCTCTTTTAGGGAGGAAGTACGAGCCTGCGGCTTTTCCCGCTGTTCTTTCTTTTCTTCCTCACGATTGAATTTCTCCACCCCATTATTGAGCCTGTCATCAATCATGTTATAATTCTGTTCCTCCAGTTCCTCGATCTTAGCAAGCGGCTTGTACTCTGCCAGCTTAGCAATCAGCTTTTTGCCTGTCTTTTCGCTGTCCTCGTCAATTCCCTCATCAATAGATGTCTGCAAAAAAAATCTGTAATGGCTTCACATTACCGCTTTTTATATCATTTGCAATCATTTGAACCTGTGCTTCCCTGTCCGGCACCGAATCTCTGTATTCAAACACATCTATGCAATTTCTCTGACAATATCTGCTTCCTCATCTTCCCATTCTTCTGTACCATCAATGTGCATATTGACACCAATCGAAGGTATTCCATGCATATCTTACTCATCTGCAAGCACTTCTTTTTAATTTTTCATAGTAGAATTTCTCATGTGCTTCGCTAATAAAGCGAATGTTCTCTTTCTTGTTACTTACTGCTCCTAACGCTGTGTTGTTCATAGTGAACCTCCTTCTGAAATTGAATTGAAAAAGGCACTCCTAATGGAATGCCCTAATATAAAAAATAGGGACACACATTTTTCTAAGCGCATCCACTTCTTTATGCCACTCATTATCCGTATTTGCAAAGTCCGTAACCTCTGCTCCTTTTTCGTGATTATCAAAATCAAATACAATAAATCTGCATGTACCATTTGACAATAAAGGATATACACCGATTACATCTGATCCATCTTCTTTTGTGCCTAACAAATGAGCAATTATTTTTTACATCTAGACTTATCCATTTGGTATTTTCACATTCATCACAAAACACCTTCTCTTTACGTTGTTTAGGGCAAAAGCCGGTCATTCCAACGATTTGCACACTGTGGAAAAATAGCCCCCGTTCTTTCCTCTTCTGGCATATACATCTTCTCTTCCCCAAAACATCGAAAAGAAACGTATTGCCATTTTCTCTGTAATATACGGTGGATTTACAATACGATTCCCTTTGATCCAGGTCATATTCTTCTGCACTTTCTATTTTTTCTTCAAAAGGATTCACCTCTTCATATGAAATGCCTGCTTTCTTCAATTTATCTTTTAATATCTTGTTCTCATATTCAAGCAACCTAACCATCTTTCTCAATGAATCTGCATCATATGCTTCTATGTTCAAACCTTCCACCTACAATTCTTATTATCCCGTAACATAACTTCCATTCAATGTCCCAACTTTATTTTAGTATTTGTTCCAACTATTTTCAGTACTTATTTTTCTTATTGACGCACTTCTCTGTCAATCGTATAATTAATACACAAAAAAACGAAAAGAGGAGGTGTTCGTATGGCTACTTCAAGTATTACTCATAATTTTGTCATATCCAATCCAAATAGCGTGAAACATTTTATCGCAGCGATTGATGAAGCTGACCGTGACCGCACACCAAAGCAGACACTTCCCGGACGTCAGTTGACAAACCCACAAGAAATCTTAGCCTTAATGTCAAAGAGGAAAAACAAACTCTTAAATATTAAAATTCTTCAATAAAAATCCTCTAAAACAATAGGTATTTCACTATCTCTTAGAGGATATTTCTTTATCTTTAAATGATATTTGGTAATACTTTTTCCAGTTTTCCGAGAAACCCATTTTATTCAATAATTCAACTTCACTTATATGCTCTACTTCTCTGTTTACTCGGTCAATCTCTTTTATGAGCTTTCTTTTAAATTCCAGAAAATCTTTTCCAGGTAATAGATATCTAAAAGCAATCACCACAGCAAACAAATCTTGTTTTCCTTTTTCGTACTGATTACCGCTCTGTGGTAATGAAAGTTTTTTTATGAAGCGGTGTATCCGCAATAGCATCTACTGTTCTGTATGTAAACAGTCGTTCCCCATGGGCACATACATTCCTATACTTAGTGAGAACAGATAGAAACTGTTCCATCTGATGCTGATTCAAAGGTTCAAAGTTTTTTGATACTTTTGATTTTAAGGATTGAGGAAATACTCGGAACATTTTTGATAAATTTCCAAACGTAAGTACATTCGCCAAAACCCATAATGGAATTTCACCATATGTCTTGCGGTAATAGTTGATATATGTATAATCTGTGGTCGTTGTTGCCCGTTTCAAGGTCGCTATCAACTTTACGATTGTTGCATGATTTCTTTTTTGTATGATTATAATTATTAGCATCCAGGTACTGCTTCTGCTCTGCTCCATACATTTCAGTAAAATAGTATGACATCAAAGAACGCATCTGTCGCTCAACCTGCAGTAAATATTTAAAGAACAACTATCTAAGCTCTGCATCAAACTTATACAGACTGACTATTTCTTCAAAACTTGTTCCTACTTTATATTTTTTGTGTTCGATATTCTAAAAAGATGTTTATATCCTCCCATAAGAGGAAAATATCCTATTTGGCGTAACATTTCTTCTGCATATTCTCTGTCTTTATTTTTATTCCCTTTTCATCACTGATTCAGGAAATCTGGTCACTAAAAGAAGAGAACTTTTTCGGTGTCTGCATCTCATTTCTCCTTAAAACAAAAAGGGAGAGACCCGCAGGCTCTCCCCCGCCTGTAGGCTTCGCAAGTTTCTACAGAACGATCACTGAGCTTAGTATACGTCATTTTAAATGTCCTGTCAATACGCCAAAACATTCTTAGCCATACCCGCTCAGAAGTATTCTATGCTGTTTTTTCTTCCTTATTCTGTTTTTCTTCCTCCAACTCCCGGAGGACTTCTTCGCCGTACTTATCAATCATCCGTACCAGAAAATCAATGCACCGCTCAAATTCAATATTCTGTTGCATAAGCTCCTCCCGTTATTGTTTTGATCTGAGCTTATTTTACAGAACCTGCCTGAAAACCACATTGAATAGAAATTGATTGTAAATTGACACAACCCATTTAAAACTATCCGCATTTTCTTGAATCGAATATACGTTCGTGTTATGCTAGATATACTTAATCTTAACTACGAAAGGGGAATTTCTATTGAATCGATGCGATTTTTCTTCTATTAACACTTGCTTAAAAAATCATATCAGCGAAAGTAATCAAATGAGTCAGCCTGATTTTTTATACGAATTATTTGAAGATTTTATGGATGATCCGACAAATCAGGATTTTTCAATGGACAACGGTCTGGTTTGCCGCTGGATGACTGGTCAGGCTAAAATCAGTCCTAAAATATCCGCTTACTATTCCAAGCCATCCAATCAGGAAAAATTAGCCCATACCATCCACCAGAATCTTCTTCCACTGACTGTAATATGGCTATACCTCAGATTGCCAATTATGCAATGTTCCTGACAGAACAGCAGGAACCCGAAAGAGGAATCTCCGAATTACAAAATTATCCGGCATCATCAAGGAATACCATTCCGATGACTGTCTGGATTATGCCAAAGTACAGGAAACCCTTGGAACCATTGATCTGATGACTGCCAATCTTCCGCAAGCCAAAACACATTTTAAAAAGAGCTTTCAAAATATATGAAAAGATCTGGGCTGATGAACCAGAAATGATTGAAGCAAAATATCAGGAAATTCAGGAGTTATATCCACAGATTGGATTTTGCATTGAAAAAAAATCTATCCGGTCTTTTAACAAAATAAGCATAATTTACGGCGGGCAACTTGCCCGCCGTTATATTCAACTATTCGTCAAATAAATATATGCATCTTCCAAAGTGATATCATTATCCAGGACACAATTCTCATTTGGCTTTCCTTTGCTTAATACTTTCATATGAATTCCATTTTCTACATACTGCTTAGATGATATAGAATAATTGGCTTCTAACAAACGGGCTTCTTCTGCATTTTGTACCGTACAATTCCAAACACAGCCCTTTGCATTTTCCAGCAACCCACTCACGCTTCCAGAATATAAAAACTTCCCTTTTTCATAATGGCAAGCTGTGTACAGGTTGTTGCTAAATCTTCTACTACATGAGTGGAAAACAGCACAGTTCTATCCTTTGAATTCCTGTGGAAGATAACCAATCTTTTTCTGTATTTTTCATAATTTCCCTCGTTATACAGAATTCCATCAAGGGAAACCATTCCTTCCGTTTGTTTTAAAACAGTTGTAAGAACTCTCATCAAAGTGGTTTTTCCAGCACCATTCTCCTAAAAAGTCCGAAAGAAAAAATTCCCTTGAAAAGGTATTTCAAGAGATGCTTTATTTCGAACAATGTACACAAAACTCACAGATTCATTTTTAAAGCCAATAGTTCAAACATTGTAATGAAATATCATATCTGAATACCCGAAATGCCATTGGTAATACTGCAAATGCCAGAAAACAAAACATATCCAACACAAAAAGACACAAGCGTTATTTAAACGCCCAATCTCTGGACATTAATTTTGGGTTCTCTGTTTTTTGATTTCCATACAAATGAAATACATCGGCCGTTTTTGATATATCAAATGACAATTCCAAATAAACATCTGAGACTGAATACCTGGAACTGATTTTCGAAGCAATCGGATGAATAACACACATATCAGTATAAATGCACATGTTCCAAACTTATTAATGAAGGCAGTTTTTTAATATCTGAATACGAAATGCCTTCTTTTCCAGATTATGACAGAAATACATACTAATATAACAGATGAGATCACAAGCATAATCTGATTTATATTTGACATTTTGGCTGCATGTGTTTCAAAAACCTGCCAGGAAATCGCACCATAATAGAGAAAGAATATAACATTCAAAATCACTAATACTCCCAGCATACTAATGAATCCGCTTATTACTTTCCCACATATATATTGGATTGCCGTAACAGGCTTTGTATGTAATAATTCATAGGTATTTTTTCGTGTATCCTGAATAAATCAAAAAATGATAGCAAGACTGTTGCAAAAAGGCCATATGCAATCCTGCAAAATCCGTAAATTTTTTGGCAAAGTACCAGGAAAAAGAATGTTCGGATAATTTCCGCTCGATATAATGATTGATTTCTTCTGCTGTCCCCTTATGAATTTCAAGGTCCTCATAAGCATATATTGCATTATAATAGCCATATTGGGATTCCAAAAACTCAGAAGCAATCTTTACATCCATATTCTGAATTTCTTTCATTACATGATCTGCTTCCTGCCTGCTAAATCCAAAACCATTTTTGAGGTGTCCATTAACGTCTCTTTGATCGTATCTTCCCACTCCCTTCTTCTTTCTTTATCATCAGATGTGGGAATGTAGACATCCATGACATCGGCATCTTCCAACGCTACGTCATTTTGTGTGATCTGCTCATTCTGTTTGATATAATGAATTTGCAAATACGATGACAGACATTGATACATACTGGCAACTATAATAATCAAGCCAATCCACAAAACAGGGTTCTTTAAATAATCAAGTATACTTCTTTTTTATGATTGTTTTCATTGTATCTCTTCCTTTTTTTATTTCTTTAACAACATCATACAAATCAATTCTCAATAAATTCACAACAAAAAAGACTAAAAACCACTTTATTTGTGATTTCAGCCTTATAACGTATTTTTATTCAGCTTTGAAAAAGAGCTTCTACATGAGCACCGCCTTGTCTGGCATTATATATTTTCAAATTTCCTCCATGCTTTTCACAGAAAATACGAGAAATATACATGCCAAGGCCAAAATGCTTTAAATCATCTTGTGGATTCTTATGATAAAATGGTTCTGTTACTTTTTCCTCAGTATCCACAAACCCTATTCCATCATCTTCAACAGAAATTATAAGAAAACCATCCTTTTTCTTTATCTGCAAAGCAATACTTTTTTGTGCATATCGAATCGCATTTTCCAGTAATTAAGTTGTCTGTCACTTCCATGACAAGTTCCTCATCCACTTTCACAATGTTTTGTTCCTGCACTCTTTCTACCTTACATAATTTACTTTCCTTCTTGGACAGCATGGCAGCTTCTGCCTCAATCTTTTTACCAGTTCCGATAATTCTATCTCTGAGCATTGCAGTTCCCTCTGTTCTAAATGGGACATTTTTCTCATGTTTTCCGTGAAATGCTCTATACGGTCAATCTGATACATGCCTGTTTGTAAGATATCAATAACATCCTCTGTTTTTTTATACTCTCAGCAGAAACAAACTCTAAGAGCATTTCCTGATACCCTCGCAATATGGAAAGTGGAGAACGTATATCATGTGCAATTGCATTCCGCAAAGCCTTCTCGTCATCAATCATTCGCCACATCTTTCTGTTGTTGTTATCTGCTAAATCACTTCGCATCATTTCAAATTCTTTACACAAAGTTCCCATCTCATCTTTATTTTCATAGGACACATGAAAATCCAGTTCATTATATGCAATCATTTGTGAGGCATCTTTTAGTTCCTGTAGAGGTGTCTTTAACTTATTTTTATAAAAAAGAATACCGCAGCAACACTCCCAACAATCGAAAAAATCAGTACCGAATATGTTACCATAAAGTCACACATTTCCGAAAGATGATAGTCCAAACGATTCATCTGCGATTGATTAGGTCTTGATATCTCAATCTCGTATTTCTTTCCATATTGCTGAAACATGTCCGTATAATCTGCATAATTAATATATTTTTTTCCCATATTTTTATTCTGCATATTTCTTGCAAAATGAACTGTAAATCCAGATAACAGAAATGCTGCCGTTAAGCTGATCACAAGATAAAGCAGAATTGTTTTTTTCAGTGACAAGTTTCTTATTTTTTCCATCGGTATCCAATCCCCCATACAGTTTCTATGTATTCTTTTTCTGAATAATCCGCTATTTTTTTCCTTATACGCCGTACTAATTCCGTTATCGTTCTACTGTCCCCTTCCGCATCATATCCACAGACTTGTGCATATATACGTTCTTTATCAAACACCTGCCCTGGATGCATGGATAAGAATTCAATAATCTGATATTCAATTTTTGTGAACTCCATCTTGTGTCCAGCTATAGCTACTATTTTTTTAGAATAATCAATCAGCATTTCATCCATGAAACGGTATTCCGTTTTTTGTTGATGCCTTTCTTCTCTCTTTATGTTTGTGACAATCCTTGCTTCCAACTCCCGAAGACTAAATGGTTTCGTAATATAATCATCCCCACCCGAAAGCAACCCATTAATTTTATCATCTTCGTCAACTTGTCAGAAATAAAATTGGACATAACACTTTACTGCGTATCAGACGACATACTTCAATCCCATCCATGCGTGGCATATTGATATCCAACAAAATAATATCCGGTTTCATTTTTATTTTATTTAATGCTTCCATTCCATCTGTAGCCGTAATGGTTTCATATTGTTTCATATTAAAATAACTACAAAGCATTTTCACCAATTCTTTATCATCATCGACAACTAAAATCTTGTATTTCATCCAAACCACCTCAGTATCCATATTATACGATAAAAACAATGAAATCACAACAAGAGTACATGAAGAATGTAAGCACAATATATCTTTTTTTCTCAATTCCAGCTCAATTTCCACTCAATCCCTTTCCTCTTTTTGATTTTTTATATACTTATCTCACAGCAAAACAGTACCACACCGGTCTGACCTGCTGAATCAATCAATACGAAAACGGAGGTATTTTTTATGCGAGAACTCAGAAACACAAAAATCATCGCTGTAGATCATGGCTATGGCAATATGAAAACAGCAAACACCGTCACCCCAACCGGCATCAAAGCCTATGAAACTGAACCGATCTTCACCGGGAATATTCTGGAATACAACGGCATTTACTACCGGATCGGCGAAGGACACAAAGAATTTATCCCGGATAAAGCTATGGACGAAGAATATTATCTTCTGACACTAATGGCTATTGCAAGGGAACTGAATGTCTTTTTCCATCCGTGAAGCAGATGTTCATCTGGCTGCCGGACTTCCTCTGACATGGATCAGAAATCAAAGAGAAGCTTTTCGTTCCTATCTGCTCCAGAATCCAGAAGTCCATTACCTTTTTAACGGCAAAGAGTATCATCTCCACTTTGTGGGATGCAGCCTTTACCCACAGGGGTATCCGGCTATTGTAAACCAACTTGGAGATTTCAAGGGAACCAATCTCCTTGCAGATATCGGAAACGGAACCATAAACATTCTGTATGTCAACAATAAGAAAGCGCAGGAGAGCCGATGCTGGACAGAAAAACTTGGTGTAAACCAGTGCATGATTGCCGCAAAGAACGCTGTTCTGGACAAATTCGGAGTGAAAATTGAAGAATCCACAGTAGAACAGATTCTGCGGTTTGGAACCGCTGACATTTCAGCACCATATCTGGATTGTATCAGTTCTATTGCCAGACAGTATGTCACAGATATTTTTGCCACGCTCCGCAAATATGAATACAATCCTGGCCTGATGCGCCTGTATGTAGTCGGAGGCGGTGGATGTCTGATCCGTAACTTTGGAGCGTATGACAAATCACGAGTTACTATCCTTGATGATATCTGTGCCACTGCCAAAGGTTATGAATCTCTGGCTTATATGAGCCTGAAAAGGAGGGGATAAGTCATGCAGAACCATATCCGCAACACAAACCTGCGATTTAATCTGGACAAAGAACAGCAACGGAGAGCCTGGGAATATTTACAGACGATGGACAGACAGAATTTTAAATCTTACAGTCAGGTAATCTCCCTTGCGCTGGTCGATTATTTTGACCGCTACTACCGCACTCAGGCTGATCCTTATCTGGAAACAAGAGAGCGGGAAGAACTTTTTGTGAAACAAATTGTAGATGCAGTGGAATACAGCCTGAAACAGTCATTGCCACTTTTTCTTTCCGGACTGACTGCAGGCATGGTGCAAAGGGAGCCCCAAATCAGGGCGCCCTTTCCAACACCTGAAAATTCACAGCCAGATAGTGATATAGACTGGGATTTTCTTGGAGAATAAACCATTTTGATTGGAGGTGAACACATGACTGACTTTCTGACAGCAGACACCAACCTGCCATCTTATATGATGTTTCCCCGTTTCCTTCTGGACATGGAAATAAACGAAACTGCCAAAATGCTTTATATTATCCTGCTCGACCGGGCAAGGCTTTCCCAGAAAAATGAGGGCTGGTCAGATACAGATGGTCATGTGTTCATTTACTTTACGATTGAAGCGCTGGCAGAAGTTCTCCACAAAAAAGCCAGATGACGGTTAAAACTGCTCTGGCAGTACTGGAAAAACAAGAACTTATCTTCCGAAAACGGCATGGACCCGGACAACCCAATCGGATTTATGTAAAACTCCCAAAAGAAAACCATCCACTATACAGACAGATTTCTTTCCCTAAGACAGACAGAAAACTGTCCTATTGACAGACAGAATTCTTTTCCATGATACAGACAGAAAACTGTCTGGTAATAAGAAAGAGATAAAAAGAACAATTTAGCAATAAGAGGGAGTAAGGAGCCACTCTCACCCTATGGAAAATTTCAAAATGTTTTTCTATCAGAGGAAGAGCTGAAAGATATCCGGCAGACAATCCCTGACTGGCAGGATTATATTGAACGCTTATCCGGTTATATGGCTTCTACCGGAAAGCAATATCAGAACCATGCAGCTACCATCATCAGTTGGGCAAGACAGGATCATCCTGCTTCCCGGCAAAGAAATTACGAAAGTGAGGAATACGAAACACTATGACAAGATTTACAGAAAAAGCAACCGCTATAACACCAAGCAGAGAGCTTCAGCCTGATGAATATTTTAACGAAACAGACCACCTGATCTACTGTTCCAAATGCAATACGCCAAGGAAATGCAGGCATGAATTACAGGGAAAGGTTCTTATTCCTTCCATTCGCTGTAAATGCCAGCAGGAAATCTTTTGAGCAGGAAGAAGTCCAGAGAAAACTTCATGAAAACAAATGGAAATAGCACTGTTGATAAACTTGACTCTTCAAAGAAAGAACAGCTTCTAAGAATTGCAAAAGTCTTATAAACTGCCTATTCCTTTATTCTTTTGACATATCTGTAATATGTACTCTTACTCATACCAAGCTGTTTCATCAGTTCAAATGGACGTATTTCTCCTGACACCACATTCTGATAATGCTCTGAAAATTCATCAATCGACATCACCGCTGGTCTGCCGTAATCATCCCATTCTCCACGAGCCTTTTTAGAATCTATACCTTCACGCTGTCGTTTCTCTTCCTTCTCAATCTCCGCCTGTGCCATAGCTGCATATAGCTCTATCAACATATTATTGATGGTTTCCATCAGCATACGAGCCATAGCATTATCCAGCTTTGATAAATCCATAAGCGTAGTAGGAAGCTCTAGTATTTCTACACGAATACCATTATCCCTGTAATACTGCAATTCCTTTAATGTCTCCTGCTTATTTCTGCCAAGCCTGTCTACCTCAGTAATAATCAACTCGTCACCAGCTCTTAATACATCCTCTTTTAATACCTGATATCTTGACGATTAAAATTCTTTCCGGTCTGCTGGTCAGTAAATATCTTTTCCAGCTCCAGATTGTTCTGCTCACAATAGGCTGTAATCTCCTTGATACCTCTGTCTAAATGCTGTTCTCTTGTACTTGTTCTGTGATAACCATATCTCTTCATGATTATTTGCTCCTTTCCTAGTCTTAAAATGCTTACATAAAAAATGAGACCTCCCATAATGGAAAGTCTCTACTTTTGGCACTGATTCTATGCCCTTATTATTCAGTCCCTAAATGTACACTTTTCGGCACCACCTCCTTAAAATGGATATAAAAAAAAGGTATATTTCAACCTTCTATTTTGAGTAATTTACATAGCTATACAATATGCCTCTACGAATTTTAATGTATCATCACACATATAACGATAATGTATTTTCTAAGTGTATACATCTAAACAAATCCACCTATATCGTGTATTATTTTTTTTCATTATATAAATAAAAAATAACATCGCAATATGACACATTATGAGGCTTATAAAAGATTGTCAGTCGTTATAACCTTTAAATATAATCCTATCCACGAAATAATTCCTGTAAGAATAAATGCAATAATCAAAGGGATAACATACTCTTTCAAATCTCCTAGACTTTTCTTAAACTCATTAATGGTAGAATCAAAAAAAATAAATCTTCCTAAAACTAAAACAATATAGCATAACAAAACTCATCATATTCCATAGTTTTAAAGTATATCTTAAGAAATAAAAATAACATAATAACACTACAACTGCTTATCAGCCTAATATTTGCTTGATTTTCTATCTTAAGCATATCTTGTTTCAATATGTAATCCAAAAAATTATTTAATACTATAGCCAAGACAATAAGTGCAATCATAATAATACCTAAATAATTTTGTAAAAACAGCATATATTTTTCTATACAATAATAAACATACATCATTACTATAATACACGTATTACTTATAATTATTTCAAAAACTGTTTGAGCTATTTCATATGGTCGATTCACATATGCTTTTGCCATTGTATCTAATTCTGCCATTGTAGTGTTTTCATCTATTACTCTAGACTTATAAAGTATAATTCTCGTAATAATAAATATAGTAGCAACAATGAATAATAGTACAAAAACAGATATTATCGCCCATGATGCAAAATTTTCATTTTCTATCACTTTTATAATATGATTTACCTCCAAATTCTTTTTATACTTTTTACCTTATTATATGTTCTTATTAATTAATCCAAAATGCTTCAATGCATCCTTAATATACTCCACCTTTTCCTGCGGACACTGCTTCACTTCTAGATTTTCCTTCTTGGACTTATTATAATTCTCTCCCATATCCAGACCACACATCCGCTTCACCTGTGCAATATAAGAAGTATGCACATTCACACCATACTTGTCCTTCACATAATCCTTAATCTTCTGATAAGTAGCCTTTTTCTTGTGGTGTATAATTACTCTCTTCATCAGGCTCCATTGTAACCTCAATCTTAGGTGCATCTTTTTGAGGGATAATTTGACAACCGTTTCCACATGTACCGTATTCGGAAACATATCCACGCACTGCACCTTATCCACGACATACCCCCGCGCCAGCAGCACCTCCAGATCCCGCGCCAGACTCGTCGGCTTACACGAAATATAAATCATATGATCCACACCATAATTGATAATCTTTTCCAGCGCCTTCGGATGAATACCATCCCTTGGCGGATCAAGCACAATATAATCCGGCCGTTCCTCAATCGTATCGAGCACCTTTAAGACGTCACCCGCCAAAAATTCACAGTTGTCCCGATGATTGAGTGACGCATTCTCTTTTTGCCCCCTCTACCGCTCCCCCGATGATCTCCACGCCCACAACCTTTTTGCAGACCGGAGCGAGCATCTGTGCGATCGTACCGGTACCGCTGTACAGATCATAAACAGTCTTGTCTGCCAGCATGTCCGGATTATCCCCGAGGATAAATTCGCGGGCTGTGGAATAAAGCACTTCTGCTCCGAGAGAGTTTGTCTGGAAAAAAGAAAACGGTGAAATCTGAAAACGCAGTCCCAACAGCTCCTCATAAAAATAATCCTGTCCGAAAAGTACTTCCGTTCCTTCGTTTTTACGACATCCGCCACGCTGTCATTTTTGTGTGGAGTACTCCTTTTTAAGGTTCCTTCCAGGGAAAGTGCCAGAAGTACATCTTTCCATCCGGCTAAAGCTGCTTTTCTTTTTCTTCGTTTACCGTTCCGGCATGTGGACATCTGCCCTGCTTTTCCAGCAATGCAGCCTCTATCTTTGCACGCTCGTCCGGCTCCTGCTCCTGTACATTTCTCCAATCCTGCGTCGTAGTGATCAGATCAACTAAAATCTCTCCTGTTTTTGCCGCCTTTCTCACAAGAAAATGGCGCAGATATCCGGTATGACGCAGTCTGTGATAGAAGGAGATTTCCTGCTCCCTGAAATAAGCGAGCGTTGCCATGAGAATCGCACGGAAATCTCCATCCACGATCCGACAGTCCTCTACCGTTACAATATCGTAAAACTGCCGCGCTTGTGCATGCCAAGTGCTAACGGCCCGTCCTTATATTCATCTCCAAATGAAAATTCCATTTTGTTACGGTAAGCAAGCACACGCGGACTGTGTCTGATTGGCAGAAACTCATAAGCACAGGCATCCCCGATCGCCTGCTCTATCATGCCGCGTACCTGTGTCTCCTTGATCTTTAACTGTTCTTCATAAGGCAGACTCTGATACGTACATCCTCCGCACTGTCCGAAATGCCGGCAGGTATCTGCGGTCTCCCGTGGCGATTTCTTCACGGTTTCCAGAAGCCGTCCTTCCGCTTTTCCTTTTCGTACCTTATTTACTGCAAAGGAAACACGCTGTCCCGGAATGGTATTCTTGACTATGACGCGTTCTCCCTCGTCTGTCATCACAATCCCTTTGTTCGGGAATTCTACGGTTGTTACGTTTCCTTCTGCAATCTGCCCTTTTTTTCATTCTTTTACTCCTCATGCATCATTCTGAATCTTATTTTCTTACAGAAAAAGGGACTACACAACTGCTTCTGGTCCCTTCTTTCTTCGTTCGGTTTTCTTTTTCTGTGCACCGCTCAAACTGCCTGAAAGTTCTCACGCTTCCGACAATGATTAGTCCTCTGTCTTGTCTGCGGAAGCATCCTTAGACTCTGCAGCCGGCTCATCATCCTCATCCTCGAAGAAGTCATTGTCGAACTCATCTTCAAAATCGTCCTCAAAATCATCCAGATAATCCGGTGTAAAGAAACGATAAATTCCATAGATTGCTGCTGCAACTGCGACAACGATTCCAATCACGGCGAATACAATCACGAATTTGGAAGGTTTCTTCTCCTCTTCTTCCTGTCTCTTCAAAAACTTATTAAGCTTTGCTGCATCAAAACATCCCCCACTTTGGTAGATGCTAAAATATCTTCTACTTTACTCATGATGGCACTTCTCCTTCCTGCATTTTTAATTACATCCATTATAGCATATCTTTCCCTGTTCGCCTATAAAAAATTTGTGTTTATAAAAAATTTATCATATCTTTTTAATTTTGCAAAGCTTGCAAACATCTTCTTTGTTCCGGCTTTATCGAAATCTACGGTCACTTCATAGTCCCTGCCCCCGGAAACAATTGCCATGACTTCTCCATCGCCAAATTTGATGTGGCGGACACGATCTCCCACCTGATAGGACAATGCTCCACCCACGGAACCAAAATCACGCTGGTTTTCCACCTTTGTATATACCGGTTTTGTGGCTTTGGAGGAATGGAAGGTCGATCCATATCCCTCTCCCACTTCTTTTCCATATCCGCTTCCACCATAACTCGGCACCGTCCGGAATGCCTTACGCGCCTTCTGAAATGTGGACTGTTCGATGGGTTCTTCCTTTGTCTTTGGCTCATAAATCTTTCCGGAAAGAAGTTCCGGCGGAATCTCCCTGACAAAACGGGATACTTTTCCATACTGTGGCTGCCCCGCACCATGCGCACACGCGCGGAAGTGATTGTCAGATTTTTCTTTGCACGGGTAATTCCCACATATGCCAGACGCCGTTCTTCCTCGATCTCGGCCTGGGAGTTATCACTCGTAATAGACATATAACTCGGAAACAGTCCGTCCTCAAGTCCTGCCAGATAGACATTCGGAAATTCAAGTCCTTTCGCACTATGTAAAGTCATAAGTACCACATAGTCACTGTTTTCGTCAAACTGTCAATATCCGCAACCAGAGCGACATTTTCCAGAAAGCCGTTTAAGGTCGGAGCTTCTTCCCCCTCCGCATAATCCACAGCTTTGCTGATCAATTCGTCAATATTTTCGATTCTTGCCTCTGCCTCATCCGTTCCCTCTGCTTCGAGTTCTCTGACATAACCGGTCGTTTCAATAACTTCCTGCAGCAGATCTGCCACGGAAAGCAGCTTTGCCTTTGCTTTCATAGACTGGATAAACAACACAAACGGCCGGATCTTTGCTGCCGCTTTGCCCAGTCCCGGTACCTGTTCTGCCACACAGAGTGCATCATAAAAACTGATCTCCTGCTCCTGGGCATACAATGCCACTTTGTTGATCGATGCCGCACCAATTCCACGTTTTGGGATGTTGATGATACGCCGCACCGCCAGATCATCCTGCCCATTGTCGATGGTCTTTAAATATGCCAGCAGATCCTTCACTTCCTTACGGGCGTAGAAATTTACGCCGCCAAAAATTTTATATGGAATATTTGCTGTAATAAAACGTTCCTCAAAGAGACGGGACTGTGCATTGGTACGATAGAGAATGGCACAGTCTTTATACTGATACTCTCCTTTGCGTACCCGCCGGGCAATATCCCTTGCCACAAAATCCGCTTCCTCTGCCGCCGTATCCAGCTGCTCAAAGGTGATCTTGTCCCCAGCTCCATTGTCCGTCCACAGACGCTTTTCCTTTCGCCCCTGATTGTTGGCAATCACAGCATTGGCTGCATCCAGAATATTTTGCGTGCTCCGGTAATTCTGCTCCAGTTTGATCACTGTGGCATCCGGAAAATGATGTTCAAAATTCAGAATATTGTAGATATTCGCTCCCCGGAACTTATAGATAGACTGATCATCATCACCTACAACACAAAGATTCTGGTATTTTAAAGCCAGCAGACGGATCAGTTCAAACTGTGCAGTATTGGTATCCTGATACTCATCCACCATGATGTATCTGAAACGTTCCTGATACGAGGCAAGCACCTCTTTGTCCAGTTTGAACAGTTCCACGGTTTTCATGATCAGATCATCAAAATCCAATGCATTATTCTGCTTTAATGCCTGCTGATATTCCCGGTAAACCTGGGCCTGTTTTCGTTTCACATAATCGCCTGCCGCGCGCGTCTCAAATTCGATCGGATCGATCAGCTCATCTTTTGCGGAGGAAATAGCAGAAAGAAACATTTTCTCTTTGTACATTTTCGTATCGATTTCCAGACGTTTGCAGATATCCTTCATCAGAGTCTTCTGATCATCGGAATCGTAGATGGTAAAATTGGTGCCAAACCCCAGCCTGTCAATATATCTGCGCAAAATACGCACACAGGTGGAATGGAATGTGCACACCCAGATACTTTCCGAACCATATCCCACCATCTGGTCAATACGCTCCCGCATCTCCCCTGCCGCTTTATTGGTAAAAGTGATTGCCATGATATTGTAGGGATTAACCCCGCATTCCTCAATCAGATATGCCGTACGATGTGTCAGTACTCTGGTTTTTCCGGACCCCCGCACCTGCCAGAATCAGAAGGGTCCGTCGGTTGCCATCACAGCCTGCCGCTGTGGTTCGTTCAGTGCATCTAATAAGCTCATATCGTTTCTCCGTCTCTTTCCATAATTCATTATTCGTGTGTCTCATTATATCATAGATAGTCCGAATAGAACATACATTCTTTTGTTTTTTGAAAAAAGCATGAAAATGCCTTGTCATCTAGTTTTTATTACTATATAATGTGATATGAGGTGAAAATATGGACAACGAAGTAAAAGAATTTCTTGCTGCACTGCAGAAGAAACTGGTTTCAATCGATTACATCAAAACGGAAGACATTCCAAATATCGGTTTATATATGGATCAGGTCACGACCTTTATGGACGAGCAGTTAGAAGCCTGCAAACGCTATGAAGATGATAAAATTCTGACCAAAACAATGATCAACAATTATGCCAAAAACAATCTGCTCCCCTGCCCCGGAGAAGAAAAAATATTCCAAGGAGCATGTGCTGACCCTGTTATTTATTTACTATTTTAAGAATCTGCTCAGCATCAACGACATCCAGTCCCTGTTAAATCCCCTGACGGAACATTATTTTGGCAACAAAGCCGGATTTAATATGGAAGATGTCTATAACGAGGTTTTTAATTTAGAGAGCACCAGAGTCCGAGAAATTATTAAAAGATCTCGGAAAAAATATGCACTCTCCCGTGAGACGTTCCGGAAATTTCCGGAAAATGATCAGGAATTTCTGCAGAATTTCAGTTTTATCTGTCTGCTCAGCTACGACGTATACATCAAAAGATGATTATCGAAAGTGTTATCGACAATATCAACAGTCAAAACAGTAAAACAAAATAAAAAAGAGAATTCCAAAAAGGAATCCTCAAAAAAGACACCGTTTAATCCAAACGGATGATTGTATTTTCAGGCACAGATGCAGATACGCATCCGTGCCTTTTTCTATTCCTGTTCCGGATGTTTCTGTGACAGACGGCTGAATACCATCTCATATCCGTCATTTCCATAGTTCAAAGAACGATTGACACGGCTGATCGTCGCTGTAGACGCCCCCGTCTTTTCCGCAATATCAAGGTATGTCTTCTGATCCCGCAGCATTCCCTGCCACTTCAAATCGCTGTGATAAAGAAAGCAATTCATTGACCGTACACATCCTCAAAAAATGTATAACATTCCTCTCTGTTCTGCAGACATAAAATTGCATCAAACAGATGATCTACTGCCTCTGTTTTAAGTTTCTTGCTCATTATGCTCCCCTCTTTCCTTCCCAAAAATCATGTCTGTATTTTATCATATTAAAGTTTTAAAGTAAACAGATTTCTTGCATTACCCCATTGTTATGCTATAATGTTTAGTACAGTTTACCAAACACGAAAACGAATGGAGAATCTATGATATGAAAAAGATCGGTTATTTTTTTCCGGCTTTCTGCCAATTTTAACAACAACAGCTGCACAGATACTGGCTTCTTTTTTTATGTTCGGAATCGCAGCTCTGTTTCTGTGTCCGGCCTCCCAGAGCACAGGCTTTGATGCCGATACCATCGAAACACTTCTGACCAATACGGAGTTTAATGCATGCATCATGCTGATTTATACCGTAACCTGCATCGTATTCATGGGAATATGGTATTATCGCTCCTGTGGGGGCAATTATCTTCCAAAACCATCCCTCACGTTTCATCCTCTGCAGTTTTTATCCATCATTCTTCTGATTCCCGGCATGCAGTTCTTTTCCGGTTATCTGACTTCTGCGGTATCTCTTCTTTTTCCCGAACTGGCTCAGCCAGTACGAAAAACTCATGGAAACCGCAGGCTTAGACTCCGACATCGGACTGTTCATGTTTATCTATGCCGTAATTCTGGTCCTGTCTGTGAAGAACTGGTTTTCCGCGGCGTCACCATGCGTCTCGGTCCGACGGGCACTTCCGTTCTGGGCTGCCAACCTGATGCAGGCGGTTCTCTTCGGAATCTTTCACATGAACTGGATTCAGGGAATTTATGCATTTGTTCTCGGTCTTGTACTGGGATGGATCTGTGAAAAAGGAGGAAGCATCTATTTCTCAATGTTCTTCCACATCCTGTTCAACTTCTGGGGAACCATCATCGGACCGCTACTGAACAATCTCAAAGAAACGGATCTTCTGGGAATTATCATCTTTCTCTTTACGATTGTTTCTCTCTCGTTTTGGGCTTTTCCTTATTCCGCCTGGGAACGAAATGGCGCGATCAGAAAGCGGCGCGCCTTATGGCTGCCCCTGATCATGATGATCATTTCGAAGCAGCTGAATGATCCGGTACTCATAAAACACGGTGATCACAAGGATAGCTGCAATCACCAGCAGACTGTACGCGTCCTTGAGTTCGATCCCGATCACATCTCCCACACACGGAACCATCAGACCGATGATAAACACCAGTTTTACCAGCCGGATCATCCGGATGGAATATTTACGCACCTTTCCCACACCTCTTTTCGGAAGCCGGTTTATTTTTTCCGGCTGACAGCTTACCAGGCTGAGTCCCACATAGATCAGAACAACTCCTGCAATGTTACAGATAAATTTATATGGCGCAACTTTATAGGCAATCCCATAATAGATCTGCAGTCCGATATAGACAATTCCAAGGATCATTCCTATCGCCTCCGCAAAAATTGCCGGAACGGTTAAATCTTCTTTTTCATCTGCTTTTCTCCATTTCATTCTGTAAAATCATATCCTAATTCTAACACCTTTTTGACTTGAATTCCATAGTTCATGTGCTATAATGAAACACAGAGTAACAATATAACAAAGGAGATCTCATGGAAAATCTTATTTTACCAAAACAATACAAATCAGAACTGAATCTTCATGACACACAGCTTGCCATCAAGACAGTCAAAGATTTCTTTCAGGCACTGCTGGCGCAGAGACTGCATCTGACACGTGTTTCTGCTCCTCTTTTTGTAGACCCGGCAACCGGTCTTAATGATAACTTAAACGGTTATGAGCGCCCGGTTACTTTCGGTATTAAGGAGCAGGACGATAAAAATGCCGAAGTTGTCCATTCTCTCGCAAAATGGAAACGTTACGCCCTTGAAAAAATACGGATTTCAGGTCGGAGAAGGCATCTACACGGATATGAATGCCATCCGCCGCGATGAAAGTACGGACAACATTCATTCTATTTTCGTAGATCAGTGGGACTGGGAAAAAATCATTCATAAAGAAGACCGTAATCTGGACTATTTAAAAGAGACCGTTCGTACCGTATATAAGTGTCTTCGCAAAACAGAACAGTATATGGCCATCCAGTATGATTACATTGATCTGATCCTTCAAAGGAAATTTTCTTTATCACCTCCCAGGAACTGGAGGATCTGTTCCCGGACAACACACCGAAGGAACGTGAGTATTATATTACCAAGGCAAAAGGTGCTGTATGTATCATGCAGATCGGTGACACCTTAGAGTCTGGCGAACCGCACGACGGACGTGCTCCGGATTACGATGACTGGGCTTTAAATGCAGATATTCTTGTTTATTATCCGGTTCTTGATATTGCACTGGAATTATCTTCGATGGGTATCCGTGTAGACAAAACTGCTCTGATTTCCCAGCTTGACAAAGCCGGCTGTCCGGAACGCAAGGATCTGCCATTCCAGAAATCCATCATCGATGGAACACTTCCTTATACCATCGGCGGAGGAATTGGTCAGTCCGTATCTGTATGTTCTTCCTTCGCAAAGCTCATATCGGCGAAGTGCAGAGTTCTCTCTGGCCGGAAGAAACAATTGCAGCCTGCGAGGAACATGGTATTCAGCTCTTATAATTTATTTTACGTAATAAAATAAACAAAGCAAAAAAATCAAAGAGGAAAAACGAAAAAAACGTTTTTCCTCTTTTTGTATTATCTCCTCTAAATTACAGCTATAAGGTTTCCTCATCCGCCTCGCACATACGATACCCTACGCCCAGTTCATTTTACAATATAATTTTTTTCTCCCGGTCTGGCTCCCAGCTTCTTACGGATATTTACCATATTGACCTTGCAGTTTTTTGATGCTGCCCTCATCGTTATACCCCAGATCTCTTTGATAATGGCTGAATATGTCATAACCTTTCCCGCATGTTCCGACAATGCTGCAATGATATTGTACTCTGTCTGTGTCAGCTTCACTTCTTTTTTTATGCAAGAAAACTCTTCTTGCATCGTAATCAATGGTCAGACCGGAGGCCTTAAATTTTCCACCCGGAAACATTCCGTTTTGCATGCGATGTGTTGTCATGCGAAGCGTAGAACGTATCCGCGCAAGAAATTCATTGGAGCTAAATGGTTTTGTAACATAATCATTGGCTCCCATATCCAAAGCCTCCACTTTATCTTTTTCATCTGACCTAGCAGAAAGCACAATCACCGGCGTCAGGGAATCTTTCCGTAACCGCTTTAAAAAGTCATTCCGTCCTGATCCGGAAGTCCCAGATCTAAAACAACGAGATCCGGTCTGTGTGAAGCATACATCATCATTCCGTCTTCGCAGGAATATGCCGATAATGCCTGATATCCGTTTGCCTCCAGAAGTGTAGCCACCAGATTGTTAATATGTTCATCATCCTCAATGATTAAAATCTTATATTTATTTCCGTTCATGCCCGTTCCTTCTCCTCCATATCCAGATAAAACCGGAAAAGTGCACCTCCATTTTTTTCTTATTTTCTGCCTTGATCTTTCCACCGTGCGCTTTGATAATTGTTGCGCACACTGCCAGTCCTATTCCTGCATTGCTCCGTTTGCAATCGGAAGATACCTCATATGCCTCATGGCTCCCGTAAAAAAACAGATTTTAATTTTTCTTCCGGAATTCCACATCCATCATCCTGTACTTCAAATACGGCTTTGTCCGCCACAAGAAATACCTTCAGTCCCAGGTGCACCATTCCCTTTGCATGCTGCACCGCGTTTTCTAAAATATTGATCAACACCTGCTGGATCAGGATTGCATCCATGGGAATTACCACAAATTCATCCGGAATATCAATTTCAACCTCCTGATCCGGATATCTTTTATGAAACTTTAAAATCACCGAATCAATCAGCTCATCCAAAACCGTAGGTGTCTTAATGATTTTTACTTTTCCACTGTCAAGTTTTGTGATCGAAAGCAGGTTCTCAACCATCCGGAAAGCCACTGTGCATCCTGCTGGATGTCCTGCAGCATCTTTGTCCGCTGTTCCTTCGTAAAATCATTATCCGGATCAAGCAGCGCCGAGCTGGAGCCATAGATCGTGGTAAGCGGAGTCCGAAGATCATGGGAAACCGCACGGAATATGTCTGCACGGATTTTTCTTTTTTCTCTCTTCTTCGAGAATTTTATTATACTTTATTTTGGTGGTAAACCCACAGGTAATCAAAGCCATCAGTATAATGATCACTGCCGATGCCATATTCTCCGGTATGGAAAAAATTAAAGTGAAAAAATGGAAATGTGAAAGCAAAATTCAATTCAAGAACGCTGAGAATTGCAGCTGCCACACCATACAGATACCCCGGTGTGATCACAGAAGTCAGAAAACTCCAAAAATAGATACTGCCGGGATCAGCGCATTTTCCACAGTACTGTTTTGTATCCACAAACAGACCATAAAACACACCAGCTGAATCCCGACGGTAATGGCTATATCTCTTATGATATACAATGTTTTTTCATCCGAATCTTCTTTCTCCTTATCTCTTGCATCCGTATGTTTCATTATAGCATAATGGCGGTTAAGATTCGAATAAAAATGTATTTTTCTAAGAAATCGTATTCAGTTCCTCCATCCACAATGTTGCACACGAATCACTCGGCATACGCAGATCTCCTCTCGGAGAAACAGCAACAGATCCGACTTTCGGGCCGTCCGGAAGGCAGGAACGTTTAAACTGCTGCGCAAAAAATCTGCGGCAGAACGTTTTCAGCCATTTTAAAATAAATGCATCTTCATAAGTTCCCGCAAATGCAATTTTGCCAGACGATAAATTTTTGCAGGGGAAAATCCTGACGCAACATATAATACAGGAAGAAATCATGCAGTTCATACGGACCTACCAGATCCTCGGTCTTCTGTGAAATTTTTCCGTCTTCCGGCGGCAGAAGCTCCGGAGAAACAGGTGTATCCAATACATCATACAGTGTATCGGAAAGCTGCTTGTCCTCACAGGTATCCGCATAATAACGCACCAGATGGCGCACCAGTGTCTTTGGCACCGATGCATTGACGGCATACATGGACATATGATCTCCGTTGTACGTTGCCCACCCCAGTGCAAGTTCCGACAGATCTCCGGTTCCGATCACAAGCGCATTCTTTTTGTTCGCAATGTCCATCAGAATTTGCGTGCGTTCCCGCGCCTGGGAATTTTCATATGTCACATCATGCACCGAAGGATCCTGTCCGATATCCGAAAAATGCACATTTACCGCCTGACAGATATCCACTTCCACAAATTCTGCCCCAAGGCTTTGAATCAGTTTGACAGCATTGTCATATGTGCGGTCGGTTGTCCCGAATCCCGGCATGGTGACGGCCGTAATTCCCTTATGATCCATGCCCGCACAGATCAAAGGCACGCACGGTCACCAGCAGTGCCAGCGTCGAATCCAGTCCTCCGGAAATACCTACCACAGCATTGGCTCCGGTATGTTCCAGACGTTTTTTAGTCCCATTGCCTGAATCATCAGAATTTCATCACAACGCTTTTCCCTGTTCTGTCTGTCTGTTGGCACAAACGGTGCCGGATCAATAAACCGCGTCAGTTTTGTTTCTTCTATTTTTAAAGAGAACAGAATCTCGGTATGTGTCTGATCCTCAGTGACAAAAGTTGTCATTCTGCGGCGCTGTGCACAGAGACGTTCCACATCAATCTCCGAATACAGGATGCCATGTCCAAAACGCTTGATTCCGCAAGAATCTGTCCGTTTTCCGCAATGATGTTGTGCCCGGAGAACACCAGATCCTGTGTAGACTCTCCTCTCCCGCTGACGCATAAATATATGCCGCAAGAAGACGTGCAGACTGGCCACTTACCAGTTCCCTGCGGTAACTGTCTTTGCCGGTCAGTTCATTCGAAGCCGACAAATTCACCAGAACAGACGCCCCTGCCAGTGCATGGAGATACTCGGCGGATTCGGTGTCCACAGATCCTCACACAGTTCCACACCATTCTGAGTTTCGGCATCTGCTCACAGACAAAAAAGCAGATTTTATCCGCAGGAACACTGCTTCCGTCCGGCAGAACCACCTCTGTCGCAAGCTCTGCTCCGGATACGAAATGTCTCGCCTCATAAAATTCATTATAATTCGGCAGATAACTCTTCGGTACAAGTCCAAGCACTTCTCCATGGGAAAACACTGCCGCCACATTGTATAATTTTCCAAGGATTTCAAAGGGAAGTCCCACAAAAAAATGGCGTCCAGTGAAGCACTCTCTTTACTAATTTCATCAGCGCATCCTTGCACTGCCCTGCAGCAGACGTTCCTGCAAAAACAGATCCTGACAGGTATAGCCGGTCAGACAAAGTTCCGGAAAAAACTACAATCTTTGCCCCTGCCGGGTACTTTCTTTCATCATATCCAGAATCAGTTCTGCATTGTATTTTGTATCTGCCACTTTAATTTTCGGTGTGACTGCAGCTGCTTTTACAAATCCCTGTCTCACTTTCTCAACTCCTTTAATTCCTCTACGGAAAATTCATATGCCTTATTACAGAACTGACACTTTACCTCCATGCTCTCCCCATCATTGATGATGTCATCGAGATCTTTTTGCTGAGCGTCGAAAGTGCGCGGGATACCCGCTCCTTGGAACAGTCACAGACAAATGCTGCCGGAATTTTGTCGGTGATTTCCAAGCCGAAATCTCCGAGAATTTCTTCGAGAATTCTCCGGTGTCAGTCCTCGCTCCAGCATCATAGTCACAGAATCGATCTCTGCAATACGCTTTTCCAGTTTTTCAATGATCTCGTCACTGTAAACGGCATAAGCTGAATAATAAATCCGCCGGCCTGACGCACCGTGTTGTTTTTGTTCATCAGCACGCCCAATCCTACCGCAGACGGAATCTGCTCGGAAGTTGCAAAATAATAGGTTAAATCTTCTGCAATCTCTCCTGTCTGCAGCTGACACTGTCCCACATATGGCTCTTTCAATCCCATATCTTTGATGACGCTCAAAATACCGAGATCCAGCGCGCCCCTACATTTAAATGTCCGTCTTTGTTTGGCGGAAGTTCCACAATCGGATTATTGACAAATCCCTTGACATGTCCATTGGCGTCCGCAGTAACGGTAAGTCCCTGGCCGGGACCTGCTGCACTGAATCGCAGGGTCAGAAGATCCTTTTCCCCTTTTAACATTGTTCCCATCATCGCACCGCCGGACAACAGACGTCCCAGGGCTGCCGTCATGATCGGGGACGTATTGTGATCCTGTCTGGCGGTCTCCACCAGATCCCTCGATGTAATTGCAAATGCCCGGATTGCGGCACCTGCTGCGGTTGCTCTAACAATATAATCTGCCATGTATCATTTCTCCTTTATTCTTTTCTTGTAACAAATGTGATACGCTCACTGTCGGCTTTGACCCCCGGCGTCGGTGTAATCATCATACATTCCTTCACAGACCAGTCCTGCCTGTTGCAGAAAATCCACTATCTGTTCCACCTTATAATTTCTCTGATAGTGTGTTTCCGCATATCGGCGGTACAGCTCTCCGCTTCCGGGATAAACAGTGTCAGGTCATATTCATTGATTCTGGTCTCTTCGTCATAATAATTTTCCCAGATAAAACTTCCTTCCTGCCTGCTCTCCGCAAATGTGTGATCTCCAAGAAGCTGTTCGTATTTATAGGCGGTATTCATATCAAAGATAAATACTCCACCGCTTTTCCAGACAGGCGGCAACCCGCCGGAATGCATCGGAAAGTTCCTGTGGCTCAAGCACATAATTGACACAGTCACAGGTACAGCAGACTGCCCGCACATCCATCCAGTTCGAGTGTCTGCATCTCCTGCAGCAGATAAAGAATCGGCGGATCTGTCTGCTTTTCCATGGCTTTCTGCAGCATATCCACAGAAACATCCACACCGGTCATATCATACCCACAGGCTGCCAGTCTCCGGGTCAGTTCTCGGTTCCGCATCCCAGATCCAGCACCGGTGTCTGCAATTCCATGCTTTTTTAATATCTCACAAATATATGCACACCATTCATCATAGGGCACATTATCCATAAACAGGTCGTAAACCTGCGCAAAACTCGTATACGCGTCCATTCTTTTCCTCCTGCTTTGTATCATAGTTTAGCAAGTTTTTATGGCAAAAGCAAGGTTGATTATTCTTCCCGAAACCTTTATACTGAATGCATAAGTTGAAATACAGAAAGGATTTTCCATGCCTGACAACTACGAACATTATATTTCCAAAAATATTCAGGCCTTCTATCGCAGAAGACTTTTTTCTCCAATGATATATCTGGTTTTGCTTGCAGTTCTCTGGATCGTATTTCCACTGGGTGCCATGCTGCGGCCTGCACAGCTTTCCGACAATACCAAAATTGCGGATGCATACAAGACCATCACCGTTATGTGCGCATGACCTTCACGGATCTGAAATTCAGCGGATATACCTGTGAAACCTATGGACAGACCCGCGGATATTATTATTACACCACACAGAAAATAATTGCAGCATCATTCTCCTTACCCCGCATACATGTGAGGAAGGGCTCCCTACGATCGACCGTCTGACCGTCACCGGCCGGATCGTCAAAGGAAAAAGAATCTTATCTGGCACTTTTGTCCCAGCTTTCCTCTGACCTGAACTGGACCGAAAAACCGGTATCCGCAATCAGCTGTCTTCGTATTATTTCAGTGAGCCTGACTATCATTTAACCACGACGCGCATTTTATTCTTCGCGTATTTCGGTTCCATGATTTATACCGTCCTGTATCTTTTGTCTGTATGGTCTATATCCGGTTCCCGGTGCTTTCCCCACCGTGCCAGAACCTGATCGTCTTCGGACATCCGGGGCAGATTCTCGCCGAGGCCGAGGAAGAACTTGCAACACTTCCACAGCTGGCAACGGAGGATATGTTTATTACCGAACATTATTTTATCATGACATCACCATATGGAAATGCCATTGTACCTATTCAGGAGATTCTGTGGATCTATAAACATTCGACGCTCCACAAAATGCTCTGGTATCATTTCAGCATCTCTTATACCATGCATATTACCGCAAACAAACATATGTATGTAAACTGTCCGAAAAATACCAAATCCGATATTGACGGTATTATGGATTACCTGGCAGAAGCCAATCACAACATTCTGGTAGGTTTCAATGAAGAAAACCGCCTGAAAGTCCAGGCGGTTCAGGGAAAACCTTTCCATATTGAAAATTTTATGCGTTATTGCGCCGCCGCGTCTAAAACATACAGGCTTTGCTTCCGATTTCATAATCCAGATTTTCATAGGCTTCCCTTTACCACGGGAAGCCTTTCTTTTTTCTTCCGGCGGTAATTCATGTTCAGAAAGTATCTTTATATTCTCCTCAATCTGTGCAATATCATAGGTATCAAATCCATACTTTAACCTTTTCCAGCACAGCCGGCGCTGCTCTCCATCCATCATGGGAAACTTTTTTTCCTGCCGAAGTATGTGACCGCTTTCCTGTGAATCTTTTGTCTCCTGTTTTACTTCTTTCACCGTCCCCTGCAGCTGCTCTAAAAAGTATGCAGATTC
>VOFG01002686.1_pt1 | contig 31267 bp, 48 predicted proteins | sample 5384171 | NCBI WGS metagenome assembly VOFG01 (sample SAMN12384726, study PRJNA508395) | human gut metagenome | isolation source: healthy gut F | host: Homo sapiens
GACGGAGGAGAGCCGTCAGTTCTTTCGTATTGTACGAGATCTCCATGATGCTGCTTGCCGTCGGCGCAATGGCGGTCAGATCGTCATCACGGTGCTGCGCTGCGCGCTGAAAGCTGCCGGTGCTCTGCGGCTGGCTGACGCTGTTGAGCGTACCTGCGGTCTGCTTATTTGCCGCCTTCATCTGGCTGATCACGGGCCTTTGCGGTCTTGAAGACGGACGCAGCGCCTTTCAAAGACGCTTGTCTTTTGCGTATCTGCTGTGGAGTCGTTCGTAAGGGACCTCGGTCACGCTGACCGGCGCAGCAATATCGCCGAAGGCTGAGCTGATATCGGCCGTGCGGAAGCGGCTCGCTTGCTCATCGTAGTGCAGCCAGTAAAGCGTCAGCTTTCCCTTTGCGGGAAGCGCCCTTTCCTGTGTGCTGTACGAAGTGAGGAAGAGTTCGCCGTCATCCGCAACGTTCGGGCGAGCAAAAGCGTCGCCCAGTTGGGGTCATACGGGAACTGCAGCCCAGATCCGTCGGGGATGTACGATAGGCTGCGTAATAGTCGCCGTCCTGCGGATAGATCATAAGCCGCCAGGATGCCACCTGCGTTGTCGATGACATAATAGGCTTCGGCATCTCACATCCTCACCGCTGTCGGGATCCTTTGAACGTGATGGAGCCCCAGCGAGGTGATGCCGGAGAAGCCATCCGCGTCATAGCCGAACAGGTCGTCCCACGCTGATGTCTGCTGGCGCTGCCGTTCATCGGATCCTGCATCGGGATGATGTTCATGGAGTATACACCGGTCAGCAGATCGCCGTGCAGCGACTCCGTTCCGGTATATTTGCGGGAAAGGGGCAATGTCGTCGTATGCGACGGGCCAATCTCGTCCGAGAACGGTGCGCTGCCGGTGTTCAGGATCTTGCCGGTGGCAAAATCGATCTCATATGCACTGCCGTCCACGTCAAACGCATAAATGCTGTTTGCGCTGGAAGCGCTTGCCGAGGTCACGCGGCTGCCGATTCCGTCAACCGCTGCGACCTTTTCCCCATGTCTCGCTGTCTGCGAGATTCCACTCGAAGGTCTGCACCTGATTGTCTGCTGTCAAAAGTCCGCGGAACGTGTAAGTTCGGCGCAAGCACCTGTACGGTGCAGGAAGCATGGACTTCGGGATTTTTGTGAGAAGCCGCCGTGATTGTTGCGGTGCCGGCGCTGACGGCCTTGATCTGGCCGTTATTGTTGACCGTCGACCGCAGGCGCAGGGCGTCAATCCAGCACCCATATTCAAGCGTAATACGGCTCTATGAAGCTTCAAGCCTGGTTGGACACCAGCAGAGACCTTTCAGGGGAAAGCGTGAAGCGGAGGTCAGCGCCTCTGCGGGCTCCTCGCCGCTGATCAGCTGATATATGCAGGAGCGTTGGCAGGCATAGTCCACAACCTGAAGCAGAAGCTTCTCGCCGCCGCTCAGCTTGGAGAGATCGAACGCAGTTTGCCGTCTTGCCGGAGTCGGGGTATGTCATGTTCCAGAGGATGCATTGTAGCCGCGACATAGTGGTTATCCATGGCTGCACGGCCAGCGTCTTCGCGTCAGATCCTTACTTTGGACGGGAGATGAGTTCCGGCGCGGTGTTGTCGATGGTCAGGTGCGTGCTCCGGTTTTGCACCACATCCCTGAGTTCATCCCCAACGATGGCTGCCATCGGCATTTGCATAGTATTCGGGGCCATCGTCAGCGTAAGATCCACGCTGGAAAGTTCTTCTCCGGGAGGCATTGCCGAGGCGTCTGTACCCGCTCAGTCAATGCCAAGCTGGAGCCGGGTATGCTGCCATGCGTTTGCATTTCGGAGTAGTACGAAGCAGTCGCTGCGCTGACTTCCTCGTCCAGATACGCTGTCTTCGTGTTGGAATCGACGATCTGAGGCGGGAGTTGCCCGCGTTACGGATTATGAGAAGACAAGCGTGCTGATGCTGTTGCCGCCCTGATTGTTGAAGGCGTTGCGGACGCTCAGATACTCGTCGTCAAAGTCAGCAGGGTTGCCGACCATTGCAAGAGGACTCCATCTACCGGCATAGAGAATGTTTAGGAAGTTGAAACGGTGTAGCCATAGCTGTTCGTCGCCGAGGAGCAAGCGCGCGTTTCCGTGCCGCAAATGCTGTCGATCAGAGAACCGACATCATACATCGACGGCTCCGACCAGCCTCCAGTAGCCGAGCACTGGGATGGAATGGCTCGTGCCGGCGGCGCCTCGTCTGTGGGCGAGGCCCTGCACGCGGACATAGCCTCAACATAGGCGCCCGTGGGATACGAAGTATTTCCAGATGCGCACTGCGGTCGAGCAGGCGGATGTGGCAGCGGACGACCAGCCTTTACCGTTTGCAGGAACAAGGATCGTCGCCTCCTGGAAGCAGATTCAGGAACAGGTGTGCATCATAGGCCGTCACAGCGCCGTCGCCGTTCAAATCGGCAATGGCCTTGGCGTTGAGAAGCTTTGCGCCCGGCTTTTCGACGCGACATCCAGCAGCAGCTGGCCGTCTTCCAGATCGACCCGGCCGTCGTTGTTATAATCGTAATCACGGCTCAGGTTGTCGGTCGTTCTGCCGTTCACAGTCCACGTCACAGCGGCGCTCAGCGGCGTCGTCAGCGTGTCCAGGTAACTCTGCCCCTCATAGTCGAGCAGAGCCTGCGTAAACAGTTCGGCACTCAGCGCATAGGCGTGCGTCCGTCCGTCGAGGTTGTTGACGGTGAAACTGAAATCATAGCTGCCGTGCGTGCGGGGTCGTCGCCAAGTTCTGCCTTGACCTTGCCGTCAGCCCAGGATGCGGTCGCATCAGCCTGCATTTTAATGTAAGGAGTCTGCAGAGGTCGCCGCCGCGGCGTTGACCATGCCTGCGCCCTGCTGAATGACCGGGTAATATGCGTCGTTTTCATTGTTGACGACCGGCTCTGCCGTGGACATCATGATCGACTGGGCCAGCGCGCGGTCGGTCAGGATCGCTGCAGGAAAGGCCCTTGGATTCAATGTACTGCTTGACCAGTGCGCCGATACCGGCGATCTGCGGCGCAGCCATCGAGGTGCCGCTCATGAGTTCATAGTCCTGGTGGCCGCCCCCTGCATACCGCTGGTGCTGTTGTGCAGGCCGTTGAGCGAGTAGATATTGCCGCCGGGCGCAGCGATCTCCGGCTTCAGCGTCAGATCGCCCGGAACGCCCCAGGAACTGAATTCACTGATGGTCTTATAATCGCGGTTGAACCGAACCGGTTCGCTTGCCGCGCACTTCGATCTTGCCGGTATAATACAGGACTGTCGTGCCGTCCTCTGCATAAACCGGCTCGGCCTGCGTGCGAACAATTCGCCGTCGTCCTGTGTGATCGATACGCACGGGATCGTTGCGGTACTGCTGCTCAGGTCCATGTTGATTGAGCCGGACTGGTTGTTGTAGACCGCACGCCAGCGCGCCTGCGGCGGCTGCGGCATCATGCTTCTGGTAGAACGAGGGACTGCCCTCTGGAAACGAAGACAATTTTGTCCTTGACTGCATCTGCATAGGCAAGCAGTGCAGGTTGTTCCCGGCTGCGTCCACGGCATACTTCGTTGCATCCTCAGAGAAAAACACGAATTCGTGCTCTCCACGATCGTGGAGATCGGCTTGTTCGTAAAGCCGGTGGTTTCGGACGGCGCGATCCGGATCCTGTCCGATCAGAGGTAGTTGCCGATAAAGCCGTCGTTATCGACCGAGGCGACCGTCAGGCTGTTTGCATAGCTGCCCGGCTGACCGTCCGTCTGCATGCTGACGCGCCGTCGCTGCAAAGATAGCCGATCGGATCGGCGTTCTTGGCCCAATAGCCGGCATTGCCGGAAGAAACCGTCACAACGGAGGAAGCGTTCTCAGATCGTCGAAGATCTTCTGATAAGCTTCCGTTCTCGCCTTGCTCGGGCCGGGACTGGCAGAGCCGAGCGAGAGGTTGATCGTATCCGCACCGAGAACGATTGCATCCTCAATGGCTGCCGTATAGTCCGAGTCATACGCGCCGCCCTCGTCGCCGAAGACCTTCATGACCAGCACCTGTGCATCCGGCGCTGCGCCGTGCATATGTACGCTGTCCAATGCAGAGACATATCCGCCGTTTCCGTCCGGCAGATGCCGTTGGCCGCCGCGATACCGGCAACATGGGAGCCGTGCTCGCCCTCCGTGTCCGTCTCATGCGTTACGTCCAGATCCTTGTCGATAGCAATAGCCGTATGCGACCTTTTCTGTCCGGTACAGATCCGCCGCGCTGGCGCCTTCCCTTGATATGCAGCAGACTCAGCTTTCGTTGATCTCGTCCATCGAGCAGATCGAGAGAGGCCTTATAGGCTTCGACGGATTCCTTTGCGCGCGCTGCGTTCTGCTCAAGCGCGTATTCATACGCACCATTGTCAAACGACTGGTGCGACGTATCAAGCCCGTATCGATAATGGCGATCCTCATTCCGGCCCCTGTATAGCCGGTAGACCATGCCGTGGTCGTGCCGGTCATGCCGGTTGAGATCTCCATGTTGGGGCTGCACGGTGTTTTCGGACGCGGCAGGCTCATACTGCTGCTCCAGAACCCATCCGCAACGCCCGGGATCTGCTTAATCTGCTCGATCTTGCCGTATTCCACATTGGCAGAGATCAGGTTGGCGACCAACGTCAGATTCAGACAACATCGATCCTCCCGTCCAAAGGATCGTGGACGAGATTTTCCGAACAACGCTGTCCTGCTTGCGCTGGAGTGCTGCGCGGTAAGACACAGCAACCGCATCCTCGGCCAGTGTCCCCTCCGCAGCCGCGTCGGAATAGGCTTCCAGTGTGGATGTGTCCTCCAGGATAATGGAAACACGACAGATCGTGCGCCTGATAGGCGGCCGTATCCTCCCATTTCCGCATCCTCAATTTCGCCCACCGCCACATCCGGGCGGATAAGCGTATCGAGCGTGTCATTCGGCACCTGCTTGAATGCGACCGCTGCTTCGCTGTTTGCCGCAAGCGCCGCTGGCACCAATCTGCCGTCAGCGCAAGCACCAAAAGCATGGCCAGCACCCGTGTGCCCCACATCTTCTTCATACTGCGTCTCCTTCACTTTGCCAATTGGTTTCCGCAGGAGTCCTGCTTCGTTTTATATCACACCCTTTCACATTTATCAACACTTTACCGTGTTGACTCTTTGCTTTTTAAAGTAATTCTCAACAAAATTTTTCTCCAAAAACTGTCGTTTACAGCAAATTTACCTCCTGTTCTGGCTGTAAATTTCTTGGATTTTTTCTTCAAAATACTTTCACGTATTGCATCTTTCTTCCGCGCTTTCCGCAACGTGCAGCCGCAAAAAGTGGAAAAGGCTTCCTTTCAAAATTCGGAGGCTTTTTCCGCTTTGCGGCCTGCCATAAACCAATGCCCACCTGAATGCCACGCTTGAAATGCTTCGTGAAAACCGGACTTTTTCAGCACGCAAATGCACCCGCCGCTGTAGCAGCGGCGGGTGCGGGTTATCAGTGCAGCTTATTCAAATACAACGCCGAGAGATTTGCAGACGGCGGCACAGCGCGGGCAGTCTCCCAGACGGCCATTTCGGTGTCGAACAGCGCGTAGTCCGCATACGGCTTCGACATCTGGTTCAGCAGCACGTTGCGGCCGTCGTCGCCGTCGCGGTGCGGCATCTGGAGCCAGATCTCGTCGCAGGTGAACGCGAGGATGGGCGCAAATACCTTCGTCAAGGCATCGAGGATGATCCACAGCGCGCTCTGTGCCGAGCGGCGGGCGGCGGAATCCGCGCCGTCGCAGTACAGGCGGTCCTTGATGATATCGAGATAGAGGCTCGAAAGCGTCACGACGCAGAAATCGTTGACGGCGTGGGGAGCCGGTCAGGAATTCATATCAATCTGATAAAGTGTTATAGCAACTGCGCCAGAAGCGCGTCCGGCATTACGCCGGAGAAGCCTGGGATGGTCAGCTCTGCCGACGGGAGCAGCCGGGCCGTTCCGATGCCGATGGCTTTCATTCCGCCCCGGTGGGCGGCCTCGATACCTGCGGCTGAGTCCTCGAAAACCAGGCACTGCTCAGGTGGGAGTCCCAGAGCCTCCGCTCCTTTGAGGAACACCTCCGGGTTGGGCTTGCCGTTTACAATTTTTCCTGCCGTCGATGACGGCGTCAAAAACGCCGTAATTTCCAGCTTTTTCAGGACAAACTCCGCATTTTTGCTGACACTGCCAAGAGCTGTCCGGTATCCCTCGGCCCGGGCAACGCGTAAGAAATTCCAACACGCCCGGCAGCAGCGCCGCCGGGGTCAAAGTGCCGATCATCTCCCGGTAGCGGTCATTTTTCCGGGTGCACAGCCTCTTTTTTCGGATTCCGAAAGGGAGCGGTTTCCCTTTTTCAGCAGAATTTCAGGCACTGTGCCCGACTGATGCCCAGAAAGGCCTCCTGGTCTGCCGGAGTGAAGGGAATTCCCAATTCTTCGGCAAGCTCCTGCCATGCCCGGGCGTGGAGGGGGTTCGTGTTCACCAGAACGCCGTCCAGATCGAATAACAGTCCCCGGATCACAGCAGCTTCAGGGTGCCGGAGGTGATGCGCCGACCGCTTGACCGGTCAAAGAGCATCACGCTGCTGCCGGTGATATCCAGCAGGTGTTTGCTTCCGATGGTGAACAGGCTGCTGCCGAATACCACGCCGGTGAGCAAATACTCTCCGATGCGCACCTTGATGGTGGATTCCATACCGGTGGGCATGGCGCCGTAAATCTCGCACTCCACATTTCCACCGCCGGTGATGGACAGGAACTCCGGGCGGATGCCCAGCACCAGATCCTCGTTGGTGAGAATCGGCTCCTCGTGGATGCCGTCGTCCTCGTCGTTGACTCTGGCGATGTGGTAGCGGAAGGGTTCGTCCTTGTTGCTCTTTTCCACGTAGCCGCTCTCTCCCGCACGGGCCTTCAGAGCCTGCGCCTGGGCTTCCAGCTCCTCGTCCCGCCGATGGAACCACTGGGGCAGCTGCAATGGATGCTCGGGGGTGAAACTGCCTTGTGTCCGTCCAGCAGCGTCAGCTCAATGCTGCCCTCAGGCCCCTGCCAGCCCTTGGCCTCCACAAAGTTGATGGAGGGGTTGCCCACGAAGTCTGCCGCAAAAAGATTGGCAGGGTGATTGTAAACTTCCAGCGGCGCGTCATACTGCTGAAGGACACCGTTGTTCATCAGGCAGATCTGCGTTGCCAGCGTCATGGCCTCCATTTGGTCGTGGGTGACGTATACGAAGGTGGAGCCGGTCTCCACATGGAGCCGCTGCAATTCATAGCGCATTTCCAGACGCAGTTTGGCATCCAGATTGGAAAGCGGCTCGTCCATGAACAGCACGCTGGGGTTCGGGAGCCAGCGTCCGGGCGATGGCCACACGCTGCTGCTGACCGCCGGACAGCTCCGCGGGATAGCGGTCCATGAACATACTGATTTTGACGATGCGGGACACCCGGCGCACGGACAGGTCGATCTCTTCTTTGGTCAGCTTGCGCACAGCAGTTTCCACCTCGCCGTCCTTGAGAAGCTCAAAGTTCTCGTTGAAGGGCTGAGCCTTTCGAGCGGCCTCCACCTTTTCTTCCAGAGCCTTTACCTCGGCGGACACGTCCTTACCCTGCTCCAAATGATAGCCGAACAGCTTTTGGGCAGTGTACTGGGAGATGGTGTAGGTATCGATCAGCTTGATGATGGCCTTCGTTTCGTCCAGCTTGCCGTTTTTATCCCGGCATTCCTCAAGAGTCTTTACCACATCCTGAGGATTTTTGAGGATCTGTGCCAGACGGGCGGCGTTTTTCGCCTCAAAGCTGATCTTCGGCATTTCCTCCTTGATGTTTGACAGGCCGAAGGAAATATTCTGGTAGACGGTCATGTTGGGCCACAGGGCATAGTTCTGGAAGAGGAAGCCCACCTTCCGCTTGTTGGCGGGGATGTTGATGCCCAGCTCACTGTCGAATACCACCGTGTCGCCGATGGTGATGCGTCCGCTAGTGGGGTCTCCAGTCCCGCGATCATCCGCAGGGTGGTGGTCTTGCCGCAGCCGGAGGGCCCAGCAGGGTGACAAACGCGTTATTTTCAATGACCAGATTCAGGTCGTCCACACCATAGAACTTGCCCCAGCGCTTGGTGATATGTTCAAGTTTGATTTCAGGCATGATTTAACCTCCGATTCCTTTATCCAGGCTTGCGCCCGTGATTTTGTTGACGAGGGTGTTGCAGACCAGAATGGTCACGATCAGGATCAGGTTGATGCCGCTGGAGAACGCGTAGAGGCCCATCTCGTCGAAGTAGTCCAGCGTTGTCGAGAGGATGAAGCCCTGCACGCACAGCAGCATGAACAGCGACAGCTCACGCAGGCACGTCATGAACGGCAGCAGGAAACCGGAAATGATCGAGGACTTCTGGATGGGGATGATGATGCGGGTCATGCGCTTGATCCAGGGAACATCCTGAATGATGGCCGCTTCTTCGATCTCGCCCGACAGCTGGAGCATGGAATTGAGGCTGCTGCGGCTGGCAAACGGGATGTATTTGACCGTGCCGACGATAATGAGCAGCGTGTAGGTGTTGAACAGGTTCAGCTTTTCCGTCGAGAACAGGATGAAGAATGCGACGCCCACAGCGATGGACGGCATGAGATACGGCAGGAAAGCGACGGAGTTCACATAGTTCGCCCAGCGGCTGCGGCGGTTTTTCGAGACGGCGTAGCCGATCATCGTGCCGATGGAGCCGGCCAGCAGCGCACAGGCCACGGAGACAAGGATCGTGCCCTTGAACGCACGCCAGATCGTCTCGTTATACAAAATGCCCTTCTGGCCGTACATGCCGTTTTCGGTGACGTTCTCCGCCGTGACCCACCACTTGGTCGTGAGGTTCGACGCGTCGCCCGTATACAGGAACGAATAGTCGCCCGGATTCGGCAGGAACGTCTCGAACGCGAAAGAAATGATGGGGAAGATACTCGTGAAGAACGTGAGAATCACAAGGATCAAGGCGATGACGACGCGGCCGGTTTTGCCGAGCGTGATCTTGGAGATCTGGCCGGATTTGCCGGTGACGGTCGTGTAGTTTTTGCGGCTTCTGAGCGAGAGCTGGTTCAGAAGCATGATCGCCACGCCGAAGACCATCATGATGATGGCAAGAATGCTCGCTTCACCCGTATACTTGGAGTTCATCGAGACATACTTGGTCGACAGCGTGCTCAGGCCCAGATAATGCGGCACCGGGTAAGAGCCCATCGCGCTGCCGAAGACCAGCAGAATGGTGGACAAAATCGCGGGCTTGACCATCGGAAGGGTAATGCGGAACATGGTTTTCCACTTGGGCGTGTCGAGAATGGTCGCGGCCTCTTCAAGATTCGCGTCCATGTTGCGGAAGATGCCGCCGATGAGGATATAGGCGAACGGCGCGTAGTGAAGGCCCAGAACCATCAGGCTCGGGAACAGGCCCTTGCACCACCATATCGGCATGTTGACGCCGAACAGGGCGGCAAGCAGACCGTTGGACGTGCCGGTGACGGCGTTGGAGTTAAACAGGTTCTGCCACACGACGGCCAGCGTCCACTGCGGCATGATGTACGGGAAAATAAAAATGGAGCTCAGATATTTTCTCCACGCAAGGTCGGTGCGCGTAATCAAAAACGCAAACAGCCCGCCGTAGAGAATGGACACCACGCACGTGCCGACAGCGAGGAGCACCGTGTTGAGAAGCGGCGTCCACAGATTCGTCTTTGCCATGCGGCTGGTGAAAAGGTCGGTGTAGTTGACGGTCGTATAGCCGGACGCCTGCCCGGTCAGATGGGCATCGATGGTGCCGGCGTGAATTTTGAAGGTATCTTCCACGATGGCGACGATCGGCGCGACCGTGGTGAAGGTCAGGACAATGCCAAGCAGCAGCAGAATGACGTTGTGCGGCTTGGAAAAGAAGGTCTTGACCTTATTGAGCACAATCGTGGATCTGCTTGCGCGGAGGGTAGTGGGTCGGCTCATGGCTTCCTCCTCTTTTCTCAGGTTTGAAGGTCGGATGATGGGGTATGTTTTTGCAAAGGCGCCCCTGGATGCGCATCCAGGGGCGCCGGTAAGGTGCTGGTTGACAGATCAGCCTGCGGAGTATTTGCTCAGCATTTCGATCCAGCTGCCGACGGTGAATGCAACGTCTGCGCAGTATTCCGGATCCTCGAGCACGAGCTTGCCGTTGGTCGTCCACCATTCATAGCCGCGGTCGTTCTTTGCTGCGAATTCAACAGTGGTGCCGTCCTCGGCCATGCCGCCGATGGAGTGATGGAAGTTGGCCTCAGTCTCCTCTGCCACGGTCGGGTTGGAGGAGTAGCCGCCCATGTCCTTGCCCCAGGCGGAGAAGCCGTCGGCGGTGCAGGTCATGTAGGCGATGAAGGCGCAGGCAGTCCAGGGCAGCGGGCTGTTGTCGGTGACAAACAGATAGTGGCAGTAGCCGTAGCCGCCGATACCCTGATAGCCGTCCTCATACGCGGCGACCTTGATGTTTTGACGGAGACGGAGCTGGACTCCTCGACGGAGCGGAGCTTTGAGTAAACGAGAAGGCCGAACTGATCCTTCGCGGAAGCGTCGACAAGGGTGTTGCAGATGGGGCCGTCGTCGGTCTGGGCGTTGTAGCTTTCGACCCACAGCTTGATCCATGCCAGCGCGTAAGCGCCGTCAGCGCCGAGGCCGAGGTCGGCAGCTTCGGATTCCATCTCTGCGATAGTGGGCTGGAAGTACGCCTGCTCGTCAGCGGACAGAGCCTCAAAGGACTCCTTCATCCAAGCTGCGTAGTCGTCACGGGTCAGCATGTACAGGAAGTTCTTGCCGACGATCTCGGAGTCGATGTCCATGAACAGGCCGTGCTCGCCCTCGGCGACAAAGTCCCAGCAGTTATCGTAGGTCTTGTCGCCCACGCAGTTGTACATAAAGACCTTGTTGAGCGTCTGCAGCGGCAGGAAGCCGGTGTAGGCGTCGGCCGTGGTGCCGTTGGCGTCTGCCCAATCCTTCGGGATGAAGGTATCAAGGATGCCGGTCTGGACCATCTTGCTTTCGATCTGGTTGCCGTCCTGGATGAGGGTCATGGCGAACGTGCCGGTCTCCTTCAGGGAGTCAGCGGTCAGCTGCTCGAAGATCTTGTTGTTCTTGGGCTGCTGCCACTCGAACTCCATGTTGTAGCTGGAATCGATGGACTGCAGATACTCAATGAACAGCGGCAGGGCGCTCTTGCCGCGGCTGGAGTTGCCGACGCCGTAGAACGTCTTGCCGTTGGACTCTTCGATTGCTTTTTTCGCCAGCTCCTCAAGAGTCATGCCTTCTGCTTCCTTTGATGATCTGCTGGGTCGCAGTCAGATTTTCGGGCTCGGCAGCGGGCGTTTCCTCTGCGGGAGCCTCGGTGGTTTCGTTGGTTTCAGCGGGTTCGGTCGTCTGGGTGTCTTCTGCGGGAGCGGCGTGTCAGCCGGGGTCGTCGCCGGAGCGGCAGCGCAGGCAGCCATGGACAGAACCATCACAGCAGCCAGCAGAAGCGCAAGCATCTTCTTCATTCTGATATTCCTCCTGATAAAATTTGAATTCGTGCAGCAGCTAACGGGAGTTCTGCATCGTATGTTCTCATTTTACGGTGTTTCTGCACAAAAGAACAGTGGACAAATCTGCGATTATTTGTGATTCTCTGCGATAATTTTAAAAATTCAATGAAAACTGAGCCGGAGATGTGTTATAATCAGGGCAAAATAACAGAGAATTTTGTTCTCGCTGCTACAGGACACGGAAACTATGAAACACATACGCATTCTGATATTATGTATAGCATTCGCTCTTCTGACCGGCTGCGCGCCCGCCGCACAGGATACAGCCGCCTACGCGCCGGATGAATCGGAGCGTCTCGTTCTGTACACCTCGCACAAAAAGAGGTCTGGTGGCCGATCGTCAAGGAATTTGAATCGCGCACCGGAATCTGGGTCGAGGTCGTACAGGGCGGCACAAACGAACTGCTTGAGCAGCTGCAAAAGGAGCAGGACGCACCACGGGCCGACGTGATGTTCGGCGGCGGCGTCGAGAGTCTCGAAGCCTGCCGGGCGTTGTTTGAGCCCTACGTCTGCCGCGGCGCGGAGCAGATTTTGCCGCAGTACCGTGCGCAGGACAGCAGCTGGACGCCGTTTTCCTCGCTTCCGGTCGTGCTGGTCTACAATCCGAAGCTGCTGTCCTCCGGACAGCTCAGCTGCTGGGCCGATCTTCTCGACCCTGCGCTGCGCGGGCAGATCGCCTTTGCCGATCCATCCGTCTCCGGCTCGAGCTATACCGCGCTCGTGACGATGCTCTGCGCGCTGGGCGGCGACGCGGATGAGGTGCTGCAAACATTTGCGGAAAACCTGGACGGAAAGCTCCTGTCCGGTTCAGGTGCGATCATTTCCGCCGTTGCAAACGGCGAAGCGCTCGTCGGCATCACGCTGGAGGAGACCGCGCGCAAGCGCATTGCTGCTGGGGACGGATCGCCATGGTCTACCCGCAGACGGCACAAGCTGCGTACCGGACGGCTGCGCCGCGCTGAAGGGCGCGCCGCACCCCGACAACGCAAAGCTGTTTCTCGATTTTGCCGTCAGCTACGACGTGCAGCAGCTGCTGCAGTCTGATTTTTACCGCCGCCCGGTGCGCAGCGACGTGAGTCCTGCCAGCAAACTGCCGGAACTATCCGCCATTCGTCAGGTCGCGTATGACGTAAGCTGGGCAAGCGAGCACCGCGAAGCAATTCTTGATGAGTTGGGCCTTTATCTCGGGACGGAGGCGGAACAATGAAGCGGCTTCACTTTTCCTCCTTCCGTCAGCGGCTGAACGCGGCGTTTCTGGCCGTGTCTCTGGTGCCGATGCTGTTGTGCTCCGGTCTGCTGCTGCAGATTTTCCGCCTGCGCATGATGTCGAACGCCCAGCAGACGGCCCAACAGCAGCTGTCCGCCTCCTGCGAGGCGCTTGATACGCTGCACAGCGGCTTTTTGCAGACAGCCGCATCTCTGCAGCACAATCCACTCGTTGCACAGGCGCTGTTTGACGCAGAAGCAGAGGACACGGCGGTCTACAGCCAGCTGTTCGACGCTACAGAGTCCGTGCGCAGCTTTGCACGCTTTGACCTTTACGATATCAGCGGCCGCTGGCGCTATTCGACACAGACAGCGCCCGAACGCCGGTCGCTGCCGACCAACTGGGGGGCCTTTTATACGAGGCGGCCTGCGCCGGAGCAGGCGTTCTGGTGTGCAGCGCGGCAGAAGATCCGGCCGACACAGACGAGCCGCTTCTGCACGCTGCGATGCTCCTGACCGACCGCTACGGCGCGCCGGTCGGATATCTCACCATCGGCATGCTGGAAACGCAGCTGCGGACACTGCTCGGCGGCACAGCTGGTGCGCAGAACGAGCTTCTGCTGCTCGACGCGCGCTGGCGTCCGGTCTACTGCACGCAGCCGGCGCAGACGCAGAGCCTTGCCGACGCGCTGCGCGGGCAGCTTTTGTCCGGCAGGCGCTCACCGGTCTGTCTGCCGACGTTTCCTATACCGTGCGGCAGCATACCGAAACCGGTCTGTATCTCGTCCTGCAGCAGCCGCAGCCGCTCAGCGCCGGAACACTCCGGCTTTTGTACTCGGTGAGCGTGCTGTGCGCGCTGGCCTGCATCATTTTAAGCGTCGTACTCAGCCTGCAGCTAAGCCGGCAGGTCTTCCAACCGATCGGCAGACTGCATCACGCCATCCGGCAGGTCGGGAAAAATAATCTGGACGTGCAGGTTCCCGTTCCCGCCGGCCGGCATGACGAATTGGGCGAATTGGCACAGCAGTTCAACACCATGGTCGTCGCCCTCCGGCACAACCAGCAGGCACTGTTGGAAAACCAGCGCGCACTTAACCGCGCGCAGATCCGCATGCTGCAGGCGCAGCTAAACCCGCATTTTCTGTGCAACACGCTCGACACCATGAAGTGGATCAGCAAAATCAATCAAGTGCCGCAGGTGGCGCTGATGTCAACGAATCTTGCCGATATCCTTCGCTTCTGCATCACGCCGGACGAATTTGTCCCCCTGCGGCGGGAGTTGGAGATTTTGAGCCGGTACGTCGAGATTCAGCGCATCCGCCTGTCAGAAAGCTTCTCATACACGGAAGCCGTGCCGGAGGCGCTTCTTTCGTGCATGGTTCCGAAAAATGCTCCTGCAGCCGCTGGCAGAGAATGCCATTCTGCATGGCCTTTCCGGTGTAGAACACGGTGAACTCTCCGTCACGGCCGTGCTTGCGGAGCAGGACGTGCTCGAGATCCGCGTCGGGACAACGGCTGCGGCTTCCCGCCGGACCTTCTGGGGCCTTACAAACCGCCGGAAACGCAGACGGGACATTTGGGACTATTAAATGTAGACACGATCCTGCGCAAGCATTACGGCGACGCGTTCGGTCTGCGTCTTGAAAATCCGGAGGGCGGCGGCGCCTGTATTCTTGCGCGCCTGCCCGCGAAGGGAGGGCCCGGCGTATGATGCGGGTAATGGTTGTAGAGGATGAGGAAATGATCCGCAAGGGTATCGTCATGGCAGTAGACTGGGCGGCGCTGGACTGCATCGTGGTCGGCGAAGCCGCCAACGGCGAACAGGCCCTTGCCGTCGCGGAGGACTGCCAGCCGACGCTTATCATCACGGATCTCAAATGCCGAAGATGGTCGGGCTGGAGCTGGTGCGGCGGCTGCGCGAAGCAGGCAGCCGCGCGTATGTCATCATTCTGACCGCCTACGATTCGTTCGCCTACGCGCAGACGGCCATCCGTCTGGGCGCGGTGGACTTTCTGCTGAAGCCTTTTCATGACGGCGATCTGGAAAACGCCGTTCTGGCGCTGCAAAAGCGCATCGCCGCACAAACCGCACCGCAGCCAGAGCCGCTTCCCGGCGTGAAGCCCGGCCCCAAGAGCCGCTATGTGCGCGAGGCAATGGTGTACCTTGAGCAAAACTGCGGCAGCGGCGATCTGTCCGTCGGGCAGGCGGCAGCGCAGCTGGGACTGAGCGAAGGACATCTGAGCCACCTGTTCAAAAAGGAAACGGATATGACGCTCGGCGCGTATCTTACGCGCTGCCGCATCAGAAGGCTATGGCGTTGCTGCGCGAGGAAAGCTGAAAGTCTACGAGGTTGCGGAGGCCTGCGGCTACCGCGATATTGCATATTTTCCGGCACCTTCAAAAAATCACCGGCAAAAAGCCCTTCTGACTATCAGGACGCGCGGATAGCTTGACAAATCCCGCGTCTGCAGGTAGAATGTAGACCCTTCCATGCGGACAGCTTCCGCAGGGGGGCGTTCTATCACAAACAAGGAGATACTATTATGAAAAAGAATCAGATTCTTGCCCTGCTGCTGGCAGCGGTGATGCTGCTGGCCGTGCTGACCGGCTGCGCCGCGAAGACGGAGCCTGCACAGGAAGAACCCGCCCAGAGCGAGACGGCTCCGGAAACGGAAACATCTGCCCCCGCAGAAGAAGAACCGGCTCCCGCAGAGGAACCGGAAGCAGAGGACACCGCCTCCGCCGTTACCCTGACCGACATGACCGGCCGCGAGATCACGCTGGACGCGCCCGCAGAGCGCGTCGTCGCGCTGACTGCCGCTGACTGCGAAATTCTCTACGCGCTGGGCGCGGGCGATCTGCTGGTCGGCCGCGGCGAATACTGCGACTATCCGGCAGAGGTTCTGGATGTTCCGTCTGTCCAGTCCGGCTATGACACGAACATTGAGCAGATCATCGCGCTGGAGCCGCAGGTGCTTCTCATGAGCACCATGGCCCAGACTGAAGAGCAGGTGCAGCAGCTGGAGGCTGCCGGCATCCACGTTGTCGTGAGCGATGCACAGGACATCGAGGGCACCTATACCGCCATTAACATGATCGGCACGCTGACCGGCAAGCAGGCCGAAGCCGCCTCCATCGTCGAGAGCATGCAGGAAACTTTTGACGAGATCAAGGCAAATGCCGGAGACGGCACGAAGACCGTTTATTTTGAGGTTTCCCCGCTGCAGTATGGTCTCTGGACGGCAGGCTCCGGCACGTTCATGGACGAGATCGCCAATATGTTGGGCCTGACCAACTGCTTTGCCGACGTGACCGGCTGGGGCGAGATCTCCGAGGAGCAGGTGCTTGAGCGCAATCCGGATTATATCGTGACCATTTCCATGTACTATGGCGAAGGCCCGACGCCGGAAGAGGAAATTCTCTCCCGCACCGGCTGGGAGAACGTCACGGCTGTCAAAGACGGCAAGATTCTGAACCTGCAGAACAACGAACTGTCCCGTCCGGGCCCGCGTCTTGCTGATGGCGCGAAGGCCATGTATGACTTTGTCTACGGCGAATAAGTTAGACTCACAAACAGGAGGCACAGCATGCGCCGGTATCACGAAACGTTCAGACTCTGGGAATACCTGCTCTTTACGCTCGTGACGCTGGCCGTGCTGTGCCTCTGCGTCTGTGTAGGAAGCGTCCGCATTCCCTCTCGGATACACTTTCCTATTTTGCGGCAAAACTCACGGGCGATGCGTTGCCCGCAGGCCTCGTTTCTTCCATCCTGCCCATCCGCCTGCCGCGCGTTTTTATGCGTGGCGCTGACGGGAACGGCTTTGTCTCTGGCCGGTGCGGCGATGCAGGGACTTCTCAAGAATCCGCTGGCCGACGGCTCGACGCTCGGTGTCTCATCCGGCGCGTCGCTCGGTGCGGTCATCGCCATTGCTTTCGGCGTGACGCTGCCGAGTCTGCCCTTTGCAGGGACAATGGGCACGGCGATCATCTTTGCATTCGCCTCGCTCCTTGTCATTCTCGGCCTTTCCTATAAGCTTGACCGTTCACTCTCAACGAACACGATCATCCTGATCGGCGTGATCTTCTCCATGTTCGTCTCCAGCATTATGAGCGTCATTATCACGTTTGCCGCCGATAAGGTGCAGCGCATCACGTTCTGGACAATGGGCTCCCTGCGCGGCAGCACCTATCAGAATGCCGCTGTTCTGGCGCTCGCGCTTTTGTTCTGCGGCACGGTCATCCTGCTGCATGCACAGATTCTGAACGCCTTTGCCGTCGGCGAGGACAACGCCCGGCAGATCGGCGTAGATGTGAAGCGGGCCAAGCTTATGCTGCTCATCATGGTTTCGGTCCTCATCGGCGTGTGCGTGTCCGTCGGGGGAACGATCGGCTTTGTCGGCCTTGTCACGCCGCACATGGCGCGCATGTTGGTTGGCCCGAACCACAAGCGGCTGCTCCCGGCGTCGATGTTCGGCGGAGCCGTCTTTCTGATGCTGGCCGATCTTATCGCGCGCATCCTGCTGAATCCGCTGGAACTGCCCATCGGCGTCGTTACAAGCTTCGTGGGCGCGATTGTATTCGTTGTCATCTTCTATCAGTCGAGAAAGGAGCATTGACATGCCGATGCTGGAGACCAACCGCCTTTCCGTGCGGTATGGAACCAAAACGATCGTCGATTCGCTCTCCTTCTCCGTTTCTGAGGGACAGTGGCTCATGATCGTCGGCCCGAACGGGGCCGGAAAATCCACTGCGCTCTCCGCCATTACGCAGGGCGCACCATATACCGGCAGCGTCCTGTTTGAAGGACAGGATGTAAAAAAAAAATGAAGTCCGCACGCCGCGCACAGGCCATCGGCGTCTTGTCGCAGAACCACTTCGTCGGCTACGGCTTTACCGTCGAGGAAGTCGTGCGGCTTGGCCGTTTTGCCTATTCCGGCGGCCTGCTCGGCCGCAGCCAGACCGAAGACGCGAAGCATGTCGAGCACGCACTAACCCTGACCGGCATGCAGGACAAACGCCAGCAGTCGGTTCTTACGCTCTCCGGCGGCGAACTGCAGCGCACGTTTCTCGCACAGGTTCTGGCGCAGGATCCGAAGCTGCTGCTGCTCGACGAACCGACGAACCATCTCGATCTCATCTACCAGAAGCAAATCTTCGCCCTGATTGGCAAGTGGCTGCAAACGCCGGGCCGCGCTGTTGTGAGCGTGGTGCATGATCTGTCGCTCGCCCGGGCTTTCGGCACGGACGCCCTCCTGATGGACCATGGCCGTCGAATTGCCCTTGGGCAGGCGAAAGAGGTTCTGTCGCCTGCAAACCTTGACCAGATCTATGGCATGGACGTCGCCGCCTGGATGCGCAGCCTGTACAGCCAGTGGATTGCGCCGTAATTCCCTGCGCAAGCAGCAAAAACCCGTCTTCCCTGTTGGGAAGGCGGGTTTTATATTTGGAATTACTTCTTATCCGCTGCAGCGGCGAGTTCCTTGAGCGCGTCCTTGCGGGAGAGGTTGACGCGGCCCTTCTCGTCGATCTCAGTAACCTTGACCCAGGTCATGTCGCCGATGTTGAGCACGTCCTCAACCTTCTCGACACGGCGGTTTTCCAGCTTGGAGATGTGGATCATGCCGTCCTTGCCAGGAGCGAGTTCAACGAACGCACCGATGGGCAGGATGCGGACGACCTTGCCGTAGTACAGCTTGCCGACCTCGGGCACGAAGCAGATATCGTCGATCATCTTCTTTGCCGCGTCGCAGGAGGCAGCATCGGGAGAGGCAATATGGATGGTGCCGTCGTCGTCAATATCGACCTGCGCGCCGGATTCAGCGACGATCTTCTGGATCATGGAGCCGCCCTTGCCAATGACCTCGCGGATCTTATCCACGTCGATCTTCATAGTGAGCATCTTGGGTGCGAATTCGGAGACATGGTCGCGCGGTTTGGCGATGCAGGGGATCATGATCTCATTCAGGATCTCCAGGCGGGCCTTGCGGCAGCGCTCGAGCGCGTCGGCAATGATCTCCATGGTCAGGCCGTCATTCTTGAGGTCCATCTGGATGGCGGTAACGCCCTCGGTCGTACCGGCAACCTTGAAGTCCATCTTGCCGTGGAAGTCCTCAACGCCCTGGATGTCAGTGAAGGTTCTCCATGTACCCGTCTCCTTGTCGGAGATAAGGCCGCAGGAAATACCGGCGACAGGTCGCTTGATGGGCACGCCTGCATCCATCAGAGCCAGCGTGGAGCCGCAGATGGAAGCCTGAGACGTAGAGCCGTTGGAGGAGACAACCTCGGAGACGACGCGGATAGCATACGGGAACTCGTCAGCGGACGGAATCACAGGCAGCAGGGCCTTTTCGGCCAGCGCGCCGTGGCCAATCTCGCGGCGGGAGGTGGCGCGGCTCGCACGGGCTTCGCCGCTGGACCACTGCGGCATATTATAGTGGTGGATATAGCGGCGCTCGGTCTCGTCATAGATGGTGTCGAGTTTTTGCGCAGCGGAGAGGGTGTTCAGCGTGCAGACGGACAGAACCTGCGTCTGACCACGGGTGAACAGGCCAGAACCGTGGACGCGCGGCAGAACGCCAACCTCGGCAGCCAGCGGGCGAATTTCGTCCGGCGTGCGGCCGTCGACGCGCTTGCCCTCGAGCAGCCACTTCTTGACGATCTTCTTCTGCATCTTGTACAGGCACACGTCGATCTGGACATCCCAGTCTTCTGCATACTTCTCGCCGAACTTCTCTTTGAAATCGACAACACCCTCAGTCAAACGGGCCTCACGGACGTTCTTGTCGTCGGTGTCGAGCGCGTAGGCGATCTTGTCCAGACCGTACTCGCACAGATCGTCGAGCATTTCATGGTTGACAGCGGCCTTTTCAAACGTAAACTTCGGCTTGCCGATGGCATCAACGATGGTGTTGATGAATTCCACGACCTTCACGTTCGTCTCATGGGCCAGCTTGATGCACTCCATGAGGATGTCTTCCTTGACCTCGTTCGCTTCCGTCTCGATCATGACGACCTTCTCGTGGGTCGAAGCAATGGTCACGAAGCACTGGCAGGCGTTGCGCTCGTCCTGCGAGGGGTTGACGATATACTTGCCGTCCAGATAGCAGACATTGGTGGTCGCAGTCGGGCCGTTCCAGGGAATGTCGGAATACGCGATGACGAGAGAAGAGCCGATGGAGGCGACGATCTCAACAGGGTTATCATAGTCCTGCGCGAGAATCGTATTGGTCAGAACGACGTCATTGCGGAGTTCCTCGTCAAACAGCGGGCGCATCGGGCGGTCAATCAGGCGGGAGATGAGCACACCGCGGTCAGAGGGCTTGCCCTCGCGGCGGTTGAAGGAGCCGGGGATGCGGCCGACGGCGTACATGCGCTCTTCAACCTCAATGGTCAGCGGGAAATAGTCGATGCCGGCCTTCGGCAGGGGACGCAACGGCGGTGACGAGTACGACGGTATCGCCGTAGCGGCAGATCGCCTCTGCGTTGCAGAGTTCTGCAACCTGCCCGTCTCGACCGTAAAAGTGCGGCCGCCGATCTCGGTTTCAAAAATGTGATGATTCGGAGACTGCTTGTGGGTAATCATGAAAGAACCTCCTTCGTTTTTCGCGCGCGTGGGAGGTTTAGCACTTGAAACTGGCGTCTGCAATCAACCGCTACTTTCAACTGCTAAATGGAACCCACGCGCAGTATAATAGTAGTTGGATTTATAAAAAGGGCGGTCGCCCGACCGCCCTTTTTTTTCCTATGACTTACTTACGCAGGCCGAGCTTTGCAACGATTGCACGATAGCGGTTGATATCCTTCTTGGCGAGGTAGTCGAGAAGGCTTCTGCGCTTGCCGACCATCATCAGAAGGCCGCGGCGGGAATGGTTGTCCTGCTTGTGCTCACGCAGATGCTCGGTCAGGGTGTTGATCCGGGCAGTGAGGACGGCGATCTGAACCTCAGGAGAACCGGTATCACCGGCATGGGTCGCGTACTGCTCGATAATGGCAGTCTTTTCTTCTTTGCGCATCATAGTTGTGTTTCCACCTTTCAAAATATTCCCGGGATCCAAGTATCGGGCAGGCAGAAGACCTGCGTGTGAGCAGGCAGTGTCCCGAAACTGGGAAACGGGTCGCAGCGCATGGCGCTGCTTGTTAAGAATATCATACAGGCGCAGAAAAGTAAAGCAGAAAATGCCTGTATTTTCTGAAATTTTTCGGCTTCCGCCACCGGACAGAATTCGACAGAACGGCATAGAATGGCGTGGGACCATCATTCCCGAAAGGAGGGAAGTTTATGCTGAAGGTGACCAAATTCGGCGGCTCGTCGCTGTGCGACAGCGCGGGCTTTGCGCGCGTGCGCGAGATCGTGCTGGCCGACCCGGCGCGTCGTGTCGTCATCGTGTCAGCGGCAGGCAAACGCCATGCCGCTGACCACAAGATCACAGATCTTCTTTATCTTTGCCATGCGCATCTGCAATACGGCGTAAGCTGCTGGGACTTATGGCGCAGGATTGCTGACCGTTACCGCGAAATCCGCGACGGCTGCTGTCTGACGCTGCCCATTGAAGCAGAACTCGATGCAATCTACGCCGCCATGCGCCGCGATACACCACGCGACTGGATCGTCTCTCGGGGCGAATATCTGTCCGCGCGGCTGATGGCTGATCTGCTTGGCTTTGAATTTGTTGACGCAAAAGACTGGCTGCTGTTTGATGCCGCAGGCCGTATCCGGCAGGCTGCGTCCTATGCTGCGCTCGGCTCGCTTGCCGACGGGCGGAAGATCGTCACGCCGGGGTTTTACGGTGCGCTGCCTGACGGCAAGATCCATACACTCCCGCGCGGCGGCTCCGACGTAACAGGCGCGCTGGCCGCAGCCGCGCTGCACGCGGATCTGTACGAAAACTGGACAGATGTGACAGGTGTGCTCGCGGCAGACCCCCCGGCTGATTCAGAATCCCGCGCCGGTCGGCCAGCTGCGCTATGAGGAATTACAGACGCTTTCACGCGTCGGCATGCAGATTCTACACGAGGACGCAGTCGCACCGGTCCGGCAGGCGCAAATCCCGCTGCGCATCTGCAATACGCATGATCCGGAGAACCCCGGCACACTCGTCCGTCCGCAGATGGAGCCGGGTGAAGGTCAGATCTGCTTTGCAGGCCGGCGCCAGCTTGCCATGCTGCGCCTGACCTGCCCGCAGGAGCCGGACGCAGAAGCAAAGCTGGCCGCCATTTTGACGCAGGCGCAGCTTTCGCCGTTTTCCATGCAGAGCGTGTGCGGCGAACTCACGGTGCTTTTACCGATGAAGTCCGGCTCCGAACGCCTGCACCGTCTGCAGGAGCAGGCCGCGCAGGCGCTGCTCCCGCAATCATGCACGCTGCGCGAAAACCTGAGCATTCTGGCCGCGCTCTGCCGTTCGACCGCCACCGTGCCGGAACTGCTCCGCGCAGTCGAAAAGAGCGGCGCGCCAGTCCACCTGCTGCAAAAATGCGGAGCTTGCGCCCTCATGCTCGTCAACGACAGTCAATACGAACAATCCCTGCGCGCGCCGCCTACTCTGCCAGCCGCGATCTGCACGATTGACAAGCGAAAAGCAGATATGATAGAATATACGGTAGTCAGAGCAATTCTGACTGCCGTACTCCATATCCGCGGGCATGATGGAATTGGTAGACATGCGGGATTTCGGTGATGTCACCTTGCTGAAATGTTTTTGCGCCATCTCCTGCCGTGGATTTCTTCGGTAAAAAGCAGGCTCGCCTGTTTTTATACCTGCGGATCAAGCGTTACGCTCCGCCTCGGTTTCCTCACCGAGTCAAAATCAGGGGACAACAAAATAGCGACAGATTTCCCTGCCGTTCCTATCTGCGCCCGTGGTGGAATTGGCCGACACGATGGATTTCGGTGATGTCACCTTGGTGAAAGGTTTTTGTTATGTGTTGACGCGGGATTTATGTACCGTCGTTGACAAGCACTTGGAGGGAGACGCTTATGGCGCAAGCGGCATCAAAAGGAAACTGCTATCTTTGCGGGGAAACGATTTCCAAAACAGCATTTAAGAAGCATCTGCTGGAAACGCACAATGATGCTGCCGGCGATGCGCAGACGTGCAAGCTGCTGAAGGTGGAGGGCGCAGACGAAAAGGCGTATTGGCTGTATCTGGATATGCCGGTGAGCGCCACGCTAAAAACGCTCGATCGGTTTCTGCGGGATATCTGGCTGGAATGCTGTGGGCACGAAAGCGCATTTTTTGTGGGGAACTATGAGCAGCTCTCGAAAAATACCATGGTCGGGATGCTGCGCGATGGGCTCAAGCTCCATTATGAGTATGATTTCGGCTCTACAACGGAGCTGACGATCACGGTGGTGGGAACACTGCTGCGCCCGAAGCAGCGCAGATCCGTTCGTCTGCTCGGGAGAAATGAGCCGATCCGCTTCCTGTGCGGGAAATGCGGAAAGGAAGCCGATTGGATATGCTGCGAATGCGAATGGGAGGATCAGTATCCGTATTTCTGCGAAGACTGCATGGAAAGCCATCCGCACGATTCTGCGCTTCCAATCGTTAATTCTCCGCGTATGGGCGTGTGCGGCTATTGCGGAGAGGACGATGTCTATACCTTTGCCCCGGCTCCGTTTTTGAAGTAAAAATCAGGCGACCGGCGGACGCTTACTCCGCAGTTCGCCTGTATATGCGCCCGTGGTGGAATTGGCAGACACGATGGATTTAGGTGATGTCACCTTGGTGAATGTTATTTCGCCGTTCCTCGCCGCGGACATTCTCCGGTAAAAGCAGGCCTGCCTGTTTTTATAATCGCGGATCAAGCGTTACGCTCCGCCTCGGTTCCTCGCCGTGTAAAAATCAGAGGACAGCAAAATAGCGGCAGAACGCGCTGTCGCTCATATATGCGGGTATGGTGGAATTGGTTGACTCGGAGGATTTAGGTGCTGTCACCTTGGTGAAAGGTTTTTCCGCGGTTCCTCACCGCGGACATTCTTCGGTAAAAGCAGGCTTGCCTGGTTTTATAAACGCGGCTCAAGCGTTACGCTCCGCCACGGTTTCCCTCGCCGTGTAAAAACAGAGGACAACAAAATAGCTGCAGGTATCCCTGCCGCTCATATCTGCGGGTATGGTGGAAATGGTAGACTCGGAGGATTTAGGTGATGTCACCTCAGTGAAGGTTTTTCTGGCATATAATCACATAACATGATACACTAAAAACAGCTGATGTGGAAATGCAGCTCATATGCGGGCATGATGGAATTGGTAGACATGCGAGATTTAGGTTCTCGTGTAGCGATACGTTGGGGTTCGAGTCCCCATGCCCGCACCACCACAAGGCAGGTCTCCGAAATTTAGAGATTTGCCTTTTCTCATAATTACAAGCAACAGGGGGGTATTTGCATATGGACAATAATGTGATGAACGAAGTCAAGCATACGGCAGAATCAGGTTTTATGCAAAAAATACTAACTGGATGCAAGCAAAACACCCCCTTACTTATTACCGTATTATTTGCACTGCTAGCTGGGATAGGCTGGCTCTTGACTGCTGACACCTTAAACATATCAGATTTATGCCTCAACCTTCTTGCTGGCTTTATTTCTTCAGGCATTACGATTGGAGTTATCGAAAGGATTATTTACAAGCAAAAGAAAGCAAGGACATCCCGCTTCAAAAGGCCATGTATCGGGATGTGCAATTATTTGCATCTCGTCTAATTGGCTTTTGGCAGGAAGTATATGTGCAGTCAACTGAAATACGTACTAACATCACCATAGAGGAGCTTTTTGATCCAGAGAATGTAATTACCATGAGTGTAAAACTGAATCTCAATGGTTATCCAAATATTTCTCCAAAACAAAATTGGTTTTGTATATATTGAGAATCAAAGCAAAGGATTTGATTCAACGCGGAGAAAAAAATTTTGGAAACCTATATGAGTTTGGCCGAACCCGAAATAATTCAAGCCATCCATTTCTTAATCAACGATAGTTCCTACATTGCATATTTGTCATCTGTTAATGCAGTGTATAAAACTGATCGTGCTAGCAACATACCACGGCCTCCGTTACTTGTATGTTACCATATGCAACCAAGAGAATCTGACTATGTTATGGTAGAACAACTTTTTTCTTGGTGTCGAAACAAGTTTGATACACTGCACGGCAAAGAATATGAGCATAACATCGACATTTATCCCATACCAAAACGAATCACTATAATTAACCCAAACTCCGCTCCAACATCAATTATGCCAGAAGACGAGATAATTAAGTTATTTACTGGTTTTAAAGAGTGGCAAGATGCTTCAAAAAAAACATAGCGTTGGGACGGGGTACCTGATTATATTTTAAGCTGCTACAAATGTAACATATGGCATTTATGTTTGTATCTTTTCCATCACCAGTTCGTCAATCTCCTGCTCCAATCTCAAAATTTCTTTCTGCAAAGTCAAACAGTGGGCGTCGAGGACTGGTTTCCTCAATGCCCACTGTTTCTGTAGCTGTGTGACCTTTTTCAGTTCGGCTGCGTATTGTTCCCGCAGCTTTTCTGTATAATCCCAGACGGCTTTATCCAGAACTTCTTCATGAATCCGGTGAGAGCTGCAATAACCTTTCCCGTTCCGGTGGTAACCCCGGCAGACGTATTCCACACGGCGGCTACCGTTCCAGCAGCGAATCATAGGAATGAACGCATTCCCACATTCTCGGCAGGTCAGCAGCCCGGCGTAGCGGTGCTTTGTACGATTGTTGACCGCCGGACGCGCCTGCTGCTTCAGCAGAGTTTGAACCTGCTGCCAGACCGCTCGCTCAATGATGCCCGGATAGAAATTCTCGTGACGAAGCCATTCCGCTTCATTGACGGCACGCGCTTTTCCTCCGAGGTATTCTCTGCGATGATTGACCAGCATTCCGGTATATGCCTCCTCCACCAGAATGTTTTTTCACGCTGGCATACGTCCAGAGAAACTGGCCGTCACGGGTTTTGTGCGGCTTCTGGCTGTCATAGCCGAGCCGTTCCGCCCTGATCTGCGCAGGCGTTTTGCGTCCGAAACTGTTAAGCCTGCGGGCGATCTCTTTCTGTCCGCAGCCCTGCAAGTACAGAGCGTAGATAAGTTGTACCGTCTCCGCCGCTTCCGGCTGCACCAAAACCTGATTCGTATTTCTATCTTTCCAGTAGCCGAAGGGCGGCGTGATCACGAGCCCCTCTTTCTGCTTCTGCCGGTAGCCTGCACGAATCTTCTTTCCGATGTCCTTGGCATAATAATCATTCATTAGGCCTCGGACACCGATCATAAGATCGTCCTCCTCACAGAAAGTGTCCACACCCTCTGTCACGGAGATAACCCGCACTTGCTGCTGTCTCAGGAAGTCGATGAACAATGCGGTTTGGGTTCGGTGACGGCCCAGCCTAGACAGGTCTTTCACAAGGACTGCATCGATCTGTTTCACCTGAAGCGCCGCTGTGAGCGTATCCAGCCCACGGCGGCTGAAATTCATGCCGCTGATATTATCGTCAGAAGAACTGCCGGCGATCGTCCAGCCTTGCTTTTCCGCAAAGGCACAGCAGATCGCCTGTTGATTTTGCAGGGAATTCTGTGCCGGATCATCGTCGTTGGACAGCCGCGCGTAAAGCCAAACCCGCATTGCCATAGCCTTTTACCCCGCAAGCCCGTCGCCATAGAGCAGGCGTGCCAGCCTATCCCAGTCAAAATCCAGTGCACCATATCGCTCCGTGAGTGTCCCATTTTCATAGACATCCAAGTGCGTGCGGAACGGCGCTTTGATCTGAATGTCCAGGCTGAGTTTTCCGTCCGTCTCCTGCACATAGATCTTTTCAACCAGCATCCGCAGGTGCGCTTCCGTCATGACACCCTCAGAGAGAATGTCGTCAATCATGCTGATATCCCGTTTGAGCTTCGTTTGCCGATTCCGCAGGACAGCGGAGATGTTTTGCAGTTCTTCGATCTGCTTTTTGCCGCAGCGATTTCTTCTTCGCGTTTTTTGAATCATGCGGTCGTAGCGTTCAGCGTTCGCCCGATCTCGTATCCGCTCCATTAAAATTGCCTCCGTTTCATCTTCCAAGCATCGAATCCGCTTTTCTAACTTGACAATCTGCGCACCGGTCAGTTCTGCCTTTGGTGTCCACTGTGCGATCAGCTGCTCCAGCGCATCCCAGTTCTGCTGATACATCGTTTTTGTATTGCGCAGTTCGTCCATAATCAGCCTGTCCAGTACAGACTCGTCGATCTGGTGCTGGGAACAATGCTCCTTGCCGAAGCGGTTGTAGATACTACAAACATAGATGACCCGTTCACCGCTTTTCAGATGGATGCGCTTGCCGAACATGGCTCTGCCGCAGTCCTCGCAGCGGAGAAGTCCACTGTAGCGCAGGATCTCCTGCGAGGGCGCGGCGCGTACATTCAGCCGTTTCCGCTCCGCCAGCATCATCTGCGTCTGCTCCCACAGTTCTGGCGTGATGATCGGCGGGAGATAGTTTTCATGACGGAACTGTTCTTCCGGCTCTGTGAAACGGAAAGTTTTTGTTGATTTTGTTCCGCTCGCTTTTGTGGCAGATGAGCGTCCCGACATAGCTTTCGTCCCTGAGAATACGAGCGATCATGGTCGCGTCCCAGAGATACTTCTTGAGAATGACGTCCTGCGTGTTGGGCAGACTCTTGTTCAGCAGCTCCAGCTGCACAAGTGCAGGTGTTTTTCTCCGCTGCTCATTCAGTGTGCGGGCGATGGTCTTCATGCCGCTGCCGCCGACGTAGGCGGAGAAGATCAGTCGGACTGTTTCGGCCGCTTCCTCCACGATGACAACTTTCTTTGTGTTCTTGTCCTTGAAGTAGCCGAAGGGCGGGATGGTCACGATTCCTTCTTTTGCTTCTGCCGGTAGCCGGTTCGCACACGGCGGCTGCCGTCGCGGGCATAGAAGTCATTGACCAAGCCCTTGAAGCCAATGATGAGATCGTCGTTTTCATTGAACGTATCGATATTTTCCGTTGCCGAGAGGACGCGGACGTCGTGTTCCCGCAGGTAGTCGATAAACAGGGCAGTCTGCGTTCGGTGTCGACCCAGGCGGGATAGGTCTTTTGACAATGATGGCTTCAATCTTGCCCGCTTCGACCACTTCATAGATTTTGTCGATGCCCTCGCGGTTGAAGTGCATGCCGCTGACGTTGTCGTCAAAGGACTCGCCGACCACCTCATGTCCGTTTGTGACGGCATATTCGTAGATAATTTTCCGCTGATTCGTCAGGGAGTTCAGTTCATCGTCCTCGTCCCGACTCAGGCGGTAATACAGCCAGACTTTCATGGTTCCTCCTTCCCGCTATGGTGTGTGCCGATTGCAGCACACACCATAGCACACTGTTTTCGAATAGCTAGAACAATCCATCATGCGCAGCGGGAATCTCCATTATCAACAAAATTTTCTTGTGACGTTGTATATGGCTGATCTACCGACAGGTAGTCATGCACCAGCATTTTCAGAAATTCATCGAACTGCTCATCCGTACCGACGTAGCTGAACATGACCTCCGAAATGTTTTCTTTTCGTTTTCTTGCCATAGGCGTTCCTTTCATAGTTCCTGTTTCATATCCCAATCTTCATGATCGTCCTCGGCATGGCCGAGGGCGGTTTTCTTTTGCCGGAGCTTTCTCCGGCGCTTGCTGTCAATGTGCATTGGTGTGGTTGAGGCATCGCGCGTCAGCACTGTGTCCGTCATTTGCTCCACAGCACGACCAAGGCGCACAGCGCCGCGCACAAGATCAATGCCGCGATTGAGATCCATGCGCACAGGTGAATTTTTCTTCCGCGCTTCCTGTACTGTATCCGAAAGCTGTTTCTTCGTATCGTTCAGAACCTCGGTCAGGGCAAGCTTCGTATTCTCTGTCAGCGCCTTGCAGTTGGAAGAATACCTCTCGTTCAGGCTCCCAGCCTGTTTCTCGAATTTTTCTGTACTCTCCTGCATCTCGTTCAATGCGGTCTGTGCGTCCTCCCGCGTCAGGAGCGTTTTCAAGTCCGCGTCCAGCTGCATCTGCTGCCGAAACAGCCTGTCCTGCATTTCGAGCATCGCGCTCCAATTTCTCTCTGTGACCATCACACTGGGTTCTAACTGCTTCGCTTCGTTCATCAACTGCCGATGCAGTTTTTGAAGTTCTTCCGGTGATTTCCTCTGTTCTGTATTCAAATTCCGCCTCCATGTTTTCTTTCAGGTATTTTTCTATGTGCAGCTTATTGTCACGGCATTTTCGTCCGTCCGGTGTCGTGTAGGTGATATTTTTGCGGCTGTCTCTCCATGCCGCGTCGTAGCCCTCTGCGCGCAGCAGCGTCAGAAATTCGTCCCTGTTCCCGGCATAGCGCATACACTCGTCTATCACGCGCATGAGTTCAAATTTCCAACTCTCGCCTTTGGACGCCGTGTAGTATTCTGCGTTGGACATTCCTTGCGCCTTTCGCTGCTCATCTCTCTGGAATTTGGGAAGCCCCAATTCCTCACAGATTTCGTCGTTGCGAACGCGCAGCTCCTGAATCTGTTCGTCCGCCATATGCACCTTCCTGCCGGTTTCAAAGTTTACGCTGTTGATGATGCAGTGCGAATGAATGTGTTCGCGGTCAACGTGCGTGCAGACCAGAACTTCGCAGCCCTCGAAATATCCGGCAAGCCTGCGGGCCGCTTCGTGTGCTGTGCGCGGGTCAACGTCCGCACCGCGTGGGAAGCTCTGCACCATGGTAGAACATCACGCCGCCGTCCTTGTGGTGCAGGAGCTTCGTACTGAGAAATTCGTCGAACGCCGTTTCCGGTTGGCAGCCGATCCCGCTGACGAGCTGCTGACCGTCCCAAAGTGTCTTGCCGAGTTGAGAAACATAGCGCATGACACTTTTCATGCAGCCGCGCGTTTGCGTCCCTTTTTGTAGTTCACGAAATGGACGATTGCGATTTCGGCGCACCCCCCTTCCTGAATTGCTCTCAGTGTTATATTGATTTTTGCAAACTCCCGCACGGAGGAAGGTCCAGATTGGCGAACTGTACCTTGCCCATATTCGCCAACACCGCCAACTGGTTGAGATTGTTGCCGATGGCTTTTTGCTGCCGCAGGACTTCTATGAGTCCATTAAGAATCATAATCCGCTCTCCGAGACAGCAGGCGGTCACATACTCGCTCTGGCTCATGTGCGCCTGAACCGCTTTTCGGCGGATTGTCTCTAAATCCTGTTCCGAGATTCGGATGCTGAATTGCCTGTCTTTTTTCATCTTTCCTCCGTTTTCATTGAAGTGGGTACGGGCTTCTGCCCGATTTGTGGCATTTGGCGGGGAGCCGGGACACCGGCGACTAGCCAAATGCGATGCTGGCTCCTCCCGAATGGGAGGATTTTTCCCGCCGCGGCGGGGCTTCTCTGCGCTTTGAGCCTGCGTTTTTCACGTTGCCCGCATGTCGGCGCAACGCAGGCTTTTTTCCCATTGTGCCGCACACACCCGCAGTCGGAGCACAAAACCGCACACAGCGGCAACACGCGCCTCACGGCGCGGCGCAGGCGCTCGACCTGCTGGCAGGGTCGATAGGGTCGATTTTCCCCACGGTGGGAAGATCGGCACTTTCGGCACTTCGGAGCGAGATCAGCCGCTTGCCGTTGCTGCGGTAGGTCTTGACCAGAATTCCGTTTCCCCTTAGAGTCTCAACGTTTTCCAGCACCAGACGGGTCACTTTTTTCGGCGTGATCCAAAGGCTCCGTCAGGGTCGATCTTTGCGGACAGTGCCGATGGCGTGCCGGTGTATGTAGGATCGGCACTGAGCAGCACAGAGAAAAGATGCACGAGCTGAAGCGCAGAAATCTTAGCAGCGCCGGTGCAAGTTTTGCTGTCCGAAAGCAGCTTCCAGACGTGGTCGTCCTCACCAAATTCGAGTTTCAAAGTCCGGTCAGGGATATCACGACCGGTGCAATGCAGCGAAGCAATGTTGGCAAGGCGAGAGTTTTTTGCAGGACGAAGGTTGAATCTGCCGCGCCGCTGAGACCCGTTGACCCGGAGATCATATTCATCGGATCGTCATCGTGCAGCTTTCGCAGATGGTGAATTAAGAGAATTGCGATGTGGTATTTGTCTGCAAGTTTTTTCACAAGCCCGATGTCCTGATAGTCGTTTGCATACACATTGCTGTCACTGCCCGTACCTCGAACGCGCTGCAGGGTGTCAATGACAACGAGTTTCGTTGTCGGATGCTCCATTAAGAACTGCTCGATCTGCTGTTCCAACCCGCGCTTGAGTGTGTCAGCCATGATTGCAAAATGCAGCGTCGGCGGCGCATCTTCCGTCAGATCGAAGAGCCGTGTCTGGATGCGTTGAAACGAATCTTCGAGACTAAGATACAGAACCTCGCCCTGTGCCGTCGCAAAATTCCAGAGCGGCTGTCCCTGCGCGACGCCCAAGCAAAGCCACAAAGCAAGCCAAGACTTGCCGATTTTCGGCGCTCCCGCGAGGATA
>VOFG01001524.1_pt1 | contig 31264 bp, 56 predicted proteins | sample 5384171 | NCBI WGS metagenome assembly VOFG01 (sample SAMN12384726, study PRJNA508395) | human gut metagenome | isolation source: healthy gut F | host: Homo sapiens
ATCAACATAAATACGAAGACACCGATAATACCAATGCTGAATGCTTTAACACTCTTATCTTTAGAGTCTTGACCCAAAGTAGGACCAACAGTACGGTTTTCCATTACTTCAATTTTTACCGGTAAGCTACCGCTACGCAGTAAAATTGCTAGATGTTCAGCTTCTTCTACATTACGGGAGCCAGAGATTTGTGCACGACCGCCGGTAATAGCTTCTTGAACAACAGGTGCAGTTAAAACTTCACCGTCAAGTACGATGGCAATTTGTTTGCCAATATTACGTGCAGTTAAATCAGCAAATTTTTGGCCGCCTTCTTCACTGAATTCCAAACCTACAACAGCTTGGTTACCTTGAGAAACCTGAGCCTTAGCATCTTTTAAGTCTTTACCTGTCAGGACAACATTGCCTTTGACATCTTTGAACTGCAGCATTGCAGTACGACCTAACATGCTGATTGCTTTTTCAGGATCCTTTACACCGGGCAGCTCAACGATAATACGGTCCTTGCCTTGACGCTGAATAACAGGTTCAGTCAAGCCTAATTCGTTGACACGACGCTCAATAATCTTAACACTACGGTTTACCGCGTCATCATCAACCTTTAATTCAGGAGTATCCACTGCTTGTAAAACAACGTGAGTACCGCCTTGTAAGTCCAGGCCTTGTTTAATTGAGTTAGCCAGGGGAGATGTATACGCAGAAACCACCTGATAATTGCTAAAGCAATTACCAGAAATTTCCCGAATTCATTCCAACGCAAAATAAATTCCTCCTTAAAATCAGGTAAAATATATCAATTAAAAGCGATTAATTTGCATTATACCGCTTTCGCATGCTAAATAGTCCATATAAATATCATGTTGTTCACACGGAATTTTTTCCTGTAGAAGTTCGCTATAGGCTACACCCATAAACATCGCATTTACCGCTTGCGGCAGAAAACGGTCATAAAATCCCGCCCCATACCTAAACGGCTTCCATCTCTGCCCAAATGCCACCCCGGTACTAATATTAAATCTATTACCCGGGGAATAACTATTTGAACAGGCTCTTGAACACTACGTATACCATAACGATCATACGTAAAATTGTCCATATCATGTAAAATAGCGGCTTTCATTTCATGTTCCGAAATAATCCATGGTACTACCACCTGCTTTTTATCTGCTAGAGCCTGTGTTAATACCAAATCTACGGACAATTCCCGCTTAAAAGCCAAATAGCCCATGATGCATTTGGCTTTGCGATATGCATCACAGGCTAATATATGACGTGCAGCCTGCAAAGCACTGACAGATGCTTGCTTTTCGGAAAAGTGCGAACGTTGCAGTTGTAAGCATCTACGTAATGCTTTTTTATTTTCTATTCCGGAATCAAGCATTTTTAGTCGGGTTTTGATAACCGCTGACAGCATTGCGGGCCATTTCAATTTCTACGTTTTCAGCAACTTTTACCTTAACGCGTTTTTCGGAAATACCTGTAATAGTACCATAAATACCACCAATAGTGATGATATTGTCACCCTCTTTTTAAACCATTAAGTAGATCGGCTCTTCTTTGTTGCTCTTGTTTTTGGGGTCTCCAGAGCATAAAATAAAAAATACCGCCCATTAAGAAAAATGGCCAAATAGAGTTCAATAATGCCATAGTGTCTCCACTTTGCATGCTTACACCTCCCAATTACAATGTAAATACATATAGTATATTCTACATTATATAATAAAATCCTTTTTATCCGCGATAGTTTTCTAAAAATCTTTCTCTAAATTCAGGGAAAGTATCGTTAGCAATAGCTTCACGGATTTCTTTTGCAAAATGCAGTAAGAAATGTAAATTATGGATAGATAACAAACGTAAACCGAAAATTTCCTCGGCTTTAAACAGATGACGAATATATGCACGACTGAAGTTACGGCAGGCGTAGCATTGGCAGCCTTCTTCAATCGGACGGAAATCCTCTGCATAAACAGCATTGCGGACAACAAGACGACCTGTATGGGTCATCGCAGTACCGTTACGTGCTACACGTGTCGGGAACACGCAGTCAAACATATCAACACCTAAGTTAACAGCTTCGACAATGCAGTCTGCAGTGCCGACTCCCATCAAATAACGTGCTTTATCCTTAGGCATTAAATGTAGTTTCATTCAAAATATCATACATCATCGGTTTCGGTTCGCCAACGGATAAGCCACCGATACCAAAGCCGGCAAAATCCATACTCGTAATCTGTTCTACGCTCATTTTTCGCAATTCGGGGTACATACCACCTTGGATAATACCAAACATTGACTGATCCTCACGCGTATGTGCTTCCAAGCAACGCTGAGCCCAACGGGTAGTACGCTCAGTAGAACGCTTAGCATAAGCAAATTCAGCAGGATAAGGAATGCATTCATCAAAAGCCATGGCAATATCTGCACCTAAGGCTTCTTGTACATGAGTAGAAACCTCTGGAGAAAGGAATTGCTTGCTACCGTCAATATGAGAGCGGAACATAACGCCTTCTTCTGTAATTTTACGCATTGCCCCCAGGCTGAATACCTGGAAACCACCACTATCGGTCAGCATACCGCGTTTATAATTCATAAACTTGTGTAAACCGCCTGCTTTTTTTACCAATTCATGACCAGGACGCAGGAACAGATGATAAGTATTGGACAAGATAACCTGACTGCCCATATCATACAGCTCCTCAGGAGAAAGAGTTTTTACAGTAGCTTGTGTGCCAACAGGCATGAACATCGGTGTTTCAAAGGTGCCGTGCGGAGTATGTAAACGGCCGAGACGGGCTCCACTACGGCTGCATTCTTTAACTAATTCGTAGGTTACTGCGTGTTGCATATAGCCTCCTTAAAATAACACGAAAATTATTTGTTTTTATCAACAATAAACATAGCATCGCCAAAGGAGAAGAAACGATATTTTTCTTCTACAGCGATTTTATAAGTAGCTAGCATAATTTCTCTGCTGGACAGGGCAGATACAAGCATCAGCAAAGTACTTTGCGGCAGATGGAAATTAGTTACCAGCGCATCAACAAAACGATATTTATAACCTGGATAAATGAAGATATTGGTCCAGTTACCGCCTGCTTTTAAAGTTCCGTCAGCACCGGCAGCCTCCAAAGTACGTACAGCAGTAGTGCCTACAGCAATAATACGGCGTCCTTCTGCTTTAGCTTTATTTACAGCATCAGCTGCTTCCTGAGAAACAGTATAGAACTCTTTATGCATTTTGTGATCTTCGATATTAGCCTCATTAACAGGACGGAATGTTCCTAGGCCTACGTGCAGAGTTACGAAAACTTCCTCGCAGCCTTTATCTTTGATTTTCTGCAATAATTCTTTAGTAAAATGCAAACCTGCAGTCGGTGCAGCAGCACTGCCACGTTCTCTGCTGTAAACGGTCTGATAACGTTCTTTATCTTCCAAAGGTGCAGTAATATACGGCGGTAATGGAGTTTCTCCTAAACGATCCAGAATTTCTTCAAAAATACCATCATATTTAAAACGAACTACACGGCCACCAAAATCAGTGTGTTCAATAACTTCACAGCTTAATTCATCACTGAAGTTAATTTTGGCACCTACCTGCAGCTTTTTACCAGGACGTACCAATACTTCCCAATCAGTAGCATTGCGACGTGTCAGCAAGAATACCTCTACATGTGCACCTGTATCCTTAGTACCATGCAGACGTGCAGGAATAACACGGGTATCATTAAATACCAATACATCTCCAGGGCGCAAATAATCTACCAGATCATAGAAATGTTTATGTTCGATATCACCAGTATTTTTATCAACAACCAAAAGACGGGAATGGTCACGAGGTTCCATCGGATGCTGTGCGATCAGCTCTTTTCGGTAAATCATAGTCAAAATCTGTTACTAACATTATTATCTTCCTTCTTTTCAATATACCAGGCTAGAACCTGGATAGTAATGCATTAATATTTTATGATAATCGGCACCGGGATGAATATTAACAAAGCCTCTTGCACCCCAGGCACTTAAACCAAGTCCTGTTCCCTTGCCTTTACCATGAAAAATAATTTTTTCCTCTTTAACACCACTCAGCAGATGATAACTGCTGCTCAACTGCTGCCAAATAGGCTTATTGCTTTCTTTAAGCTTAATATCGATATCCTTACTGCCAATCTGAAAACCATAAGGATCCTCAATAGGTACATTCAGCTTATCCGGTGGCGGTGTTCCTGTTGCTAAATCGAAAAACGTACTTGGCAAACTCAGCATATCTACTAAATCCTGCCCGCTGATCTGAGCAGAACCCTTATCACCTGAAATCAGCAAATATTTTACTCTGCCGACTACCGTTCGGTCATCAGCAGGATTCTTTAATGGTGATAATCTGATGCTGGTTAATTTTCCCACATTATAACCACGCTGTGCTAGAAAATCTTCTAATAAAGACGGAGTTACTCGTTGTTCCCAAGTATATTCAGGACTATCATTATCATAATCCTCCACAGAACGCAGATAGTAAATATCTTTATTCCAAATATCTGAAGCAGACTCTGTACGACCGCCACTACTTGATGTAGTCACCGCTTGAATCGGCAGTCCGTTATAATCAGCCAAATATTGTCCTACAGTAGCCTGAATCAGCTTAGTGATAGCATCCTTTTCAATACGTTTACCGCTACCTTCATAATATAGTTCCTTATCCGTAGCCAATAAATCATAGGGTTGGTAACGATTTTGATAATGCATATATAAAGCATAAGACCGGGCAGCTACAGCCTGTGCTTTAATTGCTTCATCTGGCCATACAACCATTGTTTTAGCAGGAAGTACACTAGCTAAATAATTTTCCAAAGGCAGAGTATTCACTACTAGCAACTCTCCACTTTTTAAATACACATCTAAGCGTCCATTATAAGTGCGTTTATTCACCAGAGGCAGCTTTTTACCTTCAACTGCTTTTATCTGCAATTCGGCACCAAAAAGTATTATCGTCATTAAGGCTTAACCTGCCGTTTTTACCATGAATAAAGTATTTCCCCTTAGGCAGTCGTCTAACCTTTACGCCATCGCTGACTTCAAATTCATCATCACAGCTTATCTCCGCTGTTGCCTGATCTTTAACAAGCGCAACACGTATTTCTTGTGCTGAAACATTACCGCCGATAAAAAAATACCAACAGCATGGTCAGCAACATAAGCTTTTGCAGTATAAACATAGCAAGCTCCTTCTGTTACTTAGAATCAGTCAGATGATTTACCATTTTAATGTTTTTACTTACCACAATAAATTTATCTTGAGGCACTTCACCTTTTATTTTCTTGTGAATTTCATAACGATCACGCTCACTGAAAACGCAGCCGCAATACTGTTGTCGGTATAACCCCATCTCCAAACTGATATCCACGCCACGCTGATAGCCGACACGGAAATTTTCATAATAAAAAGGTATACCGAATTCTTTAGCCGCAGCTTCTGCTTCCTTTACTATTAAAGCATGTTTTGGTAGGGACTTACTAAAAGCGTAGTACTAAAAGCATCGTAACCGTTTTCCACAGCAAAACGTGCCGCATAACGCAAACGCATCCTATAACAGAAAGCACAGCGTACAGTAGGCTCATTAAGCATACCGCGAATGCATTCCTCAATAGGATAACTTTTATCGATAATTAGATTATATTGTTTCTTTTCACAAAACTCACGCAGAGTGCTCAGACGATGCTTAAACTCTTTGTAAGGGTGAATATTAGGATTATAGTACAGAATATCAAAAGCAGTACCATCGGCAGTCAGCTTTTCTGTCGGATAACAGGAGCAAGGACCACAACAGGCATGTAATAATAATTTCATCAAACAGCCCTCCCTAGCTTCTTTTCCGGATACGGCATACCTAAATAACGATACGTTTCGCGTGTAGCCATACGTCCGCGGGGAGTACGGTTAAGCATACCCTTTTGCATCAAATATGGTTCAATAACATCTTCAATAGTAGATGCTTCTTCACTTACCGCTGCCGCAATTGTTTCAATACCTACCGGACCGCCTCCGAAAGTTCTGACAACGGTATTTAAAATACGTCTGTCATTGCGATCGAAGCCATAGCTGTCCACCTCTAATTTAGCCAAAGCTTCATCTGCTAACTGACGGTTAATAGTTTCTATGCCCAAAACCTGAGCAAAATCACGCACACGCTTCAACAGACGATTTGCAATACGCGGTGTACCACGACTGCGTTTAGCAATTTCCAAAAGCACCCTCGCTGTCGATTTTCACACCTAAAATTTCAGCTGCACGAGTAATAATAAACTGTAACTCTTCAGGCTTATAAAACTCTAAACAGCATTGTACGCCGAAACGATCACGCAGAGGCGCAGCAATCGCACCTAAACGAGTAGTAGCACCAATCAAAGTAAACTTCGGTAAATCTAGACGAACACTGCGAGCCGCCGGACCTTTACCGATAATAATATCTAAAGCGAAATCCTCCATAGCGGAATAAAGAATTTCTTCAACTGTTTTAGACAGACGATGGATTTCATCTATAAAAAAGTACATCATTATCGCCTAGATTAGTTAAAATTGCTGCTAAATCTCCCTGACGCTCAATCGCCGGGCCGCTAGTCACACGGATATTTACATTTAACTCATTAGCGATAATATTAGCTAAGGTTGTTTTACCAAGACCTGGCGGTCCGAATAATAAAACATGATCCAAAGCTTCATGTCGGGCAGCAGCAGCCTTGATGAAAATGGATAAATTATCCTTAACCTGCGATTGTCCGATATATTCATTTAAACGCCTTGGACGCAGACTATATTGCCAGCCATCACTTTCCTGCTCCGAACCGGCAATTACACGATCATCAAAATCCATTGCTGCCCTCCATTCTACAAAATTTCATTTTCAATATCGTTAACACTGTTTAGCAAAAAGCTTTAAGGCTTGACGCAAAAGTGCCTCGCCTGACAAATCTGCAGCATTGGGTATTTGCTGTAATACAGGCATGATTTCACTATTGCTATAGCCAAGAGAGTTCAATGCTTCAATAGCCTCTGCTACGGCATTACTGCCGCCGGCAGCTACAGCTTCTTCAAAGCTATCACCCTCGGAAGTAATGCTGCCGACCTTATCCTTTAATTCTAAAAGCATACGCTCTGCAGTCTTCTTACCAACACCTGGCAACTTGGTTAAAGCCTTTATATCCTTACTTTGAACTGCTAAATAAAAATCTTCCGGTTTCATTGTTGAAAGAATACCTAAGGCCATTTTAGGTCCGACACCACTGACAGTTAAAAGCAACTCAAAAAAACTCATAATATTCCTGGCTCAAAAAGCCATAAAGTAAAATTGCATCTTCTCGCACCGCTGTATGAATACGCAGACTTACCTTGCTATCTAAAACAAGCTGTGCCAAATGCGAGGCAGGCATAAACACACGGTATCCGACGCCGCCTGCTGTATCAATAAGGCAGTAATCAGCACCAAGATAGGCCACATTGCCCTTTAAAGATCCTATCATAATTATCTGCCCTCCTGCCAGCGACGTGTAGAAGCTGTATTCAACCCGCAGATAGCAGCTGCCAAAGCATCTGCCGTATCATCCGGCTTAATTCTTTCACGTATATTTAAAAGGTGCATTACCATATAGATAACCTGCTCCTTGGTTGCACTACCTGTGCCTACTACGGATAACTTTATCTGCATCGGTGTAAACTCCAATACGGGGAATGCCCTTATTAGCAGCAGCCAACAAGACCACTCCCCGGGCCTGACCTACAGGAATAGCAGTAGTAACGTTGCGATTGAAAAACAATTTTTCTACACTCATATAATCTGGATGAAAATGTTCTATTATCTCAGAAATATCATCATAGATTTTTTCAAACGCAGCTCAGGTAGCATATCCTTGTCCGTCAGCACCGAGCCATAAAAAGCGGTTTTAATCTGTTGCCCGTCATCTCTACAACACCATAACCGCAGATGCCCGTACCAGGGTCAATACCTAAAATCAGCATAAAAGTCCTTTCAAAAACAGAAAGCAGACATCACTGCCTGCTTTCCAAAAATCTTATTCCTCGTCGTCTTCCGGCAAGTCAGCGTTGGTGTAAACATCCTGCACATCATCGCAGTCGTCCAGCGCATCCAACATTTTTTTGTACTTTTTCAGCATCTTCGCCGGAAAGTTCAGCCATAGTGTCCGGAACCATAGTGATTTCAGACATTTCAACTTCAATGTTGTTATCAGCCAATGCTTTTTCAACAGCATCGAATGCAGCAGGCTCAGTGATTACTTCAAAGCCGTCTTCACTGCTCTTAATATCTTCAGCGCCTGCATCCAGAGCAATCATCATCAGGTCATCTTCGTTAACTTCGGATTCTTTGCTGATAGCAAAAATACCTTTTTGTTGGAACATATAGCTTACGCAACCACTTGCACCAAGGTTGCCGCCATGTTTAGAGAACACGTGACGAATATCAGCCGCAGTACGGTTACGGTTATCTTTGTCAAATATTGGGGTCTAGATATCATAAGTAAAAATGACATCAAAGCGAAACTATTGTAGAAACAAAATTCTATTTCGCAATCTAGCAAAGTTTTTAATACCAAAACTTACTCGTTTTAAAACTTTGATTTTATTGTTATATCCTTCGATAAAACCATTAGATAAATTAGTGTTGACTATATTAGTAATTTCTGTACTCCAATTGGTAAAAGTACTTATACAATGTTTAAATTCAGGAATGTCAAATTTAGCAGCTAATAAAAGCCACATACTCAAGGCTTTTTTAGCTGCATTTTTATCTTGTTGATAAAAAATTTTCTGGAATTCTTTATTTAAAAGATATGCCTTCTCTAGTTCTGAGGAAGAGTTGAGAATTCTGTTTAACTCTATTTTATCCGTAGTTGTAAGTTTAGACTCGTTTTTAGATAACAGGCTGCGACTTCTTTTTAACCATCTTCTTTTTTCGTGATGGAACTGTTTTTGTACACGTTTTCTAACGTTTTCCATACTGTTTTTCACTAATCGTATAACGTGAAACTTATCCGCTATGATTTCTGCGTTATAGAAGGAATTTTTAACAACAGACCTAAACAGAGGGCTTAAATCCATGACAACAGTTCGAACAGATAATCTTTCGGCTTGAGAAAATTTATGAAAATAGCGATAAAGATTTTCAGCTTTTCTAGAAGGAAGAATATCTATAGTTTTATGATTTACTGGATCAGCGATGTTGCATTGAAATTTTTCACCACCGGCATTGCCCCTAAATTCATCTATGCTTATGCAAGAGGGCAGTTTGGGTATGGGGAAAGATATATTGTTAAACCAACGAATAACACTACTGACAGATATATGCATTCTTTTAGCAATAGAAGTGAAACTTTGCAATGTAGATACTTCTTTTATTGCAGTCATATAAAATCTGCAAGGAAAGTGACTGTACCTTTTAATATAGTCATTGTTCTCAGTAAAAGTAGCATTGCAAATTTTGCAAATATAACGTCTTTTTCTGAAAAATACTATTAAAGGTTTGTCGATAATGGGTAAATCTCTAATTTTTTGAATGCGATAATCTTTAATGTAGGTAGTAATATTACCACAATGTGGGCAGTTGTGTTCTTTAACAGGCATTTCTACTTGGGCGATTACAGTTTCAGTTATTTCATCTATTTTTAAATTTTTTAAGATGAGACCTTTAAAAAGAAAGCTATTTTCGGTATAATTGTTTTGAAACATATTGCATGATTTCCTTTCAGTAATATTTGGTTTGGTCACTTTATTTTACTAGATTTCATGCATATATGTTTCTTTTTTTCAAAAAAAATAAATGTTGAAATCTCGATTTCTTCGAGACCCCAACATTTATTATCCCGAAAACGGATTTTTGCTTTCTTTCTCATTTTAAAAAGTTCTAAAAACGCATGAAATCAAGCTTTTTATTTTAAATGACTTTACTTTATTCTAATGTTTTATTTGCTAAATATTGCACATTTATTGCACGTTTTTTTAATATATATTGCAAAAATCTTGTTTTTTACATAAATATTTTTAACGTGCAGAAAAACTTTTATATCAATGTAGTTAACGCCGACACGATACTGTTTTAATGCCCAACGCACAAAGTCATATTCTTCATCAGTCATACGCATAGAACGCATTTTTTAGGATTGTTTTCAATTTTTGGACGTCCGGCACCAGCCCGTGCACCGCCCCATGTGTTTTTACTTCTTCACTCATTCTTCTACCTCATTTCATAATCGCTACAATCAAAGCAGCTACAGCAATAATAAACGCTAAAATTCTAATAACATTCGTTAATCTTGTCATAACATTACGGATATGCTAAAATAAACTTGAAAAGCCTGGGGAGCTTAGCTCCCCAGAAAGCTATTCAGTTAAGGCCTTGTACAGTACGATGATTGCACCAAACAAATTCAACAGTGCTGTTACAAGGTCTATTTTATTTTTCATATCCTGTTCACCTCCTTTCGATATATTAATTATAGCACACTTCTTGTTTTAAGTCAATACTTTTTTCATGTTTGAAAAAATTGCCCTTGCTGATTAATTTTCAGTAAGGGCTTTTGTATATTATTTTTCAGTTTTTACCACACAAAAAGCATATCATTGTTTTTAGGCGTTGATTTTTTTTAACAAAGCTTCTTGTAATGTTTGACTAAAATTGATTTTTAATTCTTCTGCTTTAGTATTAAGCCATGTAGGAATACTACAATTTTTCTTAACAATCTTTGTGCCATATTTTTTCGATACGCATCAACGTTTACATCAACATAAGACACTATTGCCCCTGTAGGTGCTATGAAGCTTACGCTTCCCGGTGCCGGTATCGGTTGTCCTTCATCTTCAAGTTCCACAAGCCATAAACTAATTAAATCACGAGCCATTGATATTGCATCAGCTAAATCGCTGCCCTGTGTATTCTTGTCTAAATCCGGAACAGTTACAAAATAACCGCCATTATCCTCTTCAAAAATAACAGGGTATGCAGTATTTTTCATTGTTAACCCTCCATTCGAAAAGTTAGGGGCTATTTCAGCCCCCACTTTTTTATTAACCCTTTGGCCAAACGTTCATTAATTTCAGAATGTCTGGGAATTGCTTCGCTGTTATTTCCATCGGTGTAAACATCATGATTCCCACCGTTTCGCTTCAAATACCAGCCGGCATTTTCAAAGAGTTTCAGAAGTTCGCGCCTTTTCATGTGCTTCCTCCTTGTTGAATATTATACTCCTTAATGCGTATAACATCAATCGTAATTTTTAGTGAAACTGCTTTTCATTTCCTTATAGCAAAAATAACCACACCAGCCAGAATAAAATATGCTGTATCGCGTTCACGTCTAATTTTCTTTGGCATCCATTTTGTACTGTTTTTTTTCTGAATTCTTTCGTTGTTGTAGTAGTAAATATATTCTTCAACTGCATTCTTGAATTCTTCAAAAGATTGATAATTTTTTCATAACCGTAATACATTTCATTTTTCATTCTTCCGAAAAATGTTTCCATTATGCTATTGTCATAGCAATTACCCTTCCTAGACATAGATTGAACAATGTGTTGTTTAGACAATCTTTTCCTGTAATAGGAATGTTGGTACTGCCATCCTTGGTCAGAGTGAAATATCAATCCGGTCAAATCATGGAATTTCTTGAATGCTTTGTCTAGCATTCTTTTTATTTGTTCAAGATTGGGACTGGTAGAAAGATCATAAGATATTATTTCGTTTGTATTCATATCTAAAATCGGAGAAAGATAGCATTTTCCCCAAGGAAAACTGAACTGCGATATATCCGTAGTCCATTTTGAAGCGGTGCAGATGTAGAGAAGTCTCTGTTTATGAGATTGTCAGCTATTTTACCTACTTTACCCTTGTATGAATGGTATTTTTCCTTCGGTCGCTTTCCGAATAAACCAGCTTCATGCATAATTCGTTGCACACGTTTGTGGTTAATAATATAACCTCTATTAACTAATTCTTTGTGAACTCTTCTAACACCATATCGACCTTTGTTTTGAGTAAAGATTTGTTGGATAACTGCCAATAAGTCTTTATTTTTTTCAAATACAATGTTAGATTTGCTAATTTCAAAATAATAAGTAGATTTTGCCATTTTCATAGCTTTTAAAAGATATTTTAATTGATATCCTTTTTCACGGAGTTCTTTGATGATCGCTGCTTTTTCGCCTTGAGTCGCGCAGCTTCCTTTTCTTGTCTCAAGGCTATCCGTTTTTTTATTACTTCATTCTCTGCTTTGATATATTCATTTTCGGCTCGAAGACGAATAAGTTCTTCACGTTCCGATTCTGTCAGCGGTGCTGGTTGTACATTCTTTTTCATTTGAGGCTCCTTTGGTGGCCGACCTTTTTTCATGTCTACCAGACCATTATAACCTTTTGATTTATATTTTTGTACCCATTGATATAGCATTCCACCGCTAATTCCTGCGGAAAGAGCAACCTCTTGATTAGACTTTCCTGCAAGCACCTGCGAAATTAATTCTAACTTTTCTTCTGGTGTCCATATTTTATTGAAGTTTTTATGACGCAATGCTTCTGGACCTTGGTATTTCTCAATTCGAGCCCAGCGTCCAATCATTATTCGAAAGTTGCGTTCCTAATTTATGATTATGAAGTAATCCTTTGTATTTAAGTCTTCAATACAGATAATATCGTGGTTCTTTTTTTTGATAATATATGTACTTAGCTTATTTAAGAAATCTGTTCTCATATTCATAATTTTTTCTTGATGGGTGTATCTTAGCCTTTTACAAGTTTATTTTAATTCATGATAGATTTTGTTTTTGATAGTTTTAGCTTTGATTAGTTTTTTATTTCCTTTTTTAGCTATTAGAAGTCTTTTAGATAATTTTCTTTGTTCTCTTTTTTAGTTTTTTCTCCAATTGTTTTCTAAATTTAAGATTTTCTATTTTTTCTCCAGTAGAAAGAATAGCCATATCTTTAATACCTAAATCAATTCCTACTGATGAATTAGTTTTTGGTAATTCTTGAATATCTGTTTCACATAACAAAGAGATAAAATACTTACCACTTCCATTACGCGAGATAGTAGCAGATTTTATTATACCTTCTATTTTTCTATGTACTTTGATTTTTATTAATTCTTTTAATTTCGGAACTTTTAACCATTTTCAAAAAATATTTACAGTACCATTTTGATTATTAGTTGTATAGCTTTTGTACTGGATTCTTCTTAGATTTGAACTTAGGAAAACCTATAGATTTATCTCTAAAAAAAGTTTTTATATGCTTTATCTAAATTCATTTGAGCATTAGCAAGAGCAAGACTATCAACTTCTTTTAGAAAATCATACTCTTTTTTTTTATATTTTGCAGGAGTTGGATATTTTATCTTTTTATCAGGATTTCCTTTACTTTCTTCATATGCTTTGATTCTATCATTCAGCATAAGATTATAGACAAGACGAACACAACCAAAAGTTTTACTAAAAATATCTTTTGTTCTTCGCTTGGATAAATTCTAAATTTATATGCTTTTAGTTGTTTCATCAGTCCACCTCCTTCATATGGCTTTATACTATATTATGATTATATCACAATTATTCAAAATTTTACAAAAAACAATGGGGCAATTCATCGCACCACCTATAGAGGTGGGCGACTTCTTGCCCGTTAGGTTAAACAAGTGCTAAAATCACAAGCATAAATATTTTATATTGCCATTACAGCCCGAAGTAGTGATGTAACGCACCGAGTGCAAAACCGACTACTAAGCCTACGATAAATTCATTGGACAATACAAAATTCTTGAATTTCTCAAACATCCTGCTCACCCCCTTTCTGCGTCGATAAGGAAAATTTATTTACAAAGGTAGTCTGTCACACCGCGGGCAATTGCTCGGGCAATATCATCTTGATTGTTGATTAGTAACTGAACATCATCTTCATTGCTGATAAATGCAACTTCAACCAAAACAGCAGGCATAACAGTTTCCCTTAACACAGCTAAGTGCTGATTTACTTTTACGCCTCTGTCAACAGTTCCTAGACTGTCAACGATTTGTTCCTGAATGCATTCTGCTAAATCTTCCGCTCTGCTCCACTTGTTGTAAATCAACACCTCTGTACCTTTGGCTTGCTCATTAGCAGCAGCATTGCAGTGAATGCTGACAAATAAATCTGCTGTCCATTGGTTAGCAGTCCTACAGATGTTAGGATATTCAGGACTTTCGCCGTCAAGATTATCAGATTGTAATACTTGACACTCACAGCCTGCTTTAGTCAGATACTCTGCAACAAGTTCGCCGATTTCAGCTACAATATCAGCTTCTGTTTCTCCATGGATTTCGTTTACTGCTCCGGGGTCTACTCCAATCATATGCCCTGGATTAATAAATACTTTAGTCATTGTTAACCACACTCCTTTGATGATTAGTGCTTGCCCGTTTCCCACGGTGCGGTATTATACTTGCTGTTAATGAATTTATTTCCTAGCTGTATAATGATTGCTCCACCCGTTGCGGCCGTAAATTCTGCATAATGTCCCCTAACGTCTTGCCGTTGTAGGCAAGGTAGCAAGACAATACTAAAAACGTGATATAGCCCAGTGTGGGCAGTACCCTTGTTAAAGAGTACACCCCACCTTCTTTTAACATCTCAAACATATAACATCAACCTAACCTTTGCAAGAAGACGCTGATTACAAAAGATATGCACGCACCAACAACAGCAGCGGTGCGATAAATACTGCTGACTTCTTTAGCAATGTCTTTCGCACTCTCTGTTCCACAACGTCTACACTGCTTTCCATTTTATTGATATGTCGCCATGCATCCTCAAGGTCACGAGTATTGCGTACTTGTTTTGTTTCGATGTTGTCTACCTTATTTTTGTAAAGTTTAAAATCTTTCTCGTAGCGGTCTAACTTATCTTTAATAACAGCAAGGTCTGTCAAAACCTGCCTTTGAACGGCTTCATCACTTAATGGCATCGGTTACCACTCCTTCCTTATAACACATTGACAAACGCCCATTCCATAATTATAATATAATTATGGATGAGTTAAATTTTGAATGGGACGAAAACAAAAATAAAATCAATAAGCACAAACATGGTATTTCCTTTGAAGAAGCTAAATCTGTATTTTTCGATGATAATGCTATCTTGTTTGATGACCCTGAACATTCAAGAGGTGAAGAAAGATTTTTGATTATCGGAGTTTCTGAAACAGAAAACATCTGCATCGTAAGCCACTGTTATCGCGACTCTGAAAATACTATCAGGATTATATCTGCAAGAAAAGCTACCAAAAACGAAAAAAAGAGTATACATTGAAGGATGGTGGTAATTTATGTTAGAAGAATATGACATCAAAAAACTAAATCCAAGGAAGAACCCGTATGTTTCAAACAAACAACAAATAACTATTAACATTAACAAAGATACAATCGCTTACTTCAAAGCTTTAGCCAAGCAAAAAGGTATCCCCTATCAAATCCTAATTAATTCATACCTTACAGACTGTGCAAATCAAAAGAAAGATTTAAAACTTACTTGGGGCTGATAACAGTTCCCCTCTCTGAAAAAAAAGAGAGGGATTTTTTATGCCTAAATCGACATATCAAAAGTAACAGCCTTGACTTCCTCCTCCGTCTGCAAGGTATCAATATAATCACAAAGTTTGCGGTATTGGTCGTGGAGTTGTCCGCTTCTTTTGTGCTGCCAGACTGTTTATATTTTTAAAGTCTTCAACAGTCAGCTCAATGTCTGTATTGTCAGCACAAGTCCACATTTGGCTAGGCAGATTGTTATCTTCAAGTGCTTGTCTAGCAATATTTAAGCGTTCACGTGCTTTATCGTCATAATCAAAGGTTTTCCCTTTGTAGGCAATAACTGCCACTTCTCTTTTGTCACGTTCATATTTCAGTTCAAACTTCTTTTGAGCCTTTACATCATCTAACACAGGCTCAATATTGATTACTTCTACACCTAATTCTTTTAACTGCTCATCAGTAACATCAGCAGGAAAGCCAACGTTAGGCATAGCTTCCTTTAGTTCCCACAAGTATGTATACTGCTTGCCGTTATATTTATAGGCTTTTTGGTTGTTAGCATTTTGTCACCCCTTTATTTTTTCGGATATATAGTCATGTGAAACGGTTTTGTAAAGAATCCGCTTACCTCACTAGGCGGACAAGAGAACGATGTCTTATCACTATCCCTTGTCCATTCTACTGTAGTAAACATTGAATCTATTCTATTAAGCTCTGTTATTATGTCGCACTTTCCGTCGAATATAGGACTTGAAAAAGAACACCTTGCTTCTTCGACACCTATCTGTGCGTGTCTCCTAAACGCAATAGTTCTGAGGAGTCCCGTCGGTGTAATCGTTCCATAACCTGGGTTAGCACCCCAAAATAGCCAACCACTAGCAAGCCATTGAACAGGTTCCACATCAAACTCTAATTTATCCCCCATTTTGCATTTGTACACACATCATAGATGTTAACATATTATCACTCTCCTATTTATAAAACTCAAATTTCACATTAACTTCTTTATCAAAGGAATCCATCAATTCGCTTATTAACATAGGATTCCCATCTTTCCACGCAGCACCTATATAAAAAATCATCTTTCACAAAAAGTAAAAGTTTGTGCTTCAAAATCGACTACTACCTTTTTAAAATCAATGGGAGTTTTAACTGTTAAGTAAAATAAATCGCCACCTACATCAACATAGCATTCTTTTATAATCGGAACATCTGGTCTTAATTCCCCATTGCATCGACCAGGTGGGATGCTTCTCTAGTAAAACCAAAAAAATTCCCCAGAATTACCGACAAGAAGTTTTACATTATATCTTTCAACCTTTTGCCGTTACCTGCACACATCATACCTTTAATCATGACTACACCTCTGTGCAGGCTGACACTAAATAAGCACCGTCGCTGTTAACATAAAACGTAACAATGGTTGTCTTGTTCGAAGCTTTAGCAGGAGCATCACAGCACAGCTTACAGTGTGTCCACGTGATAGTAGCACTCAATGAACCACTTAATGTAATAATACATACTCTTGCTACACCACCTGACACACCACCAAAAATTTTGGCTATGTCTAGTGTAATAGCATTACCACTCGTCAATGTCAACGCCAAAACATCAGCCCCGATATTAGATAAGTTAGGGATATCACCCTCAACTTTCTTGACTACACCTTGATTGATTTCACCAATAAATTGATTCTTACCAATAAATTGATTGTTGCCTACTAATTTGGGCAAGTCCCTTGTTTGATTAACAATCGCTTCTTTCACTCTAAGCGGTGTCATAACTTTAGTATTATCAGTACCTGCTAATGCTTCTTCTTGAGTTGCATAATTAATTTCTGAACTTGCAGGCAATACTGATTTTACAAAAGCAGTTGTAGCTATTTGATTATCATTAGTTTCTTTCTCTGCTGTAGGTGCCGTAGGCTTTCCAGTAAAGTCTGGACTTTCCAACGAAGCTTTGGCTAATAATTTTTCGTCTACTTTATTTTTTGTATAAGTATCATTTTTATCAGCTTTATTACTGTTCAGCTCTGCAATTTGACTTATATTTTCATTTACTTTCTTTGTTAACTCCTGAATGTTTTCACCATTATTTATCAAGCCTTCAATCTTCACGCCATCAATAATAGTTTTACCGTTTTCTACTACTATGTTAGCAGTCTTATTCTCCAAGGCAGTTATCTTGTTGCCGTTATCAGCAACAGTTGTCTTCAGCGTGTCATATCGATTATTCAAATCGGTAATACTTGCATCTATCTGAGTTGTATCAAAAATACCACTAAGCACATCCCAAGCACTTCCTGTCCATGCTACATTATCGCCGGCCTTGATATTATGTGCGTCATTTTTATTTTGTACATTATAGACCCAACCGTCACCAATGTTTTCTTGCGGCAGGTTTTCATAATTTTCCACTGACCCTTTATATACATAGGCACTCGCTAACCCTAACTGAGCTGCTGTAACTTTGTGAGGATTGTTGAAGTCTTTCTTGTGATTTTCCAAAGCAGTACTATTTTGCGTTAGATTATTTTCAACATCAGAACGTACACTATCAAGCTCTGATTGAGTTGCATTTTACTCCATTCTCCCCATGTAGCCGCAGTTGATTCAGCATTTATTACACCTGCTCTCGTGTACACAGTTCCATCAGCCAAGCGATAAATTTGTCTAACCTGCTCATCATCATTACAGATATCTATATCAAGCCACCCCTCTGAAGAAACCGGCAAATTATTAGCAGCCGCATTAGCAATATAGTAACGTTTCAGCTTAATGAAATATCCGTTTATATCTACAGCTTCATTAATTTTCTCGAAATCGAAATCATCAAAGCGTTGTGCTACTTCCTGAACTTGTGATAATGCATTATTCGCTGTCACAACTGCATTATCTGCAGTATTTTTGGCTTCTTGAAGTTCATGCTTAACTACTGTGATTTGCTCACTATTTTTATCAGCGGCACTTTGTGCAGAATTAGCTAATCCGACAGCTGTATCAGCAGTACTTTGTGCTTTTTTGCTGCTAACATTGCTGCAGCTGCACTTTCACCTGATGCATTTCCAGCTGACAAAGCTGCATCAGCAGTCTGCTGTGCATTATCAGCTTTTTGATTCAGCCCTATCAGCTGTCTCTTGTGCTTTTCTAGCAGTGTCCATGGCACTCTGCGCTAGCTCTCCAGCTTGTGTTGATTGTTCTTTCACTTCATATACAACTTGCCCTAAATCATTTATTACATCTTCAGTCTGCTGCTCAAAACTTTCACCAGATAACTTCCCATTAAGAGGTTGATATTGAAATCGATACTTTGTTGTTTTTCCTTGAACCATTCTATCATCTCCTAATTACCTAAAGGTATCCATCTTACATAATTTGTTCCACCATTTATTTTCCAAGTAGCTCCTTTTGGTACAGGTACACAAAATCCTACCGATCCTTGGCCGTATTTGGAACGTCCGGCAGTAAAATACACTTCTAAACCATTCACCAATACTGCTACACTAGAATTGTGAGAAGATGACCCCGACAAAAAACCATCGGTTTGCGCTGTCCCAGAAGTTCCTACGTTTGTGTATTTGCCTAAAGCCGTTACTTTGGGCTTAGGAATAGCAGCTATACTATCATTAACTTTTTATCGATTTTAGCCTGAATTTCGTCTGCGGTTAAGCCACCTATATATTTCAACACATCCACCCAATAATCAGGGTTTTCATCAGGTGCTTTTTGTCCCTGCCGCAACACCTACACCATTGCTAGCAGTGCACACATATAATTTATTCTTGTAATAGACCATTGCCGGAGGAACATATGCAAGTTCTTGATTGTATGTATAAAGACCTCCACTTTGCGCCCAAAATGCAAACGCAGACAACAAATACAAAATTCCATTAAAATCTTTACGCTGAGGTGGTAATCCACCTTCAACAATAGGTAATTCCGTAATCGTAGGAAAGCCATGTTCAAGGCTTGCTAAACCGCTATTGTTATCAGCATTAACAGGAATTGTATTTCTTGCACCATTTACACAAAATGGCTTAGATAAAATTTTTGGTTGTATTGGTAACATCTTTTTACCCCTATCTATATAAGAACCGTCCCAAAATGCACCTTGATTAAAGGTGTTAAGCCGCTTCCTGCAAATCCAAAAGTTTCACCTAATGGAATTGCTACAAGCGTCCAACCTACTCCAGCACCTAAGCACAACGTACCTCCTGCCTTAAATAGAGCTAAATCTTCATCGCTTAACTTTTCTTCAATAAGCCATCTTACTGTCATAGGAGTTTTATTGTAATACATATCCCCTATTTTTCCCTCAACAATAGTAGTAATCACTTGTGGAAGGCCTTCTTTTTTCCCACTAAACAAAACATTCATCATCTTGTTAATATTCCAAGCACTAGCATCAGTAATATTAGCAAGAGCTTTATATAATAGCATTTTCTTGTACTGTTCATCATCTAGGAACATCATTGCTCCATTTTCTAGAATCAATGTACGTGACATTCCTATAATTCTGCCCCAGTTGTCTAATCCTTCACCGCTCGCGGTATTAATATCCATCATTTTATTTACAAGTAAATCAATATCACTATCAGGAGATATATTTTCCCTGAAGTCATTAAGAATTCTACAAATTGTTGAGCTAGCAGAATATTGACTTTGTATATACTCTTGACGTTCTTTTCTAATATCATCATCAGCTCTGACATCTTCATCACTCAAAAGTTCATTTTTCATTCCTCCAATATGTTGACTTCAATATCATCACTAGCTAATGTCGGCATAACATCTAAAGATATATTTGTTTTATCACCGTATGCTTCTTCTGATTCACTTCTAACCTCAACGCTAATGACGTTAGATACATCAGCATTGAATAGACTTTGATAAAATCGACTTGCAAAAAAGAGTACTTCCCATTTTTACACGCGGATAGTCATTAGTCTGACCGTTGAAATTTTGAAGAACAGCCTTTTTACGATTTCTTCAATATTAGCAGGTGTAGTTGACGTTCTCTGAATTACAGTCTTTACAAATACTTTTTTGCAACAGCCTTTTGAAAGTAATATGTTTGTGGCGTTTTATTTGTCGGATCTTCAATGGTGACTTTAGTGTTTCCAGCCGTTCCACAACCTGCGTCAAGTTTCAAATGCATACCCAATGCTATATTTTTATCTTCACCACCATAAACTGATAAATATACGCTATGGCCTGGAATAGTTACACCACATACTTCTATAGGAGTATTGCTTCTATTTTGCTCAATCCTACAAGCTATCACTCCTTGAATATTGCCGATAGTACCTTCAACACTTTCGGCCAGTCCGTGACTATTTTTTGCAACACTGTCTATTCTTCGCTGCTCAAATTCTATTTGATTCTCCATCTCTCTACCCGTGGTCCCGGCTACAATATTCTTAACTCTATCCCAGCCAGGAACAACGGTAATAATTTTCTTTATAGTATCTTTCCCGACTTCAATTACACCATATTGACTACAACGAAAAACACAATCAACAAAGCCGTCAGAAGCAATTTCTCCTACACCAGTATTATAGAATGTGTATCCGTTAGCATCTTGTACAATCGCCCCATATGGGATAACCGTTCCCATCAGTCCATAACATCTGCAGGTCACATATGTTGGTTGTGCTACTTGACGCTCTAAAAATATATAGCTGCAAGAGCATCTTGCTGAATCCCCACAGCTGTTTTGGGATTGAATCCATTAGCAATTCTCATGATTTCTCCATCTTTAGAGGCTACTAAAGCTGCTAATCCATCTACAAGCTGTCCTGCTGGTGTTTCTGGTTCTGTGTTAAGCTCCGGCGTATCATCATTTGTTTTGAAAGCTGCTTTGAATAAACTTGCAATGCGTAAACGTATTACAGCAGTATCTTCAGCAGATAAACCGGTACTATCGTTAAACTCAATGGCCAACAACTCTCCCCCCCTTTCTAAAGCGGTATACTAACAGTCGACCCGTTTGCCAGAGTCAGAAATATATCGCCAATAATACAATTCTCTTTCTTATCATACCGTAGAACAGGTTGGCAATCGACAACACCATCTACAGCTAAGCAGGCCTTTCTAATTCTATTAACTAATGTGGCTTGTGATACTACTATCTTTTCACCGAGCTCTATATGAAAATGTGGTATGCCTTTGTTTTGGTCAAAATACGCATCTTTAGTAAATAATCTTACTGCATTAGCAGCATTCTGTGCTATAGCATAGGACCCCTTGGATGTTGCAATATTTCCTGCGCCATCCACAGCAATGTCCCACGAATCAGTCAGTAATAAAGTGTGCCCTTTGTTCCCATCAGCCATAAATTCACCTCTTATCCATTTGCAGAACTTGTTTCTCCATGCGGGGGCAGTATGTGTATGATTACTCAAGCTATGCCCGTTTCCTATCACGTCTCCACTTGCAGTTATTTTTCCCTCTACAGTAACATCACCTACAATGCTTACGCCATTAGGTGCATACACTTTGGCCGTTTGATTTTGCGTAAGTTCTAGATAACACGTAGGCACTTTGTTAAGAAAACCACCGATATAATATCCATCAGAAAGGCTGTGCTGTCTAAAACTTGCTGGGGGTTGTGGTTCAGTAGTACCGACAACAACATTGCTACTATCATAATGCATGAATATTGCTACACCTATATCTCCTACTATAGGATCTGTAATAACAGCTACATTTCCACCTTGCAAGCGAAAATACGGCAAATGATAAAGAGTAACCGGTTGAACCGCGTGCCCCTGCCCATCTACATAGGTGACCAATGGCAAAACATCTACATAGCCAGTGGTACCAATACCACCAGCATAAACAGCTACAACCTTAACCGGTATAGCAGTAGAGATTTTAGCTTGCTTCATTTTTACAAAAAAATCCAAAGCATTATATTCAGAATTACTGTCGTATATATTCTTCTTTCCTTGTACAATCTCATCTGCCACAGTTACACCTTCTTAGCCCACACACCAGTGATATTACTAAACCAATTAGAACCAGTAGAATGATTAGTTGATAATTTATGTTCCAGCCTACTTATTTTCCACACACCTGAACTCATCGGTAATATGGACTTCAACTCAAAAAAGCCCCCCAAAACAAAACTTACATTAAACAAAGCTTTGCACTGTACTCCGTCATTTGTAAACGATGGATATCCTATTAATCCTGATAAGTCACTAAGTAATGGAATTAAGCCTGTTTGAGTAAACTCAAACGGCTGTAGAATAAACTTCCTATCATCAATTAATAAATCCACGCCTACCTGATTTGCAAGAGTCTTAGCTTTCATAATAGGAGAACCAGCAAATACACAATTACTTACGCTTCCATTTACACCTTTATTTTCAAAATCATATCCTGCTTCTTCAGCAAACTGTTGCATAAGCTTTTCAATAGTTACTTCACCCTGTACCGATACCGGAGGAGTTGGCAGTTGGTTAGGATAGTACCCCGTCATGCTCTCTATTTTGAAGGTCATACTGCCGTCATTATTAGCTACAGGTACAGCCGAAGTAATTTCGCCTTGAAATACTGTATCTAATTTACGTCCTTTTATACCACATTCAATTTTGATTATATTGTTAAGACTCTGCAACTTTCTAAATGCCAACATGGTAAGGCTCTTTATTGTATCTATCTTCATATTTTGGACTACAACTTCAGCTTTATTTAGCTCCTGTCCTCCACTCTTAACGATTGATACATCCATAGGTAAATTTTCAATTACAACAGTATTACCGCCATGCAAAAACACGCCCTGCCTTAAATATATGGTTATTTTTATCGTTTTTCTGTAAAACTAGACATTTTCAATCCTCCGAGTAAAAAAAGAATATATCTATCGCCCAGTTCCGCATAAGTCGGTACATCTTGTCGCCCTTTTACATCACCAAAGTACAAGGTTCCTGTGAAATATGGTGTCGGATACTGCAGTAAATTAATCCCACAAAGACATATCATCCCTTGTCGGACTACCTTCCCTTCACATTCGAGCCCCATATATAGGTAATTGCCTTTTAGTGAAAGTGATATGATACAATTCTGTCCACCTAAAACGATGCTTAATCTTTGATTAGGTATTTTTGAAGTGGAATAATTTGTTGCATTCTATTCCACCTTCCCAAATATATCATAGGCAAAAGTAGTACGTTTAGGCTTAGCCGCTTCCCCTATTGCCTGCTGTGAGGCCGACGGGTTCATAGCAGTTACAATACCGGTATCTTGCTGGCTCACGTCAGATGGATTAGTTGCTTCTGCCATACTAATACTGCTGATATCTGAAGTACTATAAGCAACATCAGTCTCTCTAACCTCTATAAAAAGAGTATTGATATATAGTACTCCAAGACCATCAGTTGTATTCACACTATAATCATAATTTTGCAACGCCATGTTTTCATACTCATGTATAGGCGTAACTATGGATACCCATGATAAAGTCTGCTTAAGCTTTTCAACTTTCTCAAGACACGACTGCAAATAAGCATCTGTTCCTCGAAAGCTAGTGTCACATTGATTTCCAACGGTTCCATCACCTTGTTATAAGTTGCAAAGGATCCCTTTTCAATCACTTCTGATACCACACTACCACCGGAGACAATATGTGCATCAATTACAACTGTAGAAGGCAGAACAGCATTACCAAACCCATCTGTAAATTGCCACTTCCTAGCGTCGCTATTATTATTTGATACAGGAATAATCATTGTTCATTCCCCCTAATAAGCATTGTTGTTATTGTTCACAAAATATCCTGCACGAGCGGCAGCTACAATTTCAGCTTTCGTTGCGGAAGGATCCTGTGCACCATAGATAGTAATATTCTGATTTACAGAATTTGTATGAGTACTATTATTGCTATTATCAACACTTCCTCCATTTGGGCGAACCAGATCGGCAACACTAACCTCTTTGTTCAAAACTTTATTCAAGGTTCCCCCTATAGAAATAAAATCTTTTAGAGCAGATAACTTTTCTTGAAGCCATGCTATTCCTTTCTTGAATGCAGACATTAGATAATCCCAATTATCTACTACTAGTAAAATAGCTGCTACAATAGCTGAAAGAGCCAAACCCCATCCGCTAAGCATCGCTATCATGTTCAACGCAGTCATAGCACCTCTAATCATTGCTATTCCTTGCTGAATCACGTTAAGAGCTGTACTAATTCCGTATAGTATACCGATAACACTGCCACCATATACCGCTATTTCAGTAAGTCTTTTAGCTTGCTCAATAAATTCATTTAAGATTATCTTAGCAGTTTCAGCATTTCCAAAAAGCATATTCAGAAATCACTAAAAGCTGCTTCATCCCCATTAATCCAGCCTATTAAGTCATCTAATATTACACCTATTGCTATCAAAGCCATTGTAAGTGCGCCCCAAGGACTAAAAATAAAAGCTTTAGAAGCTTGAGCAAGCTCGATTACTGAATTAAGCAGTTTTGCTTTAACTACATTTGCCAACACCGCAATCAGTGGAATTAATAATGCAGTATGCCTGCTCAAGTAACTTATGCCATCAGCCACTTTGCTAAGCAAAGGGAGCTATAAACCGATACGCCGGCAATAACAGCATCTTCAGACTCTTGCTAAGGTCGCTGCTGGCATTGGCAAATTCTCTAGCAGCCTTTGTATCTTCTTCTGTATATACACCTAACTTTTTCACATAATCAAGTTGTGAATTAATGCTAGCACTGCCTTGTGCTAAAAAAGCCTACCATAGCATTTTGAGAAATGCCAATCTGGCGACCGATGCCACTTGCCTTCTGCCCTCCCATAAGCCTAAAAGGCTTCTGCTAATTCTAATGCATATTTTTCTGTTGTTTTCAACTCCCTTGAGCATCTACAACTGATGGCAGGATTCTAGCTTGATGAAGTCGTTCAAAAGCACCACTATCGTTAACAGCACTGTCTATCATCCAGTCATTAAGATCTGCAAATAATTCACCGACTTCATCTGCAGCAACACCAGCAGCCTCAGCAGCTCCCTGCCAAGCCTGCAATTGTTCTATATTCACACCAAGAGTTTTTACTAAGCCTGTCAACGTGCAGAATCTCATCAGTAAACTGCTGTACAAGCTGACCAGAGCAAGTCCCGTAATAACCGGAGTAACAACGTTCAACATTAAGTCGGATAATTTATTCTTGACGTTTCCGACAACGCTCGACAATTCCCTGTCAACGTTCTTGCCATCAACGTCTATCATAATCCCGAAGGTCTCAATAATGTCCATTCTTTTTCCTACTTTCTTCGTATGCTCTGCTTTCGTTTATGCTGTTCACTACGATGATTTCATACATGTCAAGTAAATCCTCCAAGCTATATACAGTCTGCAGTTCATACAGCGTTGCAAGCTGTCTGGATACTACTATGCCAGTCAACGCCCCTACATTCTTATAGGTTTCGGAATGGTAATGTCTACGGCCTTCTGGCTCGGGACACTCGGGGCGTTTGTTAAAAACCATAATTTAGTTTGAGCACTTCGAAGCGAAGTTTGTACAAATTTCTAAAATCACTGATTATGCTGTCGATAGATTCTTGTGTGCAAGGTACAGTGAAATTATGATTATTGGAATCAGGCACATGCTCTACGCATTCAATCAATTCATTATACAAAGGCTCAACCTTTTCATAATTCAATTTTGTTAGCAGATTGGCAATTTCTTGTAAGCCACCCTCCTGCTTCTCGCTTTTTTAGCTGACGTTGTAATCCTTTTACGTCAATTCCAGCAGCACTACCAGCCAACAAAGCAAGAACTCTATTAGTGAATCTTTCTGCTTTAGTTGCAGGCATTTGTTTGATTTTGAATATAACTTCTCTTCCATCATCAATCATTGATACAATTTTTGTTTGACGCATCTTTATTCAGCCCTTTCAAAATCAAAAGTATATGCTACAGGAGCGAGTACCTGTTGAATATCTGGCAGCAACTTCCCTGTCTTCAAAACACCATTGCTAAAAGTAACAACCTTGCCTAAAGCAGGCATACTGATAAGCATAGTAACCCAGTATACTTTTTTGTTAGCACGGCTAGCTCGCACCAATAAATCAAGATATTTCATACTAGGGCTTGAAGCCTCTAAGGTAACTGTAACAGTCTTGACCCCATCAACATAGCCTGCTACCATTTGCCCGTCTACACCTTTACGTGTTTCCGCAAAGTATCATCCCCCATGCTTGCCATAGCATCAGTGGAGAACTGTTCAAGAATAATACCTTGCGGAAAAAAGTTCCTCGCATTGCAAGGTTACTACCGCATCGGCAGCTGTAATATTTCTGTTTTGTACCATTTCGCGCCCTCCTTCACTTGTACTAATCAGTGAAAATTACTGTTTCCTTTCATCGATTTACAAAACTACCGTTACTGGTAAATCAACTTTATGTACACTACCACCATAGGTATACCACAACCCTAACAATGGAGATTCTCTGTTGATTCTTGCTTGTGCTCCAGGATCAGCAACCTGTAGGTAATAACCATTAGTCAGAATTTCATCTGCAACATCTTGACCAATTTCGTTTATTAATTGCGCCTTTTGTGCCTCTGATAATTTCACACCAGCATCAATAACACCGTTTACTTTGCTCTATTAATCGGATCAGTACACCAAGCCCGAATTAAAGTATAGCCTCTATTTTGATAAGGTACACGAGCTGTTTTGTTAAGACCTGCCATAATAGCAACCTGAAGGGCATTTCTCAGCCAAATATTACCAATATATGCATCAGCAAAACCAAAGGACCCAGCAATCATTTTGCCTTCGTAATATTGTACAAAGTCATCGTTGCGTGTAGCCCAGCGTCCATAATAGTTCGCGTTCATACTTAAAAGATTTTCGGCCGTTACCTCATCATTTACACTAGCTGCGAGACCACTCTGGGATTTGAATGCGTATGTAGGTAGACCATTCACTCTGTCCCAATCAATACACGCACCAATTGTCATAACTAAAATAGCGTGTTCAAGACCACCGAAAGTTAAACATGTACCTTCATAATTATTGTCAATCAACTTATTAGGTAAGTTTTCTTTGTTATTGGGGATAGTATCACTATTTTCATCAGTCCATGGGCAATATAGATACTCTACGTTTTGATCGTTACACCATTTTGCAAAGCTCAAAATCTGCTCTTTGGTCAATTTCTCCAAAGAGGTAAAAGCTTACCCAATTCTGATTTTTTTCACAATACTATCCATATTTTCTTAAGGAGTCAGAGTGTCTGAGCCAACAGAGACCGTAGCACCTGCACCAACACTCAATCCCAAAGCATCAGCACTTTCACCGGTAGCAACAGATACAGACGAATTATTGCCAGTCGTTTTACTTTTGACAACAAAAGCATTCAAATTACTATTATAGGCTACATCAGCAGTACCCAAAGCTGTCGCTAAACTTTTGCCACATCACTTTGAGTATTAGCAGCACTAAAATCGAGGGCTACATTCTTTTTTTCCACTCCGTCAATATTGATAGTAATCTTACCGGTGCTGATAGTTTTCAACTCTTCCATATCAGCCGCCTGCCCACCGATAATACTACCAGAAATAGCAGTTAATACTAGTCTTGCAAAAATGTAATCGTTTCGGTTTTTCAAAGCTATTATCGTACCCCATGAAATATTTTACCGCCGCTTTGTATTCATCACTATCCATACCAAAATAACTTTCAACAGCTGCCTTGCTACTAAAACTCATGGTTCCAGGATAGATACACAATGGATTATTCGTCAAAAATAATCCAGAAATCTCTAAATCAGTACTACCAGCATTAATAACACGAGGAACTACTTTTTACAATCTGACTTGCAGGAATAGCCATTTTCTCACATCCTCTCAAAATTTATGATGAGCGTCAATATTTTCAACTCTGCCTAACTTAACCTTTTCTGCATATTCTTGTGGTACGCTCATACTATTCCACATTGTCAAATGCAGGGTTACACGATAACGTTGTACATACTGCTCTGTACCATCTACAAAAGGTAAGTATTTTATATCTTCAGTATAATTACAGCTTACTTCATATTCAGAAAAAAATCTGTTGACCGAAAGTCACGTCCTATAATTTCTAATCTTTGCGCCAACTCTTGTGCCTCGAACTGATTATTTGAGCACAAATCAATACCCACCACATATTCTCTTAAAGCCTTGGTTGTATATATATTAGCAGAAGACTGCATATCATCACCAACATTGGTTCCTATACGAGTAGTGTCTTCTAACGTGATTACTGCATATTTTTGCACGTCAGGGAGCATACTTCTATTCTGATATCCTATGAATACATTATCAGCTTGTAACACAGGGCAAAAAGAAAACAACAAAATCATATACCGCTTCCATTATATTCATGCTTGCACCTCCGTATCAGAAGGATTCACTTGCTGTGTTATTCCTACTTTCACCCAGCCTTCATAACTCCAGTCTTCAATAACAGAAGTTACAAGCCAATATGTTTTGTCGGCTCTCACAAATATATCTCCACTTCTTGTTAACGGGATCCTGCTCCCCTGCAGTAATCGGCAAATGCTCTTTTGAATACAAATACGCCTGCATCGTTGCCTTAGTATCGTTAACACGCTCAATATGCAGCAAGGACTTTTTGTCCAACGGTTGGATCTGTGCACGTATGCTTTTAGGTAAATCATAAACCGGCTTTACAGTGCCTTTATAATTTTTCTGACCGATGCATTGGTATAATATACACTGCTCATCCGTATGTATTTTGTTAATCAACCCTCTTACAAATGCATGCATGTTAATCCCTGTCATTATACCTTCACCTCATACGTTACTGCTCCAACCATTCGACCAGTATCAACCAATACTTGTCTAGGATTAATTGCCTGTAAATTTTTTCCCTTCGCGACCACGCCGTGCTTTTATAGCGATTGTCGACAGAGAATTGGGCCGTGGATCGTTAGGGTGCCAATCCATAATCGTACGTTTTACATCACCAACAGCTACCAATCCTGCTCTGTGGAAAGCCAAGCTAATTCCATCTGCGGTCAATCCACTTTGCTTCAAGGAGGCCTTAATTCCCTTTACCCACTTATTAGAATTATTCTTAACGGTGCGCTTCATGAACGGCCTAGGAGGATTATGCCCACCATATTCATTAAGATAAGCAACATAAGCAACAGATGTACCGTCTGAATATGTTGCTTTGTCAAAAAAGCCAACTTTTACATTTGCCTTATTCACCCTCTTAAGTTCAGCCAGTTTTCTATTCAGTTTATCACTACCTGAACTTCTAACGTCTATGGTAAGCACGATACCTCATCCCCATTCTATATTTAGCAGTAGCTGCCCAAAACATCGCCCCACACTGTGTTTGAGTGTACCAATTGGCATTATTCAGCGGTGTCACCGATACATTTACACTACCTTGTGCAGCACTTGTTACAGCACCAACTAATATATCGCCGTTCTGTTTCAATGTCGCAATATGGCATACAAGCATATAAAGAAGCAGCTTTCGTTCATCTATATCTTGTACAAGAGAATTCTTTTTGTGTTATCGAGCAATAAGCAGGCTGCTCTAAAAATACAGCTCTAAAGTTTCCTCTGCAGTTTCCGAAAATTGTGGATATAAGACCCGAAATTCACTTACATCAAAAACAACACTATCCATTATTCTAACGGCTTGCTTCCAGTTTTAGCGTTCGGGTCAGCAGGTTCATATCCATGGCGCAAATCTACGTTCTCTTACTTCTGCTTTAGCATTGCTCGCAGTTGTGGCAAACATCAGTCCTTTTACAATGTACGGAGCATCTTTATACGCAGTTTTGATATATTCCCACGCTTCTTTCGGCACACCCAAAGTTACGCCATAATCACCTACAGGCAGGATGCCGCTTGCTCTACCTTTTAGAGATACTGCATTGCCATTAATTACAATAGGATTCATTCTGCCACTATTATCTGGAACCATAAATTTGATATTTCGTGGATAATTGCTACATACAGTCACAGTTTCACCAGTTGTAGAAATAGGCGTCTCTTCCGTTACACTCAAAGCTTCTCCATTAATTAATCCTTCTTCTGTGACAACATCTCTTTTAGGTACAGTCTTGTTTCTTGTAATACGTTTAGCTTCTGTCATTGCAATTCCTCCTTGTTATAATATAAGCCCTGCACTAATGGCAGGGGCTTATTGCTTTAGACACCTGTCATGCTTGCAATAGCATATGGGCGGAAAATAATTGCACCATAAGTGCCGAATACAAATTTTTGTTCAAACCAAGATGTATTGGTGATAAGCGGTAAAGCACGCATTTTATCGCTGTAACCAAGTTTTGCAGTAGGCATACCGTTTACTTCGCGAGCAATCAGCATTACACTGTCACCTGCTTCAGCATCCAACTCAGGCAACACTACAATGCTGAGGTTGTCAAAATAATTTCTAAGCATATCTTTTACAGACACGTTGAAATCAGTTGCTTTACCCAGCAAAACATTAGTAGCCGGAGATACTGCTAATACAAGGTCAGATTTTCGTCAACATTACCCATAGAGTTAGTGAAAAGAAAGTTTTTCCATCAACTTGTGCAGGAGTAATAGCATCAGGCAAATTAGGGTCATTCAAGAGACCATAAATTTCATGACCTTCAACACCATAAAGATAGAACTTATTGCTCTTTTATTAATAATGGTTGCTGCACTGCGTTGCTTTTCAGCAGCAA
>VOFG01003828.1_pt1 | contig 31248 bp, 46 predicted proteins | sample 5384171 | NCBI WGS metagenome assembly VOFG01 (sample SAMN12384726, study PRJNA508395) | human gut metagenome | isolation source: healthy gut F | host: Homo sapiens
AGCAAGATGAAAAGCAAAACCAGATAGAAAAGAATAAAGATAAAACCAAATGTAAAGTGAGAAAAATCAATACAAAGCATTAACAGAATATCGAAGGAATGATGTGCTGCCACTGTGAGGCAAGAGTAAAGAAGGCACTTGAGGCACTTGATAGTGCAAGGAGGCAGTAAGCCATGAGGAGTGGAACTGCAGTAGTGACATTAAGCCTGACATCCGGATGAAAAAAGGAGACTGTAGAGGCTGAGGACTACAAGGTTACATCCATTCAGTAATCAGTCAGACAGTATAACAATATGAAGAAATATATAACATTGGTATTGGCTGCAGTGCTGGTGCTTGGGATTTTGGGATGATGGTAACAAGGGCAAACAAAGAGACAGAATCACAGACGGATGATAAAGCCACTGAGTCGGTGAATTCTGCAGAAAATAATACAGAGGACAGTACGCAAAGCAGTACAGAAAACAGTACAGAAAATCAGAATGGCAAAGCAGACACAGAGCAGCTCACCGCTCGCCATGTACACCCTACGAAAGCGGTGGCTACTGCACAGATGGTGACAGGCAGCAGCTTGAGACACTTGTGCAAAACGGCGTGCAGTACGCACTAAACAACGACATGTATGTCATCATCGACTGGCATGTGCTAAACGAGGGCAATCAAACCGCTACAGTGATGTGGCAAAGACATTTTTGCCAAAATGGCACAGCAGTATGCCTCATACAACAACGTGATTTACGAGATTTGCAATGAGCCGTGCAAAGGTGCGACCTGGGGAGATGTGAAGTTTTATGCCAGCGAGGTCATTCCGTCAATCAGAAGCTACGACAAGGATGCAGTCATACTGATAGGCACACCTAACTGGAGCCAGGATGTGGATGAGGCAGTCAAGGATCCTGTCACAGGCTATGATAATATCATGTATACATTGCATTTCTATGCCGCAACCCACAAGGAGGACTTGCAAAACAAGCTAAAATCGGCGGCAGACGCCGGACTGCCGATATTTGTATCAGAGTTTGGCATCTGCAGCGCCGACGGAAACGGTCAGGTGGACATAGATTCCGCAAACAGCTGGATCAGCCTGCTCGACAGCTACGGCATCAGCTATGTGTGCTGGAATCTGTCCAATAAGGACGAAAAAATCAGCGCTTCTAACACCTGCCTGCGATAAGACAAGCGGCTTTACCTATGAGGATCTAAGTGATGAGGGCAAGTGGTTGTACGGTGTGCTCACAAGTCATGTGACACAGGTCTTGAATTAACGAAAAGCCTCAGATGTACGGAAAGCAGGGATAGAAGCATTCATGCACTCAGCCGGCATGCACATGAGGCAGATGCAGATACTTCTCTCTGGTGGCAAGTCCGCCGCGGATATGGCGCTCGGACTTGTTGATATCGAGAATGTGACGCGCCTTTGCGGCAAGCTCCGGGTCTATGCGAAGCAGCCTGTCAGCATCCGTGATATCTTTGTGCACAGTGGATTTGCTGATGCCAAACTGCTTTTGCAGCCTGACGCACCGTGGCATTGTTTTCAACTATGTAGTTGGCGATTTCCACCGCCCTTGTCTCAATATATGATTTCAAAAATACTCCTGCATATTCTGTTGTTACAGTTTATGCGGGAGTATTTTTAATATTACACACAGGTTGTAATTCTATTTACGTTTTTCGTAATAAAATAAGAAAACGGTTTCTTAATAGTAATAATAATATCAATTTTCCGTATTGCATTGGTGCAAAAGTTGCGCTGCCTGATCATAATAAGCTCATTAAATATATTAAGTGTATTAAGTATGTTAAGCGTATGCAGCGGTTATGAGCTCAATGCATTTGTCATAGCCTAGCAGCACAGAGCTGTTTAGCACCAGATCATAATTTTTCCTGTTGCCCCCTCCTTGTCGGTAAAGTAGCGGTAATTTACAGAGCGCTTCTTATCGACATCCTTTAGCAGCTTTTTTTGACCTCGTCATCGCTTTTTTGTAGAGCTTTTTTATTCTTGCAGCTTTCTCCGGCTTATTTCCTCTATAAAAACATTCAGCACATCATCTCTGTCAGAAAGAATGTAGTCTGCGCAACGTCCCACAATAACGCATGGCTTTTTTGCGCAATATCCTTGATGAGCTTCTGCTGGATATTGAAAATCTGGTCGGAAAGAGAAACTCCTGTGATGTCGCGCCCTACAAACGCATATGAAAAAATACTTCCGGCAGGTGCATATTCGCCCTGATTTGCAACAATCTGCTCAGAGATACCGAGCTCCTTTGCCACATGCTCAATTATTTTTTATCGTAAAACTCAATGCCGCATTTTTGAGCAATCTGCTCGCCGATAAAGCGACCGCCACTGCCAAACTCGCGGCTTATAGTGATTATTTTAAAACTCATGATGAAACCTCCCAGCCTATAATAGTGTTTATAATTCATTATAACGTAATTGCACACAAAATCAAAACAGAAATTTAACAAAATCGCTTGCAGATAAGCACTCCGTAATCTATAATGACATAAGAATACATGTTGCTTTTATGTAATCAATGAGATGGCAGCAGATAACATATGTTATTGTTTACACCACAGTGTTGCAAACAGCAGTTACGTGACGTTTCAAAGATTGTAAAACAGCAGCATAGCGAATAAACAATTAGGAGGAAAAACATGGATCAGGAAAAAGGTCATAGTCATAGACTTTGGTGGTCAGTACAATCAGCTTGTTGCGCGCCGTGTCCGCGAGTGCAACGTGTACTGTGAGATTTACTCATACAGGATAGACATTGAGAAAATCAAAGAAATGAATCCAAAGGGCATCATCCTTACAGGAGGGCCGAACAGCTGTTATGAAGAGGATTCACCATCATACCAGAAAGAGCTGTTTGAGCTGGGAATACCGGTGCTTGGTATCTGCTACGGTGCACAGCTTATGATGCATAAATTAGGCGGAAAGGTAATCACACCGGAGGTTGGAGAGTATGGAAAGACAGAAATCACATATTCTGCAAACGGCGTGATGTTCAAGGATCTGCCATCAGAATCAGTATGCTGGATGAGTCATTTCGACAGAATTGCAGAGGCAGCACCTGGCTTTGAGGTAGTTGCGCACACTGCAGACTGTCCAATAGCCGCAACACAGAATGTTGAGAAGAAATTATATGCAGTACAGTTCCATCCGGAGGTGCTCCACACCAAGAACGGAACACAGATGATTTACAATTTCGTCCGTGGCGTATGTGGATGTGCAGGCACATGGAAGATGGATTCATTCGTCAAAAATACAATCGAGGAAATCAGAGAGCAGGTCGGTGACGGCAAAGTGCTCCTTGCACTTTCAGGCGGAGTAGACTCATCAGTGCTCGCAGCACTCCTTGCCAAGGCAATCGGCAAGCAGCTCACCTGCGTATTCGTTGACCATGGTCTTCTCCGCAAAAATGAGGGAGATGAAGTAGAGAGCGTATTCGGCAAAGGCGGTTCGTTTGACATCAACTTTGTCCGCGTCAATGCACAGGAGCGCTATTACAGCAAGCTTGCAGGTGTCACAGAGCCTGAGCGCAAGCGCAAAATCATCGGTGAGGAATTCATCCGTGTATTCGAAGAGGAAGCAAAGAAGATCGGAGCTGTTGATTTCCTTGCACAGGGAACCATCTATCCGGACGTAGTGGAAAGTGGTCTTGGCGGTGAATCCGCAGTGATCAAATCACACCACAACGTAGGAGGTCTCCCGGAGCATGTCGATTTCAAAGGACATCGTGGAGCCACTCAGAAACCTCTTCAAGGACGAGGTCCGCAAGGTCGGACTGGAGCTCGGATTGCCTGACTATCTCGTATTCCGTCAGCCATTCCCAGGCCCAGGACTCGGAATCCGAATCATTGGCGAAGTAACCGCTGAAAAAGTACGCATCGTCCAGGATGCAGACTGGATTTACAGAAACGAAGTGGAAAAGGCAGCAAAAGAGTACAAAGAGTTAAACGGCGAGGATCCGGCATGGATGCCAAACCAGTACTTTGCAGCTCTCACCAACATGCGTTCAGTAGGTGTCATGGGTGATGAGAGAACATATGATTATGCCGTTGCAGTCCGTGCAGTCCGCACCGTGGACTTCATGACAGCCGAAGCAGCCGAGATACCGTTTGAGGTGCTTCAGACAGTGATGAGCAGAATTATAAATGAGGTAAAGGGAGTCAATAGAGTATTCTATGATTTGACCAGTAAGCCACCGGGAACTATTGAGTTTGAATAATTTTTAAAAAATAAAATATAGAAGGATTTATTTTTCAATAGGAAATGAAGAAGGCTCCAGGAGATTTTAAGAGATCTTCTGGGGCCGTTTATTTATGTGTGATATACTGGAATATATCTATATGAAAATTTGATTCAAAGCCTTATCCAAGTAAGATATGAAAATCAGATGCTAAACATATATTGCAGAAGGAGAACATTGAATGATAGATATATATACGGAGAGGAAAGATTCAAAAGACTGGATTTTTACAATGACTTGTACTTCAACCTGAATACAGGCAATGAAGAAATGTCGCAAAAAGAAATTGATTTGATTCAACAAGTGGATGAAGCGAAGCTGACACCAGACAAGCATATAGAAACAAAATATGGTTTAGGCACAATCCGCAATTTATCATCGGGCTGTAAGACATTACTTAATATTGTGAAGCATTCTGATAAGGTAGTAAATGTTGAGGAATGCGGTCCGAATGTACTTAGAATCATTTTTACTATGGATGATATAAAAATTTATATGTCCCGGCCAACACTTTTTTGATATTCCGGATAATGCACAAATTCGTTTTAATGATTCTGATATAGTTACCGGTGGCAGAGGATATAATGCTTGGTGGAGTAAGGAGTATCAAAGGAGAGAAGCAGATGATTTATAAGAATATAACATTTAAAGCAGCTCCATTTTCATATGATTTGACATTTGATGACAGGATTACTCTTGTTGGTGGAGACAGTGGCACCGGCAAAACGGTACTTTATGAAATGCTTGAAGATATAAGATTGACAGATGAATACAAAGCAATCAAGCTATTTAACTACAAATCAGATGATTTTTAGAAACAATAAAACAGTGTAGAAATAGTTTTATTGTAATAGATAATGCAGATTGTCTGATCAATGATGATGTAAGGAGATTTATTAATTTTGAGTTATCAAACCAGTATATGCTTTTTCTTGCGTAATTGTGACGGGCTTAATGTATCTGACAAAAGTTTTAAGGTGCTGAAGTTTGATAACAACAGGATAACATTGGAAGAGGAGTTGTGATATGAGATATTTATGGACGGAAGATACCGGTGCAGGGCTTCACTTCTGAAATTAGTTAATCGGATTTTCTTTGAGGATGAGCTTGTAGTTGAGAGTAAAGGAGCAATCAGGGTTTACTGGATGCATTAATAGACTGGGATATTAAAGATGACGATATATTTTATGTTGCATTTGATTATGTGGTTGATAATCAGGACATTCGTAACAAGTATCGTATGTTGAAATCAATAACAGATAAGCCAGAAGGAAAGATTGTAATTCTGGATATGATTTGTTTTGAATATCTAATTTTGGCGTTTGAAAAGCTGGTAGAATGGACAGGCACCGGAAAGACAGATAAAATCAAGATTCGTGAAGAAGTATTGACGGCAGTTGAGAATCACAGAATCGATTTATCAAGGATTGATGATAAGAAAACATTGCAGTACTTGGCAGGTTTTAAGAGGTACTCTACAGAGCGTGTGATGAAGTCATTGGTTGGCGAATTTACGCAAAATGAAAAGTGGTCTGTTAAAGGGACTCTTATGGGTGAATGCTGGTATAAAGATTGTTGTGTGTCAGAGCATATGCATAGTCTTAGGTGTGGTAAGCCTGAGGTTGAAGATGGAAGTGAGAAGATGCGGATGCTGATACAGTCAGAGGAAGTGCAAGATGTGATTGGTAAATTGATACATTAGAGAGGGAAAAGAATTGAAGGTGCAATAAAAAAGGAAAAACATGGTTAATTCCTTTAGATGCAATAAAGCCTGCTTATGGACGATACAAGAAAAATCAGAAAAGTAAGATGTTATACGAAATAGGATTTATAAAATATGAGAATATATAATTAAATGCAGAGGGGTACTGATATGGCATTTGATTTTGGAAACGCAAATGAAGCACAGAGAAGTGCTATTTCAACAACAGATGGTCCGTTGTTGATTATTGCAAAACCCTGGTACAGGGAAAACATATACATTAGTAAAGAGAATTGTTTATCTTATAACTGAAAAAGATGTGCTTCCTGAGGAAATAATGATTGCTACATTTACAGAAAAGGCTGCGAAAGAACTGATTACGTATCACAAATGAATTGTATGCAATAGGAGTATCCGTAAATCTGAATGAAATGTATATTGGTACTTTTCATTCAATTTGTTTGAGAATTCTTAAAGATCATCTTGAATATACAAGGATTAAGAAAAAATTATAGGATGCTGGATAATTTTGATCAGCAGTATATGGTGTTTCAAAAGATTAATAGATTTAGGAACTTGCCTTATTTTGATGTTATATTTGATAAAAAGCAAGGAGCTTGGAGACAAGCTGGAGAAATAGTTAAGTATGTTAATAATCTTGCTGAAGAATTGGTTGATATTGATGAAATGCAGGAAGACTCGGATGAACATATTGTGGCTGTTGCAAATATTATGAAACAGTACAATATCTTGATGGAAGATGAGAATTTAATTGATTTTTCAAGTATTCAAACAGAAGCATATAAATTATTGATCGAGGAACCAAGCATATTGGAAGAAATACAGCAGAAAATTAAATATGTGATGGTGGATGAATATCAGGATACAAATTACATACAGGAATTACTTGTGTTTTTGATTGCCGGAAAAAAATAGAAATATATGTGTTGTGGGAGACGATGATCAAGGTTTGTATCGTTTTCGAGGAGCAACAATAAGAAATATATTGGAATTTCAGGCCATTTTGCAGAAGGAGAATGTAAGCAGGTTAAACTTGTTACAAATTATCGTTCAGAGAGACAAATTATTGATTTTTACAATAAATGGATGAGCACAACAGATGGTAGGGCATATGATTTTATGTGGAAGAATTTTAGGTTTGAGAAGAAGATTGTTCCGCCGGAAGGGAAAAAGGATGCTAAAGTAGGTGTTATTAAATGTTCAGGAAAAGATTTGTTAGATGATTGGTATGAACAAGTGTATTCATTTATTACACAATTAAAAAGTAGTGGTGTACTAACTGATTACAATCAGATTGCAGTTCTTTGCAAGTCTGTAAAAGGGGATAAAATCATAGGTATGGTTGAATATCTTGAGGAACATGGTATTAAAAGTTTATTCACCTCGTTCGGAAATGTTCTTTGAAAGAAAAGAGATAAAGCAGGTAATAGGGTGTATGATTTTATGTTTCCCAGAGTATGTTCGTAAGTTACAACAAAGAGATTTTTCGTATGATTTTGAAAATCTCTATAATTATTACGATACTCAATGTATAGCTGCTGCAAGAGATCTTATTTTACAGTATAGAGATACATTGGGAAAATGGATTGCAGAGAAGATGCATAAACACGCTAATCTAAGAAAGGATAATGCAGATTACGCATTTACAGGATTACTGTACCAGTTATTACAGTTTGAACCATTTAGTACATACTTAGGGATAGATATGAAATCAGGGGTGATAGATGAAAGACCTGCGAGAAACTTATCAATTTTATCTTCAATTTTGGGAAAGTACGAATATCTACATCGGATAGATGTCTTCACGGAAAAAAATATTATAGAGTCAGTAGAACGTTTTTTTTAATATGTATTTTCGCTTTCTATTTGATGGAGGAATAACAGAGTATGAAGATGATTCGGAGTATGCTCCGAGTGGGTGCGTTTCATTTATGACTATACATCAGTCAAAAGGAATGGAGTTTCCGATAGTGATTGTTGATTCATTAAATGGAACACCGAGAAGTAGTGGAAATCATTTGCTAGAAGAAATAGAAAATAAATATTTCCATAGAAAAGTTTTTGAGACAAGGGAAGATATAAAATTCTTTGATTTTTGGCGATTATATTATACGGCATTTTCAAGAGCACAAAATTTATTGGTACTCTCTTGTTGTGAAAAAGAAAGGTCATGGAGCCACACCAAGCAAATATTTTTGAAGAGTGCTATGAGAAGCTACCTGCTTATGAAGATGTAAATCTTTCAGAAATAAAGTTGGAAAAGGTAAAGCCTGTAAATATAAAGGATACATATTCTTTTTACTTCTCACATCGCTCTGTATGAGAATTGTGCATTACAGTATAAATTTTTAAAGAACTTGGATTTACGCAGGTAAGAGTAGGTGCAACACTCTTTGGAACATTAGTGCATGAGACAATAGAAGACATTCATCGTGCAGCTATGCGTCATGAAGAACAGACAATAGTGCCGGAAACAATACGAGAGTGGTTTGATACAAATTATATGACATTATCGAAGTGTGAGCATTCTTATTTAGGACAACTGCAGATAGAAGCTGCGTATAAACAGGTTTTTGAGGTATGTTGAGAGAAATCAGAGTGACTGGAGTCGAATTCAAGATGCAGAGGTGGAAGTAAGTTTAGTAAAGCCTGATTATATATTGCTTGGAAAGGTTGACCTTATCAGGGGCGAAGGTGATACAGTAGAGATTGTTGACTTTAAACTGAGAAGAAACCAGATGTTTTAATTGAAACAGCGGAGATGAATCGTTATAGGAGACAGCTTGAAGTGTATGCTCATCTTATTGAGGAAAAAGACAGGCAAAAAGGTAAGTAAAAATGCATTTGTATTATACGGGTGAGGATAATGGTGTACCAACAGTAACATTTAATAAGTCAACGGAAATGATTGATAAAACAATAAAAAGAATTTGATGAAGTGGTTGAAAAAATACAACATAAAGATTTTAGTGGCAGAGCAAAAGATAAAAATCTTTGTGCCAACTGTGATATGAGACATTACTGTAGAAGAAAAAGGAGATTGCTAATGGATGGACAGATTTCATTTACATTTGAACAAAGACAACCAATAAAAGGATATCCGGAGTTACATTGGACGGGGAAAAGGCCTTATACATCAACGCAGTATTATCCTGCACAGCTTAAGGAATCCTATGGAGAGCCTAAGGATGGTTGGATGAATAAGATATTTTTGGGAGATAATCTTCAAGTTATGAGTCATATGCTTAAAGAGTATCGTGGAAAAATAGATTTAGTTTATATTGATCCTCCATTTGATAGTAAGGCAGATTACAAAAAACAATTGAAATTAAGAAGAAAAAGACATTTAGTGATATGTCTGCATTTGAAGAAAAACAGTATTCAGATATATGGACAAATGATGAATATATGCAGTTTATGTATGAGAGACTAATACTTATTAGGGATTTGTTATGTGAAACAGGAAGTCTTTATTTACATTGCGATTACCATAGAAGTCATTACTTACGCTGCATATTAGATGAAGTATTTGGAAGTAATAATTTTTATTAATGAAATTATATGGAAAAGAAGAGGAGGAGCTCTAAACAATTCAAAATCATTTGGGCAGCTAACAGATACCATTCTTTTATATGGAAAAACTAGTATGTATAAATTTAAGCAAATTCGAACAAAAGATACACCAGAAACTCAGGAATATATAAAACAACGTTTTGTGTATGATGATGGTGATGGAAGGTTGTATAGTAGAGATCCAGTAACAAACCCATCATCAACACCAACACCATCATTGATTTATGAATATAAAGGATATCAACCACCGGAAAAAGGATGGGCATTTTCTTATGAAACAATGGTTGAATGGGATAACAAAGGTAAATTATATTTTCCGGCGAACAAAAGTCAACGTATAAGAAGAAAGACATTTTTAGATGAATATGAGGGGCAACCGGTTCAAAATTTATGGGGAGATATTTATGTTATTAATTCTCAAGCAAGAGAGGCATTAAATTATCCAACACAAAAACCAGAGGCTTTGCTTGAAAGAATAATAAATACATCATCTGATGAAGGGGATGTTGTTTTTGATTGTTTTATGGGCTCAGGAACAACACAAGCTGTTGCTATGAAATTAGGACGCAGATTTATAGGTGCGGATATTAATTTAGGTGCAATTCAAACTACCACAAAGAGATTGATAACTGCATCAAATGACTTGGATAATACAAAATATACTGGATTTGAAATTTATAATGTGAATAACTATGATTTCTTTAGAAATCCAGTAGAAGCCAAAGAATTAATTATTGATGCATTAGGTATCCAAAAATTTGATTCATCAACAGTATATGACGGTGAATTAGATGGTTGGATGGTTAAAATCATGCCTACAAATCGTATTGCAACAAAGGCTGATTTAGAAGAACTCAAGGCTAATTTACCATACCATACATTTGAAAAGCGCAAGGAAGAAAATCCGAATGGCGTGGTAGAAAAAATTAAGATTATTTGCATGGGACATGAGGCTGATTTAAAGGCATCGTTGGAACAGGAACTTTCTTCGTATAATTTGGAAATAGAGATAGTTGATATCCTTAGGGATAAGAAAGATTTACAATTTAAGAGAGAAGCAGATGCCAATGTTGTTAAAGAAAACAATCAGATTATAATAAAAGAATTTTATCCGATGAATCTTTTACAGAAATTAAGTATGCAGAAAGAATCAGTTGAAGATTGGAGGCAGTTGGTAGAATCTATCTATATTGACTGGAATTATGATGGACAGACAATGAGGCCGACAATTTGTGATATTCCTGCAAAAGATGAGTTGGTATCTGGTATATATAAAATTCCAGCTTCAGCAGATAAAATTAAAATAAAGATAACAGATTTGTTATCTGAGTCACTTGAGCTGGAGGTATAGATATGGCAAAAGAAGTTGGAATGGAATTTGCCTTTTTTTGAGTTCCTTCGTTCATTCTATGTAGATAATAGAGGAATTATAAGAAATAGGTATCGTGAAATAACTAAGAAATATCTGGATTACAATGACAAGGAAAAGAACCCAGACGCATTTTTACGAACCCCACAGTTTGAAGCCTTAGAAATGTATGTGTTTGTAAAAGAATTTATGAATAATCAACAGATGTATCAGATGTTTGATGACTGGTCAAAGAGAAATGGTGTTTTTTCAGATAGGCGATTCTATGATGAAGCTGGGCAGATGACATTATATGATGTTTATTCACCAAAACAGTATCATGATTATTTTTTACAAATAAAGAAATATGCGGAAGATTATCCAAATTATATTTTTTGCATTAACTATGGGATTAGGTAAGACAATTCTCATGGCTACCTGTATTTTTATGAGTTTCTTCTTGCTTCAAAATGGCCTCGAGATGATAAGTATTGTCATAATGCATTAGTTTTTGCACCAGACAAAACAGTATTACAATCGTTAAAAGAAATAGTAACTTTGATAAGAGTAAGGTTGTACCTCCGGAATATATTGGTGTATTAGATGCAAATATTAAGGTGTATTTTCTTGAAGATAGTGGAAACACATTAAATACATTAGATGGTTCCAAGTATAATATAATTATTTCTAATACACAGAAAATCATATTAAAGGCTCAGCATAAAGAAAAAAGTTCTGTAGACAAGTTGTTTAGTGATCAGATACCAGGACAATCCGTATTGGATGATGTTCTTGGAATATTACAGGAAATCAGTAACAACGATGATTTGCTGTCAAATCAACGTTTTGAGAAACTTACCAGGCTTTCACAAATGGGTATTTATGTAGATGAAGCACATCATATGTTTGGAGCAGACTTGGAGAAGGTTTTGCACGAAAATGGTAAGGGTACTAGCCTGCGCAATACTATAAATAAATTGTCTAAGGAATTATCTAAGCATGGAAGTAAAGTGGTTGCTTGTTATAATTTTACAGGAACACCATACGTCAATAATAAGATTCTCCCGGAGGTTATATATGCTTATGGATTGCAGGCGGCAATTAGAAATAATTTCTTAAAAGATACTAGCGTTATTGGTTATAGTAACGTAAAAAGCAAAGAATTCCTAAAAGCTGTTATTGCCGATTTCTGGGCAAAGTATGGTGGAAAAGAATATGAGGGATTAGCACCTAAAATGGCTATTTTTGGTGCAGAGATAGCAGAAGTTCGTGATGAAATCAGGCCAGTTGTTGAAGAAGTACTATCTGAATTGGGAATACCTCTTGATAAAATTTTAGTTAATGTTGGAGACGAAAAGATTACTAAATCTGAAGACATAAGAGATTTTAACAATCTTGATATAGCTGGAACAGCAGGCAGTAAGAAGCAGTTTATATTGCTTGTTAATAAAGGTAGAGAGGGGTGGAACTGTAGATCATTATTTAGCGTGGCTCTTTTAGAAGTCCAAAGTCAAAAGTTTTTGTGCTTCAAGCAACAATGAGATGTTTGAGAAAAATTACAGATGAACAACTAACGGCCACAGTGTACTTGTCAAAAGAAAATATGGATATATTGGATGATGAACTTAAAAAGAATTTTAGAACTAGCATAGAGGAACTTGTAGTTAAGAAGGATAAAAAAAAGTAAGAAAGTTCCTGTACGTGTGAAAGAACCTCCTAGAACATTGCGCATGAATAGATTGCATTATAAATATTCTTTGGAAACTAAGCATTATGATAGTAGATTATCGTTTGGTTTGAAAGAAATAGAAATAGAAAATTATGATGCGACAATGTATGTTAAAGAAGGGCTTACAACTTCGTCTGTTATGAGTGAAAGCAATGTTAACTATATGGTTAGTAAAACAGCGTATACTGAGATAACGTTGGTGGCAGAAGTAGCAAAATATTTTCCTGATATTAGATGCACAGAAGTTGCTAGGATACTGAGGGAATCAGAAGAAGGGATTGATAAAATATTAGTAGCAGTCAATGAGTATAATGATATTATTTATGATAAAATTGTGCCAACCATATTTGAGGCATTATACCTGGTTAACAAAGAGATTGTAAAAGAAAATGTTGATGTTAAATTACTTAAGAAGCCTAAAGAAGGTGGATATTATGAGTTTAGTGGAAATGAGGATTTGATTATAATGCAGAATTCAGAGGATTCTGTTGTTGTGAAAAATAAAGACAAGAGTTTTCACGCAGATACCTATGTTTTTTGATTCGAAGCCTGAGTTACAATTATTTTTACAGTTGCTTGCAAATGAGCACGTAAAAAAGCTTATTTCACGGGAATGTTTACTGCTGACCAGACAGATTTTTTATGTTCCATATATTGATCCGGAATCGAATAGATTAAGGAAGTATTATCAGATTTCTTAGTAAAAATGGATGATGGAAGTTATTTGATTTTGGAAGTAAAAGGTGACAATATGATAGATGATCCGGTAGTGAAGGCGAAGGGCAGCGGCTGAGGAGGTTGCAGTAGAGAGTTCTATGAAATACGAAATGCTTAAAGGAACAGACATTATGGAAGGGAAAGCAAAGATTTAGCTTAAACGGGTCTCATTCAACCTAAATTTAAAAAGATATTAAGATGGTTGGATGAGACAGATTGTGAAAGGAAACTAAGTGTATGAACAAAGAATGGTTTTCAGATTATAAAGAGCAGATTTTATTAAATAATATGCAAGAAGCTAGGAATGTGATATTAGATAATATTGATAAGACTCAAATGATTTATCAGTATAGCAGAGGTTTGAATAGGGATTTGCGTAATTTGGAAAATCATCAATTATGGTTAAGTAGTGCATTTAATTTCAACGATCCATATGATTGTTTAGTTACAGTTGATTGCGGATTGAAAGCCAGTTATCCGAAGAGCCAGAGAAAAGAAGCTATGGAAACATATATGAGACAGGAAACTGAAAATAGGAAAACAGAAGCATTGAGAAGTTCATTATTTGTTGCTTGTTTTTCTGAAGTTAATAATTCCTTTCCTATGTGGGGATATTATGCGGCAGATCACAAGGGAATATGTTTAGGATATAACCTTTATGAGCTTGTTAAGAAATACCAATGTATGCCGGTAATCTATAGTGATAAATTAATATTCTACAGAGAAGATAGTTCTGAAAAAAAATATATTGGCTAATACATTAACCAAGTCAGATGAGTGGATTCATGAAAAGGAATGGCGGATAGTAATAAAAGATGATATTAATATTGGAAAATCAGGAATAATAAAAGATTTTGTTTTGCCACGAGAAATATATATTGGATGTAGACAGCAGGAAACAGTTGCTGAGAATAACAATAATCGTATGTTACATAGTAAAAAAGAGAATGAGATGTATGCTGATCTAGATGAGATACTTCAATGGGCGGAGAATAACTATATTGATGTATATATGCCAATAATAAGTAGAAAAGAATATAAAATGATTGATAGAGCGTTACGATTGATTTAGCAAGTTTTAGCAGAGGTGGCTATATGTCAGATTTTGAAGAAAAATATGATTATCAGGAAATTATGGTAGAAGATATTTCGCAGATATATCAAATTGCAAATGATTATAATTCGTTCTATGATTTACCAAGATCAGGTAGAGGTGACCCAGGTGATGAACGAACTTACTTACAGGCATTTTATAGAGGACAAAGTGATTCTTCTTGGAAAATCACTCCAAGTATATGCAGAGATACATCTGTGGATGAGAGTATATCGGAATATGGAGATTTACTATTTGAAGTAATGGCATATAATCAGCATTATATACATGCTACAAGATTAATTGACTTTACAATGGATATAAATGTAGCATTGTTTTTTGCTTGTTGTGAAAATATTGAAAAAAGATGTGGCTATATTTATATGGTCATATTCGCCGTATGATCCTAAATGGACAAGAATAAAGATACAGTGTGAACTTGTTAATGTTAAAAAGCAACGTATAAGTGTAAGTGAATATGCAGAGATACTTTTTGCAGAAATATCCGGAATTGAAAGATAATTATACTTATAAAAAGGATTTCTATACTGATTTAGTTTCTTATTTGAACCACGGCTTTATGATTATGCAACCACGTAATCCGTATTTGGAAAATATGAGAATACAAAGACAAAAAAGGGTGTTTATATGTTTGTGGTGTGAAATTTGAAACTCCGATTGATAAAATGAGAACAAGTGTTAATGCGGGGAATAATATATTGTGCCCGAATGAGCCGGAAGCTCCTAAAGAATTGGACGGAGGTAATTTTTTGGTAAAGGTGGTCATTCCTGCAAGATTAAAAAATGTGATAATGAAACAATTGGAAGAAAAGGGAATTACAAAAGAAGCTTTGTTACCCATGTGATGTAAATAGGCACTTGTTTAATGTAGAAGGATGGTGATGATAAAAAGCCTGCATCAGAGAAATTCTGGGAACTTGAAAAACGGATAAAAGAAGATAAACGTCATCTGGGAGTTGTCATGGAACTGAAAAAATCAGAGGTAATATGGGATATTGTACGTCTTATTAGACTGAAAGTAATTACATATAATGATTTATCAGACTTTAGTGATGAATTACAGAATGAAGTAAAAAGAATACTTGAGATGAGCAGGTGATACATATGGAGATTGGTGCAACAAAAGCAGTTCAAGATCGACTAAAAACAACAAAGATTGAAGAAAGCAAAGGTGCTTCACTTGTGTTCTGCTGGGACACACATTTGACGAAAATAAAAAGGAAGAAATGTCTTGTTTATTGTGAATGCCAGTAATCGTTATACAATAGCAATGACAGATATTGAACCAAGAAACTGGAATTACTATACAATGTATATCCGCAGTGTGATTCATGGCATGATGCAGGAAATGGGATATGCCGAGGAGCAGATAGGGCTGTATTTTTAAAATGTCAGGCGATACAACTATAACCAAAACTCATGGTAGGAAATCGGTTGGTGGCATTAACAGAATGGTAATGGATGCACAGTATTTTGGTAAGAAGCTGGAGAAAAAAGCAAAGTATCAATGGGAACTTAGTGAGTATCTGAACAGAGATATCTGCCAGCCAGAGGGATTTGATGCGTATGGATATCCGAGTGAACTTTTTTAAATTAGACATGGAACGACTAGGGATTGCTACTAAGAGAAAGCCTGCAAAGGTAATTGATATTGCTCAGTACATAGAAAACAATCGTGGTACTAACGATTAGTACCACAAAACTTTTTCTTGCAGAAATATTGGATGTAGATTATAATTTCCATAGGTGGACAAGCAAACCGACAGAAAATTATTCTGTGAGTAGTAAAAGAAACCTGCAAGCCACCTGAACTACACACAATAATGAAAAAATGCAATGGTACTGGATTGGTACTAAAAATATGTGAAACGAAAAATAACGTGTGGAAAAAGTATAGATTATCAATACAAAACAGTATAGATAACCACATTAAAATAACCTACATCAAACCAAACTTTGCGAGTTTGAATAATCCACACAATTTGACAAAGCCAGTATTTATGCGGGTTTGCGGCATTACAAAAGGTCTTTTGATAACAAATTGATAACGGTTACGCAAGTGCGATTATTCTTACGGATAAGTTGTTTGCAGGTCGAGGAATGATTTTAAAGTGGTTTGTGTGACTGTGATAAATCCATATTAGAAACGCCCTTAGCTGTGGGTAGTAACTCATGGCTAAGGGCGTTTTTGCAGATATAATGTTAAAAGTAGTTGCGCGCGCACGCATATTGACGTATAATACGTTCTGATTGGAGGTATATATCTATGCAACTATTAAAATGGCTTTCCGTAACAGACCGATTTTACAAAATCTATTTGGACAAGCAACTTGCCCCCTATGGAATCAACAACAGTCAATATATGTTCTTAATCAAAATCTGTCGTTCGCCCGGTATTCTACAAGATTCTTTGTTGAATATGTTCTATGTTCATCCAAGCAATATTGTACGGACAGTTGCGACATTGGAAAAGCAGGGAATGATTACACGTTCTCCCAATGATAAGGATAAGCGGACATGTAAGCTGTATCCTACGGAACGTGCGCTGTCTGTAATTGATGAGGTACAGACGGTATGTGAAAAGACAGAAGCTCTTTTATTGCAAGGCTTCAGGGAATCTGATAAAAACCTCTTTATTGATTTGCTGATTCAGGCAGGTGAAAATATTACAGCGGAACTCCGTATAGAAAGAAAGGGGGATGAATTTAATGACTGAGAATCCCCTAGGATATGAAAAAATTTCAAAACTGTTGAAAGATTTTGCCATTCCCAGTATTACGGCGTCTCTTGTCGGCTCAATCTACAATATTGTGGATCAGATTTTTATTGGTCAAGGGGTCGGTTATCTGGGAAATGCAGCAACCAATGTTGCCTACCCGTTTTCTACCATCTGCCTTGCCATTGCACTACTGGTCGGAATTGGCAGTGCTTCCCGTGTTTCCCTCTGTCTTGGACGTAAAGAGCCGAAAGCTGCCGCCAAAGCAGCGGGAAATGGCATTGTTCTGATGGGAATTTTCGGAATTATTTATTTGTTGGTTGGCGAAACTTTTCTGTCTTTGCTCCTAAAGACATTTGGGGCAACGACAGATGTATTTCCGTATGCAAAGCAGTATGCTAGCATAACATTGATTGGAATGCCGTTTCTTATTGTAACGAATGGTATGAGCAATTTGATTCGAGCAGATGGAAAACCAAAGTATTCAATGGTTTGCATGGTTATGGGAGCTATTATCAATACCATTCTTGACCCCATTTTTATTTTTGTTTGCGATTGGGGAATTGCCGGCGCAGCTTGGGCAACAGTTATTGGGCAAATTTTTTCCTTCATACTCGCACTCCGTTATCTGTGGCGTTTCCAAACAATTCATTTTGAAAAAGAGTCGTTTTTATTGGACATCAAAGAAAGTATGAAAATTTGCAGCATGGGAATCAGCAGCAGCTCAAACCAGATTGCAGTTACCGTGATTCAAATCATTCAGTACAATTCGTTGACTTATTACGGCGCATTAACAAAATATGGAACAGATATTCCCTTAGCTGCTTGCGGAATCGTTATGAAAACAAATGCCATAATCCTTGCGATTGTTGTAGGAATCTCGCAGGGAACACAGCCGATTATCGGCTTCAACTATGGGGCAGGGCAATACCATCGTGTACGGGAGGCTTACCTGCTTGCGGTAAAATGGAACCTTGTTGTTTCCACTATTGCTTTCATCGCATTTCAATTTTTCCCGCAATCTATCATTTCGCTATTCGGAGATGGGGACGAGCTGTATTTTGAATTTGCTGTTTTGTTCATGCGTACCTATCTTTTCATGGTGTTGGTAAATGGTGTGCAGTTGCTTTCTTCCAGTTTTTTACCGCAATAGGAAAATCGTTAAGAGGTGCTCTGTTGGCATTAACAAGGCAGACCTTTTTCTTGATTCCGCTTACCCTGCTGCTCCCGCTTCGTTTCGGAATTATGGGAGTATTGCTTGCGGGGGACCTGTTGCTGATTTTTCAGCGTTTATGCTATCTGTTGTACTGGTGGGTATAGAATTAAAAAACAAAAAATGACATGTAAACAACAGCCCTATGTGAAAACATTCTTTTTCCGCCGTTAAGTAATCAAGAAGCAAAAACTTAAAAACCGTTGCGATAAATTTTATAAATTTAGTAGGATAATATTTAGAAGTAAGGATTGAGAAAAATATGGAAACTATAAAATGGGTTCTATGTCCTACCTGTGGAAATAAAACCCGAACGATGATGCAAGAAGGTACCGAATTAAAGAACTTTCCACTCTACTGTCCGAAGTGTAAACAGCAAACACTTGTGAATGTCAAGCACTTTGTTGTTTCGGTTAGCATAGATATTGCAAATTAAGATGGTATCTGAATAGAAAAATACAGTATGCTAAATATTTTACAAGGCTTGATTTTCTAAGCAAACTCGCTTATAATTTAAGCCATAGCATATAGCTACTATCCACAGCTACTAAGCAAGTGTTATCAATACCGATAACAAAATGATAACATTAGCTTATATAGGCAGGATAATATGGATATATCAAATAATCAAAGGATTTACATACTCGGCAGAGAATAATTTCTAAACAAAATTAGTTAGGAAAAGTCGAGTTTGAATAACAGATTAAAATGCCGAAAGCCTGTATTTATGCGGGTTTCCGGCATTTGTTTTATCAAATGGCTCTAGTTTGGCTCTATTTGTGAGAGCAATAATGGCAAGAAAATAGATGAAATCTAATAAGGAGCATTATATGACGAAAGTGAATTTTTATGATAGTATTAATGATTCAATGCTGAAGTTTGCAGTTATTAGAGAAGATGGTGAGGATATTCTTGAAACAGCCAAACGAGAACTATATGAAGAAACAGGAGCAATAACTTTTGATATTACTCCAATTTGTATATATTCTGTGACTGCACCAGATAATTTCGATGGAATGGAGACTTTTGGAAAATTATTCTTCTCAGATATATATACATTTGAAAAAGAGCTTCACAGTGAAATTGAAAAAATAGCAATTATGGATGAACTACCGATTAATTGGACTTATCCGTAAATTCAACCCAAACTGCTGGAAGAAGCAAGGAAAAGAGGATTTCTGCCCAAGAAGGAAGAAATAAAATGGCTGTTTTTTGATGTTGGCTCGACGTTGGTTGATGAAAGCAAAGTTTATGAAGACAGGATGAAAAGGATAGCGGATTTATCAGGTTTAACTTACGAGCAAATTTATAAATATGCCATGTCGTTTTATAAAGAAAACAAAAAAGGAGATTTAGAGGTAGCAAGGCAATTGGGGGTGAAATTACCTAAATGGGAATCGCAATACGAAAGGCTGTATACAGATACCAAAGATTGTCTGAAAAAGTTAAGTAGAATTTATAAAATTGGTGTAATTGCAAACCAATCACTAGGAACTTCTGAGAGATTAGAAAATCTTGGAGTACGAAAATATCTTGATTTGATTATCGCATCAGCAGAAGAAGGCGTTTCAAAACCTGATAGGCGCATATTTGAAATTGCATTGGAAAGAAGCTGTTGTAAGCCAGAGAATGCAGTCATGATTGGTGACCGTATTGATAATGATATTGTACCTGCAAAACAGTTGGGTATGAAAACTATATGGGTAAAACAGGGATTTGGAAGTTTGTGGAATATAACAGATGAGAATGAAAAAGCTGATATTGAAATTAATAACTTATCTGATATATTAAAATATTTATAGGGAATGAGTCTATGAAATAAGATTCAAATTACAATTGTTCTTGCAGAACATATGATATATATGCTAGGGTACTCTTTAAGGAAAGTACCCATGACAGGACGTTAAGCATCTGGGGGCACTTGCTTAGTACCGATGACGGTTTATGAGATCATTTCGATTTTCATTGGGATATTAGCATTGCTGATGTCCTTTGGTAGCTTGATTGTAGCGTTGCTTGCCTTTCTCGATAAGATAAAGAGAAAAGATCTTCGAGGAAGATCAGGCGAAAATAAAAATGCCTATCCGAGAGTGTAATATAAAGTGTGTAAGTTACCGGTAACAAAACTTACGCACTTTATTTTTTTTCTAAAGTGCGGTATCTTTAAGAAAGGAACTGAAAGGATTATGAATAACGAACTTATGGCACCAAGAAAAAAACAAACGCAGCGAAGCCAGCAAAGCTATCGCTCAGGCAATTATTGATCAGTATAAACCTACTTCAGCTGAGGAGATGCAGGACGCATTAAAAGACATATTTGGTCCGATGTTTGAACCTATGCTTCAAGGAGAAATGGACAGTCACCTTGGCTATGAAAGTAACGACCGAGGATATAAAGATACAAACAACCGCAGAAATGGATATACCCATAAAACATTGAAAACTACCATGGGAGATGTCGAAATTGATGTCCAAGGGACAGGGGCGGTTCCTTTAATCCACAGCTTATTCCCAAAAAGGACGAAGGATGTAAGCGGCATTGAAGATAAAGTATTATCCATGTATGCAAAAGGAATGAGCCAGCGTGATATTGCTGATACAATCGAAGATATTTATGGATTTGAGATTTCACACGAGACCATTTCAAATATCACAGATCAGGTTATAGAAACGGCAAATGAATGGCAAAACAGACCATTAAAGAAATTTTACAGTTTTATCTTTGTTGACTGCCTGTATGTAAACATCCGTAAGGAAATGGAGACAAAGAACTGCGCTGTTTATATTGTGCTCGGATATGATGTAAACGGAATCAAAGACATTCTGGGGATATGGATTGGAGAATCAGAAGGCAAACACTATTGGATGCAGATTTTCGATGAAATCAAGGCGCGTGGGGTTGAAGACATTCTTTTTCATAAGTATGGATGGGGTGTCCGGTCTTGAGGAAGGGGCAAAGTCTATATTTAAGGATGTTGTTGTGCAAAGATGCATTGTCCATCTGATAAGGAATTCCATTAAATACATTCCCTCAAAAGATTATAAAGCCTATACTGCCCAATTAAAAAAGGTTTATGGGGCATCCAGCTTAAAAGCTGCTGAAGCAGAGTTTGAATGCTTTAAACAGGCATGGAGCCAATATCCCGGGGCCATAGATGTATGGATCCGTAACTGGTCAAATATCGAGCAGTTATTCAATTATGGCAGTGCTGTACGAAAAGTCATGTATACAACAAATGCGATAGAATCCGTAAATTCAAGCTTCCGCATGGTTACTAAAAAAGGCTCATTTCCAAGCGAAGATGTTGTTATGAAAGCATTATATTTGCGTATTACCGAACTTTACAAGAAATGGAATGGCAGACCCGTGGCTAATTGGGCATTGGTAAGGAATCAGCTTTCAATGGATGATAAGATGCATACCCGAATATTAAAATACGAGAATTACTAAGGAGATTTCAAATGAGCAGACGGAAATCAGCCCCATATGAAGTAGATGATGAATTTTTTGCACAACTCGATTTTCTGCGGAATGACTATGACCAAGCACTGGAAACTATAGATCAGCAAAAAGCTGATATCAGGCAGCTTCTTGTTTTATTGATAAAAGAAGACATACCTATTCCAGAAGATTTAATTGACCGGTATATTCGCAAAACATCTGACTCAAAATCCATAGATGAAGAACTTCCGTTTGATTGAACCCCATAAAAATGGTGGTCGATTTATCGGCCACCACAAAAAATCAAAAACTTACACACTTTACTTGACAAACTCTATTAATCACAGTAAATGATGCGGATTACCTTTTTTTTGAATGTCAGCGTGCTCTCATGATTGTTGCATCTCATTACAATGCATGCTTCGTTAAAAGAGCAATCTCTTGAGAGTTGCTTCTTAAATGAACGAAAACCCTTTCCAATAGGGTCAATCCATACTCTCATAAGAACATCCCCGATAATGATATTACCAATTAATTCAGAACCGGTTATTTTCATTTCAATAGTGATATCATCATCATTGATTATATATTCTTTAGAATTGTTGCCAAACTCGTGGTTAAGATGTAATTTACCAGTCTTTAATAATTTTGACAACGTCTCATTATAGCCTTCTAGACTAGTATAGTCTTTGATTATTGCAGGGAGAGCGGATTCTTCCATATTATATCTATCACTTGCCCGCACGGGATTAGAATTATTTTCGTTGACAAATTTGTGCATTGAAAATCCTATATGGGGAAGAACTAATCCAATTGATGAACGAGCTTCATTTTTACCTTCTTGATATTCAAAAATAGTAGTATCGCCGCAAATGATAGTAAAACCATCCGTTTTGGAAATCAGTAAAAATATGTAAGATTCTTTCCAACCAATAACGGGCATTAAAACGGATTCTTCTCCAGAAACTTGTTTTTGTTTTCTAAAGAGCATATTCCATTTCTGAAAAAGCAATTCCCAATGGTCTTTATTACATATGAAACTAAAAGCAGCAATTTTAGCCATTATTTCACTTGATATTTCATCAGTGCATTTTGTGGCATAATCATGATAATAATTTAGTGCGCTTTCAAAATCGAATGCGTTTTCACTGAGAACAGCTAGTCCATAATATGCAGCGGAACAATTCTCATCTATCAATAAAGCCTTTTCGAAATTTTTTATAGCTTCGCAAGGATTGCCTATAGATGTGAGTGTGCCAAGCATTATCAAGGCATCTATAAAAGAATCATTAAGCTCGAGGCATTTCAACAATTCTTGTTGTGATTCATTGTCTTGTTTTGAATCATGATAAACTAAGGCACTCAAAAAAGAATACATTCTCATCCCAAACTTCTTTATCAATTCCATTTAAACATGCTCTTGCTTCATTACATTCGCTCAAATTGTAATATGCTTTGGCAAATTCAAGACGGCAGAACATATCATTTAGATAATATTTTGGTTTAAGAGAGACAATATATGAATGTTCGCCAAGTACGTTTAGTATCCATAAATATAATCGTGTAAGATCTGTCTCAAGTATATGGTTATGTAAACATTCTTCTATTCTGCTTCTAGCCTCAACATAATGATGGCTTTCTATGGAGTATTTTATTGGCAATATTTCTTTTTCAAAAAAAAGGATTATTGCGTATAAGTTTCTCAACGATTTCTGTAATTAATCTTGAATCAACAGTATTATTATATAGTTCAATTCGTGTATTACGATGTTTGAAAATGATGTCTTGATTTCTGTTATAGATAAATGACCGCATTTACATCTTTTGTCGGATATTACGGACTTTAACTCGTTTATTAACGTGCTAACATCTATGATTAGTTTTTGTTTTTCGGCCCATTGGCTAATTGCATCTCTTGCAATTGCAAATTTATTTACGCCATCTATAATATCGAAATCGCAATTTAGTAAAAACGTTGAGTCGATGTCGATTTCTTTGCAGTACATTTCCCAATCGGAATATAGTTTTCCCTTATCATCGTAAAAATCTCCGCTGAGATTGTTTAAATGTCTGTTTTTGTATTGTAGGACGTTTCGAAACGAATCATCATAACTTGAACCAATAATAATGTTTTGGTCAGTATATGATATGTTTTTAGACAACTTTCTTGCAAACGGAATGGTCAATGTATTTATCTTTACTTGAACTTTTACTTTTTTGAATCGGTTAAAACTAGGCAGAAATCATCATCTGATTCGAAGGATATTTCTTTAAGTCCATTGCTAAGATATAAAAAAATGTACTTTATGCTGGCAGAATCTTGCTGAGAAAATCCTATACTGCTAATCATTCCACCTACTAATTTTCTGTCATTAACGGTATTCATAGTTTCTCCTTTTGAAGGTGGTTTATTTGTCATTGAGTGTATGATTTAAACATTCTTCCAATCTATATAACCCGTCTTAGTGCTATCACATGAATTAGGCCAATTCAATTTCCAGTTAGTGTACTGGTCTTTCGAAATTATATTCTGATGGTACTCGACATATCGGGTATACCACTCCTGCATAAATTCATTCACAAGATTGTATTTCACAGTGATTCCGATGGGCGCATGGTATTGGAAATAGTTTGGCTCGTTGTAGGAGCCTCTGATAACCCAATCCTCATCCGGTTCACGTACCTGCTCAAGCTTGAACAACTCCAAAAGACCGAAAGTTTCCATCCAAAAGAGGTTTTCCAAAATATCAGTTGCATTTGCAGTTGTGTAATTATTCAGAGAATAGATATTTACTTTCAGTGCTGCGGCAATAAGTTCAAGAGCATCCTTTTTAGGTGATTTCTGATCACTTTCGTATTGGCGTATGCGGACATCTGCGGATGCTTTGGGGAAACCACAAGCCAGTCCTAGCTCTTTTGTGTCATATGTCTGAATTCTCTAACAAAGCGAATTCTTTGACCTTGTGTCATGGAAGTTCAACTCCTCTTCTATTTTTTTATTCATTGTACCACAGAATTAAAAAGGAAAGAACCAAAAAAGTTCTGAAATAATCTTGACAGAACTTAAAATGGGAACAATTGTTATGCAGAACCATAAAACCGAACTAGAAAGGAGGGAGAAATCTATGGTAGATACCGATATCAGACCTGCATATGTGGATGTTGGTGGGAGGTATGTAGAGATTGGGGATGTAGTCGTTCCAAGGGATAAACTAAGCAGTTGTCCGGACAGATGAAGTCCGAGAAATGAGCGGCAAAATCAATCGTATTTACTGGTGTCATACCTGCATTCCGGGTTGGAACAACGCCATCGACGTTGTTTGAGAATTAGGATAAGAGAGTAATTATCCTGAAGAATAGGATGTTTAATTTTCCGGCTTTTAACACCACGTGAATACATTCTGTATCCGCAAATAGGACAGAAATGCGCAATAGGTGGCGTTTCAAGAAAAAGTGTTTTTGTTTGACCATGAATTTGAATATCTTTAATAATTATTTCAGAGTCTTCAAGGTCGAGTAAATTCGTGATACTATTCATGTATCCTCCTTTCTGTTTGAGATTTCCGCAAAAATATCATACGAAAAGAAGGATAAAAAAGAAACAGGATTAATCATTGTAATAATGACTAACCCTGTTTTTTATTTAATTCATCATAAGTCAAACCCTCACGAAAACCCTCAAACCAGCCCCTCATGAAAGCCCCTCAAATCAAACCCTCAAGTTACACCCTCACAAAGACTGCCCCTCAAAAAGTTTGATTACCCGTAAAATGGGCATTTGCGAGCTTGCTTTTTTGTCTTGTGGTACTAAAGTGAGCTGTGCAGGAATAGTTTCATGTATGCATGAGGCCATGTTATTTTCCACTCAAAATATTCATTTTCCAGCCAATTACAAATAAATATTGTGATGAGTTTGGACTTTTAATCCCGGCAGAGTACAGCTGGAATCGAAAAATATCAGTAGGGACAAGTGGGAAAGAGAAATGTCAATGAAATAGATAATTCTAAGGGATGCAAAAATGTGTGCGTATTCAGCCGGAAATGTGGAGAAGATTTGAAGAGATTTCATCGGTTACAGGACGAATATCTGCTGCTTGTAAATAATGACATCAAAAGTGTTGTGCAGCTCGTGGATTTCATAAGTGAGCAGGAAGAAAAAATTCAGCAGATTGAGGACAGACAGCATGAGATATACAGAGAAAACTCTAGCCGGAAACGGAATATTAAGAACGAGGAGCAGCATCGTGAGTATCAGATATGGCATGTGGAAGTGCAGGAAGAACTGGACGAGATGAAGTAGGAGAAAAGAGAGATTAAGAGGCAGTTGGTGCTTGCTAATGGCATTGTGAAAGAAGATTTGTATACAGCTTATTATGCGGTGTCGGAGAAAGAAGAGATTGTTGCTGACAGGGAGATTGAGATACCGGGGATGGATGAGGATATGCTGGTTGAGAGAACTGAGAAAGCGGTTGTTGAGCCGGGGGCAAATGTCGAGGTAATGAATCCTAACAATAATCAGAATGAAATAGGAAGACAGAAAGAGCAAGCTGATAGTGCGAGAAAACAACAGACTGATTTAGAGGGCATAGGAATTTCGGAAATCCATAATCTATCTGATACGAATGTGGCAAGAGTTGGTGAAAGTATTGCTGATGTAACAGGTAAAAGTGAATTTGTGGAAACTAGAGAAACTGAATCTGTGGACAAAGCTGGCTGGATTATCAGGAGAATATCAGAGCTTGGTGGTTATGAGAATGTCAGTAATTCTGTTAAGGCTGATATATTTGGATTTGATATTGCTGATGTAGGCGGTAGCATAAGATTGTTTTCAGATGTGATGAAAAGGTTGGGAACAAAACTGGATGGAGATGAGCTTTATGAGGAGTTCCAGAGGATTTATGATGAGGGTGTTGGCAGAGATGCTGGTAAAGATAAAGCAGAAGATAAGATGTGGAACAGTGGCAGAGGAAGATGATTCCTCTGCATATCCCCTGATTCACTTTACGCAGCCGAATTATATATTGAGAACCAGGAAACAATCGCAAGATATTGCGCTTGTTGTTGATGATGTAGTGATTCTGTGATATCATATAAAAATATGGTACATGAAAGCGGAGGTCAAAATGAAAGTATTGGTAATGAATTGTAGTCCTGTAAGAAATGGAGCAACAGCAGAAATTGTTAATATAGTTACTGCTCGTCTGGAAAAGAAACATGATGTTAAAAACATATGTATTGATGATTATGATATAAAATTTTGCAAAGGATGTAGAACTTGTCATAATACAGCAAAATGTGTTCAGAATGACGATGTTGATAGGATAATTGAGCAATATGAATGGGCTGATATAGTTATATCTGTGTCTCCATCATACTGGGCAGATATACCGGGACAATTTAAAGTTTTTATTGATAGATGCACTCCGTGGTGTAACACACATGAACCGCATGCCAAAATAAGTAGTGGTAAGAAGGGATATGTTATCGCATTAAGAACTGGACCGGGAATGAAGGAATGTGAGAGGATTATTGCAACCATAGAACATTTTTATGGACATATGGAAATTGAATGTTGTGATAGACTTGGTTTGTGTTCGGTGGAATATAAGGAAGATTTGGAATGCAGGAGAGAAGAGATCGAGGAATTCTGTAACAGTATAGATTAAATGATTTATTATGGATATTATTCACATATAGATGGAATGTTTTTGGTTGGTATTACAAGGTTTTTATATCAAAGAAGGGTTGTGATGATATTGGAGACAGGTATTATGATAGAAAATGCTATAACATATGTGAAACAAATATTTGCTGCTGATTCCAGTGGGCATGACTACCATCATACCATTAGGGTTTATCGGTTGGCGGTAGAAATTGCAAAGCAGGAAAATGCGGATATGCAGATTGTGCAGTTAGCAGCATTATTACACGATGTAGATGATGCCAAGCTTTCACCGGAAACTTATGCTTCGAAGAGAAAGGCAGTTGATTTTATGAAAGGCAACGGTGTGGATAATGAAATTATTGAAACTGTGTGTAAGATTATAGAGGAAGTATCATTTGCAGGAAACGATTCAGTTGTGCCAAGTACGATAGAAGGTAAATGCGTGCAGGATGCGGACAGGCTGGATGCAATCGGAGCAATTGGAATTGCAAGAGCATTTGCTTATGGTGGTAGTAAAAGGTAGAAAGATTTATGATCCGGAGATAAAACCTTTGATTAATATGAGTAAAAAAGAGTATCAGCAAAATCAAAATTCTACAAGCATTAATCATTTTTACGAAAAGTTACTATTGCTAAAGGATATGATGAATACGGATGCTGCAAAGGAGAAAGCTTGGCATAGACAATTTATCATGGAATCCTATCTTGAGGAATTCATGGCAGAGTGGGAAGGAGAAAGGTGATATGTTAGAAGTGAATTTTTATGATACAGTTGATGACGATTTATTGAAGTTTGCAGTGATTATTTCACAGAGTAATGGGAAGTGGGTAATGTGTAAACATAAAGAACGCGATACATATGAAGTTCCGGGTGGACATCGTGAAGAAGGGGAAGATATTTTGGAGACTGCTAAAAGAGAACTTCAAGAAGAAACAGGTGCCGTTAAGTTTGATATAGAACAGCTATGTGTATATTCTGTCATAGGTAAGAACAGTATAAATGAAAACGGAGAGGAATCATTTGGATTATTATGTTTTGCAGAAATAAGAGAATTTTCAGGTGAACTTCATTGCGAGATGGAGAAGGTGGTATTTATGGATGAATTACCAGAAAATTGGACTTATCCATTGATACAACCAAAGTTGATTGAAAAATATCTGCAAATACAAAAGCAATCTTATAGTCAGATACAGCAGACTGCAAAACAGACTATAGCATATATAAAAAAGATTATTAAGCCGGGTATGAAGTTATTTGATATTCGAAAACTATGTGAGGAAAAACTGATGGAGTTAGGTGCAGACTCTTTCTGGTATTGGGATGTTGGTGCATTTGTATTCGCAGGAGATGAAACAACGGTTTCCGTATCTGGAAAGCAATATGTAACTTCGGATAAAATTATAGAAAATAATGATATTATAACAATTGATTTAAGTCCACAGGTAGGTAATATCTGGGGAGATTATGCTAGAACTATTATTGTAGAAAATGGTGAGGTTGTAGATGATATAGAGTTAATTCAGAACCAAGAGTGGAAAAGTGGTTTGCAAATGGAAGATAAGCTACATGCAGAATTATTTCGTTTTGTTACAAAAGGAACCACTTTTGAAGAACTATATTATCATATGAATGAGTTCATAGTTGAAAACGGATTTGTGAATCTTGATTTTATGGGTAATCTAGGACATTCCATTGCGAAAGTTAAGAGTGACAGAATTTATATTGAAAAAGGAAATAAGGCAGAAACTTGTAGCGATGAATTATTTTACTTTTGAGCCACATATAGCATTTCCTGATTCAAAATATGGGTATAAGAAAGAGAATATTTATTATTTTGATGAAGATGTGTTGGTAGAATTGTAAAAGGGGATATTTGCTAATTGTCTAGTGACAAAGAAAGTGTGTGCTTTGAATTCAGGAGGCAAAAACAATGGATTGGAATGAAGTTTTAAAAGATATTGTGTCAGGAACAATACTGCTTGCTATAGGTGGTATAGGCGGATGGTTTGGTGGTGTGATTAAAGGAAAAAAACAATCATCAATGGCTGTTGAACGCAAAAATCAAATATATCAGCCATTACTTGATGAAATTAAAACATATACAACTTTTGATTGGTCAATATTGATAAATATAAAACCGGACATTTTAAAACAAGTAGTTTGTGAATCGTATAAATTTGGATTAAATGAAGAAATACAAAATAAGTGTAATTATTTGTATGAAGTTATACAAGAGTATAATAATATAAAACCTGTTGCAGTAGCTAATCAAATTATTGTAGATATTTTACAGAAGCTTATGAAAAAATATATGGGAATATTATTGATGGTATTGCTTATCATACTGACCGCGAAGGTAACGAATGGGAAGAGGAAGTACTAGTAGAATCGGTACAAATTATAAGAGAATTAAATCTTACTAAGGATATTGAGAACTTATTAAGAAATGAAGGTATGTATTCAAGTGAAGTTTGTGTTGATTATGAAAATGGATTATACGAGCCTATCTATCTAGAATTGAAGCGCATTTATGCATCAGCACTCCATGTCATTATAAATGGAAAGCCATGCAAGCATGCTCAGCCAGTAATAGAATTAAATATGTTACCAGAGGAATATATGGCGTATTATTATGATTTCTTTGATAGATATAATAATGATAAAAGGATAAAAAGGAAGTATGAATTAAGGGAGGAGATTATATATAGTAGCCAGTCTCTTGTAGAAGATATGAAGTCAATAATTGACAAAATTGTACGTATTTATGAAATTGAAGAAGTATAAAAGCGGACAGTGTTTTAGCAAAGAGAGAGGATGTCTGTATGCAATATGCAAGAAAATTGAGAAAAGGTGACAAAGTAGCAATTGTAAGCTTGTCGAGTGGAATGCTTGGTGAAGAATTTTGCAGTCATAATATTGAGATTGGTGTAAAGAGATTAAAAAGAATATGGTTTGGAGCCGGTATTTATGCCAAATGCTTTGAAGGGTATTGAATATTTGCAAACTCACCCGCAAGCAAGGGCGAAAGACCTAAAAGATGCATTTCTGGATAATTCTATTGCAGGGATTATTTGTGCAATTGGTGGTGATGATACATACAGACTTTTGCCTTATCTGATGGAAGATGAAGAGTTTATAAAAGCGGTAGAGGAGCATCCAAAATTATTTACAGGATTCTCAGATACTACTATCAATCATTTGATGTTTTATAAACTGGGCTTGTCTACTTATTACGGACCAAACTTTATTTGTGATTTGGGAGAAATTGCAGATGAAATGTTACCATATACCAAAAGGGCATTTGAGAGTTATTTGGAAGGTAATGAATCTGATGAAATTACATCCAGTGATACTTGGTATGAAGAAAGAGAAGATTTTTCAAGAGTCGCAATAGGAACAGAAAGAAAAACTCATAAGGAAGAACGTGGGTTTGAACTTCTCCAGGGAAGTGAAATTTTCCAAGGAGGATTATTAGGCGGATGTTTGGAAAGCCTTTATGATGTATTGACCAATAGCAGATATGAAGATGAAAAGGAAGTTTGTGAAAGATATGATTTATTTCCAAATAAGGAAGAGTGGATTGGGAAAATTCTATTTATAGAAACCTGCGAAGAAAAAACCGACTCCTGAATTGTTTGAAAGAGAAGTGTTATTACTGAAAGAAAAGGGAGTATTCGACGTGGTAAATGGTATATTAGTTGGAAAACCACAGGATGAAGCTTATTATCAGGAATATAAAGATATTCTTATTA